>JAABVA010000100.1_pt1 | contig 105287 bp, 114 predicted proteins | sample 5560331 | NCBI WGS metagenome assembly JAABVA01 (sample SAMN12812661, study PRJNA571458) | rock metagenome | isolation source: Antarctica rocks | place: Antarctica: Victoria Land, Mt New Zealand sud | collected 2016-01-07
GCAGGAAGAGGAAGGAGCCGGTGGCGGCGAGGAGCACGGCCATGGCCGCCGTGAACGTCAGCGTCACGCGCACGCGGATGGGAAGGCGATCCAGCCTGAGGAGCAGCGACACCGCTCTCGCACCGTACGGCAGCGGCTGTCGTCCGGAGGCAACGTGCGGAGCCGGAGGTGGGCCGCCGTCCTCGCGTTGGTAGCTGCTCACTGCGGTAGTGCTGCGCGCCCACCTGCCCTCATGGCGCGACGCGTTCGTCTTGGAGATCAACGGGGTGAGCGTAAACGCCCAACGCCCCATGGTCACGGGAAGCCGGCGAGCAGCGATGAGACACGGGCTCCGGGGCTCAATAGCTCGTGCGTCTACTACAACATCCGCGGCTCGGAGGCCGGGCAGTGGCAGTTCTGCTTTGACAACGGGAAGCTGTCGAGTAAGAACCGGTCCTAGCTCCCCGGGGCCCGCGCGTTCCGCTCGCGGGCCGCTCGCCAGATGAGGCAGGAGTAGAGCCAGTCGTCTTCCCAGCGCCATCCGAGCGCTCGGGGTCCGTCGATGCCGAGCCGGGCGCCGATGGGGCAACTCGGCCGGTCCTCGCTCGGGTGGCCCGGTGCGCAGTGCTCGACGGGTACCCCTCCGATGAGACCGGCGGAATGGGGCGCCACCTCGTGCGCGTTGACGAACGCGCGTCGGATGCTGGGCGGGACTGGCGGCGAATCCGTGACGGCGGCGTAGTAGTCGGGGAAGGGGAAGGCTGGGTCCGGGGCCTCGCGTGGCTCCTCGGTTGCCACCCGAGGCAGCGGGCGGGCACCTTCCAGGGCATCCGTGCGCGATAGCCGCCACGGCGGGAGGTCATGAGAGCCAGGGAACGTGACCTCAGATTCGCGCTCGCGGCCGTGACGGAGATACTTCGTCACGGTGTCCAGCTCCGCCCGCTTGCCGTTGTCGCCGATGAGGACGCTGCGGATCGCCTCTTTGGGCAAGCCCTTCTCATCGTGTAGGTAGGCGACGAGGCTACGCAGCCGGCCGCGTGTGGCTCTCGCCGTATCGCGGCGCGGCCACGAGGGCAGGAGGGCGAGCCAGAAGCACCGGTGCTCGCCGAGCGTCCAAGAGTCCTGCTCGGCGAGAGCAAGCTCGGCCCGGGGGCGGAGCGGGCGGCCGAGTGTGATGGCCGCGCGGCGGTCGTCAGGGAGGCCGGTCGCAACCCAAAGCGGACGGACCACCCGTGGCCGTCCGTCCGGGTGGCGGGGAGTGTGCAGCATGGCGCCCATGACCTCTAACCGTAAGCAGGGCCCCGGCGGACTTCGGGCGCGTCGAGAAGCCGCCGGGCTCTCCCAGCAACGTCTCGCCGAGCTCGCCGGCTGCTCTATCGCCACCATCGGGCTCTACGAGGGCGGCTACTCGCCCTCCCGGTCCACGGTGCTCGAGCGGCTGCTCGCGGTCCTTGACGAAGAGCGCCCGGCGGATGGGCCGGGCGCTCAAGAGACGGCCAGGCAGGGCCGCCATGCCGACGCACGGTAGCCCTCGCGTCGGCGACCCGTGGTCGCGCCCAGTGGACCGGCTCCTGTGGGCGCTGCGCACCGTCGGGCTCGACTACCGCTGCTCGCCGTCGGGCGCGTGGTCCTGGCGGGCGACATGCCCGGCCTGCGGCACCGCGGAGGGACTCGCGGTCTCGGAGGCGGGCCTCGGCGGGCCCGTGTCCGTGTCGTGCCGATCGTGCCCGCGCGAGCGGGTGCTCGCCGCGCTCATCGCGGCCAGGGAGCGGGTGGCCGGATGAGCCGGACTAACGTACTGACCGAAGAGGCGCTCGCCGCCGTCGAGGTCGAGCCGACCGGGAACGGCGTCCAGCGAGAGCCGCTGACCGAGCGTGCGGCGGTGCCGGCCGCTCTTGCGTCCCGGCCGAAGCTCCGGATGCTCGATGTCGAGCGGATGGTCACGACGGAGCCCGAGCCGGTGCCCTGGCTCGCTGAGCCGGTCCTCGTGCGGGGGATGGTGACGATGCTCGCGGGCCGTGAGGGTCAGGGCAAGAGCATGCTCGCGCTCGCGCTCGGCGCGGCCATCGGTCACGGCGCCACGGTCGCCGGCATCGAGTGCGAGCCCGGGCGGGTGCTCGTGGTCGATGCTGAGAACGGGGAGCGTGAGGCGCATCGCCGCGTGCGCGGCCTAGGTGTCAAGTCCGGGGCGCTCGCCTATGTCGAGGCCGAAGGCTTCAGCCTCGGCGCCGACCGAGGCGAACTCGAGCCCATCCTCGCCGAGCAGGCGCCCGACCTGCTCGTGCTCGATTCATTCCGGTCGCTCGCGCCCGGCATGGACGAGAACGATTCCGGCGCTGTAGAAGCCGTCCTCGGCCCCTTGCGCAGCCTCGCCCGGCGCCACGGGTGCGCCGTGCTGTTGCTCGCCCACGCGGGGAAGGCAGGCTACGAGTACCGCGGCTCGACGGCCATCGGCGCCGCGGTCGAGCTTGGCTTCACCATGTCCCGGGAACCCGCCGACCCCGAGGGCCGCTCCCGGCGCAAGGTGAGCTGTTGGAAGTGCCGGCCAGCACCCGAGCCCGACACACGATGGATCGCCCTCGAAGCGCGCCAGGGGCGGGTGCTCGTCGGAGAGGCCGAGCCGTTCGCCGATGTTGACTCCGGGCCCTCGCAGCTCGAGCAGCGCGCCGAGCTGCTCGGCGGGATCGTGGCCGAGCACGGAGTGATGGCCTGGGGCGACCTCGCCAAGCGGGCGGGCCTCTCGCCTTCGGCGGGCGCGACGAAGAGCGCCCGCGCCCGGGCTCTACAACGCGGGCTGCTCGCCGAGGCCGGGCACGGCCGCTACGCCGCCCCATGCGAACGGTCCGGCCCGGGCGGACCACCGGACGGACCGTCGGCGGGGGAACGGTCCGTCCGGTCCGCGCCCCTAGGCCCAACGGACGGACGGACCGTCGAGGAACGTGCGCGGTGACCTCCCGGGACCGTCGCTTCGAGGCGGGCTTCCTCGCCGTCGCGGCCTGCGCGCACGGGCAGGCCGGCGCCGGGTGGGCGCGCCACGCCGCCGTTCGCCTCGAGGCCGGCGAAGACGCGTACGGCGAGCGGTGGACCACGCTCGGCACGGAGGCACTGCTCGATGAGCTCGCCGAGGGAGCCGCCGACCTCGGCGCGTGGGGCGCCCTCGCCCGCCAGGCGCTCGACCTCGAACCCGTCGACGCGGCGACCGTCCACCGGGTCGCCGCGGCCCTCGACCGTGCCGCCGAGGCGGGCACCGCCGCCTACGCCGCCCTGCTCGACGCCCGCCAGGCGCTCGACCGGGACCCGATAGCGCCCGATTCCGTCCGGTTCTCGGCGCCCGAGCAGGGGACGCCCGCCGATGGGGAAGCAAGGGATTCCGTGAGGTTTCGGGCGCCCGACGGAGGGCGAGCATGAGCCGCGCCTGCGACGTGTGCGGCGCCTCCCTCGACGGCCGCCGCCCCGACGCTCGCTACTGCTCCCCAGCGTGCCGGCGTGAGGCAGCACGCGAGCGCGAGGAAGCCGCCTGGCGGACGGAGAACGCCGAGCAGGACGGTTCCACGGCCACGGTGGACGATTGCCGTGCGCACGCGTGCGAAGCGCGGCTGGCACGCCTTGAGCAGCGGCTAGACGAGCACGGACCGCGCCTGCTCTCCGTAGACGGCCGCCTCCTGGCCCGCATCATCCGCGACGCGCTCCGCGGGGAGCCCGAGCGATGAGCGCCCGGTCGCGCCGCAAGGGCGCCCGCGGGGAACTTGAGGTCCTCGAGCTACTCCGTGCGGACGGGTGGGCTCGCGCGCATCGCAACTTCGGTTCGGGCTCGGCCGGCGCCGACGGACCCGCCGGCCTCGTGCTCGAGGTCAAGCGGCACGCCGACCGACTCAACCTCCCCGCCATCCGGCAGGCCGAGGCCGCGTGCGGACCCGGCGACCTGCCCGTGGTCGCGCATCGGCGCGATGGCGAGCCGTGGCGGGCGACGCTCCCGCTCGATGAGCTGCTCGACCTCCTCGAACTCCGGGAGCGGGCGTGATGAGCGACAGCCTCGCCGCGACGCTCATCGCCGGGCTCGATGATGATGCCCTCGACGCGCTGGCCGAGCGACTCGCGCCTCGCCTCGCCCATCGCGTAGAAGCCGCCCCGCGTCCCGAGCCGGCCGGCTACACGGTCGCCACGCTCGCCGCTGACCTGCGGATTACGCCGAAGGTCGTGTACGGGGCGATCCATCGCGGCGAGCTTCCGGCGACCCGCTCCGGGCGTTCCTTCTACGTCTCCGGCGAAGCGGTCCGCCAGTGGCTCGGCGCGCGCGAGGACCCTCGCGCGCGCCGCCCGTCACCTGCTCGCCGGAGGGTCGCCCGGAGCCCGCTGCGCGACGCGCTCGCTCGCCTCGAGGAGTAGACTCAGTGCTCACAACAACAAAGCGGCCCGGCGGCGTTGGAGCGCCCCGGGCCCGGCACCAAGGGGAGTGACCCTCGATGCATTCTGAGCCTACCGGCGCGCTCGCCGAGCGCGTCTACCGAATCCGCGCCGCCGAGCCGTCCGTGATGGACGCGGCGTAGATGAGCGTCGAGAAGATCACCCGCGGCGCCGGTCCCGTCTGGCGCGTCCGGTGGCGCGAAGGCGGACGGAACCGGTCCCGCACGTTCGACACCCGCCGGGACGCGAAGCAGTGGGACGCCGAGGTCCGCCGCCGCCAGCAGCTCGGCACGCTGCACCTGCTCGACGCCGGCCGCGAGTCGCTCGACGGGTACGTGGCCGGGACGTGGGCGCCGACCTACGCCGGCCAACTCGCGGTCAAGACCCGCCGCCACTACGTCTCCCTCTACGACCATCACTTGAGCCCGTTTCTGGGTTCCCTGCCGCTGCGCTCGATCAACGCCGAGACGGTCGCGCGCTGGCAGGCCGACCGGCTGGCGCAGGACACCGGCCCGGTAGCGGTGCGTCACGCGCTCGAGCTGCTCGGGTCGATCATGCAACGCGCGTTCGAGGCCGAGCGGGTACCGACGAACCCGGTCCGGCAGGTCCGCAAGGCGCCACGCCCGCGCCAAGAGGAGGTCCGGCCCGTGGCGCCTGCACAGGTCGAGGCCATGCGGGCGTTCCTGCTCGCCAGCGGGTCCGAGAACCCGCACCGCGACGCCTGCCTCGTCTCCGTGCTCGCCTACGCCGGCCTGCGACCCGGCGAGGCGCTCGGGCTGCGATGGGCCGACGTAGGGGAGAAGACGATCCTCGTGCAACGGTCGATCTCCGTCGGCGAGGAGGTCGATACGAAGACCCGCGCCCATCGCAGCGTCCGGCTGCTCGCCCCGCTACGCGCCGACCTTCCCACCTGGCGGCTCGCCGCCGGGCACCCGCCCGACTCCGCGCTCGTCTTCCCCGCGGCCGATGGTGGACCGTGGAGCGAGGCCGCCTACCAGTCCTGGCGCCGGCGCGCGTTCGCCCGGGCGCTCACGGCGGCCGGGATCGACGCCGCCCGCCCCTACGACCTGCGCCATTCCTTCGCCTCCCTTCTGCTTCACGAGGGGCGCAACGTGATCTACGTCGCGCGCCAGCTCGGCCATGATGCCCGGCTCACCCTCTCCCGCTACGGGCACGTCATGGAAGCACTCGAGGACGCGCCGATGCAGCCGGCCGAGGACGCGATCCGGGTCGCGCGAGAAGCGGCGGTACCTCTCTCGTACCTCACGGCCGCCACGGCGCCCGCCAGCTAGTCGCGCACCCGGTCGAGAACCCGCGCGTTGCAGGGCCTTCCGAGAGTGGAGCTAGCCGGGCTCGAACCGGCGACCTCCTGGGTGCGATCCAGGCGCTCTCCCATACTGAGCTATAGCCCCGCGGCGGCGCGCTGAACGCGAGAGGGTTGCGCGCGCCGGGCGCGAAGCAGTGTAGCCAGGGACTGATCTGCGCGCGGAGTACGCTCGCAACCCGCGGGGGCGGCCCACCATGAGCTTTCGGACGCGACTCACCCTCTTCTTCGTGCTCATCGTCGTGCTGACGATGGTGGCCGTGGGCGTCGTCGTCTTCCGGCTGATCGAGGACAGCCAGGCGGGGAAAGCTGACGCCCGGTCCGGCGCGTTCGCGAGCGACGCGATCCACCGCTATCGCGACGCCTCCGACCGCTCGCGGCTCGCGGCGGACCGCATCGCGGCCGACCCCCAGATCGCCGGAGGGCTAACCGCCTCCAACCCCGCTGCCCTGCGCCGGCGTGCGGTCGCCCTCCTCGGTCGCGAGCAGCTCGTGCGGCTCGAGATAACCCGTGGGGGGAGGAGCACCCTCCGCCTTGGCGACCCGGCTGCGGTCGCCGACGCGGCCAAGTCGATCACCTTCGCCTCGGGCGCGCCGCCCGCGCGCGTGATCGCCGGGGCGCTCGACCCCAGGCGCTTCGCGCGCGAGCTGAGCGCGGACGGGGTGGGCGTGGTCGTCCGGCGTGGCGCGCGCGTGGAGGCGAGCACGCTGCCGGGCGCGTCGGGCCGCGATCTTCCGCGCCGGGGCGGGATCGAGCTGCGCCACCACACCTACCGCGTGGCCTCCTTCGACGCGCCCGACCCGGGCGGACCTCCCGTCCGGGTCTGTCCTCACGGACTCGCGCGCGACGAGCGCCGCCTCGGGCTCCAGCCGCACGGCCGCCGTCGCTTTGCTCGTCGGCTTCCTCCTGCTCTCCCTCCTCTTCGCCCTGCTCGTCTCGCGGGCGCTGCAGGGACAGGTCACCCGGTTTCTAAAGGCCGCGCAGCGCCTGGGCAGCGGGGACTTCTCGACCCCCGTCCCCGCCGAGGGACGCGACGAGTTCGCGGCGCTCGGCCGGGAGTTCAACCGCATGTCGGGCGAGCTCGAGCGCCGCCTCGAGGAGCTGCGCCAGGAGCGCGCGCGCCTGCGGGAGTCGATCCGCCGCATCGGCGAGTCCTTCGCCTCGAACCTCGATCGGCGCGCGCTGCTCGAGCTGAGTATCCGCACCGCGGTCGACGCGGTGGGAGGCGCGGGCGGCCGCGCGACGGCGCGGCCCGAGGACGGCGGCCTCGTCGAGCAGGCGCGCATCGGCTCGCTCGAGGGTTTCGAGGAGGCGGTGCACGCCGCCGAGCGCGCGGCGCTGCGCAGCGGCGACGCCGCGGAGGAAGCGGCGGGCGATTCCCGCGCGCTGGCCATTCCGCTCGGCGCGGCGGACGGCGATCAGCGGCTGCAGGGCATCCTCACGGTGGTGCGGCGGGGGCCGTCGTTCGATGCCGAGGAGCGCGAGATCCTCTCCTCGCTGGCGGGTCAGGCGGCGGTCTCGCTCGAGAACGTCACGCCGCACGAGCACGTGCGCCGCCAGGCGATCACCGATGAGCTCACGGGCCTCTCCAACCACCGTCGCTTCCAGGAGGTGACGAGCATCGAGCTCGAGCGCGCGCGGCGCTTCGACCACGACGTCGGCCTCGTGCTCCTCGACGTAGACAACTTCAAGCGCGTGAACGACACCTACGGGCACCAGCAGGGAGACGCCGTCCTGCGCGCGGTCGCCCGCGTGCTGCGCGAGTCGTGCCGCGAGATCGAGGAGCCCGCCCGCTACGGGGGAGAGGAGCTCGCGGTCACGCTCCCCGAGACCGACCGGGAGGGCGCCTACCGGCTCGCCGAGCGCGTGCGCATCGCGATCGAGCAGCTCGAGGTACCGCTCGTCGACGGCCCCGGGCGCATCGCCGTGACCGCGTCGATCGGCGTCGCCTCCGCGCAAGAGGCCCGCAAGGAGGATCTGATCGAGGCCGCCGACCGAGCGCTCTACGAGGCCAAGCGCACGGGGAAGAACCGCACCGTCCGGGGCGTCGTCGCGCCGGTCGGCGTGGGGAGCGCTGAGTAGGATCGGTTCCCGTGGACCAGCTCGGCGATGCCATCCGGGAGCACCTCGAGCTCAAGCGCAGCCGCGGCGGCGATCCCGACGAGATCGCGGCCCAGGAGCGCGACGCGCTCGGCTCCACGCGCCGCGAGCCGGAGAGCACCGAGGAGCCCGAGGCCAACCTCGAGCCGGAAACCGACCTCGAGCCCGAGGCGACGGAGCCGCCGGCCATCGGGCAGGATCCTGATCAGATGTAGCCGCGCGTCTGCGCCGCCTCGACGACGCGCTCGATTCCTACCTCGTAGGCGGCCACCCGCGGGGGCACGTCGTCCGAGCAGCGCTCCCTCACCTGCCGGTAGGCGCGGCGCATGATCCCCCCGAGCTTGTCGTTTACCTCCCGCTCGTCCCAGCGGAAGTGCTGGAGGTTCTGCACCCACTCGAAGTAGGAGACGACGACGCCGCCGGCGTTGGCCATCACGTCGGGGATGAGGAAGATCCCCTTGTCGTTGAGGATCTCGTCGGCCTTGGGGGTGGTCGGCGAGTTCGCCCCCTCGATCACGAGGTTGCACTTGAGCAGGTCGGCGTTGTCGGCGTGGATCATCCCGCCGAGCGCCGCGGGGATGAAGACCTCGCACTCGAGCTCTATGAGCTCCTCGGCGCTGATCGACTCGACTCCCTCGCCCTCGAAGTCGTTGGAGGTCCCCCCCTCCTGCAGGTGCTCGTGCAGCGCCTTCGCGTCGATGCCCGCCTCGGACTGCAGGGAGCCGTTGGCGTCCGAGACGCCGACGATCCGGCACCCGAGCTCCTGCATGAGCCGGGCGGCCCACGCGCCCACGTTGCCAAAGCCCTGGACCACGACCCGCGTCTCCTCGGGCCTGAGCCCGAGCTGCGAGGCGGCCTCGCGGAACATGTAGACGAGGCCGCGGCCGGTGGCCGACTCGCGCCCGTAGGAGCCCTCGAGCGCGATCGGCTTGCCCGTCACGCACGCCGGCGTGTGGCCGTGGGTCTTGCCGTACTCGTCCATCATCCACGCCATCACTTGCGCGTTCGTGCCCACGTCGGGCGCGGGGATGTCGCGCGTGGGCCCGAGCACCTTGTCGATCTTCGACATGAACGAGCGCGTGATCGTCTGCAGCTCGTGACGCTCGACCTTGTCGGCCGGAGCGTTGATGCCGCCCTTGGCGCCCCCGAACGGGATGTTCACGATGGCGGTCTTCCACGTCATGAGCGCGGCCAGGGCGCGCACCTCGTCGAGGTCGACCTCGGGGTGGTAGCGCATGCCGCCCTTGTAGGGGCCGCGGGCGCCGTTGTGCTGCACGCGGTAGCCCGAGTAGACGTGGATGCGCCCGTCGGCGAGCCTGACCGGAACCTGCACCTGCACCTCGCGATAGGCGGAGAGCATGACCGCGCGGATGTCGTCGGAGAGCTCGAGCCGGTCGGCGGCGCGGCCGAAGTAGTGGTGGACGATCTCGAGGTTGGAGACCTCGGCTCGCCTCGTGACCCGGCCGTCCTCCTGGTTGGCGGTGCGCGGCGACTTGTCGGGCGCCTGGCGATCCCCTACGCCGTCCTCTTTCTGGGGTGTGGTGGCGGGCCTCTCGCGCGTCGCCGTCTCGTCGGTCATCGCCTCTCCCTTGTCTCCGCGGTGCAATCGACTCCCGTTCCCCCTACCCGGGAGCGATCCGCGGCATGCTCCAACGCGCTCGGCCGCAACTTTCGCTCCCCGCGCGGGTCCGCTGGACAAGGGACAAGGGACACCTACATCGGAGGACGCACCATGAGAAGAATGCTCATCCTGGCGGTAGCGGCCGTCGGCATCGTGTCGGCCGGGGCGCTGACCCCGCTCGGCTCCGCGATCGGCGCCACGAGCGCCACTCCCACGGCCACCACGGGGCCCCCTACGGGCATCACCCAGAGCGCCGCGGTGCTCACCGGGACCGTCAACCCGAACGGGAGCAAGACAAGCTACCTGTTCCAGTACGGCACCACCAAGAACTACGGGCTCAAGACCTCGTCGGCGGACGCCGGCTCGGGCACCATGAACGTGACCGCGCAGCGCAACGTGAGCGGCCTGGCCGCAGGCACCACCTACCAGTACCGGCTGGTGGCGACGAACGCCCAGAACAAGCAGGCCTTCGGCCAGAATATGACCTTCACGACCCAGCCGGCACCGCCGGCACCGTCGCGCATCGCGCTCTTCGGGCACACCGCCTTCTCCTCGCCGAGCTCGGTGTTCGGCGTCTTCGTGGGGTGTTTCGGTCCGAGCCAGTGCTCGGGCAAGATGACGGTGAGGGCCGCCGGCAGGGTGATCGGCAGCCGCTCGCTGTTCTTCGTGAACGCCAACGACGGCGGCATCGTGCACCTGACGCTCAACCGCACGGGGCGGAGCCTCTTGGCCCGCGCGCCGGGCCATCATCTGGCGACGACGGTCAACGTGACCGGGGTCAACGGGACCACCGGCCAAACCAGCAAGTCGGTGACGATCGTCCCCTTCCGCTGAGCTGAGCGCTTGGGGCGGGGCGCCAGTCGGGCGCCCCGCCCTAGACTCGGCGGGAAGGGGCCATAGCTCAGCTGGGAGAGCGCCTGCTTTGCAAGCAGGAGGTCGCCGGTTCGATCCCGGCTGGCTCCATCGGCCAGGCTTCGGACGGGCGCTCGGCGGTCGACCGGCCTGACCCGGCCGCTTGGGATACTCACCCCGTGAGCGATCGCAACGTGCTGGGCGGCCCCCTCGAGTCCTGCGGCGCCGACCCTCTCACCGGCTTCTACCGGGACGGGAGCTGTCGCACCGCGCCCGAGGATCGAGGCAGCCACACGATCTGCGCGGTGGTCACGGAGGAGTTCCTCGAGCACCAGCGCTGCCTGGGCAACGACCTGACGACCCCGGTCCCGCCCTACCGCTTCCCCGGCCTGGTGCCGGGCGATCGCTGGTGCGTGACGGCCCGAAACTGGCTGCGCGCCCACGAGGACGGAGCCGCCGCCTACGTGGTGCTCGCCTGCACCCACGAGCGCGCCCTCGACATAGCTCCCCTCGCCGTGCTCAGGCAACACGCCGTCGACGTGCCGGCCTCTCCCGAAGCGCTCGGGGGCTAACCCGCGGTGTCCCTCGCACCCGCGCGAGCGCTCGCCCGGCGCTGGCGGCGGTACAGCACGCCCGCCACTCCGGCGAGCGCGACGACGAGCGCCCACGGAATGTACTTCCCGACCGAGCTCCCGCCGCCCGACTGGGCCAGCGGCGAGCTCGCCCCGAAGACCTGCTTGACCTGCTTGGAGGAGATCTCGAACGGCGTGCGGGCGCGGACGAGCTGGCCGTGGCCGTTGTCCACGGCGACCTCGGCGGTGTAGGAGCCGGGGCGCAGCGCGCGGTGCAGCACCGGCACCGGGTAGAGGAGCGTCTTGCTCTCGGCGACGATGCCCCCGAGGTGCGTTCCGGGGGCCGCGGAACGCGGAACGCGGACACGTACGCTCACGAGCTCGGACCGGCCGGCGGCGAGACGGAGCTCGCGCCGCCCAAGCGACGTCCAGGCGCCGACACCGCGCCGGGCCACGTCTGCTCCCTGGTAGACGGCGCCGGTGGTCTGTCCCGTCGTCGCGTCGACCGCGTAGAGAAGCACGGAGCCGGTTCGATGCCCGACGTTGACCACTTCGATGCGTCGGGTCAGGATCTGCCCCGGTCGGGCATGGAGCACGAAGTAGCGCTGCGAGCCGGTCACTCCTGGGGATTGAGGCCGAACGAAGGACCGGCCGGAGCGGGCGCCCGAGACGGCGGGAGAGAGCCCCAGCGCCAGCGCGAGGCCGCACAGCACGAGGGCCGCGCGGCGTGACGCCGCGCGGCCCCGGGCCGTGGAGTGCTGGGTTGCTCGGTTCATCGTCCGAGCGGGGGAAGGGTTACGGACCGGAGACCGCGGCGAGCGTGAGCGTGCTCGTGTAGGTGCCCGCGTCGCTGTTGGCGGGCACCGAGACGTTCACGCTCGGGCTGTTGGTGAACTTCCCCTTGCCGGTGCTCGTCGCCGCGTTGAAGTACTTCACCGCGGCGGGCGCGGTCGTTCCGGCGGGAACGGCGACCGGGTAGGTGACGGAGTTGGTAGGGGCCGTGCACGTAGAGCCGGGGACGCAGGCGTTGGTCACGCCGGTGAGGAGGCACCGGTCGAGAGGGTGCTCGGCGTGATGCCGCCGGTCGAGAACTGCGTGGAGGTGAGCGTCAAGTTCCACCCGGCGCTGGTGCCGCGGGCGTCGGTGACCGTGGAGGGCACGGTGTAGGTGCCCGTCTGGTCCGTGCCGTCCAGGGTTACGCCGAACGACGGCGCGGCGCTGGTCGTGAGGCTCAGCGCGCCTCCGTTGGCGGTGGCGGTGGCCGCGGAGGCCGCGGCCGGGGCGCCGAGCGTGAGCAGGGCGGCGCTGAGGAATTCAGTGGCGCACACCCCCGACGGGGGCCGCGCACGAGGTGAATCGTCAGGAGGCGTCCCGCCGCCGATACCTCAAACCGGGGGGTCGCCCGGCGCCGAGCGCACCAGCCAGCGCACGAGCGGCGGTGCGGCCAGGACCATCGCGAAGAGCCGGAGGACTGCACCGCGAGCACGAAGGTGGTGTCGCCCCCGCTGCCGATCGCCGTGGCCAGCACCGCATCGAGGCCGCCGGGGGAGAACTCCCAGCTCAAGCGGCTCGTCGCCGACAAGGAGCTGGAGAATCTGGGGTTGCGGGAGATCGCCCGGGGAAACTGGTGAGCCCGTCGCGCCGGCGCCAGGCGCTCCTGATGCTTCGGGATCGCCTTGAGGTGTCGGAGCGGCGGGCGTGTTTGATTGCTGGGCAGCATCGCTCAACCCAGCGTCATTGTCCGCAGGTCGGTGAGGACGATGCGGCGCTGCGGGCCGGGCTGCGCACGATCTCTGAGGAGCGTCCGCGGTGGGGATACCGTCGCGCGCACGCCCGGCTGCTGAAGGAGGGCTGGGGCGTGAACCGCAAGCGCACCCAGCGGTTGTGGCGCGAGGAGGGCCTGCGAGTCCCGCGGCGCCAGCGCCAGCGCCTGGGCGAGTCGACAGTCCCGGCGTCCCGTCTGGTCGCGGAGCGCCCCGATCACGTGTGGGCGCTTGACTTCCAGTTTGACCAGACCGCCGACGGCAGGCTCCTGAAGCTGTTGCACGTCGTCGACGAGTTCACCCGCGAGGCGCTGGCGATGAGCTGCGAGCGGCGGATCGACGCCGATGGCACCGTCGCGGTACTCGACCGGCTGATGGCCGCTCGGGGCCGGGCGCCTGAGCACATCCGTTGCGACAACGGACCCGAGCTGACGGCCAACGCGTTGCTCGACTGGTGCCGCTTCACCCGGGCCGGGAGCGCCTACATCGAACCCGGATCGCCGTGGCAGAACCCCTACGTCGAGTCGTTCAACTCCCGCGTCCGCGACGAGCTGCTCGGCGTCGAGCTGTTCTCCTGCCTCGCCGAAGCGAAGGTCATGGTCGCCGACTGGCGCGAGGACTACAACCACCACCGCCCGCACTCATCGCTCGGCATGAACGCGCCCGGCCAGTTCGCGGCGAGCTGGCGCCACAGCGCCGAAACGGCGAAGGGGATCACCTAGGGCACCCGGCCAGAGGGCCACACAGATCGCCTCACAGCGCGCCGACCTCCAGCGAACCCGGCCAGATCGACGGGGATCCCCGGCCCCGGGCCGAGCAGGACGCCCTCGGCGTCTCGCTCCGGTCGCCCTACCGGCTCCCTCCACGAGACGCCGAACCCGCTGGCACTACGCTTCAACCACCAACCCACCAACGACTCTCACACCCCGTGGACCGATGAACGGGATCCGGCCAGGGTCGGCGGCGTAGCTGAGCAGGAACATGAGCCGGGAATCGCGAGGCGTGGTCGCACACGGACGGTGCAGCCGGCCACTTCCAGCACCCCGACTCGCGAATCGGTGAGCAGTCGCCACGACGTGGGTGGTGCCTCTGCGCGGACGTCGACGAGCCCGGACTGCGCAAGCGCGGACGCGAGCTCCTGCGGCATGATCGCATTCGTCCAGATCCGCTCGAGGTCAGGTTGGGCGCCCTTCGTGATGAAGTACGAGGGACCGATTGCGAACTCTTCGTCGTCAATGGCGGCATTGAGGGCGCGTAGGAGAACGGCTGGGCGGGCGTCAAGCGGCGAGGAGGCGCTCGGCCAGAGCGCCCTGGGTGGCCCGCCAGGCGTCGTCCAGGCGGTCGAGCTGCTCGGGTGCGCTCGACAGGTCGCCGGTCTCGCCGGTCGCCTGCAGGCGACTGCATGCGTCGGCCATGCGGGCCGCGCCGAGCGTGGCGGAACCGCCCTTGCCGCGGTGGGCCACGCGCATGAGCTCGCCGGCGTCTCCCCGGGCCACAGCGTCGCGCATATCGGCGATGTCCGCCGGGGCCGAGGCGGCGAAGAGCTCGACGAGCTGCGTGCGGATCTCGACGGGCAGGCTCGCCCGCAACCTTTCGACCGTCATCGGCTCGAGAGCGGGGATGCTCACCGCGCGGCCCTGGTGCTCTGGTCGGGGAGCCAGCGATCGAGCACGGCGTGCAGCTCCTCGGGACGCAGCGGCTTGGGCACGTAGTCGTCCATGCCTGCCGCCAGGCACTTCTCGCGGTCACCGGCCATCGCGTGGGCGGTCAGGGCGATGATCGGGGTCCGGCGCATCCGCCCCTCGCGAGAGCGGATCCTGGCCGTGGTCTCGTACCCGTCGAGCAGCGGCATCTGGCAGTCCATGAGCACGGCGGCGCAGGGGGCGCTGTCGAGGATCCTGAGCGCGGCTTCGCCGTCGCTGGCCACCACCGTGCGGTAGCCGAACGTGCGCACCATCTCGGCGGCCACGAGCTGGTTGACTGGATTGTCCTCGGCGATCAGCACGAGCGGAGCGTTGGGGGCCTTGGCAGCCGGAGCCGCTTCGACCCTCGCAGGGCGCGAGCGCTGAGGCATCAGGGCCGTCGCGAGCACACCGGCCAGCCGGATCTCGCGGACGGGCTTGTCGAGGTACGCCTCGATCCCGGCCTCGCGCATCGCCTCGTGCTCGCTGCCCGAAGACGTCAGCATCAGGAGCACGGTGTGCGCCAGGTGAGGCCGGCTCTTGATCAGGCGCGCGAGCCCCAGACCGTCGACACCGGGCATGTTGAAGTCGAGCAGGACGGCGTCGAACGGGCGCCCCGCTTCGTAGGCCGCTTCGAGCGCCCCCATCGCGGCCTCGGCGCCCTCGGCGGAGTCGGCTTCCACCTCGCAGCGGGCGAGCTGGCGCTCGAGGATCGTTCGGTTCGTCGCGTTGTCGTCCACGGCCAAGACCCGCCGCCCGACCAGGCCGGAAGGGCCGCCCCCGGACTGCGCACCGGCCGTCGCCTCGGGCAGGTCGAGCTCGAACCAAAAGGTGCTTCAGGCGCCGCGGCGGCCGTCCGCGCCGATCGCGCCGCCCATAATCTCGACGAACTGCTTGGAGATGGCAAGCCCAAGCCCGGTGCCGCCATGCGTCCGGCGCGCGCTCGTGTCCGCCTGGGCGAAGGCTTCGAAGAGGCGGTCGAGGTCGTCCGGCTCGAAGCCGATCCCGGTGTCCTCCACCTCGAACCGGGTGCGGTCGCCGCCCCCGGCCACGGGCCCGACCCGGACGATCACCTCGCCGGCCTCGGTGAACTTGATCGCATTGCCCAACAGGTTGGTGAGGACCTGACGCAGGCGCCCGTGGTCGGCACGTACACACACCGGGAGGTCCGCGTCCACGCAGACGAGCAACTCGATCCCCTTCGCGTGTGCGCGCGGCGCCAGGAGCTCGGCGACGTCGGCGGTCACCTCGCGCAGCTCGAAGTCCGAGGGGTTGAGCTCCATCCGGCCGGCCTCAATCTTCGAGAAGTCGAGGACGTCGTCGATGATGGTCAGGAGAGCGTCGCCCGAGGAGCGCACGGTCTCCGCAAAGATCCTCTGCTCGCTCTCGAGCTCCGTGCCGAGCAGGAGCTCGGTCATCCCGATGACGCCGTTCATCGGAGTGCGGATCTCGTGCGAGATGTTGGCGACGAACTCCGACTTCATGCGCGAGGCCTCGACGGCCTCGTCGCGCGCGGCCTTCAGCTCGAACTCGAAGCGCCGGCGCTCGGATATGTCCTGCACCTGGCGGATGAAGTACAGCGGGGCGCCCTCGATGTCCCGCATGAGAGACACCGACAGCGCGACCCAGACGATGCGCCCGTCGGGCGCGATGTAGCGCGTCTCTATCTCGTACTGGCCCACGTCGCCTTGCAGAAGCCGGCGGCCCTGCGTCGCGTCCTGCTCCAGATCCTCCGGATGGGTCACGTCCTGGACGCCGCGTACGAGCAGCTCCCCGGCCGAGTAGCCGGTGATCGAGCACAGCGCTTCGTTGACCCGGAGCCAGCGACCATCGATATCCACGAGGCCCATGCCGATGGGCGCGTTCTCGAACGCGCCGCGAAACCGCTCTTCGGCCTCGGCCAGGTGCTGCAGGGTCCGCACGCGATCGGTCGTCTCGACCGAGACGCCGCAGGTGGCGTACACGGCACCCTCCGCATCGAAGAGGGGGAACTTCTTGGAGTCGAAGGTGAGGAGGCCCCGGTGTGGGTGCTCGGCACTCTCCTCGATGGTCAACGGGCCGCGGGCGGCCTGCAGGTCGTTCTGGCGCCAGGCAGCCTGCCTTGCGGGGTCAAGCCACGTGTCGTCGCGCCCGAGCAGGACCTCTCGGCCTGTCTTGCCCTCGAGGAGCCCGCGCGCGTGCAGGTCGAAGGCGTCCGCGAAGGGCTCGTTGTAGAGCAGGTAGTTCCCGGCGACGTCCTTGACGTAGATCAAAGCCGAGTTGTTCTCGATCACGCCGTTGAGCATGAGCTCGCGCTCGCGCAGCTCGCCTTCGGCGGATGCGAGCTCCGCCGCGCTCGCCTGGGCCTCGCGATGGCCTTTCTCAGCCAGGGCCCGCGCGACGCGCTCGCTCTCGAGCAGAGCGGTCTTCTCGGCGTCGGCGTTCTCGGCGTCGGTGACGTCGCGCACGACGAAGTACCACTCCTGCCCGTCCTGCGTCGCGTTCCACCGCATGCAGCAGTACGAGCCATCGGCCCGCCGGTAGCGGTTGTCGAAATAGAGCAGGTCGGACCCGGGAGAGCCGACGATGCGGGCGGCGGCCTCGAGCGTCTTCTCGCGATCGTCCGGATGGACGAAGTCGATGAACGGGCGGCTGGTCAGCTCTTCGACGGTCCAGCCCAGCGTGCGCTCCCAGGCCGGGTTGAGGTCGATGAGGAAGCCCTCGGCATTGGCCGCGCCGAGCATGTCCGCCGACATCTCGAAGAGCCGCTCGCGCACGTGGGGGACGCTGTGGATCGGCGGGACGGACATCGGCGAGCGTTAGGCGCGAGTGGCGGGAGGCACGGGGGCGAGCGCTGCGTGAGCCTCGATGCTGCGGTAAAGCGTCGCGATCATCTCCGCGCCGGAGGCGCCCTTGCGCAGGTAGGTCATGGCGCCGCTGGAGAGGAGCTCCTGAACCACCTGCGGCGCCTCGTCGGAGGAGAGGACCACGAGCGCGGCCCGGGGCACGCGGCTCGCGATCTCGCTCACGGCGCGGCGCCCGCCGCCTCCCGGCATCTGGACGTCCACCATCACCACGTCGGGAGAGTGCAGCTCGGCCAGCGTGATGGCTTCCTGCGCATCGGCGGCGGTGGGCAGCACCTCGAAACCGGAGCCGAGTTGCCCACATAGGGCGGAGCGCACCACGGGATCATCGTCGGCGATGAGTACGGTCGGCAGGCCGGACACGCCGGCGGGCGCGATGGGCGCTTCCAGAGCAGTACGGGCAAACATGAGAGGCCTCCCCAACGAGCCCAGCGTCTGGGTGCGAAGTGACATCGAGACTCCTACGGTTCGAAAGGGGTTGCGCGAGCGGGAGCTCGTCGCCTAGCCCCATAGTCGGCCGCACCCGTGCCAACCTTGAACTTCCCGTTCGCCCGAGGGCGACGGTCATCGTGCTCGTATAGGAGCCCGCATCGGCGTGGGCCCGCACCAAGGTCTGGAGGTTCTCGGTCAGGTCGAAGACGCCCAGGCCGGTGTTCTTCGCCGCGTTGAAGACCTTGACCGCCGGCGGCGGGGGAGAGCCGGCCGGGATCGCCAGGGGCGGCCCCACGGTGTTCACCGGGTTCGTGCATGGGCCGACGGCGCACGTGTAGCCACCCGAGACGAGCGACGTCGCGTCGGGGGCGAGCTGCGCGCCGCCCGCGCTCTCGAGGGGCGTGGAGTCGATCGTGAGGTTCCAGCCGGTCTTGCCGTTCGCGCCCGCGTCCGTCTGGGTCACGCGCACGACGAGGGTCGAGACCCCGGTCTGGTCGGTTCCGTCGAGGGTGAGCCCGAAGCTCGGGCTGGCCTATGTGGCGACGGAGAAGGCCGGCCGGCGCCGGCGCGGGCGGCGCGAGGACCCCCAAGGTGGTTAGGGCGAGGGCGGGGAGGGCTGCTCGGGGGAGCGACATGAGGGACGATGCGGAGGCGCGTCACAGGGCCAGTTCGACGCGCGGCGAGCGCTTCCTGTCGCTCGGCCGTCGCCGCACAGCTTGCCAACTCACCCGTCGCCCATCGAAACCGCCGCCAGGATCCGTGCCCTCCTCGCCTTCTGAGCGCTGCCGCCGGCTCGTCGGCCTGAGCATGATCGCCTCGGCGACGCTCTCGCTCGCGACCGCGGTGATCCTCCCGGCCAACCGCTCCGACCTCGGCGACCAGGTGGCGAGCGTCGCCGCCCATCCCGATCGGTTCATCGTCGCGAACCTGATCGCGCTCGTCTCGCTCGTCCTGCTCGTGCCCGCGCTGCTCGGCCTCGTGCACATGCTGCGCGACCGGGCGCCCCGTCTCGCGCTCATCGGCGGGGCGCTGGCGCTGGCCGGGGTGATGCCGGTGGCCGTCCAGATCGCCCTCGGCCTCGTCGAGTGGCAGATGGTCACGGCCGGCGCCGAGCGGACGCAGATGGTGGCGCTGCTGAACCGGATCGAGTTCTCCGCCGGCTTCGTTCCGATCCTCTTCGCCGCCGCGCTGCCCGCGCTCGGGCTGTGCGTGCTCGGGGCGGGGCTCTGGCGCACCCGGCTCACGCCGCGCTGGGTCGCGGGGCTGCTGGGCCTCGGGGCGGTGGCGCTCGATCTGGGCTTCGAGCTCCCGAGCCTGGGCGTGCGCATCCTCGCGGCGGCGCTCAGCCTGCTCGCCTTCGCCCACCTGAGGCGGACCGTGCTCGGATGGAGCGCGGAGGAGTGGCGCGCGGCCCCCGAGCGCTGAGGCGCACTCACCGCAGCCGGCGCGCCGCCCGGAAGCCGGCGTCGAGCAGCCGGGTCGCCTGCGCGCCCGGGTCGGGCGAGTGGAGCAGGACGACCGCGAGTCGCGTGCGCCCGCGGTGCGCGGCGGCGACCAGGCAGCGTCCCGCCCGGTCGGTGAAGCCCGTCTTCACCCCGTCCGTCCCGGGGTAGCGCGCGAGCAGCAGCGGGTTGTTGTTGAAGAGCTCAAGGCGGCCCGTGCGGATGGGGAAGGGGAGGATCGCCTTGCGCTCGCGGACGATCCGCGCCAGGCGCGGCTGGGCCAGCAGCTCTCGGGTCAGCACCGCGAGGTCGGCGGCGCACGAGTGATTGCCACGGTCATCGAAGCCGTCGGGAGAGGTGAAGTGGGTGCAGCGCAGGCGGAGCTTCCTCGCTTGGGCGTTCATGAGTCGCACAAACGCGGGGATCGTGCCCGCGACGCGCTGGGCCAGCGCGCGGGCGGCGTCGTTGCCCGAGGGCAGCAGCAGGCCGGCGAGGATGGTCTCCACGTCGATCCGGCGCCCGAGCGGGAGCACGCCGACGGCCGAGCCCCGGAAGTTCAGCGCCTGGCGGGTGATGAGCACCCGGCCGCGTCGCGGCACGTGGGCGACCACGAGGATCGCGGTCATCATCTTCGTCACGCTGGCGATCGCGAGGACACGGTCGGGCCGGTAGGACCACAGCACGCGACCCGTGCGCAGGTCGAAGAGGAGCCCGCTCCGTGGCGGCTGGCGCAGGTGCGGATCGATGCGCTCGCGCGCCGGCGCGGGCAGGGCGGCGTAGGGTCGGGGCACCGGCCGGTGCGCGAACGTGAGCGCCTTGCCGGCCGCCGCGCCGCCGGTGGCCGCGTGATGAGGCGATGGCCCTCCCGCCGTTCCGCTCAGGACGACGAGCAGGAGCACGAGGGCAGCCACCAGCGCCGCGCCGCCGACCGCCGGGCGAATCCCGCGACGCTCGCGGCGCCGCCCTCCCTGGAGCAGGGTCGCCATTCCTAGTCGTCGGGCGGGTGGCGCAGCGCCCCGACGATCCCGAACGAGAACAGCGCGAGCACGAGGATGGAGAAGCCGACGGGCACGTCGAAGCCGTACTCGGCGATCACCCGGATGGTCAAAAAGGCGAAGATCCCGATGAAGAGCAGGGCGACGACGAGCACGACCTGGCGCATCAGGAGACCGTGAACCGCGGGGGCATGGGCTTGGCGCGCGCGATCGCACGGATCACCAGCAGGCCGAAGACGAAGCCCCCGATGTGGGCGAAGTACGCCACGCCGCCCCCACCGCCCGTGGGATCGGTGAGGTTGGTGGCCCCGAAGATCGCCTGCTGCACGAACCACAGCCCGAGGACCACAAGGGCGGGTAGCTCGAGCACGGTGAAGAAGATGACGAGAAAGATCACGGTCACGACGCGCGCGCGGGGGTAGAGCACCACGTAGCCGCCGAGCACCGCGGCGATCGCGCCCGAGGCGCCGACGGTCGGCACCGCGGTGCCCGGCCCCACCAGCGTCTGCAGCGCCAGCGCCGCGACCCCTCCGAGTAGGTAGAACGCGAGGAACTTCGCCCGCCCCATCGAGTCCTCGATGTTGTTCCCGAAGATCCACAGAAAGAGCATGTTGCCGGCGAGGTGGAGGATCGAGCCGTGCATGAACATCGAGGTCAGGACGGTAAGGTAGGTCGAGGGTTGGGGATCCGCCATGCCCGACACCCCCGGCTGACCCTCGCAGGCGATGTGGCCGGTGGCGAGCTCGCAGTGCTGCCCGGGATGGGTCAGCTCGTAGGGGATGGCGCCGTAGTGCACGACGTTGGCGTCGCTCGGCCCGTGGAGGATGCCACCCTTCTGGAAGAGGAAGTACATGAGCGTGTTGGCCACGATCAGGGCCACGGTCACGATCGGGAACCGGTCGGTCGGGATGTTGTCCTTGAGGGGGAACACGCGTCGAGCGGACCCTAGTGAAGCCAGAGCACGTAGCGTTCCACCGGGACGCGCTCCGGCGCGGGCCGCTCCTGGCGCGGTGAGCCGAGGTAGAGCAGGCCCAGCACCGTCTCCTCCGGCCCGACGCCCAGGGCGCCCCGCCCTGCCGGCTCGCGCAGCACCGCCGGAGTGCGCCAGTAGCCCGCGAGCCCCCGCCCGTGCGCGGCGAGCAGGACGATGTAGGCCGCGCAGGCCGTCGCGCACAGGTCCTCTTGATCCTGCACCGGATCGCGGCTGCGCAGCACGGAGACCGCCACGAGCGTCGGAGCCCGGTCGAGCTTGCCCGTCGCCTCCGGTCCGGCCGCCTCTTTGAGCGCCGCGAGCGCGTCCGGGCCCAGCACCCGGAAGCGCCACGGGTTCGTCAGGTTGTGGTTCGGCGCCCAGCGGGCGAGCTCGAGCAGCTCGGCGAGCGTGGCGGAGTCGACGGGCTCAGGGCCGTAGGCCTTGTGCGTCCGGCGGGTCCTGACCGCCTCCTCGAGCTCCACGCCTGCGGGCCGGGTCAGCCCACGGGCGTGGCCGCGAGCGGCCCGACGCCGGGGCGGTCCTGGGGGACGTGCTGGTCGGCGTGGTAGCTCGAGCGCACGAGCGGGCCGGCGGCGATGTGGTCGAAGCCGAGGGCGTAGGCGGCCCGCTCGAGCGCGGCGAACTCCTCGGGGTGCCAGTAGCGGACGACCGGCAGGTGACGCTCGGTGGGCCGCAGGTACTGCCCCACCGTGAGCACCTGGACGCCGTGCTCGCGCAGCATCCCGAAGGCCTCGACCATCTCCTCGTGGGTCTCGCCGAGCCCGACCATGAGCCCGGACTTCGTGACGAGCGCCTCGCCGCCCATCTCCTTGGCGTTTCGCAGCACGCGGCAGGATCGCTCCCAGCGCGAGCCCCGGCGCGCGACGGGGTAGAGCCGGGGCACGACCTCGACGTTGTGGTTGAAGACGTCGGGGCGCTCGGCGATGACCTTGGCGAGCGGCATCTCGGCGCCGCGGAAGTCGGGGGTGAGGATCTCGACCTGGCACTCGGGCGCCTGGCGGCGGATCTGCCGGATCACCCCGACGAACGCGCTCGCGCCGTAGTCGGGCAGGTCGTCGCGGTCCACGGAGGTGATGACCGCGTGGCGCAGCCCCATCCGCGCCACCGAGCGCGCCACGCGGGCGGGCTCGAGCGGGTCGTTCCACGTCGGCTTCCCGGTCTTGACGTTGCAGAAGCCGCAGCGCCGCGTGCAGGTATCGCCGAGGATCATGAACGTCGCGGTGCCGCGCGACCAGCACTCGCCGACGTTCGGGCAGGCGGCCTCCTGGCAGACGGTGTGCAGGCCCTCGGCCCGGATGAGCTCGTCGAGCTCGCGGTAGCGCTCCCCGCCGGGCGCGGGGACCTTGAACCACGGCGGCTTGCGCCCGCGGAAGGGCTCGGTCTGGGCGCCGAGGACGCGCCGCACGTCCATCCCGCCCGGGTTGGCGCGCGAGCGGGTGACGTGCTCGCGCGGCTCCGTAGTGCTCACACGGGCAAGGGTATCGAGGCGCCGAGGGCGCTCTCCAGGTGCGCGGGGCTCACCCGGACCGCCCGGCGCCCGTGCGCCTCGGCGAAGCGCTCGGCCATTTGCTCGCGAGACTCGGGTAGCGCGCCGGCGCCTCCCCCGGTCTCCCGGATCACCGAGGTCATCCGCACCCCCTCGAGCCCGCACGGGACGACCCACTCGAAGGGCTGGAGGTCGTTCTCGACGTTGACCGCGAAGCCGTGCGTGGTGATCCCGCGCGAGACGTGCACGCCGATCGAGGCGATCTTGCGCTCGCCGACCCACACCCCGGTCAGGCCCTCGCGCATCTGCGCGGCGACGCCCGCGTCGGCCAGCGCGGCGATCATCGCCCGCTCCATCCGGCGCAGGAACTCCACCACGTCGCTCGTCGCCATGATCGGGTAGCCCACGAGCTGCCCCGGACCGTGGTAGGTGAGCTTGCCCCCGCGGTCGCTCTGGACCACGTCGATCCCCTGCCCGAGATACCACGCCTCTCCCATCGGTAGCTCGCTCTGATCCGAGCGACGCCCGCGCGTGTAGACCGCCGGGTGCTCGAGGAGCAGCAGCAGGTCGGGCAGCGCGCCCGCCTGGCGCGCCGCGCGCAGCGCCTCCTGCAGTGCGGTGGCGGCGCGATACTCGACTGGGCCGAGGCGGCAGGTCCAGAGCTCGTCGGGCGCATCCATCCCGACCATTGTCTCAGCCCGGGCCCGCGCGTCACTACCCTTGGCGAGCGATGGAGCGGATGTGGCTCTCGCGGCTGCGCTGGCGGATGCGCGGAGCCTGGCTCTGGCCCGGCTTTGCGCTGTTCACGCTGCTCGACGGCCTGCTCATCCACCTCTGGCCTCTCTCGGGGGAGCGCACTGGGATGGCGCCCGCGCTGCTGCTCTCGGGCTTTCTCAACCTGGCGGCGATCGCCCTGTTCGGACCGCTGCTCGGGCGCCTCGTGCGCTCGCGCCGGCGCGACCTGCCGCGCGTGGTGGCCTTCGACTACGCCGGCACCGCGCTGCTCGGAGGGGTCGCGGCCGCCATCCTCGCCGTCGCCGTGCACCACCACGGCGCCGTGGTGCGCGAGGCGCGCGCCTCGCGGCTCGCGGTGGGCCTGGCCCAGGAGTACGTGATGACGCGGGCGCCGGTGGCCTACCGCGCCAACGCGGCGCAGGCGGACACGATCCGGGTGGTCGGCGGCCAGCTCTACCGCACGTGCGTGCCCGCGCGCGACGGCGAGCGACCGCTGTGCGTGCTCGTCCACCTCGACACGAAGGAGCCGACGATCGTGCTCAACGGGCACGAGCCGAACGCGAGCTGGGCGCCGCGCGGCGGCTACTGAGGTCCTACAGCGCGAGCGCGACCGGGTGCTCGAGCAGCTCGCGGATGCGGCCGAGGAACTTCGCCGCGTCGGCGCCGTAGAGGATGCGGTGGTCGCAGGCGAGGGTGACGTTCATCCGCCGGCCGGGGACGATCTCCCCGTCGCTCACGACCGGCACCTCGCGGATCGCGCCGACTGCGAGGATCGCCGCCTGCGGCGGGTTGATCACCGCGGTGAAGTCGCTCACCCCGAACATACCGAGGTTTGAGACCGTGAACGTGCCGCCCGAGAGCTCGGGCGGGGTGATCGAGCGCTCGCGCACGCGCTCGGCCAGCCCCCGCGTCTCGCGGGCGATCTCGCCGAGCGAGCGGCGGTCGGCGTCGAAGACGGTGGGCACGACGAGCGCGTCGTCGCCCGCGACCGCCACGCCGACGTTCACGCGGTCGTAGAGCTCGAAGCGCCCGTCGCGGTAGGCGCCGTTGGCGCGCGGGTGCTCGCGCAGCGCGCGGGCGCAGGCCTTGACGATCAGGTCGTTGAACGAGGGGACCGGCCCGTCGGCGCCCACGGCCTTGAGCTCCTCGCGCAGCGCGGCGGCCTGCTCCATGTCCACCTCCGCGGTAAGCGTGAACTCCGGCACGGTGGCCTTGGCCTCGGCCATGCGGCGGGCGATCAGCGCCTGGGTGCGCGAGAGCTCCTCCGTCCTGACCTCGCCCTTGCCCGTGGCGGGCGCCGCGCCCGCGCCGCTCGGGGCGGGGGCCGGCGCGGCCGCGGCGCCGTCCGGGGGCTCGGCCGGGGCCGGGGCGTCGGCGCCGCCGTCCCGGACGCGCGCCTCGACGTCGGCCTTGACGATCCGGCCGCCCGGGCCGCTGCCCTGCAGCTGCCCGAGGTCCACTCCCTGATCGCGGGCCATGCGGCGGGCGACGGGAGAGGCCTTTATGCGCCCGTTCGGCTCATCCGGCGCGGCGGAGGCAGGCGCCGCGGCGGGCGCTTCGGCCGGGCGGGGCGCGGCCTCCTCGGCGGGTGCCGGGGCGGCAGGGGATTCCTCCGGTGCCGCGCCGGAGGTGTCTCCGCCCTCTCCTCCCAGCCGCGCGATGACCTCGCCGATCGCCAGCGTGTCGCCCTCGGAAGCCACGATCGAGAGGACGCCGTCGGCGTCGGCCTCGTAGGTCATGTTCGCCTTGTCGGTCTCGATCTCGACGAGCTCGTCGCCGCGAGTGACTTCGTCGCCGTCGGCCTTGAGCCACTTGATGATCGTCCCCTCCTCCATGGAGTCCGACAGCCGCGGCATCACCACCTCGCTCATCGCGCCACCTCCTCCGCGGCGTCGCGAGCCCCGACATCGGCGAGCGTGAAGTGAAAGGCGCTTCCGCGCCCGACCTCTGACTCGAGCCAGATCCGCCCGCCGTGGCGCTCGACCACGCGCTTGCACACCGCGAGGCCGATGTCCGTGCCCGCGTAGGCCTCGCGCGCGTTCAGGCGCCCGAACATCTGGAAGGCCTTCTCCACGTGGCGCTCCTCGATCCCCATGCCGTTGTCCTGCACGGTCACGCGCCAGGCGCCGGGCTCTCGCGCCGCCAGCACGCGCACTTCGGGCGGATCCGCGCCACGGAACTTGAGCGCGTTGGCGATCAGGTTCTGCAGGATCTGCTCGAGCTGGGTGGGGTCGGCCACGACCTCGGGCAGCTCCTCCGCGACGATCTCCCCGCCGCTCTCCTGCAGCGCGGGACCGAGCGAGGAGCGCACCCGGGCGACCGTCTGCGCGAGCGGCACGGGGCGGCGGTCTTGCTCCATGCTGCTCGCACGGGAATAGAGCAGGAGTCCGTCGATCAGCGCGCGCATCCGCGCCGCTCCGTCCACGACGTAGTCGATGAACTGGTCGGCCTGGTCGTCGAGCTGCCCGCGGTAGCGGCTCGAAAGGAGCTGCACGAAGCCCGAGATCGTGCGCAACGGCTCGGAGAGGTCGTGGGAGGCGACGTAGGCGAACTGCTCGAGGTCGGCGTTGGAGCGCTCGAGCTCCTCCGCGTGCTGGCGCAGCTCGGCGGTGGCCGCCCCCAGGGCGCGCTCTGCCCGCGTGCGCCGGAAGAACAGCCCGAGCTGCCGGCTCAGCGTCTCCATCATGACCACGAGGCCCTCATCGAACTGCCCGACGTCGCCGGAGTAGAAGGTGAGCACGCCGCTGAGCACGCCTCCGGCGAGCACGGGCAGTCCGATCGCCCCGTGCAGCCCCACGGCGGCGGCCTCGGCCTGGCGCAGGAGGCGCGCGTCGGCGGAGAAGTCCGGCACGTGGACGGGCGCGCCCTGCTCCCAGACCATGCCGGCCAGGCCCTCTCCGCGCCCGGGCGCGAGCGCGGCGCTGGCGCCTCGAAACGCCCGTGTGGCGCCCTCGTCCTCGTGCCACGCGCTCTCCAGCCGCAGGACGCCCTCCTCCTCGTCGAGGAGCCACAGCTCGCCGACCTGCCAGCCCATGGCGCTCGCGAACGTCGAGAGCAGCCGGGGTATCACGGTCGGGTCGTCCGCCTCGGCCTCGACGAGGATGCCCGTCACCGCGAGCTGCGTGGCGAGGTAGCGCTCGCCCCGCTTGCGCTCGCTGACGTCGTGGATGACTCCCGTGAAGTACTTGCGCTCCTCGTCGACCCAGCGCCCCAGGGTCAGCTCCATGGGGAACTCCGTGCCGTCGCCGCGGAGCGCGTCGAGGCGGACCGTGGTCCCGACGATGTGCGGCTCGCCGCCGTCGAGCAGGCGGCGCATCCCGGCCAGGTGCGCCTCGCGGAAGCGCTCGGGCATGAGCATGGTCAGCGGGGAGCCGATCGCCTCCTCCTCGGTCCAGCCGAAGACCTTCTCGGCGCCGCGGTTCCAGAACACGATGTTGCTCTGGGCGTCACCGGCGACGACGGCGTCGTCGATCGACTGGATGACCGCCTCGAACCTGCGCTCGGAGACGTGCGCATCGGCGCGGAAGCTGCTCTCGCCGCCGCCCGTCATCAGAAGAGGTCGAGCACCGCGCTGATGACCTGCGGCTCGTGCGGGAACGCGATCTGCTCGAGCGGCTTGGAGTAGGGCATCGGCACATCCGCGCCGGCCACCCGGCCGATCGGCGCGTCGAGGTAGTCGAAGGCCTGCTCCTGGATGAGCGCGGCGAGGTTGGCGCCGACCCCTCCGTGCGGCCACCCTTCCTCCACCACCACGCAACGGTTGGTCTTCTTCACCGAGGCGACGATCGTGTCGAGGTCGAGCGGACGGAGCGTCCGGGGGTCGATCACCTCGGCCTCCACGTCGTGCTCGTCGGCGAGCTTGGCCGCGGCCTTCTCGGCCACGAGCGCCATTCGCGAGATGCCCACGAGCGTAACGTCGCCTCCCTCCCGGCGCACGGCTGCCTGGCCGAAGTCGACGACGTGATCCTCCTCGTCGGGCACCTCGCCGCGCTGCCCGTAGAGGTACTCGTGCTCGATGAACACCACCGGGTTGTTCTCGCGGATCGCCGCCTTGAGCAGGCCCTTGGCGTCGGCCGCGGTGGAGGGGACGGCGACGAGCAGGCCGGGCACCTGCAGGAACATCGCCTCGAAGCAGTGCGAGTGCGTGGGGCCGAGCTGGTGTCCGGCGCCCTGGGGCATCCGCACGACGAGCGGCACGCTCACCTGGCCGCCGAACATGTAGTGGATGTGGGCGGCGTGGTTGACGATCTGGTCCAGGGCGAGCAGCGAGAAGTTGATCGTCATGAGCTCGACCACGGGCCGTAGGCCGGTCATCGCCGCCCCGACGCCCATCCCGACGATCGTGTTCTCCGAGATCGGCGTGTCGCGCACGCGCTTCTCGCCGAACTCCTCGAGCAGGCCGGCGGTGACCTTGAAGGCGCCGTTGAAGACCCCGATGTCCTCGCCCATGAGCATCACGGACTCGTCGCGCTGCATCTCCTCGCGCAGAGCGCCGTTGAGCGCCTCCCGGTAGCGCATGACCGCCATCAGGAGCCGGCCTCCTCCGGACCGGCGGCGGTGTCCGTGTCCTGCGCCACGTCAGAAGGGCCGGCCCCCTGGGCCGATCCGCTTCCCGAGGCGTGGCGCTCGTAGGCCTCGACGCCCGGCACGTCGCGCCGGCTCATCTCTCGCTCGTCCTCGCCCTTGTGGATCCCCGCTCCCCGCACGTCGACGGAGTACCAGCCGCGCACCTGGCTCCCGAGCGCGTAGACGTCGTCGTAGAGCGACTCGGGCGGGGGGAACGGCGAGGAGTCGGCGAAGGCCACCGCCTCGTCCACGCGCGCGACGGCCTCGGCGTCGAGGCGCTCGACCTCCTTGGAGTCGAGCACGCCGGCCTCGATCAGCCGGTCGGCGAAGAGCGTGATCGGGTCGCGCTCGCGCCACTCGGCCACCTGCTCCTTCGTGCGGTACTCCTCCGGATCGGCCATGGAGTGGCCGCGGAAGCGGTAGGTGATCGCCTCGACGAGCACCGGCTGGCGCTCACCGCGCGCGCGGTGCAACGCCTCGCCGATCGCCGCGTGGGTGTCGACGACGTCCATCCCGTCGCAACGCATGCCGGGCACTCCGAAGCCCTCGCCCTTGCGCTGCAGGTCGGTCACCGCGGAGTGGCGCTCGAGCGAGGTTCCCATGCCGAACTGGTTGTTCGTGACCATGAAGACCACGGGAAGCTTCCACAGCGCCGCGAGGTTCATCGTCTCGCCGAACGTGCCCTGGTTCGAGGCGCCGTCGCCGAACACGCAGAGCGTGACGTCCTCCGTCTCGCGGTAGTCGGAGGAGAGGCCGAACCCGGCGGCGATCGGCAGGTTGCCGCCCACGATCCCGTAGCCGCCCATGAAGCGCTTCTCGAGGTCGAACATGTGCATGGAGCCGCCGCGGCCCTTCGAGCACCCGGTCTGACGCCCGAAGAGCTCGGCCATGACCGCGTCGGGGCTCGTGCCCCGCGAGAGGGCGTGGCCGTGTGAGCGGTAGGTCGAGATGAGGTAGTCCGACGCGCGCATGGCGCGCACCGCGCCGACGATCGTCGCCTCTTCGCCGATCGCCAGGTGCAGGAATCCGCCGACCTTGGCTTTCGCGTACATCTCGCCCGCGCGCTCCTCGAAGCGGCGGATAAGCGTCATGGCCCCGAGCCACTCGCGCGCGAGCTCTGGCGCCGGCAGGTCCTCCCGGCCCGTGTTCTGCGCCTGCGCCGCCTCCTTGGCCACTGCGCGGGCACTCTACCGACGGGTCGGGTCAGGTAGCGTCGTGGGGCGTGGAGCTCGACGGCGCCACCTGCCTCGTGACGGGCGCCAACCGCGGCGTCGGTCTGGCGATCGCCCGCGCGCTGGCCACGCGGCCCGTGCGCCTGCTCGCCGGCGTCCGCGACCTCGACCGCTACGCGCCTATCGACGCGGCCCCGGGCGGCGCCCGCGAGGTGAGGCCGGTGCGGATGGATCTCTCCTCCCGTGCGGCGATCGACGCGAGCTGCGAGGAGCTCGGCGCCGAGCTCGGCGGGATCGACCTGCTCGTCAACAACGCCGGGCTCATGACCGGCGGCCTGCTCGAGGCGCAGGAGATGGACGCCGTCTACGCGATGTTCCAGGTCAACCTCGTCGCGGTCGCGCACCTCACCCATCGCGTGCTGCCGGGGATGCTCGCGCGCCGGACCGGCAAGGTGGTCAACAACGCCTCGATCAGCGGCTACGCCTCCTTTCCGGGCGCGACGACCTACGCCGCGTCCAAGGCGGGGGTGGTCGGGCTCACCGACTCGCTACGGCGCGAGCTGCGCGGCACGGGCGTGAGCACCCTGCACCTCGTCACCCCGGGCGTCGAGACCGAGATGCTCGCCGAGACCGAGGACGTCTACGGGCGCCACATGGACACCTCGGGGTGGGATCGCGTCTCACCCGAGGAGTGGGCCCGCCGGGTGCTCGGAGCGATCGAGGCCGACGAGACGGTGCTCGGACCGGGCGGCAAGAGCGCGTGGGCCAAGCGCGCCGCGCACGGCCCGGCGGCGCTCCTGGACGCGGTCTCCGCGCGGATGTTCAGCCGCACGCCGCGGGGGTGAGGGCGAGCCGGGAAAGCGGTCAGCCAGCCGACATCGTGCTGTTCGGCGCCGAGGCACACCTCCTCCCGCGGCGAGAAGTCGCCCATCCGCTCGTTGCCCCCCGCCCGGGCGAGCTGCCCGGCGAGCCAAGAGTGCGAGGTCTGCCCGATGCAGACGACCGCCTCCTCGCTCTCCTCGCGCAGCACCATGACGCGCTTGGCCGTGGCGGCGTCAGGCGGCGGCGCGCTCGGCGTCGTCGCCCTCGGCGTCCATCTCGCCGAGGCCGAGCGGCAGCAGCGGCTCGGCGCGGAACTCGGGCTTGGCGAGCATGAGCTGCACGTCGGCGATGCGCCGCTCGAGGAAGCCGGCCTCGCAGTAGCAGAAGTAGAACTCCCACATCCGCCGAAACGGCTCGTCGTAGCCGAGCTCCGCCGCCCGCGCGGCGTTGGCCTCGAAGCGCTCGCGCCAGCGGTGGAGCGTCTCGGCGTAGTGCCCCGAGATGTCTTCGAGGTGGACGGGGCGCAGGTCGGTCCGCCGGGCCACGGAGCTCGAGATCGCCCCGAGCGAGGGGAGGCAGCCGCCGGGGAAGATGTAGGTGTTGATGAAGCTCTTCGAGTTCTTCTCGGCCTCGTAGGCGCGGTCGTCCATGGTGATCGCCTGCAGCAGCATCACGCCATCGGGCGCGAGCAGGTCGCTGCACTTGGCGAAGAACGCGTCGAAGTACTGCCAGCCGACGGCCTCCACCATCTCGATCGAGACAAGCTTGTCGAACTTGCCCTCGAGCTCGCGGTAGTCCTGCATGAGCACGGTCACGCGGTCCTCGAGGCCGGCGGCGCGGATCCGCTCCACGGCGAAGTCGTGCTGCTCGCGCGAGATCGTGGTCGTGGTCACCCGGCAGCCGAAGCGCGAGGCCGCGTGCAGCGCCATCCCCCCCCAACCCGTGCCGATCTCGAGCAGGTGGTCGTCGGGTCCAAGCGCGAGCTTCGTGCAGACGTGCTCGAGCTTGGCCACCGAGGCCTCGTGGAGCGTCGCCGACGGCGATTCGAACAGCGCGCAGGAGTACATCATCGTCTCGTCGAGGAAGAGCGCGAAGAGGTCGTTGCCGAGGTCGTAGTGGGCGGCGATCTGCCGTCGACTGCGGGAGATCGTCGGCAGGCTCACGCGTCGTGTGATCTGCTTGAGCGGCCGCAGGAGGAACCCGAAGCGCTCGCGCACGGCGTCGATCTCGTGCGCGTTCAGGGCCGCGACTCGGACGACCGCGACGAGGTCCGGGGTGCTCCACAGCCCCTCGCGGTAGGACTCCGCCAGTCCTATGCTCCCGCGCAGCAGGGCGCGCCAGAAGCGCGAGGAGGCGGCCTCGACGCGAGCGAGCGGCACGCCGTCCTCCGGGCCGAAGGCGTGGAGCGTGGCACCCTCGCGGATCTCGAGCCGGCCGCGACGCACCCGCGGGCGCAGGAGCCCCGAGACCAGGAAGCGGGAGACGCGGTCGATCATCGCGCCGCTCCTCCCGGCGCGCTCGGCGCCGGATCGGGGTGGCCGAAGAGCGGCGCGCCGCGCAGCTTGAGCCGCAGCGCCTGCCCGTAGATGCCGGCGAGCACGCGCAGCGACATCGCCGGTCGGCGCAGAAGCGCGCGGTCGAGCGCCGGCCCGCTCATCTCCCGCCGGCGCAGGGAGAGCGTCGCGTCGAAGGCAAGCTCGCCGGCGCGATGGCTCGCGATCTGCACCGAGAGCTGCTGGCCGGGTGCTGCGAGGCTGATCTCGTAGGCGTGGTCCATCCCCATGAACGGCGAGACGTGCATCGCCTTCTCGAAGTGCGCGCGCACGACGGCGCTCGCTCCCGCCGCCGAGTCGTCGCGCAGGACGTAGGCGTGGCGCTCGCCCCACGGGGTGTTGGTGACCTCGGCCACCACGGCCTCGAGCCGCTCGCCGTCGGGGGCGAAGCAGTAGAGGAAGGTGACGGGGTTGAAGCAGTGGCCGAACTGGCGCACGTGGGCGAGGAGGCGGACCGGGCCCTGCGGTCGCGTGCCCGTGCGCTCCTGCACGAGGTCACGGGCCGCGTCGGCGAGCGGGACGCGCGGATCTCCGAGGAAGTCCTCGCGCCGAAACCACGCGGGCGCGGGGCGGCGGGCGGACCACAACCGCGCGGCGTCGAGCACCTCGGGCAGCTCGTCCAGATCGAGGTAGGTCATGAACAGCTCGTTGGAGAACTCGCGCTGCACCGTGCCGAAGCGGCGGTGGCGCACCCTCCCCTCGTACAGGCAGCTGGCGCTCACGCCGGCACCCTCGCCGCGCGCAGGCGCTCGACGGCGCGCTCGGCGCTTCTCACGCCGTCCTCGTGGAAGCCCCAGCCCCAGTAGGCGCCGCAGAAGTGCGTCCGGTTGACCCCGCTGATGCTCGCGTGCTCGCCCTGGGCGGCCACCCCGCTCGGGGTGTAGACCGGATGGGCGTAGGAGATCCGGCGGATGATCTTCGCGGGGTCGATCGCCCTCGTGCGGTTGAGCGTCACGCAGAACTCCTCCTCGGCGCTCAGCCGCTGCAGCGTGTTCATGTGGTAGGTGACGGTCGTGCGGCCGATCGGCTCGGGCAGCAGGTGGTAGTTCCAGGCCGCCCACGCCCGCCGGCGCCGAGGAAGCAGCGAGCGGTCGGTGTGGAGCACGGCCTCGTTGTGCTGGTAGGCGATCGATCCCAGCACCTCGTGCTCGCGCTCGGAGGCGTCGGCGAGCAGCGCGAGAGCCTGGTCGGAGTGGGTGGCGATCACCACCTCGTCGAAGCGCTGCGGCTCGGCGCCGCGCGGGGTGAGCTCGACGTGGTCGGGGTGGCGCAGGATCGACTCGACGGGCGTCGCGAGCCGGATTCGTTCGCGGAACGGCGCGACGATGGCCTCGACGTAGGAGCGTGAGCCGCCGACGACCGTCCTCCACTGCGGGCGCCCGCGCAGCCCGAGCATCCCGTGGTTGGCGAAGAACTGCGCGAGGAAGCGCACGGGAAACGCCCACATCTGCGCGGGATCGGCCGACCAGACCGCCGAGGCCTGGGGAACGATGAGCCGGTCGATGAAGTCGCGCCCGTAACGTCCGGTTTCGAGGAAGTGCCCGAGCGAGACGTCGTCCTCGCCCTGCTCCACGAGCGCGGTCACCTCGCGGTTGAAGCGCAGGAGGTCGCGGATCATGCGGTAGAAGGCCGGGCGCGCCAGGTTCGCGCGCTGGGCGAAGAGGCCGTTCAGCGAGTTGCCGTTGTACTCGAAGTCCTCGGGCTCTCCCTTGACCGAGAAGCTCATCGTCGTCGGCTGCGAGGCGACTCCGAGCTTGGCGAGCAACTTCTCGAAGCCCGGGTAGTTGCGGTCGTTGAAGACGATGAAGCCCGTGTCCACGTGATAGGTGGCCTCCGCGGTGTCCACGCGGATAGTGTTGGTGTGCCCCCCGAGGTAGTCGTTCGCCTCGAAGACCGTGATCTCGTGCTCGGGGTGAAGGAGGTGGGCGGCGAGCAGTCCCGAGATGCCCGTCCCGACGACGGCGATCCTCACCGGCGCGGGAGGCGGGAGCTCGACTGGTGCTCTGGAACCATCTCAGCCCTCCATGCGCTCGGCCGCCGGACTTGGATCAGCCCGGGGCGGCGCCCGGCACCGGCCCTCGGGTCAGTCGGCCTCACGCGCGAGCCACGCGCAAAGGGCGGCGGAGCCGCCCGCCAGGGCGACGGTGCCGAGTCGGCCGTTGCGGGGGATGCTCCCGCCCGCCGCCAGGGTGGCGAGGACGTCGACCGCGTCGGCGAGGACGGCGGCCTGGAGCCAGACGCGGTAGGGCCCACCGTCGCGTAGGGCGAGCAGCGTGCCGGCCCCGAGGCTCACGTCGCGTCCTCCGAGCCCGCGACAGAGGACGACGGCCCCCGGGCGGTCGATCTCGCCACCGAGCCACCCGCGGGCCGCCTTCTGAGGCGCGGCGAGCAGCGCGAGACCGAGAAGCGTGCGTCCGGCGGCGATGGCGCCGCTGAGGGTGCGGTTGCTCACCGCTCGGAAGCTAGCACCCGGCGCCCGGGCGCTCGCCTGTGGTGTTCAGAGCCGCGCGGGCCGGGTAGCCCGGCGAGGATGGAGCTCAGCCACGAGCGCCGGGGCGCAGGGGAGCCTCTCGTCCTCCTCCATCCCCTGGGCGGGGAGTGGCAGGTGTGGGAGCCCATCCTCGACGCCCTCGCCGCCCACCGCGACGTGATCGCGCTGGATCTGCCCGGGTTCGGTTCCTCGCCGCCGCTGCCCGCGAGCACGCTGCCCACCCCCGCGGCGCTCGCCGGCGCGGTCGAGGCCTTCCTGCGCGGCCTGGGCATCGAGAGCGCCCACGTGGCGGGCAACTCGCTCGGCGGCTGGATCGCGCTCGAGCTCGGGGCGCGCGGCGCCGCCCGCTCGGTGAGCGCGCTCTCGCCCGCCGGTCTGTGGCCCGAGCCGCTCGCCCCCAACGGAGCGCTCGCCCACCGGCTCGCTCGCACGACGCTGCCCCTCCTGCTCCTGCTCGCCTCGAGTGCGGCCGGACGCCGCCGGGTGCTGGGGAGCACGGTCGGCCACCCCGAGCGCGTGCCGGCACCCGCGGCGCGCCGCCTGGTCTCCGCCTACGCGCGCGCGCCGGGGTTCGAGGCCGTCAACGCGGCGATGCGCCAGGGCCGCTTCCTCGACGCCACCTCCCTCCGGATCCCGGTCACCGTGGCCTGGGGAGAGCTCGACCGGCTCGTCGCGCGCCACCGCCTCGAGGGCGCCTCCCGGACGGTGATCCTGCGCGACTGCGGCCACATCCCGGTGTGGGACGACCCCGAGGCGGTCGTCCGGGTGCTGCTCGAGGGGAGCGAGGCGGGGTAGCGGCGCTCAGGGCTCCTCGCGCCACGCCGCGGCGAACTCCTCGGCCTCCATTTGCGCCAGGTCGGTGCGCAGCGCGCGCACGAGCCGGGCCGCCCGGGCGGCGGGGAGCTCCCACAGGAAGGCCACCTCGCCCTCCTCGACGGCGACGACCTCCACGCGATCGAGTCGATCTCCGCCGGCCAGCCAGGCGGGGCGCCGGCTCCCGCGGTTGACGATGAGCCGGTAGGCGCGGTTGGCCTTCACGCCGCGGCGAGCGCTCCGGCCGCGGCTTCGAGCGCGTCCTCGCCCTGGAAGACCACGCCGCTCGGGAGCTGGATCGCCGGCAGGGAGACGACCCCCGCCGCTCGCGCGGCCTCCGTGGCCCGCGCGAGCGCGGTGCGCACCGAGCGCAGCTCGGCTGACTTGAGTAGCGCGGTCGGGTGCATCTCGCACGCCGCGCCGGCGATCAGCATGGTGTCCGGGTCGGCGAGATCGCGCCCGCCTGCGAACGCCTGCCGGAACGCCGCCTGGGAGAACGCGACCGCGCGGCCGATCTGCTTGGCGTAGATCGCTGCGCGCATCGTGCGGGCGGAGTCGGGCGGCCAGGCGCGCGGCCAGCGCACGGGTTGCAGGCCCTGCGCCGCGGCGCGCCGCTCGAGCCCGGAGAAGTCGAGCTTCTCCGCCCCGATCTCGGGCAGGTGCACGGGCTGCCACTCCGCGAGCACCGGCAGCGCGTGGAGCACCCGCTCGGCGGCCAGGTAGCTCGCGGGACTCGCGAGGTCGTAGAGAAACAGCGGCTGCACGGGCGGCTCGTCCTCGCCGCCCGGGTGGCGGGTCGGCTCGAGGCTCACCCGTGGATGAGCCACCCGTCGGCGGCGCGAGCGGCCTCCATGAGCGCTTCGGAGAGCGTGGGGTGGCCGTGGACGATCCGCGCCACCTCGGAGAACCCGCCCTCGAGCGCGCGCGTGTTCACGAGCTCCTGGATCAGCTCGGTGGCCTTGGCGCCGACGATGTGGCCGCCGAGCAGCTCGCCGTAGCGCTTCTCGCCGACGATCTTCACCACGCCCGTGCGGTCGCCGTAGATCGTGCCCGCGCCCACCGCCCCGTACTGCACCTTGCCGACCACGACGTCGTAGTCGGCCGCGCGCGCCTGCTCCTCGGTCAGCCCGAACGAGGCGACGTTCGGCGTGCAGAACGTCGCGCGTGGGATGTCGATGTAGGTGAGGGGATGGGTGGAGAGCCCGGCGGCGTCCTCCACCGCGATGATCCCCTCGTCGGAGGCCTTGTGCGCGAGCGCCGGCCCCGGAACCAGGTCGCCGATCGCGTAGACGCCGGCCACCGAGGTGCGCATGGCGCCGTCGACCTCGACGAGCCCCCGTTCGCCGAGCTTCACCCCGGCCTCCTCGAGGCCGAGCCCCTCGACGTCAGCCCCGCGCCCGGCGGCGATGCACAGGTAGTCGACCTCGGCGGACTCGCCGCCGTGGGTGAACTTCACGCTCGACTCGCCCGCCTCGACGTTCTCCACCAGGGTGCCCGTGTGGATCTTCATCCCCTGCTTCTGCAAGCCGCGCCCCGCGGCCTTGGAGATGTCGGCATCTTCGGTGGGGAGCACACGGTCGAGCGCCTCGAAGAGGGTGACCTCGACCCCCAGCCGCGCGTAGGCCGAGGCGATCTCGGCGCCCGAGGCCCCGGCGCCCACGACCGCCAGGGAGCGCGGGAGCTCCTCGAGGCCCCACGCCTCCTCCGTGCCGATGACCCGGCCGCCGAACGTCGTGCCGGGCAGGGCCTTCTTCACCGATCCGGTAGCGAGCACCACGGTGCCGGCCTGAATCTCCGTGCCGTCGAAGTTGGCGCCCACCTTGACGTTGGCGTCGTCGGTCACCGCGGCGTGACCCTCGATCACCTCGATCTTGTTCTTCTTGAAGAGACCGCTCACCCCGTCGGTCAGGGTGGAGACGACCTTGCGCCGGCGCTCGACGACCTTGGGAAAGTCCACGGAGTGCCCGTCGACGACGATGCCGTACTCCGCCGCGTCCTCGATCTCGAGCAGGACGTCGGCCACGCGCAGCACCGCCTTGGCGGGGATGCACGCGTAGTTCAGGCAGCGCCCGCCGACCTTGTCCTTCTCGACGACCGCGGTCTTCATGCCGAGCTGGGCGGCGCGGATCGCGGCGACGTACCCGCCGGGGCCCGAGCCGATGACGACGCAGTCGTAGGAGGAGTCGGCCATGCGGCGGGGGAGCCTACCGGACCCCGTCAGCTCCCTCGTCCCGCTCGGAGGGCCGCCGGCGCACGCGAAAGACGGCGGCCTCCCCCTGCAGTCCCTTGATGCGCTTGCGCCCCGCGAAGGAGAAGCGGTAGGAGTCCGCGAGCTCGTCCTGAACCTCCACGGCGGCGAGCACGCTGCCGCGCCGGGCGATGCCGGTCAGGCGGCTCGCGAGGTTGACCGGGCGCCCGTAGAAGTCCCCGCCCCGGCTGAGGGCCTCGCCGAGAGCGAGGCCGGCGCGCAGCTGCGGGAACCCCTCGCCCTCCGCCTCGGCGCCTTCCACGAGCGCGAGCGCGGCCTCCACGAGGGCGGCGGGATCGCGAGAGACGAGCATCGCCGCGTCGCCGATCATCTTCACGAGCCGCACGGGCGGCTCGGCGACCTCGGCGGCGAGCGTCCCGAGGCGCGCGATCACCTCCTCTAGCTCGTCGTGCTCCACGCTCTCGCCCAGGCGGGTGAACCCGACGAGGTCCGCGAAGCACACCGCGACCTTGACCGAGCCGCGTACGTGGCCGGAGGCGAGGTCGGCCTGGGCGATCACCTCCTGGCGGACCTGGTCGCGCAGGTGGGCGCTCAGCACGTACTCGAGCAGCGGGCCCACCGCGGGAACGCTCGCCCGCGCGGACTCCGCGTAGCGCAGCCCCAGCTCGTGCTCCGTGGCCCCCGGGCGGGCGAAGGTCGCCGCGGTCAGGTCGCGCATCGCGCCGGCCACGTCGGCCATGGCGCGGCCGATGACGCGCGCCACCTCCAGGCGCCCGTCCGAGGGCAGTCCGGCCTCCTCGAAGCGGTGGTCGAGCTCGGCGGCGTGGACGTCGTCCTCGGTGAACAGCCGCTCGTCGGCTTCGGGGATCGACAGGCCGAGTGCACGACGAAAGCCCAGCAGGTGCTCGAGCGAGGTTCTCGAGCGCTCGGCGACCTCCTCGGCGGTGTAGCGCGCGCCCGGCGTGCTCAGCACGCGCTCGACGGGCAGCAGCGTGAGCCGCTCCTCGACCACCGCCGACCTGAGTTCGTCCAGGGCAACGCCGTCGGCCGCGAGATCCTCGAGCAGGCGCCGGCGCGAGGCGCGCGCGGCCTCGTCGTCGAGGCCGTCGAGGAGCCCCTCGCGCTCGAAGTCGATGCTCACGCCGGCGGGCGGCGGCGCTCGGGCATCTGTATGCGCGCCATCGCGCGGACGAGCTTGTAGAAGAGGTAGCCGCCGGGGCCGATGATCGAGAGGCAGATGACCACGCCGCGCAGGCCGCGGGCGAGCGGTAGCGAGATGCCCGCGAAGACGATCGTGAGGCCGAGGAGCATCTCGAAGCCAAGCACACCCCAGTAGCGGGCGCGCCAGAGTCCGACTGAGCAGGCGGCGAGGAGGCCCGAGACGCCGGCGATGCCGAGGAAGGTCGGCGGCTGGCCGCGCACTTTGTAGCCCACGGAGTAGAGGACGACGTTGGAGACCGTCAGCGCCGTGGCAATGACGGCCGACACAGTCACGGCGCCGGGACGCTCCCCCGCGCCGAGCGGCTCGAGCGAGTCGCGGGCGGCGCTCGCCCTGACCTCGCTGCGGCTGGGCGCCGGTGGTGCGCCCTCCTCGGCCGGCGGGGGAACGGGCGCCGGCGCGGGGCGCGCGGGTTTCGGCCCGGGCGCCGAAACCCGCGCGCGCTTGCGACTACGCTGGCCCAACGCCGGCTCCCATCGCGAGCTCGGGGGAGGACAGGACGCCGCGCAGGGCGCGCGCCGCCGCCGCGGGGTCGGCAGCCTCGACGATCGCGCGCACCACCACCACGCGGTCGGCTCCGGCCCGGAGCACCTCCCCCACGTTCCCGGCGTGCAGGCCGCCGATCGCGAAGAACGGCACGCGCGCGTGTGCCGCGGCGTGGCGCACGGGCTCGAGGCCCACCGCCGGACGCCCGGGCTTGGTCGGCGTCGCGTGCACCGGGCCGACCGCGAAGTAGTCCACGTCCGCTTCCGCGGCCGCGTCGACCTGGGCGCGCGAGTGCGTCGAGAGGCCCACGAGCCGCTCGGAGCCGACCGCGGCACGCGCGTGGCTCTCCGACGCGTCGTCCTGCCCGACGTGCACGCCGTCGGCCCGGGCGGCGAGGGCGAGATCGGGGCGGTCGTTCAAGACGAAGAGCGCGCCGAACTCGTCGCATGCGGAGCGAAACTCGCGCGCGGCGAGGAGCAGCGCCTCGTCGTCGAGCGCCTTGTCGCGGAGCTGCACGACTTCCACCCCACCGGCGAGCGCGGCGCCGAGATGCGGCGCGAAGCTCGCGGGGCAGACGAGGTACAGGCGGGCGGCCGCGAGACGCGCGCGGCGGTCGAGCAGCGGGGGCATGAGGCCGACAGTCTGGCAGCGGCGGGGCGCTAGCATGACCGGCACGGGAGCCCACGTGGCTGAGAGGGTGGACACCGCCGCCGACCGTCACCACCTGACCCGGGTAATGCCGGCGCAGGGAGGAACACTTGAGGCACGCAAAGCATGAGAGGTGGGACGTCGCCGTGGTCGGCGGCGGCGTGGCCGGCCTCTCCGTCGCGTTCTCCTCGCTGCGCCGCGGTCTGCGCACGATCGTCCTCGAGCGTGGCGAGCCGGGCGGAGCCACCACTCGCGTCGCCGCGGGCATGCTCGCCCCCACCGCCGAGGCCGCGCGCGGGGAGGAGGCCCTGCTCGAGCTGAACCTCGCCTCGGCCGAGCTCTACCCCGGGTGGTGCGCAGAGCTCGCGCGCTCCTCGGGCGGGCGCGACCCGGGGCTCCTGCGCTGCGGCTCGCTCATGGTCGCGCGCGACCGGGACGAAGCCGAGGCGCTCGAGCGCGAGCTGGAGGTGCGACGCGCGCTCGGCCTGCGCGCCGAGCGGCTGCGACCGAGCGAGGCGCGACGCCGGGAGCCGGCGCTGGCCCCCACGCTGCGCCTCGCGCTCGACGTGCCCGACGACCACGCGATCGATCCGCGCCGGCTCACGCGCGCGCTGGCCGAGGCGATCGCGCGCTCCGACGGTCACGTCCGGGCTCACGCCGAGGTGCGCGGACTGCTCGTGCGCGGCGAGCGGGTCGAGGGCGTCGAGCTCGGGGATGGCCAGGAGCTCCTCGCCGATCGGGTCGTCCTGGCCGCGGGGCCCTGGTCCGGCGAGCTGACCGGGCTGCCGGCGGCCGCCGGCGTTCCCGTGCGCCCGGTCAAGGGGCAGATCCTGCGCCTGCGTGACCCCGCCGGACCCGGGCTGCTCGGCCGTGTGCTCCGGATGGAGGACGGCTACCTCGTGCCCCGCGGCGACGGGCGCTACGTGCTCGGCGCGACCGTCGAGGAGCAGGGGTGGAGCACGGAGATGACCGCGGGCGGGGTCTTCGAGCTGCTGCGCGCCGCGCGCGAGATCCTGCCGGGCGTGGAGGAGTGGGTGCTCGAGGAGGCGCAGGCCGGCCTGCGTCCGGGCACCCCCGACAACGCCCCGGTGCTCGGGCGGGGCGCGCTCGAGAACCTCTTCTGGGCGACCGGCCACTACCGCAACGGAGTGCTGCTCGCCCCCATCACCGGCGAGGTTCTCGCCGCCGCCCTCCTCGGGGAGGAGCTCCCGCGCGTGGCGCGCGGGCTAGGTCCCGAGCGCTTCGCCCGCCTGCCGGCCGGGGTCGCGGCATGACGATCCATCTCAACGGAGCTCCCCGCGAGGTGGCCGAGGAGGCGACGGTCGCGAGCGTGCTCGCCCTGCTCGAGGTGAGCACCGCCTCACGCGGCGTGGCTGTAGCCGTCGATCGCGAGGTGCTTCCGCGCGGGCGCTGGGAGCAGACGCGGCTGCGCGCGGGCGCGCGCCTCGAGGTCCTCTCCGCGACCCAGGGAGGATGAGCGGCGTGAGCGGCGAGGATCCCCTCCTCATCGGCGGTCGTTCGTTTCACTCGCGGCTGCTGCTGGGCACGGGCGGCTTCTCGAGCCTCGAGCTCATGGCCGCGGCGCTCCGCGCGAGCGGGGCCGAGATCGCCACCGTGGCGCTGCGCCGGGTCGACCCCGCCCAGCGCGGCTCGCTGCTCGACGTGCTCGCCGACGCGGGGGTGCTCGTGCTTCCCAACACCGCGGGCTGCTTCACCGCGCGCGACGCGGTGCTCACCGCACAGCTCGCACGTGAGGCGTTCGAGACCGACTGGGTCAAGCTCGAGGTGATCGGCGACGAGCACACGCTGCTTCCCGACGCACCCGAGCTGCTGGAGGCCGCCGAGCTCCTCGTCGACGACGGCTTCGTGGTCCTCCCGTACACCACCGACGACCCGGTGCTCGCCCGCCGCCTCGAGGACGTCGGCTGCGCGGCGGTGATGCCCCTCGGCTCGCCCATCGGGAGCGGGATGGGCATCCGCAACCCGTACAACCTCTCGATCATCCGCGAGCGGGCGGGGGTGCCGGTGGTGCTCGACGCCGGCGTGGGCACCGCTTCGGACGCCGCGCTGGCGATGGAGCTCGGCTGCGACGCCGTGCTGTGCGCGAGCGCGATCTCGCGCGCCCAGGATCCCGTCGCGATGGCGCGGGCGATCGGGGGCGCGGTGCAGGCCGGGCGCCTCGCGCGCGGCGCGGGTCGCATCCCCCGCCGCCTCTACGCCGAGGGCTCCTCCCCCACCGCGGGAATGGCCGAGCTCGACGCGCCGGCGGCTCCCTTCGCCTCCGCCGCGCCGGGCGGGCGGTGAGCGCCCAGGAGCTCGTCGACGCCTGGGAGGCGGCGTGGTCGAGCCACCGCCGCGACTACTTCGAGCCGCTGTGCGCGCCCGGCTTTCACTACGAGGACCCGCTCACCGCGCAGCCGCTCGAGGGCGTCGCGGCCCTCGGTAGCCACGCCCAGCGGCTTTGGAGCGCCTTTCCCGACGCGCGCCTCGAGCGCGCCGGGGCCCGCCTCGACGACGGGCGCTACCTCGCCGCGCCCTCCAAGCTCATCGGAACCCACCGCGGCAGCGTGAGCGGGATCCCGCCCACCCGTCGCTTCGTGGTGCTCCACTGCGTCTTCTACTGCGAGGTCTCCCGCGGCCAGCTCCTGCGCGTGCGCAACTTCTTCGACCTCTACGACGCGGCGCGCCAGCTCGGGGTGCTGCCCTCGCGCGGGGGCCTCGGCGAGAAGGCGCTGCTCGTGCTGCGCGGATTCGGCCTGCGCACCGGCAGCGAAGATCTCAGCCCGGGCTGAGCTCGAGCTCGACGAGTACCGGTGCGTGGTCGGAAAGGGGCCCGCGCGCGGGCACCCCGACGCCCCCGGTCGCCTGCAGGCCGCGAGCGAAGACGTGGTCGACTCCGTGGCCTCCGGCGGGGTCGAGCCCGGGCGGCGTGGGATCGCGCACGTTCAGATCGCCGCCGAGGATCGCGGGCGCTCCTCCCGCCCAGCCGAGCACGGCGTGCGCCGCCCGGGCGATGTCGCGCCGCGCGGCCGCGTCGTCGTGGACGGTGGCGTGGAGGTTGCCGACCCAGGTCCCGTCGACGAGCTGCACCGCGTGCACGATCCGGCGCTCGGGCCAGGAGCACACGCGGCGGCGCGCGTGGGCGCGGATCGGCCCGCGCACGAGGATCGCGTTGGCGCCGCCGGCGTTTGACTTCATGAGGTCGGGGGCGCGCACGGCGATCGCCCGGCGCAGCGCGAGCCCCGCGTTGCGCGAGGTCAGCGCGGTGCGCTGCTCGGCTCGAGCGGCGCGGGCCAGCGCGGGCGGCCACCAGGGCAGCACCTCCTGCAGGAGCGCGACGTCCCACTCCCAGCCCGCGATCGCGCGGGCGTACTCCGCGAGCAGCGCTCGCCCCGCGGGCGGCACCGCGCGGCCGTGGTAGAGGTTCCAGCTCAGCACGCGAAGCGCCACGGGTGCGACTGTACACTTCCCGACTTGCCGCGCCACCTCCTCACGGGAGCCGAGCTCTCTCGGGCCGAGCTCGAAGGGTTGATCGCCCGCGCGGCCGAGCTGAAGGCCGCTCCGCACGCCTCCCGCGCGCTCGCCGGACAGAGCGTCGCGCTCATCTTCGAGAAGCCGTCCACGCGCACGCGGCTCTCGTGCGAGGCGGGGGTCGTCGAGCTCGGCGGCCATCCGGTCGTGCTGCGCCGCGACGAGCTCCAGCTCGCGCGCGGCGAATCGGTGCGCGACACCGCGCTCGTGCTCTCACGCCACGTCGCGGCGATCGGCATCCGCACGGGTCCCGACGCGCTCGTGGAGGAGCTCGCCGTCCACGCGAGCGTGCCGGTCGTCAACCTCCTCACCGCCCGGCACCATCCCTGCCAGGCGCTCGCCGACCTGCTCACGCTGCACGAGGCCCGTGGCTCGCTCGCCGGCGCGCGCCTGGGCTACGTCGGCGACGGCAACAACGTCGCGCGCTCGCTCGCCCTTCTCGGCGCCCGGGCCGGAGTGGAGGTGCGGGTCGCGAGCCCTCCGGGTTACGAGCTCGAGCCCGAGAGCGGCGCGGCACTGCTCACGCACGACCCGGTCGAGGCCGTGGAGGGCGCGGACGCGGTCTACGCGGACGTGTGGGTGAGCATGGGCGACGAGGAGCGCGCCGCCGAGCGCCGCGCCGCCCTCGCGCCCTATCGGCTCGACGATGCCCTGCTCGACCGGGCCGCGTCCGGCGCCTTCGCGCTGCACTGCCTGCCCGCCCACCCGGGGGAAGAGATCACCGCCGAGGTGCTCTACGGGCCCCGTCAGCGGATCTGGGACCAGGCCGAGAACCGTCGCCACGCGCAGAAGGCGCTGTTCGAGCTCCTCGTCTGAGCGCTCAGAGGGCCGTGTCGTGGAGTGTGGCCACGAGGGCCTCGACGACGTGGGGGTCCCACTGGGTGCCCGCTCCGGCGTGCAGCTCGGCGATCGCCGAGCGCTCGGAGCGGGCGGGTCGGTACGGGCGGTCGCGCACCATCGCCAGATAGGCGTCGCACGCCGCGACGATGCGGCTGGCGAGCGGGATGCGCTCGCGCGCGAGGCCGTGGGGGTAGCCTGTGCCGTCCCAGCGCTCGTGGTGGTGCTGGACGACCCAGCCGACGGGAGCGAGCCCCGGCACGCCGGCGAGCATCTCCGCGCCGAGCCCCGGATGGCGGCGCACGTGATCCCACTCCGCCTCGTCGAGCGGGCCGCGCTTGCGCAGGATCGCGCGGGGGAGGGCGCTCTTGCCCAGGTCGTGGAGCTCGGCCGCGAACAGCAGCTCGGCGAGCGCGAAGGGATCCAGGTCGAAGGCGCGGCCGACCGCACAGGCCAGGTCGCCCACCTCCCGGCAGTGCTCGTGGGTCTCCTCGTCGTAGGCGGCGAGCTCGGCCTGCAGTTGGCCGACCTGGCCCGAGACGGAGACCGGCGCCACGAGTGCCCGCAGCGCGCGGGTGAGCAGGTTGGCACCGATCACCAGGAGCTCGATCTCGCGCACGCCGGGGAGCCAGTCCGGGCGCACTCCCAGTGCGGCGAGCGCGCCCGCGGGCGCGTCCGGGCCGGGCACGGGCGCCGCCACGCCGGCGTAGGCCGGCCAGCCGGCCCCGAAGCTCGCCGCGGGATCGAGCGATCGCGCGTCGTCGAGCAAGAGCGGGCGCCCGTGGCGAAGGGTTGCTGCGCACATCGCCCGCTCCATCTCGGCGATCGCATCCTCGTCGGATCCGGCCTCGCCGACGCTCAGGAGCTGCGGCGACTCTTCGTCCTCGAGCAGGAGGATCGCGCCGCGTTGCGCCCCCACCGAGTGGACGACGTGGCCGAGCAGCTGCGCGAGCACGCGATTCGCTTCCTCTTCAGGCATGGCCTCCTCCGGCACGCGCCGCGGCCCGAGTACTTCGATCATGGGTTCTCCCTCCCGTCCAGCAGACGGCGGGAAGCGTCCTCCCCGGACGCCGACGTGCCCTCCGAAGGGCGAAACCATGCAGGTTCTCGAGGTAAAGCTGAACATCGCCCTGCGGCTTTACCGTGCGCGGGAACGAATTCCTGCGTTACGGCCGGCGCCCTGCCGGCCCGCCGGCGTGCATGGATCGCGGCGTTGCACGGGTATGCGAGAGCGATGAAGGTCCTTCTCGTGCACGCCTCCGCCGCCGTGCGCGCCCGGACGTCGTGCTGCTCGATTGGGCGTTCCGTGGGAGGGAGTGGCTCGGCCCGCTCAGCGTTCTGCAGGAGGATCCCGACCTCGCACGCATCTCCGTGGTCGTCGTGGACGCGGACCTCGAGCTCGACGAAGCGCTCGAGGCGCTGCGGCTCGGCGCCAACGACATCCTGCGCGACCTCGACGACCACGCCGAGCTCGTCACCCGCGTGCGCGCGGCGGGAGAGAGCAAGGAGCTCCGCGAGATGCTGCGCAAGTGGGCGGTGGAGCTGCCCGACCTGGCGTTCGTCGACGAGGTCACCGGTCTGTACAACCGGAAGTTCCTGGCCCGGCAGCTCTCGGGCCTCGTCGCGAGCGCTCGTCGCCACGAGCGCCGGCTCTCGGTCGCGCTCGTCGACCTCGATCGCTTCAAGCGCGTGAACGACGTCCTCGGCCACGCGATGGGCGACGCGGCGCTCGCCCGCATCGCTCAGTGCCTGCATGCTCATCTGCGCGCGGAGGACTACGCCGGCCGCTACGGGGGCGATGAGTTCCTCGTCCTCCTGCCCGACGTGGACGCCGACGGCGCCTTGGCGGCGTGCGAGAAGCTGCGCGCCGCCGTGGCCGACAGCCCCGTGGAGGGCGGCGAGCGGCGCTTGGCGCTCACGATCAGCGTGGGGTGGGCGAACTGGGAGGGGGAGGAGCCCGACGAGCTCCTCGCGCGCGCCGACGCGGCTCTCTACCGCGCCAAGGAGGCGGGGCGCGACCAGGTGTGCGGCGCGCCTCCCGGCGAGCGCCTGCCGGTCTGACACCTGGGCGATTGCTGTAGCCTCGCCCGCGTTTCGTATCTCAGGGGGAACGAGCGGTGCCACAGCCCAAGTCGAACAAATCCAAGCCAGGCCGGCCCAAGGCGTCGGGCTCGAAGACCAAGCGCTCCTCTCCGGCGGCGCGCAAGTCGAGTGGCGCGAGCGCGTCGGCGTCCGGCGCCGCTAAGGGCAAGAAGCGCACGGGGACCAAGGCCGCCGCGGCCAAGGGCGCGGGTTCGGCGCGCTCGAGCGCTCGGCCGCGCCGCAGCTCGGCCGGCGAGCGCACGCCGACGGCGCCGCAGAGCACCGCAAGCACGCGAGCCACGGCGGATGACGCGCAGAGCTCGGCGAGCCAAGGCGGGTCCGACGTCCGCGAGACCCTGGCCCGCGGGGCTCAGGCCTCGCTCAACCTCGTCATGCTCTCCCGCGAGCGCATCCAGGACACGGTGGACGACGCGGTGCACCGGGGGCGCATGACCCGTCACGACGCCGAGGAGCTCGTCGCCGAGCTCGTGCGCCGGGGGCGCAAGCAGACCGAGGACTTCCTTTCCGACGTCGAGCAGATCGCCGGCCTCGGCCCGCGCGTGCTCGAGTCCGCCGCCTCCGACGCGCGCCAACGGGTCACCCAGACCGCCTCCCGGGCGCGCAACCTGCCGCCGGCCGACCGGGTGCTGCGCGAGGCCGATCGCGCGCGGCGCACCGTCGGGGTCGGCACCTCGTTCCCCGTCCTCGGCTACGACGATCTCACCGCCGCGCAGGTGGGCGACCGGCTCGACACGCTCACCCCGCCTGAGCTCCGCAAGGTCCGCGACTACGAGCGCAAGCACGCGAACCGCAAGTCGGTGCTCGGCGGCATCGAGAAGGCGCTCGAGAAGTAGCTCGCCGGACCGTGCCATGCTGGGGGCATGGGCGTCTCACCTCCTCCGCGCGCCGCACGCCCGTCCCCGGGCGATGAGCTCGAGCTGAGCGTCGAGGGGTTGGCCTTCGGCGGCAACGGGGTCGCGCGCCGGGAGGGCTACGTCGTCTTCGTCGCCGGGGGAGTCCCCGGCGATCGCGTGCGCGCGCGGGTGACCAAGGCCAAGCGCGCCTACGCCGAGGCGCGGGCGGAGGAGATCCTCACTCCGGGTCCCAACCGCATCGCCCCACGCGCCGAGCACCCGGGCGCGCCGTGGCAGGTCCTGCCCTACGAGCGCCAGCTCGCCGTCAAGCAGGAGCAGGTGGAGGAGGCCCTGCGCCGGATCGGGCACCTCGACGGCTACGTGCTCGAGCCGATGGTGCCCGCCGTCGAGCAGTGGCGCTACCGCAACAAGCTCGAGTACTCCTTCGGAACGGGCGCCGGCGGCGAGCTCCTCTGCGGCTTCCACGCCCCGGGCCGCTGGCACGAGATCGTTCCCATCGAGGATTGCCTGCTCGCCTCGGAGCGCTCCAACCGCGCACGCGAGCAGGTCGTCGCGTTCTGCCGCGAGCATCGCCTCCCGGCCTACGACCGCCGCACGGGCGAGGGCTTCCTGCGCAACCTCGTCGTGCGCGAGGGGCGTCGCACCGGACAGATCCAGGTGCGCCTCACCACCGCGCCCGGGGAGCTCGACGCCGACGCGCTCGTGGGCGCGGTCGAGTGCGACGGGCTCTTGTGGACCCGCACCGACGCGCTCGGCGAGACGACCTCGGCCGGCGAGACCGACCTGCTCGCCGGCTCGGACTACCTCGAGGAGGAGCTCGGCGGCTTGCAGGTGAGGATCTCCCCCCAGGCGTTCTTTCAGACCAACACCGAGATGGCCGAGCAGCTCTACGCCGTCGCGGCCGAGTACGCGGCGCTCGAGGGCTACGAGCGCGTGTACGACCTCTTCTGCGGCATCGGCACGGTGGGGCTCACGCTCGCTCCCCGCGCGGGCGAGCTGTGGGGGCTCGAGATCGTCGAGTCCGCAGTGGGCGACGCGATCGCCAACGCCAAGCTCAACGAGATCGAGCGGGTGCACTTCTTCGCCGGCGACGTGCGCCTGGCGCTACGCGAGCTGGCCGCCGAGGCGGGCCGCCCCGACGTCCTCGTGGTCGACCCTCCCCGCGCCGGTCTCTCGCCCAAGGTGGTGCGGCGGATCATCGAGACCGCTCCCAAGCGGATCGTCTACATCTCCTGCAACCCGACGACGCTCGCCCCCAACGCCGCCCAGCTCGTCGAGGCGGGCTACGCGCTGCGCCGCGTGCGCCCCGTCGACATGTTCCCGCAGACGCCGCACATCGAGTGCGTGGCGGAGCTGGAGCGGGTGTCGGGCTAGCCCGCGAGCGGCCTACGCCGCCCGAGTCGCCGCCGCGCCGCTCGCCGCGTCGTCAGCCGCGAAGCGCGCGAGCGCCGGCGCCACCACGCGGTACACGTCGCGGTGCACGCTCATCCCGCAGTGGCTCGAGTCGACCTCGACGGCTTCGGCGGCGGGGTCGAGGCACGAGCGCCAGCGGACGATCCCGTCCGAGCGGGAGTAGATCGAGAGGAAGCCGACCTCGGGGGGGAAGGGTCGCTCGGCCGACTCGCGCAGCTCGGCGCAGCACTCGCCGTCGAAGCACTCGGGCGTGAAGAGGCCGGGCAGGCCGAGGCCGCCGAGGCGCCCCACGACCTGCACGTTCAGCCGCACGAGCGGGTGGATCGCCAGCGGGTCGGTCATCGGAGAGCCGAGGCACGCGATGCCGCTCACCAGGTCGGGACGGCGCTGGGCCAGGGCGCGGGCGAAGGTGCCGCCGCGGCTCTGCCCCACGATCGCGACCCGGCGCCCGTAGCGGTCGGCCAAGCGCTCGAGGCGCTCCTCTAAGCGGTTGATCGACGCGGTGGAGCAGTCGGTGTTCAGGCGGATGCCGGCGCGGCTCGTGCGGTAGCCGAGGCGCCGCAGCCAGGCGGTCATCGTCGCCAGGGAGGAATCGCCGGCGAGGTAGCCCGGCACGAGCAGCACCGGCGAGCCGTCTCCGTGGGGAATCCCGCGGCCCTGCAGCACCGTGTCGCGGCGGAGCGCCGAGAGCTCGCCGCCGAACCGGCTCTCGCGCCAGATGGGAGGAAGGGAGAGGAGGACGGTGGGATCGGGCATGGAGCGTGATGAACCAACGGCCGGAGGACGCCGCGACTTACGCCCGCGGCGCGGGCGGGAACCCCCCGCCTCGAAGCCCATTGTTTCCGCTCGTGTGCAGGCGCAAACGACCGCGCGCGCGCCACGAATAGACTCGCGCTCATGCGCGCCGCCACGATCCGCGACGGCGAGGTCCTCGTCGAGGAGCACCCCGATCCCGAGCCCGGCGCCGGGGAGGCGCTGGTCCGCGTCCGCGCCGCCGGCCTGAACGGCGCCGACATGCTCCAGCGCCGCGGGCGCTACCCCGCCCCGCCCGGCGCGCCGCCGGACATTCCCGGCCTCGAGCTCGCCGGAGAGGTCGTCGCGCTCGGGCCCGGCGCGGCGCGCTTCGCCGAGGGAGACCGGGTCATGTCGATCGTCGCCGGCGGTGGCCAGGCCGAGCTCTGCGTGGTCCACGAGCGCATCCTCATGCCGGTTCCCGAGCCGCTCGACTGGCCCGCCGCCGGCGGGTTCCCCGAGGTGTTCACAACCGCGCACGACGCTCTCTTCACCCAGGCCGGCCTGCGCGCCGGGGAGCGGCTGCTCGTCCACGGCGGCGCCGGCGGGGTGGGCACCGCGGCGATCCAGCTCGCGCGCGCGGCGGGCGCCCGGGTCACCGCCACGGTCCGCTCCGAGGACTCACGGGTCCCCGTCGCCGCGCTCGGAGCGGAGGTCGTCGCGCCCGAGAGCTTCGGCGAGCACGGACCGTTCGACGTGATCCTCGAGCTCGTCGGCGCGATCAACCTCGGCGAGAACGTCGGGGCCCTGGCCACCGGCGGACGGATCGTGGTGATCGGGATCGGCGCCGGCGCCAAGGGCGAGCTGAACCTCGCTGCGCTGATGGCCAAGCGGGGCCGGATCCTTGCCTCCACGCTGCGCGCGCGCCCGCTGGAGGAGAAGGCCCTCACCGCCCGCGCCGTCGAGCGCGAGGTGCTGCCCGGGGTCGAGGCCGGCGTGGTCCGCGTGCCCGTCGCGGAGACCTTCGCGCTGGACGCGGTGCACGAGGCCTACGAACGCTTCGCGGACGGCGGCAAGCTCGGAAAGATCGTCCTCGAGCCGTGATGATGGCGCTGGCATAGCTAGGCCGCGGTACGCCCGGCTGAAGAGCGAACGTCCGTGCACCGTCACCCAGACAACGGTGCACGGACGTTCGGGTGCCGCGAGCGGCAGCGGCGCAAATCGGGCCGCCACCGCCCGGTGACGACTCCAGGCCGCGCGGCCGCTTAGTACGGCGGCAGGTCCGCATACCACTGCCCGAGCACTTGGAACGCGCGCCAGAACTCCCGCTTGGCGGGCTCCTCGTCGAGCGCCTCGTCGACGTTGGGCACGTAGAGCGCGTCGATCGACGGGGTGAGCGACTGCACCTCGCCCAAACGGGGCTCGAGCGGCCGAGAGAGCGGCAGGCAGACGTCGCCCAGCGCCTCGAGGGCGTCGGGGCCCATGACCACCACGATCTTGGGCTGCACGATCGCGATCTCCTCGGCCAGGCGGGCGACGCAGGCGGGGTCGGCGAGCGCGGGGTCGGGCACGGGGCACTTCACGCACAGCGTTCCGTAGACCACGAGCGGGTCGATCCGCAGCCGCGCCAGCGACTTCATCACCGCGTTGCCCGAGCGTCCGTAGAAGGCCACGCCCTCCTCGACCTCCGCCGGCCGCGGGGCGTGCTTGAGGAGCATGACGTCGGCCTGGGGGTGCCCCGAGCCGAGCACGGGGGAGAAGTTGCCGCGCGGGCAGAGCTCGCACGCCTGCAGCTCGCGCGCGAGCCCGTTGATCTCCCGGATGGCCCGCTCGAGGTACTTCTCCCTGATCTCGTCGTCGGTCACGGGCACGCCGCTGAGATTGGACGGCTGGGAGGAGTGTCCTTGCCGGTGCATCAGGACTTGCGCGCCGCCCGGCGCACCCGTCGCTCGCGGGAGGCCCGGCGGGCCGGGGGAGGCATGGCCGTGGTCTGCAGGAACTTCAGCGCCTGCACGTAGAGCAGGCTCGCCGGCCGGCGGATGATGTCCGCCTCGCGCAGCGACTCGAGGAACTCCTCGGGCCCGTCGAAGTCGCGCATGCGGATCCTCACCGAGCCGAGTCCCTGGGCGACGTGCGCGTCGGAGCCGGCGCCGGCGGGGATCCGGTACTTGGCGGCGAAGCGCACCGCCTCCTCGTTGAACTCGTTGATCGCCACCCGCGGGTTGAAGACCTCGATCGCGTCGATGTCCTCGATCACCCCGAGCAGGTGCTCGTAGTCGGGCACAGAGTGCAGGCGGTCGAAGGGATGGGGCACGTAGACGAGGCCCCCCTGGCGCTTGATCTCGGCGATCGTCTCCGCGAGCGAGAGCCCGCGCGGGATTTTCTCCTCGATGAAGAGGCCGATCACCTCCCCCTGGTCGGCGGTCTTGACCTCCTCGCCGACGATGACCATGACCCCATCGGCCTTGGCGCGCGCCTCGAGCGCGCCGGAGACCTCGTTGTGGTCGGTCACTGCGATCGCGCCGAGCCCGCGCGTGCGGGCCTGCGCGAGCAGCACCTCGACGGGCGTGGCACAGTCGTGCGAGTGATCGGTGTGCATGTGGAGGTCGACGTCGACGAGCTCGCGCCGCCGCAGCCGGGCGCGGACCTCGGGCCGCTCGCGGTCGTCGTGACGGCGCTCGACGAGCTCCGTGTAGACCTCCTCGAAGTCGTCGGCGAGGCGAGCGAAGGAGAGGGAGGAGCGCAGGGGGTCGGCCGCCGCGCTCAGGCGGCCTCGCAGCTCGCCGTCCTCGGCCAGACGGGTGAGCTGAGCGGCGAGCGTCTCGACGTCGCCGGGCTCGAAGAGCAGCCCGCGCTCGCCCTCGCCGAGGATCTCCTCGTAGACGGGGATGCGCGCGGCGACCGGCACCGCGCCGGCGGCGAGCGCGCGGAGCAGCGTGCCGGGAGCGGGCGCGACGCCCGAGGAGGCGCTCACGGCGATGAGCGCGCCAGCGAGCACCGCGGAGGCGCCGCCCGCGTCCGCCTCGCCGTTCGCGCTCGGGCCGACGAAGCGCACGCGCTCCCGTAGCGACTCCCGCAGGGCGCCCGAGGGAGCGCCGCCCCGCCGGGTGTGGACGACCGCGTTCCAATCGAGCTCGCGGGGGAGTCGGCGCAGGGCGCGCAGGAAGAGCCGCAGGGCCGGTCGCTCCTCCTCGTCGAGGAAGGCGAAGGTCGCGGTCTCGGGGGCGCGCGCCGGAGGGTCCAGCGCGGGCCCGACCACCCGGTAGGCGGCGGGAAAGAAGCGCTGCATGAGCTCGCGGGTCGCGGCGTAGGAAGCGGTGCGCGCGTCGAGGCGGCCGAGCAGCTTGGCGACGACTCGGCGCGCGAGCTGGGTGGAGAGCACCCGCTCGGTCGGGGCGTGGAAGGTGCCCACGTTGAGCGCCCGGGAGTGGCGAAGCGCCGCGCTCGGTGCGCTCGGGGCAAAGGGCTCGTGGACGTGGAGCACGTCGAGCGGAGTAACGGCGAGCAGCTCCTCGATCGTGCGCGCGAGATCGAGCGGCAGGCTGGCGCTCCGGCGGCGCCCGGGCCCCAGCGAGAGCACCTCGCCCACGCCGAGCACGCGGGGAGCGCCGTCGGAGAAGAGCGCGTCCGGGTCCTCGCGCGCGGCGCGAATTGCGCGCCGTGACTCGCGCACGAGCTCGCCGGAGTGCGACGGCGCGATCACCAGCACGCGATGCCCGCGGCGGGCGAGCTCGCGCGAGAGCCCGTCGACCTGGGCGCTCAGCTCATGCGGCGCCTCCCAGGCGTAGGGGGTGACCTGGGCGACGGTCAGGCGCTCCTCCGGCACCCGAGCGAGGATAGAAGCCGGCCGACCTCCGGCGCGAGCCGGGCATACTGAAGACATGTCGTCCGCCGCCGTCGCGCGCCTGCCCTCCCGCTCGCCCCGGGTCTCCGACGCCGAGCGCGAGCAGGCCGCCGGGCGCCTGCGTCGGCACTTCGCCGCCGGACGGCTGAGCGCGGAGGAGCTCGAGGAGCGCGTCGTCCGCGCCTACGCGGCGCGGACGCGAAGCGAGCTCGCCCCGCTCCTCGCCGACCTGCCGCGGCGCCCGGTGCGCCACCTCGCCGCGAACGTCGACCGAGCCCAGCGGGCGCTCTTCCGCGCCCATGCCGCCTCCTACGCCGCGGCGGGGGTGGGCTCCGTCGGCGTCTGGGAGCTCCTGGGAGCAGGACCCTTCTGGCCCGGCCTCCTGCTCGTGCCGTGGGGGGTTGCGGTCGGCGGCCACGCGCTCGGCTCGCGCGGGGCCTCGCGCCGCCTGGGGCGCCTGGCGCGCGAGCGACGCTAGTCCGCCGCTAGCGCCCGAGCCGTCGCTCCAGGTTGGCCCGCACGGCGGGCCACTCGTCGTCGATCACGCTGTGCCACGCCGAGTCGCGGTAGAAGCCGTCGTGAAGAACCCGGTGCTTGCGATGGATCCCCTCGAACTGCGCCGGCAGTGCCGCCATCGCGCCGCGAGAGCGCGCGTTGCGCGCGTCGGTCTTGAGCTCCACGCGCGCGCATCCCATTCGCTCGAAGGCGTCCTCCATCATCAAGAGCTTGGCCTCGACGTTCGCGCCGGTGCGCCAGGCCGAAGGCGTGAGCCACGTCCAGCCGATCTCCAGGCCGCGGTGCTCGGGACGGAGCTCGAGGAAGCGGGTGGAGCCGATGACCGATCCGGTGCGTGCGTCGAGCGTCGCGAAGGGAGCCTCGCTGCCCTCCGCCGCGGCGTCGAGAGCCGCCGCGAACCAGCTCGCGAACCGGGCCGGCGGGTGGCCGGGGAGCCCCATCCACTCCCACACCTCCGGGAATGCCGCCGCCGCGGCCATCTCCTCCTCGTGCTCGGCGCGGAGCGGCTCGAGGACGACCTTCTCGCCCGCGAGCCGCTGCCCCAAGCCGGGCCAGGCTATGCGGTGGTCTCCGGCTCTGGAGCCGGCGCGCCGCTGGGTACCGTGCGGGGCAGACCGGAGTGCTCCTCGATGAACTTCTCGGTGGCCTCGCGCGCCTGGTCGTCGGGGCGCTGGTTGTGCGGGGACTTCATGAAATAGGAGCTCGGCCCGTCGAGCTGGCCGCCGACTCCATGGTTCAGCGCGAGCTTGCAGCAGCGCACCGCATCGATGACGATTCCCGCCGAGTTGGGCGAGTCCCACACCTCGAGCTTCATCTCGAGGTTCAGCGGCACGTCGCCGAAGGCCTGGCCCTCCACGCGGATGTGCGCCCACTTGCGGTCGGTGAGCCACGGCACGTAGTCGCTCGGGCCGATGTAGACGTCGTCGGCCGGCAACTCGTGGTCCATGATCGAGGTGACCGCGTTGGTCTTGGAAATCTTCTTGGACTCGAGGCGCTCGCGCTCGAGCATGTTGAAGAAGTCCATGTTGCCGCCCACGTTGAGCTGGGAGGTGCGCAGCATCTTCACCCCGCGGTCGGCGAAGAGCCGGGCCAGCGTGCGGTGCACGATCGTCGCCCCGACCTGGGACTTGATGTCGTCGCCCACGATGGGCAGGCCGGCCTTGCGAAAGCGCCCGTCCCAGTAGTCCTCGCGCGCGATGAACACGGGGATGCAGTTCACGAACCCGCAGCCCGCCTCGAGCACCTGCTCGACGTACCACTTCGTCGCCTGCTCGGAGCCGACGGGGAGGTAGGAGACGACCACGTCGGTGTGTGTGTCCTTGAGGATCTGGGCGATGTCCACCGTGGGGCCGGGTGCCTTCTCGATCCGCTGGGAGAGGTACTTGCCGAGTCCGTCGTGGGTCATTCCGCGGTGCACCGGCACCCCGAGCGGACCGACCTCGGCGAACTTCAGCGTGTTGTTCTGCCCGGCCCAGATCGCCTCGCCGAGGTCCTTGCCGACCTTGTCGGCGTCGACGTCGAAGGCGGCGGTGAACTCGATGTCGCGCACGTGGTAGCCGCCGAGATCGACGTGCATGAGCCCGGGCACGGACTCGGCCGGCTCCGCGTCGCGGTAGTGCTGGACGCCCTGCACGAACGACGAGGCGCAGTTGCCCACGCCGATGATCGCCACCCGCACCTTCTCGGACTGGTAGTGGGACGCGCCGTTGCCCTGGGCGGAGCCGTTGGCGTTGGTCTTGGTCACGATGGTGAAGCCTCCTTCGGGGGACAGGCGCGGAGAAGAGGACCCCGCGCGCGGAGCGCGGTTACAGCTCGCCGCTGGGGGGTCGACCTACGCCGAGAGCGCCCGGAGCTCGCGGCGCACGTGCGCGATGCGCTGACCCACTGTAAGGATCGCCAATGCGGCGAGCACGTAAACGGCGGGAGCCAGCAGCTCGAAGTGGCCGAGCGAGGCGCCCTTGGCGAAGACGAGGCCCGCGGAGAGGATGACCACCCGGACGGCCCGCGTGGCGAGCCCGACCTTGCACTCGACCCCGAGCGCCTCGGCGCGCGCCCGGGTGTAGGAGACCATCAACGAGGCGAGCACCGCGGCCACCACCGCGGCCACCGCGACCTCGTTGCCGCGCGCGGCGAAGTACGCGGCCACCGCGGTGAGCACGATCCCCTCCTCGAGGCGGTCGAGCGTCGAGTCGAGGAAGGCGCCGAACGGCGTGCCCTTGCCCGACATGCGCGAGTAGCGGCCGTCGAGGGTGTCCATGATCGAACCCACGATGAAGGCGACGCCGGCCAGGAAGAAGAGCCGTCCGACCACGAGCCCGGCGGCCAGCAGGTTCAGCGTGAAGCCGGTGAGCGAGATCGCGTTGGGCGTGAGGCGCGACTCGATGAGCCGGTTGCGCATCGCCCCCGAGCGGGCCGGAGCGCTCCCGTCGCGGCCGGAGCCGCGCCCGCGCGGGGCACGCGGGCGCGTCGTCTCCGGTGGCGCCATCAGGCGGCGGCCTCGGCGGGCGCCGGGCTGAACGCCCAGGCCGCCGGGCGCGCGCGGGCCAGGAGCCGATGCGCGAAGCTCGCAGAGATCGCCGCGGTGAGCGCTCCGAGCACGGCGTCGAGGATGAAGTGGTTGCCGGTCGCGACGACCACGAAGGTGATGAGGAGCGGGTAGAGCGCCCAGAAGACCCGCAGGGTGCGCGAGCGCACGAGCCGGGTGAGCGGCCAGCCGATCATGAGCGCGAAGGCGACGTGCATGGAGGGAACGGCGGCGTAGAGGTTGGTCAGCGCGCTCACGGTTCCCTGCGACTCCGAGACGCCGGTGTAGTTGGCCACCGAGTCGCTGAAGCCCCACTGGCTCATGAGCCGCGGCGGGGCCGTCGGGTAGACGACGTAGCCGAGGAGCGCGACGCCCATCGCGATCATGAACATGTTGCGCACGAAGTAGTAGGACTCGTTGCGGAAGAGGTAGAGGAAGAACAGGACTCCGAAGGTCACCGAGAACTGAGAGTTCAGATAGAGCCAGCTCGCGACGGCGATCACCCCGTGGTGCGCCGAGGACCACGCCTGCACCCCCGGCTCGACGAAGAAGTGGAGCTTCATCTCGAGGAAGATGATCTTCGTCGCGTTCCACGAGGCGGTGTTCTCGTGACCGGCGACCACTCCGCGGGCGATGCGATAGCCCATGTAGGCCGCGGCGAAGAGGAGGACCTGGCGGCCGGCGTCGAGCCCGCCGCACGGGAGAAGCCGGGTCTCGATCGAGCGGAGGGAGCGCTTCATGAGAGGCGGGCCATGCTATCCGCGCCAAGCGGCCGAAACTGTTGGCGCAGCGTTAGTCGCAGCGCGCGCCGCGGGCTCCGACCCGACCCGGCGAGAAGCGGGTGAGAAGCCGGTAGGTCCCGCTCGCGCGGGCCGTCAGCTCGGTCCAGCCGCCGGGTGCGCGACCCACGCACCCCGAGCCCTCGGCGAGCGCCCAGTAGGGCGTGAAGCGCACCTGGAGGACGACTCGACCCGGGTGCTTCACCGCAAGGTCGACCTCCTCAGGGGCCAACCGCGTGACGCTCGCCGGCCCGCGGGCGAGCGCCCCGGGCTCCCGGACCTCCCACACGCGCCAGTGCTCCCCGCTCCACACAGGACGCAGCCACGGCAGCCCGGCGCGGAGAAGCCGCGCCTCCTCGCGCCCGCTCGGGTCCAGGGGAACGTCGGGCAGGGCGATCCAGCGCACCCCGAGGTCGCTCAGCCACGCGCGGTAGGTGCCGGGGAGCAGCGGGGAGCGGTAGAAGAGCCCGTCGTAGCTCACGTCGAGCTGGCGCTCCCAGCCTCGCGCCAGCGCCACGTGCGGAGCCACCCACGCGGCCTCCCAGTGGCTCCGGGTGAAGGGGATCTCCAGCCGCGCGGGCGGACCGGCCTGGCGGGCGAGGAAGGCCAGCAGCGGCGAGTAGTACGCGCGCCCGACGGAGGGATCCCCTCTGACCTCGGAGACGTCCCGCACGGCGGGCGCGAACTGGAAGGCGAGCAGCGGCAGCGCGCAGAGCGCGAGCAGGCCGCGCCGGCGCTCCCACAGCAGGCACGCGGCCAGCGGGCCGGCGAAGAGCGCTCCCAGGCGCGTGACGTTCCCGCCCACCGGGGTGGGGATCGCGAACGACGCGAGCGCGGCCAGGACGTAGAGCAGTAGCCCGACGCGCAGCGCCCCCTCCCGCGCGGGGAGGATCAGGAGCAGGAGCCCGGCGAAGAGCACGACGGGGTAGAAGGCCGAGAAGCTGAAGGGCTCCGTTCCGCCCTCGGGGAAGGCGAGCGCCAGCGCGAGCACGGGCGCGAGCGCGGCGAGAGCGAGCGTGGCGCCGTCCCGCCGCGGCGGCCGGGCGGCGAGCGCCGCGCCCGCGAGCGCGAGGAAGAGCCCGGCCACGGGGCTCCCGAGCGAGCAGGCCACGGCGAGCGCCCCGGCCAGGTTGCGCCGCTCGCGCTGCAGCGCGAGCAGGGCGGCGAGCCCGAGCGCCAGGCCGAAGCCGAACGCCAGGCGCCCGGTGAGCAGCACGGTCAGGGTCCCGAGCCCGAGCCACGCGGCTCCCACCCGGGCCGCGCGCCCGAAATGTCCGTGCACGAGCGCCGCGAACAGGGCGGCGCTCGCCACCGCACTGAGCGCCCCGGCCAGGCGCGGACCGAGCGCCGCGGCCACAGGAGGGAAGAGGACGCTGTAGCCCGGCACGTGGTGGCCGCCGTACCAGGCGTTGTCCCACAGCGTGAAGCCCTCGCGGTCGAACAGCCCCGCGCGGTAGGTGTGCGCGGCGAGGTCGACGCTCGCGGGCTGGAGGAGGAGATACCCCGCCGCACCCAGGACGGCGAGCGCGACGGGAGCCAGAGGCCACGAAGCGAGGGCGGCCCGCCGCATCGCCGGAGGGTAGGAGGTGCGGTGCGCCTTCAGCGCCCCGAAGCGAAGTCCGCGGTGAAGAACGTCGTCCGGCCCGAGCGCGCGCGCCCGACGCCGAGGCGCCGGAAGCCCGGCGTGAGCATCACAGCGCGGTGCGGCGGCGAGTTGATCCACAAAGAGACGACCGCTCCGGGCTGGCGGCGCGGGGAGGCGCCGCGGAGGTAGGCGAGCACCTCGCCGACCTCGTCGGCGTGGCTCGCCGCGCGCACACGGTTGCTCCACGGACCGCCCGAGGAGTCATGGGCGAAGTAGTGACCGCGAGCCATGCTCAGGGAGTGGCGCCGCGAGGCGAGCGAGAGGCGCCGGTCGAGGCGCACGGGAGGCAGCCCATGCTGCGCCCGGAAGCGGTTGATGCCCCGCGCGATCGCCCGCTCCACCCGGTCCCCGATGGCGGCTCGGTGGAGATGTGCGGCGGGCGCGGCACTGGGTGCGGCAGCCAGGGACAGGAGGAGCGCGGCGAGCAGCAGCGCTCCGGCCCGTGGCGGGCGTCGCGAGGTGGCCGCCGGCGCGAGCCGGCGGCGGGTGTGGATGGTCATCGAGAGTCCCCCTGCGTGTGCGTGCGCCCGGGCGGGGCGCGTCGGTGGCGTGCTCGGGCGCTCCGCTGCTCTACGGCGCGCGCAGGAACGCACCGACCCGCTCGACCAGATCTGGGCGGTCGAGCCAAGGCCAGTGGCCGGCATCCGGGAGAAGCTCCACGGTCGCCTGCGGCAGGCGCGCGCCATAGCGCTCGGCGAAGGCGGGATCGATGTACGGATCCCGCGCTCCCCACGCTACCAGCGCGCGCCCGCGAAGGTCACATAACCTCTTTCCGGCCCGTTCGAGGTGGTGCTCGGGGGCGCTGCGGTAGAGCCGCAAGATCGCCCGCTGGGTCCCGTAGTCGAACTGCGACCACACCCGCTCGAGCATCGCCGCGGGCAGCGGCTCGCCGTCCGGGCGCGCCGCGCGTGAGAGGCGGCCCAGAGCCCACGAGCTCATGGCGCCCATGGCGAGCTCGCCCACGACGCGGCGGCGCCAAACCCGCGCGATCCAGTGCCAGCGGTAGCCCTCGAGGAACGGCACCGCGTTGAGGATCACGAGCCGGCGGATCCGCTCGGGATGGCGTTGGGCGAAGGCCAGCCCGACGGCGCCCCAGTCGTGCACGACGAGGTCGAGCTCTCCCTCCACCCCGGCATGGGGGAGAAACGCTTCGAGCCAGTCCGCGTAGCCCTCGATCCCGTAGGAGAAGTGGGCGGGCTTTCCCGAGCGCCCGAAACCGGGGAGGTCGGGTGCGAGGCCGCCGTGGGCGGCAAGAAACGGCTCCCAATCGTCGGAGCTCGTGGGCACGCCGTGGAGATAGAGCGCGGGAACGACGCTCGCCCCGCCGGGCGCGTCGGCGTGACGCCAGAAGACGGGAAGGCCGTCGAGCTCGTCCAGGTGCTCCGAGGCCGCCACGCGGCGGCGAACCATAGCCCGCTCCCAGCGCGCCGTTAGGGTCCTCGTCCCATGCCCGCGCTCTGCCTGGGAGAAGCGCTCGTCGAGCTCGTGTGCGAGCGCCGGGTCGCTCAGGGGTCGCCCGGCGAGGCGTTCGTGCCGCGTCTCGGCGGCGCGGCCCTGGGCATCGCGCTCACCGCCGCGCGGCACGGTGCCTCGGTCGCCCTCGGGGGCGGAGCGGGCGATGATCCCTGGGGGTGGTGGCTGAGAGATCGTCTCGCCGCTGCCGGTGTCGATGCGAGCTGGTTTCAGCTCGTTCCCGGCGCGCAGACCGCGCTGGCCGTGGTCCATTGCCGAGCGGACGGCGAGCCCGACGTGCAGCTCTACGGCGAGCCGATCGGGCGCACGATGCTCGCCGTGACCGGACGGCTCGAGCAGGCGGTGGAGAGGTGCGACGCACTCGTCCTGGGCTCGAACACGCTCGTGGGCCAGGACGAGCGCGCGATCACGATGGCGGCTCGCGAGCGGGCGCTTGCGGCGGAGAAGCCGGTGCTCTTCGCCCCGCAGCTCAGCCCGCGGCGCTGGCGGTCCGTGGCCGACGCGGCGGCCAGCGCCAACGCGTGCGTCCCGGGCGCTCTCCTCGTGTGCGCCACCCGGGCCGACGCCGAGCTCCTGACGGGAGAGGCCGACCCCGATCGAGCGGCCCTCGCGCTGCTCAAGGCGGGCGCGCGGATGGTGGTTCTCACGCTGGAGGCCGGGGGCGGAGGCGCCATCCTCCGCGGGCAGCACCGAGCCAACCTGGCCGGGGTCTCCTCCCCGGCGGTCGCGATCGGCGTGCTGACGGGCGTCCTGCTCGCCCACCTCGAGCGCACGGGCTACTACCCGCCCGCGGTGGCGGCGGGACTGCGCGAGGCGCTCGCCGCGGCGGCGAGCGCCGAGGAGCGGTGGGGCGCCCCGGCGTGAGCCGCGGTCGGGCGCCGCCGCCGGCGTGGGTTCCCCCGACGCGCCCGCGCGTGCGGGCCGTGCGCCACCGCCTGCGCGCGGTCTACGGGATCCCGACCCTCCCGCCGCATCGGCGTCCACTCGACGAGCTGATCCTCACCGTGCTCTCCCAGAGCACGAACGACCGCAACCGCGACGTGGCCTTCGTGCGCCTGCGGGAGCGCTTCGAGTCCTGGACGGCCGTGCGCGACGCGCCCGTGGAGGAGGTGGAGGAGGCGATCCGTCCCGGTGGGATCTCGAAGGTCAAGTCGGTTCGGATCCATGCGATCCTGCGCGCGATCGGCGAACCGGTGGCGCTCGACTGGCTCACCGAGGCACCGGTCGAGGAAGGGAGGGAGTACCTCTGCGGGTTGCCCGGCGTCGGCCGCAAGACCGCCGCCTGCGTGCTCCTCTTCTCCTTCGGCCTGCACGACGTGCCCGTCGACACCCACGTCTCGCGGGTCGCGACGCGCCTCGGGCTGCTTCGTCCCGGCGCCGGCTTCGACGAGCTCCACGACGCGATGACCGCGCTCACCCCGCGCGGACAGGAGCTCGAGCTCCACGTCAACCTGCTGCGCCACGGCCGGCGCACCTGCCACGCCCGCGTGCCCGACTGTCCCTCGTGCGCCCTGCGGCGGGGGTGCCCGAGCCGGCGGGCATGACGGCGATCGAGGCTCCGCCGCGGGCGAACGCCCACGGACCGTCACCCAGGCAACGGTGCACGGACGTTCGCCTGGTGCCGGAGCGTGGCTGCGATCGATGTGAGGCCATGAGACGAGCGCGCCGGTAACTCGGCACGGCGTTCACGGACGGCGGCGCGCTGCTCGTGTTCGTCTCGCTCTTCCTGCCGTGGTTCTCCGGTCCGACGATCGAATGCCTCCGTGCGCCCTGTCCTGGTGCCCCTTCGATCCTTCGTCAGAGCGGCGCGTCTCGATGTCAAGGGTGCGCTCGCAGATCGCGCGCTTGCCACTTGCGCAGATCTGATACAGTCTCACGTAGATTTCTTTGCAGCACATCGAGTAAGGAGACCCGCACATGGGCAAGACCATCGGAATCGACCTGGGGACCACGAACTCCTGCATGGCCGTCCTTGAGGGCGGCGAGCCGACCGTCGTGGAGAACGCCGAGGGCGGGCGTACCACGCCGTCCGTCGTCGCGTTCACGCAGGGCGGCGAGCGGCTCGTGGGCACCGTCGCCAAGCGCCAGGCCGTCACCAACCCCACCAACACCGTCTTCTCGATCAAGCGCTTCATGGGCCGCAAGGAGGCCGAGGTGCGCGAGGAGGAGTCGATCGTTCCCTACAAGGTCGTCACGGGCCCGGGCGGCGACGCCCGCGTGGATGCGGGCGGCAAACAGTACTCCCCGCCCGAGATCTCCGCGATGATCCTCCAGAAGCTCAAGTCCGACGCCGAGGCCTACCTGGGCGACACCGTCGACTCGGCGGTCATCACCGTCCCCGCGTACTTCAACGACGACCAGCGCCAGGCCACGAAGGACGCCGGCAAGGTCGCCGGCCTCGACGTCAAGCGCATCATCAACGAGCCGACCGCGGCCGCGCTCGCCTACGGGCTCGACAAGGAGACCGACCAGACGATCCTCGTCTTCGACCTCGGCGGCGGCACCTTCGACGTCTCCGTCCTCGAGATCGCCGACGGCGTGTTCGAGGTCAAGTCGACCGCAGGAGACAACCACCTCGGCGGCGACAACTTCGACAAGGCGATCGTCGACTGGCTCGTCTCGGAGTTCAAGAAGTCGCAGGCCATCGACCTCGGTGCCGACGCGATGGCCCTTCAGCGGCTCTACGAGGCGGCGGAGAAGGCCAAGATCGAGCTCTCCACCACGCAGGAGACCCAGATCAATCTGCCGTTCATCACCGCCGACCAGAGCGGCCCGAAGCACCTCGACACCCGGCTCTCCCGCGCCAAGCTGACCGAGCTCACGGCCGCTCTGCTCGACCGCACGGTCGTGCCGGTGCGCCAGGCGCTCGACGACGCCAAGGAGAAGGGCGCCGCCAAGATCGACCACGTCGTGATGGTCGGCGGCATGACGCGCATGCCCGCTGTGCAGGAGAAGGTCAAGGAGCTCACGGGTCAGGACCCCCACCGCGGAGTCAACCCCGACGAGGTCGTCGCCGTCGGCGCCGCCATCCAGGCCGGCGTGCTCGCCGGCGACGTCAAGGACGTCCTCCTGCTCGACGTCACCCCGCTCACCCTTGGCATCGAGACCAAGGGCGGCGTCATGACGAAGCTCATCGAGCGCAACACGACGATCCCCACGCGCAAGTCGGAGGTGTTCTCCACCGCGGAGGACAACCAGCCGAGCGTGGAGATCCACGTCCTCCAGGGCGAGCGCGAGATGGCGAGCTACAACAAGTCGCTCGGCAAGTTCCAGCTCACCGGCATCCCGCCGGCGCCGCGCGGCATCCCGCAGGTCGAGGTCGCGTTCGACATGGACGCCAACGGCATCCTCAACGTCTCCGCCAAGGACCTGGGGACGAACAAGGAGCAGAAGATCGAGATCCGCTCGGGTTCCGGGCTCTCGGAGGACGAGATCAAGCGGATGGTCGGCGACGCCGAGGCCCACGCCGAGGACGACCGCCGTCAGCGCGAGCTCGCCGAGGCTCGGAACGGCGGCGAGAACGCGGCCTACCAGGCCGAGAAGCAGCTCGTCGACCTGGGCGACCAGGTCGACTCCTCCTCCAAGGAGCAGATCGAGGCCGCGATCAAGGACGTGCGCGAGTCGCTCACCTCGGAGGACGCCGCGGCGATCACCGGAAAGACCGAAGCGCTGCAGACGGCCTTCCACGCGGTCTCCGAGGCGATGTACCAGCGCGCCCAGGAGCAGGGAGCCCACGAGCCCGACGGCGCCGGCGCCAAGGCGGCCAATGGCGCGCACGCCCAGGAGGACGTCGTCGACGCCGAGGTCGTGGACGAGGGCCGCTAGCGATGCGCGAGGACTCCACGCATCCCCAGCCCGCCCCGGCCGCTCCGGACGAGCCCGTCTCCTCCGCCGAGCCGGCGCCCGAGGAGACGGAGGCGCCGGCCGCCGAGGAGGAGCCCGAGGCGAGCGAGCTCGAGCGCGAGCGCGACGAGTACCTCGCGCTCGCGCAGCGCACCCAGGCCGACTTCGAGAACTACCGCAAGCGCTCCGCGCGTGACCTGCGCGGCGCGGAGGCCCGCGGCGTCGCCCGGCTCGCGCGCGAGCTGCTTCCCGCTCTCGACAACCTCGGCAGAGCGCTCGCCGCCGCGGACGGAGACTCGAGCGACGAGCATCTCGGCCCGGGCGTCAAGCTCGTCCAGGCCGAGCTCGTCGCCGCGCTCGCGCGGGTGGGCATCGAGCCCTTCTCGCCCCAGGGCGAGCGCTTCGATCCCCAGGAGCACGAAGCGATCACCCAGCAACCCGTCGAGGGCGCCGAGCCGGGCACGGTGGCCGACGTCTACCAGCAGGGCTACCGCCACGGCGAGCTCGTGCTGCGGCCCGCGCGCGTCGTGGTCGCCGCCTAGGAGGCGAACACCATGGCCGCGAGTCGCCCCGACCTCTACGCAACCCTCGGCGTCGCCAAGGGCGCTTCGCCCGAGGAGATCAAAAAGGCCCATCGCAAGCTGGTGCGCCAGTATCACCCCGATCGCAACCCGGGCGACGCGGCGGCCGAGGAGCGCTTCAAGCAGATCCAGGCCGCCTACGACGTGTTGGGGGACGCCGAGAAGCGCGGGCACTACGACCGGGGCACCGGCCCCTTCGCGGCCGGCCCGGGCGGCGGCTTCGACCCGAGCGCGTTCGGAGGGTCCTTCGGCGACATCCTCTCCAATCTCTTCGGAGGCGCCGCGGGTCGGGCGGGGGGAGCCGGCGGCCCGGCCGGAGGAGGCGGCGGGGGAGCACGGCCCCGCCCCCAGCACGGACGCGACCTCGAGACCGAGGTGCCCATCTCCTTCGCCCAGGCCGTCGACGGCGCGCAGGTGCCGATCGCCGTGCCGACCTCCTCGCCATGTCTCACCTGCCACGGCACGGGGGCCAAGCCCGGGACCCGGCCCAGGGTCTGTCCCGTCTGCCAGGGACGTGGCGTCGAGGCTCAGGGCCAAGGGCTCTTCTCGATCTCCACCCCGTGCTCGCGCTGCACCGGCACCGGCACCGTGATCGAGACCCCCTGCCCCACCTGCCACGGCTCGGGAGCGACGCGGACCATCAAGCGCTTTCGCGTGAACATCCCCGCGGGAGTCCGGGAAGGCAGCCGCGTGCGGCTCTCGGGCAAGGGCGAGCCCGGAGTGAACGGCGGCGAGCCCGGCGACCTCTACGTCGTCACCCGCGTCGGGGACTCCCCGGTGTTCAAGCGCGACGGCGAGAACGTCGCGGTGGAGGTGCCGCTCACGATCCCCGAGGCGATCCGCGGCGCGACGGTCGAGGTGCCCACCCTCCACGGCTCAAAGCGCCTGCGGGTCCCGGCCGGGACCAAGCACGGCACCGTGCAGCGACTGCGCGGCGAAGGGCCGCCGAAGCTCGGGAGCTCAGGGCGGGGCGACATCCACTACCGCTTCGTGATCGACGTGCCGGCGACGCTCTCCCCCCAGCAGGAGGCCGCGGTCGACGAGCTCTCCAAGGTGATGAACGGGGATCCGCGCGCACGGCTCTTCACGGCGGCCGGGGCCTCGGGCGGCGACTCGTGATGGCCAGCCGGCGCGTGCGCGCCCGGGTCGAGGTCTCCGACGACCGCGGGGTGTTCATGATCTCCGTCGCCGCCGAGCTCGCCGAGATGCACCCCCAGACGTTGCGCATGTACGAGCAGCGCGGGCTGATCGAGCCCAAGCGCTCCCCCAAGGGAACCCGCCTCTACTCCCATCAGGACGTCGAGCGTCTGCGCCGCATCCAGGAGATGACGACGGAGCTCGGGCTGAACCTCGCGGGCGTCGAGAGGGTGATCGAGCTCGAGGAGAAGCTGGCCCGGACCGAGCGCCGCGTGCACGCGCTCGAGCACCGAGCTCGGGAGCTCTCCGCCGAGGTGGAGCGCCTCGAGCGAGTGCGCTCCGCCCTCAAGGCGGAGATCGTGCCCTACGCGCGCCCGGGCGCCATCGTGCGCTTCGAGCGGCCCGGCGCGTAGGTCCGCCTCACCCAGGGGTCCTCATCACAGCGGAAGCGAGCGCCCCACGACCTCGCGCATGATCTCGTCGGTTCCCCCGCCGATCGGTCCGAGGCGCGCGTCCCGGTAGGCGCGCTCGATCCCGTACTCCTCCATGTAACCGGCGCCGCCGTGTATCTGGAGGCACTCGTCCATCACGTCGACCGCCGCGCGCTGGGTGACGAGCTTGGCCATCGTCACCGGCAGCGTGGCGTCCTCGCCGGCGTAGAAGCGCCGCAGCGCGTCGTAGGTCAAACAGCGCGACGTGTGGATGCTCGTCGCGATGTCCGCGAGCTTGTGGCGGATGACCTGGAAGCGGCCGACCGAGCGGCCGAAGGCCCGGCGCTCGCGCGCGAAATCCAGCGTCTTCTCGAACACGACCTGCATCGCGGCCACCGACCCGAGCGACATCGTCAGGCGCTCCCACTGGAAGTTGGCCATGATCAGCTTGAAGCCCTCGTCGAGCTGGCCGAGGAGGTTCTCCTCGGGCACGAAGGCGTCGCGGAAGGTGACGGTGGCGGTGTCCGACGCGTGCCAGCCCATCTTCTTCAGCGCGGCGGTCTCGATCGCCTCCTGCTTCTCGACGATGAGGAACGACATGCCGTGGTGGCCGCCCTCGTTGGTCGTCTTGACCGCGGTGACGTAGAAGCCGGCGCGAACTCCGTTCGTGATGTAGGTCTTCTCGCCGTTGACGAGCCAGCCGCCGTCGACGCGCGCGGCCCGTGTCCGCGCCGAGGCGACGTCCGAACCGGCGTCGGGCTCGGTGATCGCCAGCGCCCCGATGAGCTCGCCGCGGATCGCGGGCACGAGGTAGCGCTGCTTCTGGTCCTCGGTGCCGAACTTCCAGATCGGCGGGGTGGCGATCTCGCAGTGGGCGCCGATCCCGGCCGCGACGCCTCCGGACCCGCAGCGCGCGAGCTCCTCCACGAGCACCGCCTCGTGGAGGAAGTCACCGCCCTCGCCCCCGAGCTCCTCCGGGTACTTCAGCCCGAGGAAGCCGTGGGCGGCCATCGCCTCGAACACCGCGTCGGGGAACGTCGAGCGCTCCCACTCGGTCGCGTGCGGCGCGAGCTCGCGCGCGACGAAGCGCCGCAGCGACTCGCGCAGCTCCTCGTGCTCGGGTCCGAAGGGAGGGGTGAAGGGCGGGGCGAGCGTGCTCATGCCGAGGATCCTAGGTGCCTTCCACCCCGGCTGAGTCGCCCTCCAGCTCCGTCCCATCCGGGATCGGGAGCTGCTCCTCGTCGTCGCCGGCCACCTCGACCGCGCCCCGGACGACGACGTCGCGCCCGAACCGCGCGTCGCCGCGCACGACGAAGCGCTCGCAGTCGACGAGCGACGGCGGCCCGTCCGGAAACCGCGCGTCGAAGTGCGGCAGGAGCTTGAAGTACGCGGGGTCGAGATCGACGTAGGGAGCGTCGCGGCGCGCCCGGCGCGCGGACACGACGACGCGCGCCTCCTCCGTGAGCTCGTAGACGTCGGAGCGCAGCACGAGCAGGTCGTTCGTCGTCTTCACGGGAGCGAAGCGCTCGCGGCCGACCCGCACCGCGCGCGCCCCTTCGAACACGCCGATCGCCGCGCCCATCGCGGTCTCGAGCTGGATCACCGCGGGTGAGGAGGAGTCGCTCGGGTCGACGGTCTTGGCGTTGCGGATCATCGGCAGCCCGAGCACGCCGTCGCGCGCGGTCATCACGGCGTGCAGGGTCTCCAGGTCGACCATGAGGTTGTTCGTGTTGAAGTAGCCGTGCCGGGCGACGTCCTGGAAGGCGTCTTGGTCCTCCTCGCGCGTCTGGGCCGATTCGCGCAGCAGCAGGCGCCCGCTCGCGCGGTCGCGGCAGATGTGCCCGCCCTTGCGGTCGGCCTCCGTGCGGTCGGCGACCTCCATCAGGAAGGGCATCTCCTCGCGCGCGAACCAACCCAGGATCCGCGGGTCGAGCATGGCGCCGAGGTTGTCGGCGTTGGCGATGAACGCGTAGCGGTAGCCGCGCTCGAGTAGCGCGCCCAGCATGCCCGAGGTGAGCAGCGCGGTGTAGACGTCGCCGTGCCCGGGCGGGCACCACTCGAGCCGTGGATCGGCGGGCCACTCCACCGGTCGCAGATCCTCGGCGCGGATCTTGGGCTCCTGGTTCTGGCCGAAGTCGGGCGGCACGTCGGAGGCGAGCTCGGGGTGGCGCTCGAGCGCGGCCAGTGAGTCCTCGCGCGTGGAGAACGAGTTCATGAGCACGAGCGGCAACCGCACGCCGTGGCGCTCGCGCAGGGCGAGGATCTGTCGCACGGTGATGTCGAGGAAGGAGAGACCGTCCTTGACCGGCAGCAGCGACTTCGCGCGGGTCATCCCCATGCTCGTCCCCAGGCCGCCGTTCAGCTTGATCACCACCGCGCGGTTCAGGGCCTCGGCCTCGCTCGCTCCGCCCGCGGGCAGGTTGCCTGCGTCCGGCACGCCCTCGGCGGGCTCGATCTCGGCCTCGGCGACGAACCCCGACTCGCCCGCCGCGAGCTGCTCGTAGTAGAAGCGGAAGTTTCGGGCCGCGATCTCGGGGACACCCGCGTCGCGCATCTTCTCGAGGCTCGTCGCCAGCCCGTCACCGCTCATGGCCGCGATCGTAGCGGCGCGAGGGACAAGGGCTTGCGTCGCAAATCTTAGTCAGGTACACTGAGATCCATGAACCCAGACCGCTTGACGATCAAGTCCCAGGAGGCGCTCCAGGCCGCCCAGCGGCTGGCCGACGAGCGCCGCAACCCCCAGGTCACGCCGGAGCACCTGCTCTCCGTCCTGCTCGAGCAGGACGGCGGCGTGGTCGCCCCCGTGCTGAAGAAGCTCGGAGCCCCCGCCCCCGCCGTCCGGGCCGACCTCAACCAGGCCCTCGAGCGTCTGCCCACCCTGAGCGGGCCCGGTGCCGAGGCGAGCGCAGCCTCGAACGAGCTCGGGCAGGTGCTCCGCGTCGCCGAGCGCCAGGCCCGCGAGCTCCGGGACGAATACGTCTCCGCCGAGCATCTCCTCCTCGCCCTCGCCGCCGCCGAGTCCTCTCCCGCGGGCGACGTGCTCCGGGCCCACGGCGCGACTCCCGAGGGCCTGCACCAGGCCGTCGCCGAGGTGCGCGGGCCGCACCGCGTCACCGACCAGAACCCCGAGGACAAGTTCCAGGCGCTCGAGAAGTTCGGGCGCGACCTCACCGAGGCCGCGCGCGACGGCAAGCTCGATCCGGTCATCGGCCGCGACGACGAGATCCGTCGCGTGGTCCAGGTCCTCTCCCGGCGCACGAAGAACAACCCCGTGCTGATCGGCGAGCCGGGCGTGGGCAAGACCGCGATCGCCGAGGGCCTCGCCCAGCGCGTCGTCTCGGGCGACGTGCCCGAGGGCCTGCGCGACCGGCGCGTGGTCGCGCTCGATATCGGCGCGCTCGTAGCGGGCGCGAAGTACCGCGGCGAGTTCGAGGACCGGCTCAAGGCGGTGCTCAAGGAGATCGCCGACGCCGACGGCCAGGTCATCCTCTTCATCGACGAGCTGCACACGATCGTCGGCGCGGGCGCCGCGGAGGGCGCCGTCGACGCTGCCAACCTCCTCAAGCCTATGCTCGCGCGCGGCGAGCTTAGGGCCGTCGGAGCCACCACGCTCGACGAGTACCGCAAGCACATCGAGAAGGACCCGGCGCTCGAGCGTCGCTTCCAGCCCGTGCTCGTGGGCGAGCCCTCCGTGGAGGACACGATCGCGATCCTGCGCGGGCTCAAGGGCACCTACGAGGCCCACCACGGCGTGCGCATCCAGGACACGGCGATCATCGCCGCGGCCACGCTCTCTCACCGCTACATCGCCGACCGCTTCCTGCCCGACAAGGCGATCGATCTGCTCGACGAGGCCTCCTCGCGCCTGCGGATCGAGATCGACTCCAAGCCCACGGAGATCGACGAGGTCGACCGCCGCATCGTCCAGCTCGAGATCGAGCGCGAGGCGCTCAAGGACGACGAGGACCCGGCCACCGTGGCGCGGCGTGAGGCGATCGAGCGCGAGCTGGCCGAGGAGCGCGAGCGCTCGGCGGCGATGACCGCCGAGTGGCAGCGCGAGAAGGAGCTCCTCCAGGGCGCCGGGCACATCGCCGAGCAGCTCGAGCAGGCGCGCCGCGAGCTCGAGCGGGTCACGCGCGAGGGCGACCTGCAGCGCGCGGGCGAGCTGCGCTTCGGCGAGATTCCCGCGCTCGAGCACCAGCTCGAGGAGGCGGAGTCCTCGGGCGCCGAGCGGGGCCCGCCCCGCTTTCTCAAGGAGGAGGTCGACTCTGAGGACATCGCGGAGGTCGTCGGCACGTGGACGGGCATCCCCGTCTCGCGCCTCATGGAGGGCGAGATCGAGAAGCTCGTGCACATGGAGGAGCGCCTGCACCAGCGGGTGATCGGCCAGGAGGAGGCGGTCGAGGCGGTCTCCGCCGCGCTGCGTCGCTCCCGCGCCGGGCTGCAGGATCCCGACCGGCCTATCGGCACCTTTCTCTTCCTCGGCCCCACCGGCGTGGGGAAGACCGAGCTCGCCCGCGCGCTCGCCGAGTTCATGTTCGACTCGCAGGACGCGATGATCCGCATCGACATGTCGGAGTACATGGAGAAGCACTCCGTCTCGCGGCTCGTCGGCGCGCCCCCGGGCTACGTCGGCTACGAGGAGGGTGGCCAGCTCACCGAGGCGGTGCGCCGCCGGCCCTACTCCGTGGTGCTGCTCGACGAGGTCGAGAAGGCCCACCCCGACGTGTTCAACGCCATGCTCCAGGTCATGGACGACGGGCGCCTGACCGACGGGCAGGGCCGGACTGTCGACTTCAAGAACGTCGTGCTGATCATGACCTCGAACATCCCGGGCGGCCGGGAGGGAGTCGAGGCACACTTCCGCCCCGAGTTCGTCAACCGGCTGGACGACATCGTCGAGTTCGCTTCGCTCACCCGGGCGGAGATCGGCGAGATCGTCACCCTGCAGGTCGAGCGACTGGTGCGCCGGGTGCGGGAGCGCGAAATCGAGATCGAGCTGAGCGAAGAGGCGCGCACGCTGCTCGGCAACCTGGGCTACGACCCGACCTACGGCGCGCGGCCGCTCAAGCGGGTGATCCAGAAGAAGCTGGTCGATCCGCTGGCGCTGGCGATCCTCGAGGGCCGCTTCCTGCCCGGCGACACCGTGCTCGTCGGCGCCGAGGGCGGGGAGCTGACCTTCGCCAAGGCGCCCGCGCCCGTGCCGGCCGCGGCCGCGGCGTAGGGCAAGGCGCTCAGCGCACGAAGACCCGCGAGCGGTAGCCGATGCGCGGGACGCTCCGCGAGCTGTAGCCCCGACGTGTGTCGAACTGGAGCGTCCACGTGCCCGCGCGCGGGCGGAACGGGTAGAGGTGCGGTAGGCGGACGACCAGGTGGCCGCATCCGTCGCTTACGCCATGGGTGCGGCCGAGGCGCACGGTCCGGACCGCCCGGTGAGCGTGCGGCGGCACGTAGTGGAGGTAGAGCGTCGAGCTCCCCCAGCCGAACAGGGAGACCCGCACCCGCCGCGCGGGCGAGCCCGAGCTCGGCGCGATCACGGCGTCGAAGCGCTCGATCCCGAACGACGTGCTCGCGAAGGTGGCTCCGTCGCTCACGGAAACCGTGACGCGCTGCGAGAGGTGCCCGCGGTAGAGCTCGCCGACGGTGAACGTATGGAGCACCCGGCCCCGGTTGTCCGTGAAGCCCTGGGCGAGCGGGCGGGTGCCGGCGCGGAAGTCCACCGTGTGGTTCGGAGCAAAGCCCGTGGCTCCGATGACCAGCGGACGCTGGGCACCGTCGTAGACGTAGCAGGGGCGGCTGGCAGCGACGTCGGCGGCCTGCGCGGCGGGCGGCCCGGCGAGCAGGAGCGCAGCGATGCTCCCGACGAGCCAGGCGATGCGGTTCTTCACGAGATCTCCCCAGTGGACGGTTGGACCGGCTCGGACGTTGGCTTCCCGCCGGGTCCTCTCCTGCCCGATGTTGACGCATCGCGGGCAGAAGTACCAGCGAAATCGGGTAGAACCCCTGACAAGGACCGCGACGAAGGGGAGGCCGCCGAGCACCATGCCCACCTACATCATGCTCTCGACCCTCACGCCCGAAGGCGTGCAGACGATCAAGAACAATCCGCAGCGCATCCGCGAGGTCAACCGGGAGATCGAGCAGCTCGGGGCGACCGTCAAGGGGCAGTGGTGCACGCTCGGGCACTTCGACTTCATCAACATCGTCGAGGCGCCCGACGAGACGACCATCGCGCGCGTCTCGCTTGAGCTCGGCTCGCGCGGGACGGCAAAGTACGAGACGCTGACGGCGATACCGATCGACGACTTCATCTCTGCGCTGTAGGTGCTGACGTGGCCGAACATCGGAGCGGTCAGCGCACTCACGAAGCGGAGATGTGAGGCCGGGAGCGAGGCGAAGCCGAGCGGTCTCTCGGCGTGAGGGTCCTCGTGGTCGGCGCGGGCGGACGCGAGCACGCGCTCGTCCGGTCCCTCCGTCGCTCGCCGCGAAGACCCGACGTGCTGTGCGCTCCCGGCAACGCAGGCATTGCCGCGGACGCCGAGCTCATCGACGTCGCGGTCGACGACGTCGAAGGCCTCGTGCGCGCCGCGCGCGAGCGTGACGTAGACCTCGTCGTCGTCGGGCCCGAGGTGGCGCTCGTCGCCGGACTGGCCGACGCGCTGGCGAGCGAGGGGATCGCGTGCTTCGGACCGTCGGCCGCCGCCGCGCGGCTCGAGGGCTCCAAGGCGTTCTCCAAGGAAGTGATGGCGGCGGCCGGGATCCCCACGGCGGCCCATGCGGTGGTGGAGGACGTCGAGGCCGGGCTGGCTGCGATCGACTCCTACCCCGCCGTCATCAAGGCCGACGGCCTGGCCGCGGGCAAGGGCGTGGTGATCGCCGCCGACGAGAGGGAGGCGCGAGAGGCGCTGCACGCCTTTCTCGTCGAGCGTCGGCACGGAACCGAGCGCGTGGTCGTGGAGGAGCTCCTCGACGGAGACGAGCTCTCGCTGCTCGCCCTCTGCGACGGCGAGCGCGCGGTGCCACTCGCGCCGGCGCGCGACTTCAAGCGGATCGGCGACGGCGACTCGGGACCGAACACCGGCGGGATGGGGGCCTTCTCCCCCGTGGCCGAGATCGACGCCCGCCGGGCGGCCGAGCTCTGCGCGCAGGTCCACCAGCCCGTCCTCGACGAGCTCGCCCGGCGTGGCACCCCGTTCCACGGCGTGCTCTACGCCGGGCTCATGCTCGGCGCCGCGGGGGCCAAGGTGCTCGAGTTCAACGTCCGCTTCGGCGACCCCGAGACCCAGGCCGTGCTGCCGCGCCTGCAGAGCGATCTGCTCGATCTGCTCGAGCGCTGCACGCGTCGCGGCGGGCTGGGCGGCGTCGCGCTCGCGTGGCGCCCGGAGGCGGCGGTGACCGTGGTGCTCGCCTCCGCCGGCTACCCCGAGTCCTCCTCGAGCGGCGAGGAGATCTCGGGGCTCGACGAGCTCGATCGGGCGGTCGAGGTGACCCACGCCGGCACCGCGGGAAGCGACGGCCGGATCCTCACCGCCGGCGGTCGGGTGCTCGGCCTCACCGCCCTCGGCCCAGACATCGCCGTCGCCCGCGAGGCCGCGTATGCTGCCGCCGACATGGTGCACTTCGAGGGCATGCAGCTTCGCCGCGACATCGCCGCCGCCGCCTCGTGAGCGAGCGTCCGGCACCCGTTCCCCTCGCCGAGGCCGTGGTCGAGGAGGAGATCGAGGGCCTCGAGGTCGACGCGCCCCGCGTGGGGATCGTCATGGGCTCCAAGAGCGACATGGAGACCATGCAGAAGGCCGGCGACGAGCTCACCGAGCGCGGGATCCTGCACGAGACACGAGTGATGTCCGCCCACCGCGATCCCGACCAGGTTGCCGAGTACTCGAAGAACGCCCGCATGCGGGGCCTGCGGGTGATCATCGCCGGCGCCGGGCTCGCCGCCGCGCTGCCCGGGGTGGTGGCGGCCCACACCGACCTGCCCGTGATCGGCGTGCCGCTCACCAGCCGCACCTCGATCGCCGGCGGCCTCGACGCGCTGCTGGCGATCGCCCAGATGCCGCCGGGCGTGCCCGTCGCCTGCGTCGGGGTGGACAGCGCGCGCAACGCGGCGGTGCTCGCGGCGCGGATCCTTGGCGCGTAGGCAGCGGCGCGTCCGGGCCGTCGCGCGCGCCCGCGACACGAGCGGCAACCGCGCCCAGAAGGTCTTTCGCCTGAGGCTGCACCGGCCCTGACGGCTGGCATAGTCCCCGGGCGATGATCGCCCGCTACACCCGCCCGGAGATGGGCGCCGTCTGGACCGACGCGGCGCGGATGGAGTCGTGGCGCCGGGTCGAGGTCGCAGCGTGCGCGGAGATGGAGGGCCCGAGCGCCGAAGAGCTCAAGGCGATCCGGGGCGCCTCCTTCACCGTGGAGGCGGTCGACGAGCGCGAGAAGACGACCGACCACGACGTGGCCGCCTTCGTCGACGTGCTCTCGGAGTCGGCCGGCCCCGCCGGGCGCTGGATCCACTTCGGCCTGACCTCGAGCGACGTGCTCGACACCGCGCTCGCGCTGCAGCTCCGCCGCGCCAGCGAGATCATCGTGCCCGGCACGCGGGCGCTGAGCGCCGCGCTCGCCGCTCGCGCGCGCGAGCACGCGGACACCGTCTGCGTCGGCCGCACCCACGGCGTGCACGCCGAGCCGACCACCTTCGGGGTGAAGCTCGCCGGTTTCGCCTTCGAGGCTCACCGCAACGCGCTCCGCCTCGAGCGTGCCTTCGACCAGGCGGCGGTGGGCGCGGTATCGGGAGCGGTGGGCACCTATGCCGCCACCTCCCCCGGGTTCGAGGCGCGCGTGCTCGCGCGCCTCGAGCTCGACGCCGAGCCGGTCTCCACCCAGGTCGTCGCCCGTGATCGCCACGCCGAGCTGCTGGGCGCGATCGCGCTCGCCGGGGCCGGGCTCGAGCGTCTCGCCACTGAGATACGCCACCTCCAGCGCACCGAGGTGCGCGAGGTCCAGGAGCCCTTTCGGCCCGGCCAGAAGGGCTCGAGCGCGATGCCCCACAAGCGCAACCCGATCAAGTCGGAGCAGATCTCGGGCCTCGCCCGCGTGCTGCGCGCCAACTCCCAGGCGGCGCTCGAGGACGTCGCGCTGTGGCACGAGCGCGACATCTCCCACTCCTCGGTCGAGCGGGTGATCCTGCCCGACTCGACGATCCTGCTCGACTACCTTCAGCACCGCGCGGTCGCTCTCGTGGAGGGCATGATGATCGACGCCGAGCGGATGGGGGAGAACCTCGAGCTCACCCACGGAGCCCTCTTCTCCCAGCGCGTGCTCCTCGCGCTCGTCGAGCGGGGGATGAGCCGGGACGAGGCCTACCGGATCGCGCAGAAGCTCGCCCAGCGCGCCTGGGACGAGCGCACGCCGCTACGCGATCTACTCGCGCGCGAGCAGCCCGACCTCGACCTCGACGCGGTCTTCGACTCGAGCCACTTCACCCGCCATGCTCGAGAGATCGTGGGGCGCCTGGAGAGGATCGCCTGAGTCAGAGGGCCGTTCTCCGGGTATACGGGAAGACGGCACCTCTACGTCCACCACCGCGGCTCGCTGCCGCACGGAGGTTGCAATGGGAATCATCGGATGGATCGTCCTCGGGCTCATCGCCGGGGCGATCGCCAAGCTGATCATGCCGGGCGATGATCCGGGGGGAATCATCGTCACGATCATCATCGGCATCGTCGGCGCGATCGTCGGCGGCTACATCGCCAAGGCCATCGGCTTCGGCTCGGGCAAGCAGTTCTTCGACCTGAAGACATGGGTCGTCGCGATCGCGGGCGCGCTGCTGCTGCTGCTCGTCTACCGAGTGGTCCTCGGCGCGCGCGGAAGGGCCGCACCGGCGCGTCGCTGAGTCGTAGGCAGGGGGTCGGCTCGCCCGCCGGCGGGCCGGCCCCTCAGCTCTTTGAGCTCGAGCGCCGCTGGCGGCGAAAGACGTCGTCCACGAGCGAGTCGACGCGGTCGAGGAACAGCAGGCCGTCGAGGTGGTCGACCTCGTGCAGCAGGCAACGCGCCTCGAAGCCCTCCGTGCGCAGGCGCACGGGCGCACCGTCGGGGTCCTCCGCTTCGACTCCGACGCGCACCGCGCGCCGCACGTTGGCGGTGAGCTCGGGAATGCTCAGACAGCCCTCGCGCGCGACCTCGGTCTCCTTCTCGCCGGTGATCCGCGGGTTGACGAGCAGCAGGAGGCCGTGCACCGCGGTGGCCTTGCGGTGGCCGGTGACGTCGACCACGAGCATCCGCACGGGTTCGCCGAGCTGGGGGGCGGCCACGCCGACGCAGCCGGGGTTCGCGCGCATGGTGTCGAGCAGGTCGGCGGCGACCCGTGCGATCTCCTCGCGCTCCCGGGCGGAATCGAGCGCTCGGGCGGTGCGCTTGAGCGCCGGATGCGGGTAGCGCAGGACGTCACGGACCGCCACGCCGCTACAACGCGTCCCGGTCGAGCTCGCGCACGCTGAGCTCGACTCCCTGCTCGCGCGCCAGCGCCCCGAGGCGATCGGCGTCGGGCGCGGGGCCCGTTACCTCGATCAGCATGGCGTAGAGCGGCGCCTCCTCCGAGCCCGCGAGCTGGGTGCGCAGGTCGGTGATCGAGCTGCCGGCCTCGGCGAGCGCGGCGGTCACGGCGTGGACGATGCCGGGGTGGTCGATGCCGTAGACGCTCACCACGTGGGTCGCTTCCGGCGAGGCGGCCGCTTCGGCTTCGAGCTCCTCGAGCACGAGCGAGGCGAGTCCGAGCTCCGCGGCGGCGCCGTCGAGCCGCTCCCTCAGCGCCCGCGCGTTGGCCCCCTCGGGCGCCGCGAGCACGAGCATCATCGCGAAGTGGCCGCCGAGTACGGCCATCTGAGAGTCCTCGATGTTGACCTCGTGCGCGAGCAGCGCGCCGGTCACCCCGCCGACGATTCCGGGTCGGTCGCGGCCGACCGCGGAGAGGGCATAGCGCGGCACGGCACTCACCATAATCGCCCCCGCGCTCGCTGGTAGCATCGCCGCGCGTGAGCTCGCTGGCCGACCTCCCTCTCCTCTCCTCGGGGAAGGTCCGCGAGATGTACGAGGCGGGCGATCGCGTACTGATGGTCGCCTCGGATCGGGTCTCGACCTACGACGTGGTGCACCCCACGCCGATCCCCGACAAGGGAAAGGTCCTCGCCGGTCTCTCGGCCTTCTGGTTCGAGCGCACGCGGGCCATCATCCCCAACCACCTGCGCTCGATCGCCGACGGCGTGCCGCCCGAGGCGCGCGGTCGGGCGCTGCTCGTCGAGCGGCTCGAGATGCTTCCCGTGGAGTGCGTGGTGCGCGGCTACATCACCGGCTCGGGGTGGAAGAACTACCAGCGGACGGGAGGAGTGAGCGGCATCCCGCTCCCGGCCGGACTGCGGGAGTCCGAGCAGCTTCCCGAGCCGATCTTCACCCCCTCGACCAAGGCGGAGGTCGGCCACGACGAGACGATCGACCTCGAGCGCGCCGGCGAGCTGCTCGGCTCGCGCTCGGAGGCGGAGGAGCTCCGCGAGGTCTCCCTCGCGCTCTACGCCCACGCCGCCGAGCACGCGCGGGGGCGCGGGATCATCCTCGCCGACACGAAGTTCGAGTTCGGAAGGGGCTCCTCCGGTGCCCTCGTCCTCGGCGACGAGGTATGCACGCCCGACTCCTCGCGGTTCTGGCCGCTCGAGGGCTATGAGCCAGGCCGCGGGCAGCCGAGCTTCGACAAGCAGTACGTGCGCGAGTGGGCGGGGAGCACGGGATGGGACAAGGCCCCGCCCGCGCCCCCGATCCCCGACGAGGTGGTCGCCGCCACGCGCGAGAAGTACGTGCAGGCCTACGAGCTCGTCACGGGCGAGCCGTTCGCGGCGTGGCTCGAGCGCACGGGCACCGCGTCCTGATGCGCGCCCGGGTGCTCATCCGCCCCAAGGAGGGGATCCTCGACCCCCAGGGTCAGGCCGTCGAGCGCGCGCTCCCCGCGCTCGGCTTCGCGGGCGTGGCCCACGTGCACGTCGGCCGGCTCGTCGAGCTCGACGTGGAGGATCCCGCCCGCCTGCCCGAGCTCTGCGAGCGCCTGCTGGCCAACCCGCTGATCGAGGACTACGAGATCGAGGAGGCCGGTGCGAGCGCGCCGGCGGAGCCGGGCGTCGCCGCCGCCGCGCCGCCCGACCCAACCGTGGGCCCCGAGGACGTCGAGAGGGCGCTTTCGTGAAGCTCGGGGTGGTGCGCTTCCCCGGCTCGTGCGACGAGATCGACGCCCTGCTCGCCGCCGAGCGCGTGGGCGAGGCCGAGATCCTCTGGCACGGCGAGCGCGACCTGCGCGGCGTCGACGCGGTGATCGTTCCCGGCGGGTTCTCCTACGGCGACTACCTACGCGTAGGCGCGATCGCGAGCCTCTCGCCGGTCATGGAGTCCGTCGCCGAGTTCGCTCGCGCGGGCGGCCCCGTGCTCGGGATCTGCAACGGCTTCCAGGTGCTCTGCGAGGCGCGGCTGCTGCCCGGAGCGCTCCTGCCCAACGTCTCGCTGCGCTTCGTCTGCCGCCAGATCGAGCTCGAGGTCGTGAACGCCGGGAGCCCGTTCACCCGCGCGTGCGCACCGGGCCAGCGGCTGTCGATCCCGGTGAAGCACACCTCGGGCCGCTTTCACGCGCCAGCCGACGTACTCGAGCGCCTCGAAGCACACGAGCAGATCATCCTCCGCTACGCGCCCGGACACAACCCCAACGGGTCGGTGGGCGATGTCGCGGGGGTGGCCAACGAGGCGGGCAACGTCTTCGGACTGATGCCACATCCCGAGCACGCGGTCGATCCGCTCACGGGCTCGGCCGACGGTCTGTGCCTTTTTGAGTCCCTGCGCGAGCACGTTGAGCAGCTCCAGCCCGCCTGAGGCGCCGGCGCGCCACCGCGAGCTCGGTCTCACCGACGCCGAGTACGAGCTCATCGTCGCCAAGCTGGCGCGCGAGCCCAACGGCGTCGAGCTCGCGATGTTCTCGCTCATGTGGTCCGAGCACTGCGCCTACAAGCACTCGAAGAAGCTCCTCGGTCGGCTGCCCACCGAGGGCTCGCGCGTGATCATGGGCCCGGGGGAGAACGCGGGCGCGGTCGACGTGGGCGGGGGGCTCGCGGTGGCCTTCAAGGTCGAGTCCCACAACCATCCGAGCGCGGTCGAGCCCTTCCAGGGCGCGGCGACGGGAGTGGGAGGGATCCTCCGCGACGTCTTCGCGGTCGGGGCGCGCCCGATCGCCATCCTCGACTCGTTGCGCTTCGGCGAGCCGAGCTCGAGCCGCTCGCGCTACCTGCTCGACCGCGCGGTCGCGGGCATCGGGCACTACGGCAACTCGATCGGTGTGCCCACCGTGGGCGGCGAGATCTACTTCGAGCCGGCCTACGAGCAGAGCTGTCTCGTCAACGCGATGTGCCTCGGCCTCGCCCCGCGCGAGCGTTTGATCCGCTCCGCCGCCAACGGCCCGGGCAATCTCGTCGTGCTCTTCGGCGCGCTCACCGGCCGGGACGGGATCGGCGGCGCCTCCGTGCTCGCCTCCGCCGAGCTCGGCGAGGCCGACGCCGCCAAGCGCCCGACCGTGCAGATTGGCGATCCCTTCGCCGAGAAGAAGCTGCTCGAGTGCTCACTCGAGCTGCTCGAGCGCGGGCTGCTCGTCTCGCTGCAGGATCTCGGGGCAGCGGGCCTCACCTCCTCGGCGTCGGAGATGGCGAGCAAGGGCGGTCTCGGGCTCGACCTCGACGTCGCGCGCGTGCCGCTGCGCGAGGCCGACATGGAGCCGTTCGAGATCATGGTCTCCGAGTCGCAGGAGCGGATGCTCTGCGTCGTCGAGCCGGCGCGGGTGGAAGAGGTGCTCGAGGTCTGCGCGCGATGGGAGACCGGCGCGCGGTCGATCGGGGAGGTCACCGACACGGGGCGCCTGCGCGTGCTGGCCGGGGAGGAGGTGCTCGGCGACCTGCCCGTCGAGGCGCTCGTCGACGACTGCCCGCTCTACGACCTCGAGCCCGCGCCGCCGCCGCGGCCGCTCTACGCCGGCGCTCCGGCGGGGCTGAGCGCGGACGCTGACCACGCCGAGACACTGCTCACGCTCCTCGCCTCGCCCAACATCGCCTCCCGTCGCCCGGTCTTCGAGCAGTACGACCACCTCGTGCAGTCGCGCACGGTCCGCCGCCCGGAGGAGGCCGACGCCGCCGTGCTCCTCCTGCCCGGCGGCGCGGCGCTCGCGGTCTCGATCGACGGCAACGGACGGCGCGTGGCCTGCGACCCGGAGCGGGGAGCGGCCGAGGCCGTCTACGAATGCGCCGCCAACCTCGCGTGCGTTGGCGCCCAGCCGCTCGGGCTCACGAACTGCCTGAACTTCGGCAATCCCGAGAAGCCGCACATCGCCTGGCAGCTCGCCCGCGCGGTCGAGGGGATCGCCGGGGCCTGCGAGGCGCTCGGCGTGCCGGTCGTGGGAGGCAACGTCTCGCTCTACAACGAGGGTCCCGCCGGGCCGATCCTTCCCACGCCGGTGATCGGGATGGTCGGCCGGCTTCCCGACGCCGCCCGGGCGGGCCGGCTCGGCTTCGAGCGCGAAGGAGACGCGATCGCGCTCCTCGGACCCTTCGCGCCCGCCCTTGCCGGCTCCGAGCTCTCCAAGCTGCGCGGCGAGGCCCCCGCCGGCCCGCTGCCCGAGCTCGACCCCGCCGCGGTGCGGGGCGCGCACGAGGCGGTGCGGGGCGCGGTGAGCGGCGGGAGCGTGCGCAGCGCGCACGACATCGCCGAGGGCGGCCTGGCCGTCGCTCTCGCCGAGTGCTGCGTGGCGGGAGGACTCGGCGCGGTGCTCGACGCGCCCCTGGCGCCCCCTCAGCTCTTCGCCGAGGCGCCGGGCACCGGGTTCGTCCTCTCGGGGGACCGCGAGGCGCTGGAGGCGCTCCCGGGCGCCCGCATCATCGGGCGCGTGGAGGGCGCGGCGCTGCGGATCGCCACGCACGCCGGCGGGCTCGAGGTGCCGGTCGCCGACCTGACCGCCGCACGTGCCGGCGGCCTGGCACGCTTTCTGTAGAGATGGCGCGGCTCCTCTCCCTCGCGGGCGGTCGGCGGGCGAAGTGGTTCGTGGTCTCCCTCTGGCTCGTCCTCGTCCTCGTCTCCGGGCTCGGGGCGGCGAAGTTCGAGGACGTCCAGAAGAACGACAACGCCTCGTTCCTGCCCGGCAAGGCCGAGTCGGTCAAGGCGTTGAACCAGCTCAAGCGCTACCCATCGGGCAACCAGGTGGCCGCGATCGCGGTCTACCACCGCCCCGGTGGCCTGACCCCGGCCGACCGCGCTCGTCTGCGCGACGACGCCGCCTCGCTGCGCACCCGACCGATCCGCGACGTCGTCCCCTCGCGCCCGCCCGTGATCTCGCGCGATGACACGACCGCCCTGCTCGTCCCGCGCATCGAGGCGACCGAGGGCAAGACGCGCTCTCGGCGGCCGCCAAGGAGCTCCGCGCGCGGCTCGACCGCCCCGCGGCCGGGCTCCAGATCCGGGTGACCGGACCCGCCGGCTTCTCCGCCGACGGGATCAAGGTCTTCAGCTCGATCAACGGGACCTTGCTCCTCGCCACCGCGCTGCTCGTCTTCGTGCTGCTCATCGCCATCTACCGCAGCCCGATCTTCTGGGTCATCCCGTTCTTCTGCGTCATGACCGCGGAGGTCATGTCGCGCGGCCTCGGCTACGCGATCGCCAAGGCTGGGGTGACGGTCAACGGGCAGTCCTCGGGCATCCTCGGCGTGCTCGTCTTCGGGGCGGGCACCGACTACGCGCTCCTGCTCGTGGCCCGCTATCGCGAGGAGCTGCGCCGCCACGAGGACAAGCACGAGGCGATGCGGGTCGCGCTGCGCTCGGCCGGCCCGGCGATCCTCGCCTCGGGCCTGACCGTGATCGCCGCCCTGCTCTGCCTCACCCTCGCCGAGGTCAACGGCATCGCGGGACTCGGGCCGATCGGGGCGATGGGCGTCGCGCTCGCGATGGTGGCGATGCTCACCATCCTGCCCGCGCTGCTCGTGATCAGTGGCCGCCGCGCGTTCTGGCCGTTCGTGCCGCGCGTCGGCGAGATCGGCGCGGACGAGACCCACGGCGTCTGGCGGCGGGTTGGCGAGCGCGTGGCCGCCCGACCGGCCCGCGTGGGCCTCGGGGTGGGGCTGCTCCTGCTGCTCTTCTGCCTCGGGCTCACCCAGTTCAACACCGGGCTCACCCAGGGCAGCCAGTTCCGCGGCGAGGTCGAGTCCGTGCAGGGGCAGAAGCTCCTGGCCGCGCACTTCCCGGCCGGGGCCTCGGCGACCACGGACGTGGTCGTGCCGCGGGCCGGCGCTGCGCCCGCCGTCGCCCGCGCGCTGGCGGGCAGTCCCGGCGTGGCCGCCGTCCAGCCGGTGGAACAGGTTGCTTCCGGCGTGCACCTGAGCGTCACGCTGCGCGACGATCCCTACTCGCAGACCGCCTTCGAGCGGATCGACCGGCTGCGCCAGACGGCCCGCGCGGCGGGTGGCGCGGACGTGCTCGTCGGCGGGGGAACGGCGATCGAGCGCGACCTGCGCCGCGCCTCCGGGCGCGACTCGAAGGTCATACCGCCGATCGCGCTGGTCGTGGTCCTGCTCATCCTCATGGCGCTGCTGCGCGCGGTCGTCGGTCCGCTTGTGCTCGTCGCCACGGTGGTGCTCTCCTACGGTGCCACGCTCGGGCTCTCGGCCGTGGTGTTCAAATGGGTCTTCGGCTTCCCCGGCTCGGACCCCTCGCTGCCGCTCTTCGCGTTCATCTTCCTCGTCGCGCTCGGCGTCGACTACAACATCTTCCTGATGGCCCGCGTGCGGGAGGAGACCCTGACGCGGGGGACCCAGCAGGGGATGCTGCGCGGCATCGCGGTGACCGGCGCGGTGATCACCTCGGCCGGGGTGGTTCTCGCCGGCACCTTCAGCACGCTCGCCGTACTACCCCTCGTCCCGCTCACCGAGATCGGCTTCGCGATCGCGCTCGGCGTCCTGCTCGACACCTTCCTGGTGCGCTCCGTCCTCGTGCCCGCGCTGGGGTTCATGCTCGACCGCCGGCTGTGGTGGCCCTCGGCGCTCGGTCGGCCTCGGGGCGAGGCGGGCGAAGGCGAGCCGGGGGTCCGGGAGCCGGCTCCGGCGGTGGGCGGCACTCCTTCCGCCTGAGGGGAGCCGGCGCCGCTCGCGCCCGCGGCGCCCGACCCCGTTGCTAGGCTCGAACCCTCGTGGCGTGCCCCTCCCGGCCGAGCCGCTCCGCGTCGGAAGCTCCCGCTTCCGCCTGAGATGACACACAGCCCCGATCAGCGCGATGGACCGCGCGACGAGTGCGGCGTCTTCGGCCTCTACGCGCCCGAGCAGGACGTCGCTCGCCTCGCCTACTTCGGGCTCTTCGCCCTCCAGCACCGCGGGCAGGAGTCGGCGGGGATCGCCACCGCCGAGGTCGGCGGCAACATCATGACCCTGCGCGACCTCGGGCTGGTCTCCCAGGTCTTCGACGAGCAGAAGCTCCGCGCGCTCCCGGGCGAGATGGCGGTCGCGCACGTGCGCTACTCGACCACGGGCTCCTCCGCATGGGAGAACGCCCAGCCCGTCTATCGCTCCGACCGGCGTGAGCTCGCCCTCGCCCACAACGGCAACCTGATCAACGCCGTGGAGCTGCACTCCGAGCTGCGCGAGCTGGGCGTCTCCTTCCGCTCCACCTCGGACTCGGAGATCATCGCCGCGCTGCTCTCCACTCATCCCGCGGAGCGGATTGAGGACGCGGTGGCCGACGTGCTGCCCCGCCTGCAGGGCGCCTTCTCCACCGTGGTGATGACGCGCGAGAAGGTCGTGGCCTTCCGCGATCCTCACGGCCTGCGCCCGCTGACGCTTGGCCAACTCGGCGAGCGCTACTGCGTGGCCAGCGAATCCTGCGCGCTCGACATCATCGGCGCGCGGCACCTGCGCGACGTGGAGCCCGGGGAGGTCATCGTGCTCGACGAGCACGGGATCGGCTCGCGCATGGCGGTGGAGGGGGAGCGCCGCGCGTTCTGCCTGTTCGAGTACATCTACTTCGCGCGGCCCGACTCGCGCATGAACGGCACGGTGCTGCAGGTCGCGCGCGGGCGCATGGGGGAGGAGCTCTGGCGCGAGGCGCCCGTCGAGGCCGACATGGTGATCGCCGTGCCCGACTCCGGCAACGCCGCGGCGCGCGGGCTTGCGCGCGCCAGCGGGCTGCCCCAGGACGACGGCTTCGTCAAGAACCGCTACGTCGCCCGCACCTTCATCCAGCCCGGGCAGGCGCTACGCAAGCACGGCCTGCGCCTCAAGTTCAACCCCCTCCCCGAGGTGGTCGGCGGCCAGCGCCTCGTCGTCGTCGACGACTCGATCGTGCGCGGCAACACCACCCGCCAGATCGTGCAGATGCTGCGCGACGCGGGCGCCGCCGAGGTGCACATGCGGATCTCCGCCCCGCCGATCCAGCACCCCTGCCACTACGGGGTCGACATGTCCACGCGCGAGGAGATGATCGCCCACGGGCGCACGGTGGAGGAGGTGGCCGCCGAGCTCGGCTGCGACTCGCTGCACTACCTCTCGCTCGAGGGCGTCTATCGCGCGGTGGGCGCCGAGCGCGAGACCCATTGCGATGCTTGCTTCACGGGCGAGTATCCACTCGCGCGCACGGAGGAGGCCAACGGCAAGTTCGCCCTCGAGGAGGAGCTCCCACTCGTGCGCGCCTGAGCTCGGCGGCGCACCTGTGACAAGACACGCGCGGAGGTCCGAGAACCGCCGCCGGCGCCGCTAACGTCCGCTGCCCATGGATCCGCGTGAGGCACTGCGTCGTAACTTCGGCTTCGAGGACTTTCGCCGCGGGCAGTCCGAGGTGGTCGACGCCGCGCTCGCCGACCGCGACGTGCTCGTGGTCATGCCCACGGGCTCGGGCAAGTCGCTCTGCTACCAGCTCCCCGCGCTCATGCGCGAAGACCTCACGCTCGTGGTCTCGCCGCTCGTCTCGCTCATGCAGGACCAGGTCGAGGCGCTCGAGCGCATTGCGCCCGGCCGGGTCGCTCTGGTCAACGCGCAGCGCGGAGCGGCGGAGAACCGCTCGACGCTCGAGCGCGCGGCGGCCGGCGAACTGCGCTTGCTCTACGTCGCCCCCGAGCGCTTCGCCTCCCCGGGCTTCGTCGAGCAGTTGCGGCAAGCGAGCATAGGTCTGTTCGTTGTCGATGAGGCGCACTGCGTCTCGCAGTGGGGCCATGACTTCCGCCCGGACTACTTCCGCCTCGCCGACGCCGCGCGCTACCTCGGCGCCCGCTCGATCGTCGCCGCCACGGCGACGGCGACTCCGCAGGTCGCGAGCGACATCGTCGGGCGGCTGCGCCTGCGCGACCCCGTGCGCGTCACCACCGGGTTCGACCGCCCGAACCTCACCCTGGCCGTCGTGCCCTGCCGCACCAAGGTCGAGAAGCACAAGCGCATAGCCGCCGCGCTCGCGGAGCCCGGCGCCCTCCCGGCGATCGTCTACGCCGGCACCCGCGCGGGCACCGACGCGCTCGCGCGCGAGCTCACGAGCGCGCTCGGGGAGGAGGTTCTCGGCTACCACGCGGGGCTCGCGCGCGAGCCCCGCGCCGAGGTACAGCGCCGGTTCATGGGCGGCGAGGCGCGTGTGGTCGTGGCCACCAACGCCTTCGGGATGGGAGTGGACAAGGCCGACGTGAGGACCGTGTGCCACGAGACGGTGCCGGGTTCGGTCGAGGCCTTCTACCAGGAGGCCGGCCGCGCGGGCCGCGACGGAACGCCCGCGCGCTGCCTGCTCTTCGCCGAGCAGCGCGACAAGGGACTGCACGTCTTCTTCATCCAGCGCTCGGCCCTCGACGACGCGGCCTTCGGCAAGGTCGCCGAGCGCCTGCGGCGGCGCGCGGAGGACGGTCGCTACGACCTCAGCCTCGCGGAGGTCGCCGGAGTGGCCGGGGTGGGCGAGGAGCAGACGCGGGCGATCGTCGGCCACCTCGCCCGAGCCGGCCTCGTGCGCCCGACGCCCTCGCCACCCGACCGCGCCGCCGGGAGGGTCGCCGCCGAGTGGGACGCCCGCGCGCTCGCCGCGTGCCGGACCTCGGCGGGCGAGGCCGAGCGCGTGCGCTGGCGCCAGTACCGGGCGGTGTGGGAGTTCGTCGAGGGCCGTGCGTGCCGGCGGCGCGCGATCCTGCGCCACTTCGGCGACCGCGCCGAGCCCGCTGCGGAGCCTGAGGTCCCGTGCTGTGACGTCTGCCGCCCCGAGGTCGTGCCGGAGGCACCGGTGACGGTGGCGTCAAGGCGCGGGTCGCCGGGCGCGGGTGAAGCGAGTGCCGGCAACGGCGCGGGGCTCGACGAGGCGATCGTGCGGGTGGTGGAGGCCGCCGCACCCTCCGTCGGGCGCACGCGCGCGGTCGAGATTCTCCGCGGCGGGCGCTCCAAGGTCATTCGCGAGCACTCCTACGACGGCCTCGCGCCCTACGGCACCTTCGCGCATCTCACGGGTGGGGAGGTGCTCGCGCGGGTCGACGCGCTGCTCGAGGCCGGGACGCTCCGCTCCACGGGCGGGCGCTTCCCCAAGCTCGAGCCGGCGTGAGCGGGGCGTTTCGGGTCGCGGTCCTCGTCTCGGGGGACGGGACGAACCTCCAAGCCCTGCTCGACACCGTGCACGGCCGCGACGGCATCGAGGTGGCGGCGGTGGCCGCGAGCGCGCGGGGCGTTCGCGCGCTCGAGCGCGCTTCGGCGCGCGCGGTCGAGTCGCGGGCCTTCCCCGCCCGCGAGTTCACCGACCGGCGCGCTCGCGACGAGGCACTGGCCGACTGGCTGCGCGCGCGCGAGATCGAGCTCGTCGTGCTCGCGGGGTGGATGGAGCTTCTCGCCCCTCCTTTCCTCGCCCGCTTCCCGCAGGCGGTGATCAACGTCCACCCCGCACTGCTGCCCGCCTTCCCCGGGTTGCGCGCGGTCGAGCAGGCGCTCGCCTACGGGGTCAAGGTCTTCGGGGTCACCGTCCACTTCGTCGACGAGGGCGTCGACACCGGAGCGATCATCCTCCAGCGCGCCGTCGAGCTGCCGGACGCCCGCCACGCGGACGAGGTCCTGCGGGCGCTGCATCCCATCGAGCACGAGCTTCTCCCCGAGGCCGTGCGGTTGATCGCCAAGCGTGCGGTCGCGCTCGATCCTGCGCATCCGCGGCGGGTTCTCGCCGGGAGTTGAGTCCCCGAGCCGCGACGGCACCTTCGCGGACCGGCCTCGCGTATGCTCGCGCGCATGGGGGACGCGACCGAGCTCTCCGCGCCGCCGGCGCAGCCCGGCGAGATCGCCGTTCGTCGCGCGCTGATCTCCGTCTCTGACAAGACCGGCATCGTCGACTTCGCCCGTGGGCTCGCCGAGCTCGGGGTCGAGATCATCTCCACCGGAGGCACCGCCCAGGTGCTGGCCCAGGCGGAGGTCGCCACGCGCGCGATCGCCGACTTCACCGGCTTCCCCGAGATCATGGACGGGCGGGTCAAGACGCTCCATCCCAAGCTCTACGCCGGGCTGCTGGGGGTGCGCGACGATCCGGAGCACGCCGAGGCCGCGCAGGTGCAGGAGATCGAGTGGGTCGATCTCGTCTGCGTGAACCTCTACCCGTTCGAGCGCACCGCGGGCCGCCGCGGAGCCGACGAGGCGGAGGTCGTCGAGATGATCGACATCGGCGGCCCGGCGATGATCCGCGCGGCGGCCAAGAACCACGCCTACGCCGCCGCGGTGGTAGGCCCCGAGAGCTACGACGCGATCCTCGCCGAGCTGCGCGACGGCCACGGGCGGCTCTCGTTCGCCACGCGCGCGAGCCTCGCCGCCGAGGCGTTCTCCTACACCGCGCGCTACGACACCGCGATCGCGCGCTGGTTCGCCGAGCGCGAGGACGACTTCCCGCCGCTCTTCGTGCGCGCCTTCGAGAAGGTGCTCGACCTCTCCTACGGGGAGAACCCCCACCAGCGGGCGGCGTTCTACGCCCAGGTCGGCGCGCGCATGCACGTGCTCTCGATGGTGAGCCAGCTCCAGGGCAAGGAGCTCTCGTTCAACAACCTGCTCGACCTCGACTCGGCGCGCCTCGTGGTGCGCGAGTTTCGCGTGCCCGCGTGCGTGATCGTCAAGCACAACAACCCGTGCGGCTCGGCGGTGGGCGCCGACGGGCTCGAGGCCTACCGGCGCGCCTTCGCCGGCGATCCCCAGAGCGCCTTCGGCGGGGTGATCTGCCTCAACCGCCCGGTCGACGAAGCGCTCGCGCAGGAGCTGCTCGGCCAGTTCGTCGAGGTCGTCTTCGCGCCGGAGTACACGCCCGAGGCCCTCGCGGCGCTCGCGAGCAAGCCGAACGTGCGGGTGCTCGAGGACAACGAGCGGCGCACGATGAACCTCTCTGAGCGCGAGCTGCGTCAGGTCGTCGGCGGCCTGCTCGTGCAGGACCGCGACCTCGACCTCGAGGACCGCTCGGAGATGCAGGTCGTCACCGAGCGCCGACCAACCGACCGCGACTGGAGCGAGATGCTCTTCGCCTGGAAGGTCTGCAAGCACGTGCGCTCCAACGCGATCGTGCTCTCGCGTGACCTGGCCACGGTGGGCATCGGCGCGGGCCAGATGAGCCGAGTCGACTCCGTGCGCCTCGCCCTCGAGAAGGCCAACGGCGCCTCGCTCGCGGGCACGGCGCTCGCCTCCGACGCCTACTTCCCCTTCGCCGACGGACCGGAGCTCGCGATGAAGGCCGGAGTCACCGCGATCATCCAGCCCGGCGGCTCGATTCGCGACCCCGAGGTGGTGGAGGCCGCCGACCGCGCGGGCATCGCGATGGTCTTCACGAGCCGTCGCCACTTCCGGCATTGATCCTCGAGCGCTTCTCCTCGGGTGGACCGTTCGAGGAGCGCGTGGGCTACTCCCGCGTGGTGCGGGCGGGAACGCTCGTCTTCGTCTCGGGCTGCACGGCGATGGCCGAGGAGGGCTATGTCATCGGCGCCGGCTCGGTCTACGAGCAGGCGTGCGAGGCGCTGCGACGGGTCGAGGGCGCGCTCGCCCAGGCGCGGGCCTCGCTGGCCGACGTGGTGCAGACCCGGATCTACCTGACCGAGGTCGAGCGGTGGGAGGAGGCGGCTCGCGCGCACCGCGAGGTGCTCGGAGCGATTCGACCGGCCACGTCCATGGTCGCGGTCGCGGCGCTCATCGATCCGCGGCTGCTCGTGGAGATCGAGGCGGTGGCGGCCAGCGCCGAAGGCACTTAGCGCGCGCTTAGCGCGCCGCCGCCGGCGCAGGCGCCGACCCGCCCTGCGGCCGCCGGCGGGGGCGCCCGAGACGGGGGCGCGGAAGCTGGCCTTCGACGATGAGCGCCGGGATCCCCGTGGGGAGCAGTCCGAAGCGGCCCTCGTAGAGCAGATAGCGCGGCTCCCAGCGCGGGAAGAACTTCGCGTTGAAGCGGTAGAGGCTCTCGATCTGGAAGAACGGGTTGAGCGGCTTGCAGAGTCGGCCGAGCAGGCGCTCACGAGCGTTCGCCGGCGCGTGCATCCAGCGCGCGAAGGCGGCGAAGTTCAGCGAGAGCTCGCGCACCCCGCGCTCGCGCATCAGCTCGATGGAGCGCACGACGAGGAACTCCATGAGCCCGTTCGGCGTGTCGCGCTCGCGGCGCATGGCGCTGAGCGACGCGGCGGAGCGACCAAAGGCCGGCACGAAGTGCACGAACCCGCGCAGGGTGCCGGTGGCGTCGCGCGCGATGACCAGGAGGCTGTCGGGCTCGTGGCCGCCGGCCACGGAGTCCATGCACATGGAGAAGCCGCGCTCGGCGTGCTTGCCGCGCCAGCGGTCGGAGACACCCTCGATCTCCCGGCGCGTCTCCGAGTCGAGCTCGCCGACCGCGACAAGCTCGGCTCGGTAGCCCGCCTTGGTCATCCGGGTCACCGACTGGCGCACCTTGCGGATCGGGCGCCCCTCGAGCGAGAAGCGCTCGACGTCGAGCATCGCCTCGTCGCCGAAGTAGAACGAGCGCAGCCCCGCCGCGCGGCCGAGCTCTCGCATCTGCTCGCTCGCGTTGATGAAGCCGACCTTGAGCCCGCGGACCTCGGCCCACCCGAAGATCTCGCGCACGAGGCCCGGCAGCGCGTCCTCGGGCCCGACCGGATCGGCGGAGATGAGCAGCGTGCCTCCCTCGATCTGGTAGCCGACGAACGCCCGCTCATCCGGGGAGAACAGGTAGTGCTTGTCCTGGCGGAGCTTGAAGTAGCTCAGCGTGTCGGCGCCGTGGCGCTCGACCAGGTTGCGGGCCAGACGCCGCGCCCGCGAGCCCGGCAGCTCCCGCGGCCCGGCCAGCGGGCGCAGCAGGAACCAGAAGGCGAGCAGGATCGTCGCCACCGCGAGGAGGTGCACGCTGAACGGGACCCAGGTGAACGCGTGGTGGAAGTGGATGGCCGAGCTCTTGAGGGTCAGGAGGTGGCGCGCCTCGTGCCACGCACGGTGCGTGCCGACGTGCGGGGTGAGCGAGCGCGATCCCGCCCACACGGCGAGGAGGGCGACGCCGAGCGCGACCGCCATCGCGAGCGGCACGCGCCACAGCGCCGCTCGCAGCGCCACGCGATCGTGGCGGACGTAGAACGCCTCGCGCTGCCAGATGAGCACCCCGCCCAGCACCCACGTGAAGAGGCCCTCCCCGACGTCGTTGCCCTTGACCGCGTCGAGCACCCCGACCGCGAAGAGGATGGCGACGGTCAGCGCCCATGCCCCGCGCCGGCGGCGCAGCAGGTAGAGCGCCAGGATCACGAGGCTCGCGCCGATCGGCAGCTCGAGCGCGTGCGCCAAGGGGATGAGCGAGACCGGCCTGTCGTCGAGCAGGTCGCGCAGGCGCCCGGGCAGGCTCGGCGTGATCCCCGAAGCGAGGTTCGTCACTCCCACCACGCCGGCGAGCGTGGCCGCAAGCGGCGGAAGCCACTGCGCACGTCGCAGGGGACGCAGCGCACCCCGACGCGCGCGCCGCCCCGCGTCGGCCCAAGTATCCGGACTCACCCGCGAGAGTATGCCGTTCCGTACGGCGAGCGGGAAGGGGGACCTTGCGCCATCCGCAGTGCGCCCCCCGGGACTCGAACCCGGACCGCCGGTTTAAAAGACCGGAACTCTGACCAGTTGAGTTAGGGGCGCGGCAGCATTCTCGCAAGCCGCGCCGGCGCCCGAAACGGCCGAGCTGTCCTCTCTACCATCTGCCCGGTCCCTCGCCCCCATGGTGTAGCGGTTAGCACGCAGGCCTTTCACGCCTGTAGCGGGGGTTCGATTCCCCCTGGGGGTACTCACCCGTTGACCGGTTGAGGGCGGCTAGAGCTGATCCAGAGGAGAGCGGTTGGTAGTCAGGGCGCGTGATGAGGTGTTGGTCGGCGCTGCGCGCGCGGGCGACGTCGAGGCGTTCGAGGTACTGGTGCGTCGTTATGAGCTGCCGATGTATCGCGTGGCGTTGCGGATGCTCGCTTCGCGTGCCGACGCCGAGGACGCCACGCAGGAGGCGTTTGTCGTGGCCTGGCAGAAGCTGGCGAGGTTTCGTGGGGAGAGCGCCTTCTCGACGTGGCTCTATCGCATCGTCATCAATCGGTGCTTGAACGCGCGTAGCTCCTATCGGCCCTGGGAGCGGCTCACGGAACCTATGCTGGACGGGGCGGGCGACCCCGCTGAGATCGCTGAGCGCCGCGAGCGATGGCACGCGGTCGCTGAGGCTATGCGGTTGTTGCCCGGGGAGCAGCGCGCGGCGCTGGTGCTGCGGGAATTCGAGGGGTTGTCTTATGCGGAGATCGCGCAGGTGCTGGGCATCACGGTGGCGGCGGTCAAGGGGCGCGTTCATCGCGCTCGGCTCGGCGTCGTAGAGGAGGTGGGGCGATGAGTCTCGATGGCTATGCGGAGCGCCTGCCGTGCGGCGCGCGGTTGGCCGAGCTGATCGAACAGGTCACCGAGGACCTCGAGCCGCGCGACCCGGCGCATCAGTCGATCTGTCCGTACTGCCTGCCCGCGCTGGAGCGAGTACGCGAGGCGTGGCGGCAGGTGCGTGGCCTCGCCGACGAGCCGGTGCTGGTACCGGGTGACCTCGCGCGCCGGGTCATCGCGCGCATCCGCACGCAGGTGGGCAGCGTGGGCCTCCCCGATGAGGAGCGCGGCCGCACGCGCGTGGGTAACCGGGTGATTGCGCGTCTCGCTCGCGAGGCGGCGCGCTCGGTGAGCGGTGTCTCCTTCGCCTCGGCGGTGGCCGACGACGGGCCGGAGGGCGAGCCGGTCACCGTGAGGGTGCGACTGGTGGTCGCCTATGGGCCAACGCTGGCGCCGGTGGCGGAGGCGGTGCGCATGCGCGTGAGCGAAGCGTTGATGCGCGTCGCCGGAGTCGAGAGCGCCCGTGTCCTGATCTCGGTCGAGGATCTCGAGGAGAGCGAGTAGCCGGCGCAGAACTTTTCTCGGGCGGCCCGGTCTAAAGGGGTGAACGGAGCCCCAGAAGAGCCGGGCTCGATTAACCGATCCCCTGGAGGAGTCAGCCCATGATCGAGACTGAGACCGAGAAGCAGCCTTCTTCGAGCCAGTCCGCCGGCGGTGAAGGCGCCAAGTCGAACGAGGTCGTCCAGCGCGGCAGCGAGCCGTTGAGCAGTGACCGCGGCAGGACGACGATCGCTGATTCGGTGGTGAGCAAGATCGCCGGCATCGCCGTCCGCGAGGTCGCCGGCGTCTACGACGTAGGCGGCGGCGCGAGCCGCGCGGTGGGCTCGGTGACCCAGCGCGTGGGGATCGGCGACTCGCGCACCCAGGGGGTCTCGGTGGAGGTCGGCGAGCGCGAGGCGGCCGCCGACGTGAAGGTGGTCGTCGAGTACGGCGAGTCGATTCCGCGGGTCGCCAAGGAGATTCGCGACAACGTGGTGCGGCGCGTCGAGGGCATGACCGGATTGAGCGTCACGGAGGTCAACGTCGAGATCAACGACATGCACTTCCCCGGCGATGACGAAGAGGACTCCGACTCTTCGCGGGTCCAGTAGCCGGCCGCGGAACGCTGCCCGTGCATGATCCTGCGAAGAACGCGGAGGCGCCTGCGCCGCGCGTGCTCTCCGAGCGCGTACGCCTCGCTTCGGCGGCACTCGAGGCCGCGCTCGCCGTGCCTGGGGTCGCGGGCGCGGAGGCAGGGCCGCTCGGGGTGCACCTCACTGGGGCGGGCGGCGGCGAGCGCCTCGAGGGAGTGATCTGCGCCGGACCGCGGGTGGCGGCTACGTGCTGTCGCTGCGATTGATCTGCGACGTGGTGCCGCTGCGCCCGCTCGCCGATGAGATCAGAGCCGCCGTCCAGGCATCGGCCGCTGACGGCGGAGCGAGCGGGGCACTGGAGAGCGTGAGCATCGCCTTCGTCGACCTGGCCGAGGGTGCGTCATGATCGTGCTGCGCCCGCTGGTGCGGCTGGTCGGCGTTCTCTGGCTCCTCGCGCTCGCCCTGGGGGGCTTGGGGGTCGCGCTGTACTGCTTCGACGGACTCGTGAGCCTCGGCTCGGCGCGCCCGGACCGCCTGGTCGACCTCATGAGCGTGCGTCGAAGCGTCGGTCGGTTGCTCGATCAGCTCGCCGCGCCCGGGTCGCTCGCCGGGCTCTCGCTGCTGTGCGGCGTCGTCGCGATCCTCGTCGGCGTCCTGCTGGCGGTCGGGGTCCTGCGTCACCCGCGCGAGCGGCTGGTGCTGCTCGAGCTAGACGCGCAGGCGGGGACCCTCGGCGCGCGGCGAGGCGCGCTGCGCGACATGGTCCGGGCGCGGGTCGCCCGGGTCCGCGGGGCGACGAACGTCAAGCGGCCCAAGCTCAGGCCGGCGCGACGCGGGACCGGCGGCCGGCTCACCCTCGAGGTGGCCCACGAGCGAGGCGCCGACCCTCGGGAGCTCGAAGGCGCGGCCGCGGAGGCGCTGCGAGCGATCACCGAGCCGTTCGGGCTCAAGCCGCGCGTCCAAGCGCGCCTCGGCGAGCGCGGAGACCGAGTACAGTGATGCACCAGCGGATCAGCGCGCGAGCTCCCGTCCTGGGTTACCTCGCGCGGGCCTTCGCGCTCGCGCTCGCCCTGATCGTCGTCTGGTACGGGCTCATGCTCTGCCTGCTCGCTCTCAAGATCGCGCCGGGCACGGTCAACTCGATCAGCGGCTATCGCAGCATCTACCACTACTTCGCCAAGCTCGGCCCGGCGGACTTCTCCGCCGGGGTGCGGCTCGCCGCCGGGTTCGCCGGACTGCTCGCTTTCCTCGTGCTCGGCTTTCTCGCTTTGCGAGAGCTACCGCGTCCCCATCGCGCGCCCGGAGAGCTGGCGCTCGCCGAGGAGGGGCTCGGCTCGCTTGTCGTCCGTCCGCGGGCGCTCGAGCGTATCGCCGAGCGGGCGGCCGCCGGGCAGAGCGAGGTCACGAGCGCCAGCGCCCGCCTGGGAGACCGAGCGCTCAGCGTCGGGATCGGGGTGAGTCGCGCCAGCACCGTGGCCGACACGCTGCGCGGCGTGCGGCACCGCGTCCACGCGGTGATCGCCGCCCACGAGCTTCCCGACCTACCCGTCGACGTGACGGCGACCGGATACGACCCCCAGACGAGAAGGGACCTCTCATGACCCCCCACCAGTTCTCCGCCCTCATCGGCTTCCTCTCCGTCGCCGCCTGGGCCGCCCTCGGCTTCGGCGACGCCATCCTCTGCCTCATCGGTGCCGCCGTCTTTGCCACGCTCAGCGCCCTCCGGCGCGGCGAGCTCGACCTCGGCGAGCTCCAACAGCGCCTCTCCCCTCAGGACGGGCGAGCAGCCCGCTGAGCGTCGTCTCACCCAACCCGAACCCCAACCACAAGGAGGGCCCTATGGCCGACAAGCACGCAGACGAAGGAAAGGGCCGCGTCAAGGAGGTCGCCGGCAGTCTCACCGGCGATGAGAGCCTCAAGAACGAAGGCAAGGGAGACCAGGCCAAGGCGTCGGTCAAGGACACCGTCGACAAGGCCGCTGAGAAGGCCAAGAACCTGCTCGACCGAGACAAGAAATAGCGGTGAGCCCGGCGGCCCTGAGGGGCCAACTGGCCGCTGAGGGCCGGGGGAGCGGACGCGCGTGAACGACGCGCCCGCTCCCCCGAGCCCACCATCCCCTGCTCGCTCGTCCCCGGCGCCCGAGCGAGTGGTGGCGCTGCGCCCCCGCTCGATCTTCGTCGGGCTCGGGATCGTGCTCGGAGTGGCTGCTGCGCTTGGCTTCCTCGTGCTCGCCCAGTCGGCGCTCACCCTGATCGCGATCGCCCTCTTCCTGGCCCTGGCGCTCAACCCGGCAGTCGAGTTCTTCCGGCGGCGGGGACTGCGGCGCGGCCCGGCCGTCGCGGCCGTCTATGCGGCCGCGGTGATCATCGTCGCGGGGCTCGCAGTGGTATTCATCACGCCCCTTGTGACCGAGGTCAACCACTTCGTCAAGGCGCTCCCCGGCCTCGTGGGCGATCTGACCAAGGGGCAGGGGCCGCTCGGCTTCCTCGAGCGCAAGTACCACGTGGTCGAGGAAGTGCGCAAGGCGACCATGAGCCAGGGTGGTGGCGGGGGACTCTCGGGCGCCGCGACGCCCGCTCTCGGCGTGGCCAAGGGCGTCGCCACCGGGGTCGGTGGCCTGGTGATCATCGCGTTCCTGACGCTCTTCATGCTGCTCGAGGGGCCCGAGTGGCGAGCCCACAGCCTCAGGCTGATCCCCGAAGCCAACCGGCCACGCGCGGAGCGGATCGGCGCCGGCGTCTACAGGTCCGTCGGCGGCTTCGTCACCGGGAATTTGCTGGCCAGCTTCCTCGCCGGCGTCTTCGCCACCGTCCTGCTGCTCATCGTCGGGGTGCCCTACGCGATCCCACTGGGGCTCTTCACGCTCGTCATCGAGCTCATTCCCTACCTCGGTCCCGCGCTCGTCACCGTGCTGCTCAGCCTCGTCGCGCTGAGCACCGGTCCGATCGCCGGCGTAGTCGTCTTCGCGCTCATCGCCCTCTACCACGTGGTCGAGGGCCACAGCCTGCGCCCGCTCATCTACGGCCGCGCGCTCAAGCTCTCAGCCCTCGCCGTGCTACTCGCCATCCTGGTGGGCACCGAGGTCGCGGGCATCCTCGGCGCCCTGGCCGCCATTCCCGTCGCGGGCTCGATTCAGGTCATCGTCTCCGAGATCCTCGACCAGCGGGAGAACCCCTCGCCCACCCCCGCGGCGGGCGTGGCCGAAGCGCATGGGATACACGCGTCCACCGGGAGTGAGTAGGCAATGATCAAGATAATCTCAGGGCTCTTGGCCGGTCTGGTGACCTCGGTGGTGCTTGCCCTGGTGCACCAGCTGGTTGCGGCGGTCGTGGTGGCAATTCTCACGGTGCTCGCGACCGTGGCACTGCTGGTGCTGACGCTCCGTGGTTTTCGCCGAGTCAGCGAGGCGATCGGTTCCACCCCTTGAGGCGACGCTCCTCGGGTCGCCGAGTCCGGTAGGGCGCCGGCGGCCCTCGCTCGCGGGTTCCAAGGCCAGCCGAAGCCGCCTACAGTCATGCCCGGACGCGTTCACCAGAAACGCCCGCCCGTGAGGACGTAGAGGAACGGGGCGGCGGGCACGAGCATGGCCAGGCCCCACGCGGCCTTGCCCAGGGCGGTGAGGTCACGGCGCCGGGTGGCCAGATCGATCCAGCCGAGCACCACCGCGAGCGGGTGGAGAATGCACACGAGCAGTTCGAGCAGCTTCTTCACGAGGTCTCCTGTCGTCGAGGGCGGCGGCGTCACACGGGTGAGTCATGCACCGTACGCCTCCTCCGCGGCGTTTTTGTGCTGAGCGTTCTCTCAGCCCCGGTTCAGCCGGGCCTCAGTCCGGCGCCCGATAATGCTCGACGCATGCCTCGTCTCCGCGCGCTGAGCCCCGCCGCCGCTCTGCTCCCGCTCCGGGTCTTCCTCGGGGTGACTTTCGTCTACGGCGGGATGCAGAAGCTGAGCGATCCCGGCTTCCTGCACCCGGGCGCTCCGACCTACATCGGCGCCCAGCTTCGCGCGTTTGCCACCGGCACGCCGGGCGGCTTCGTCCTGCATGCCTTCGCGCTGCCGTTCCCCAGGCTCGCCGGCGTGGGGGTCGCGCTTCTCGAGATCGCCGTCGGGCTCCTCGTCACCGCCGGGCTCTTCACGCGCGTGGCGGCCGGAGCCGGCCTTGCGCTCAACGGTTTGCTCTTTCTCACCGCGAGCTGGAAGACCTCGCCGTACTTCCTCGGCTCGGACGTCGTCTTCGTCTTCGCGTGGCTGCCCTTCGTGCTCGCGGGCGCGGCGGGGCAACCCGCGCTCGACCACCGGCTGCACGAGCTGTTCGCGCGTCGGCGCGGCCGGTCCGCTCCGAGGCCGGGCGCGCCGACGCGTCTCGGCGCCGGGGTCCCGGCCGGCGCAACGCTGACCCGGCGCCGGGCGATCGGGCGGGGGCTCACTGCCGCGGGGGTCGCGACCGGCGTCCTCGGCGGACTCGCCGCGGCGGCGAAGGGTCGCTATCGCGGCCGGAGCGGGCTCGGTTCCCTCGCATCCGGTCCGGCGCCCGCCGCGCCCGCGCCCGCGGCGCCGGGCGGGGCGCCTGCCCACGCGCCGCTCGAGGTTCATCATCACCCGCCGCGCGGCGCACCGGCTGCCCCCCGTGGAGCCGTGCGCCTCGGACCCTCCCGGAGCCTCGCGCCGGGTCAGGCCGCCCCCTACCGCGACCCGCGGGACGGGCAGGCCGACATCGTCGTGCGCGACCGCAGCGGCAACCTGAGCGCCCTGAGCGCGGTGTGCACGCACGCGGGCTGCGCGGTCACCTACCAGGGCGGCGCGCTGTACTGCCCGTGCCACGGGTCGGTCTTCAACGCGCGCACCGGAGCGGTGGAGCAGGGGCCCGCGGTGCAGCCCCTGGCCGCCAAGCGGGTGCTCGAGCGCGGCGGGGCGATCTACGCCATGCCGAGCTGAGCTCCGCCGCCCCGGCGTCGCCTTCGCCCCGGCGACGCGTCGGGACCGGCGGCTACCGTGGGCGGTCGTGACCCCTCGCCGTCTCACCCTTGCCGGCCTGATCGCCGTGCTCGTGTGCGCCTTTGCCGCGACGGGGTTCGCCGTGGGCCGCTTCACCCGCCCCGCAGCCTCGCCGCGGGCTGCCACTGGTCCGGCGCCCGCACGCCGGACCGACGCCTTCGCGGCCGGTCGCCGTCGCGGGCTGGCCGACGGGATAGCCGTGGGGAACCGCGCGGGCACCGCCGCCGGTGAGCGCGCCGGACGCGCAAAGGCCCTCGCGGCGGCCCGCGCCCGCGCGCCCAGTCCGCCCGCGCGCCTTCCCGCTGCCGGAGCCCCGTCGGCCCGTCCGTCTCCCTCGCCGTCCCCCTCGCCGCCCGCGGCTTCGACCCCCCGAGCGACCTCGCCGCGCCCCTCGCCTTCCGTCGACACGCCGCAGGGGCGCAAGCTGTTGCACTCGAACCCGGACTGCCAGAACGCCCCGCCACCGCCGCCCAGCTATCACGGGCCCGTGCAGTGCTGAGGATCGGGGTCACGGCGCTGCTAGTGCTCGTTGTCGCGGCGGCGGGCTACGCCATCGGACACGGGGGCACGGGCAAATCGGCGCCGGCGGAGGTCAAGGCGACGCACGCCGGCGCCGCCCCCCGCGGAGCGCGCGCGGGCTATGCGAGGGAAGGCGCATCGGCGCTCACCGCGAGTATTCCAGGGCATTTTCGGATGCCTACCGCCAGGCGCGCGGTCAGACGCCTTGACCCCGGCCGCCGCACAGGGGTAGACGCGCGCAGCGTAGAGGCGCTACAGTGCGCCCCGCCAAGCCGCCTAATCCCTTCACCGTCCGCGGTGAGGGAGCGGGGGAACCATGCGGCCCATGTGCCGCTGGGGCGAATCGTCGCCATCCGGTGATGTAGCGCGGTCTTTCCCGCGCGAGCCCGTCAGCTAACCCCGCAGGCGTCGACCCCCGAAACAGGAGCCTGGCCTTGCGCCCATCACCTGCCGCCGTTGACTGGTCCGTGTCCGAGCGCGACCTCGCCTCGAACCCCCTCTGGGAGGCGTCGCTCGCCCGCTCGCTTCATCGCCGTGAGCTGGCCGCCATCACCCGCCGCAACGCTCCGCGGCGCAAGGGTGCCTCCCTTGCGCTCAGCGCGGCCGTCGTCGCCGGCCCCGCCCTGCCGGGACTCGCGGCTGCCGAGGCCGACGCCCACTCCGGCCCCCGCTCGGCCGGCGCCGGGCAGGGCCTGCCGCAGGCCGCGCCCCAGACCATGCCCGTGCTGGCGGCCTTTGGCTCGAACGGATGGGCGGTCGCCGCGGTTCAGCGCGCGGTGCGCATTCCCGACGACGGGATCTTCGGTCCCCAGACCCGCGCCGCCGTCCGTGCGTTCCAGTCCCGCGAGGGGCTCCCGGCCACGGGCCAGGTGGATCTGAAGACCTGGGTGACGCTCTTTCACTCCAAGGTGCAGATCGGCGGGCCGGCGGCCGCTGCCGGCGGAGCCACCCCCCGCTCGTCCAGCGCGCCGAGCACACCGACGCGCACGTTCAACGCCGAGGTGACCCGCGGTCTCCCGGAGGCGAGCACTCCGGCGCCGCGCGGCGCCGCGCGCGCCGAGCACCCGCAGACCCGGCCCGCGCCGAAGGCGTCGGAGGCCAAGCCGGACGCTCACGCGGCACACCACGCACAGCGGCCCGCGCGCAGCGACGCGCCGGCCTCGCACCCCGCGCGCAGCGACGCGCCGGCCTCGCACCCCGCGCCGCCCACCCGGCATGCGGAGGCGGCGCCCAAGGCGCCGGCCCAGAGCGGCTCGCCGGTGAGCTTCGGCGGTCCCATGGGATCGGGCGGCGACCTGATCGCGACGATGATCGCCGCCGCGAGCGCGATCGACAGCCACCACTACGCCTACTCGTGGGGCGGAGGACACAACGGCTCGTTCAGCGGTCCGTACGACTGCTCGGGCGCCGTGTCCGCCGTGCTTCACTCCGCCGGACTGCTCAACGCGCCGCTCGTCTCGGGCGGCTTCATGAACTGGGGGGCTCCCGGCGCCGGTGCGGTGACGATCTACGCGAACCCCGGGCACGTCTACATGTCGATCAACGGCCGCTTCTTCGGCACCTCCTACGCCAACCCGGGTGGTGGCGCCGGCTGGTTCAACGGCGCACCGCGCTCCGGCTTCGTCGTCGTGCACGTGCCGCTCGACCGGCTCCGCGGGCACGCCCGCGCGCGGGCGAGCTCGGTGCACGTCCAGAGCGCGTCGGTGAGGAGCTACCGCTCGCGCAGGACCTACCGGCGCTCCTACTACTACGCCCCCCACCGGACGTACGCCGCCTCGTCGGCGAGCTCAGCCGGAACGGGCGCGTTGTCGGGCGGCTCGAGCTACCCGACCCGGACGTACTCGGCTCCGGCGCAGGAGCGCTCGACCCCGTCGTACTCCCCCTCGGGGAGGAGGAGCGAGCGCTCGACGTCGTCGTCCTACAGGCCGCGCGCCACCTCGAGCGAGCGGTCGACCCCGGCGTACTCGGCGCCGAGCCAGCGCTCGACCTCGACGCACTCCGCCCCGTCGTCCACCACTCGCACCCAGGCGAGCGCCCCGCACGCCGCGGCGCGCGCCCCGCGAAAGCAGTCCTCCTCGGCGCCTTCGCCGTCGGCCTCCACGGGCAGACAGTCGACGACCCCGACCAGGAGCCAGGGCACGACGGAGGCGAGCGGCTTCGCGGGCACGATGCAGAGCTCGCCGGCTCCCGCGCCGTCGGGCTCGGGTTCGCAGGTGAGCACGCCGGCCCCGACGCCTGCGCCGGCGACGCCGGCGGCGAGCACGCCGGCCACCGCGCCGACTCCGAGCGCCAGCGCCGGCGCCGCGTCGACGCCGAGCGCGACGGCCTCGGGCGCCGGTGCGGCCTCCGCCGCGCCGTCAACGGGCACTACGGTCACGGGTACCTCCGCGACCCCCACGGCGGCTTCGACCGCCGCGCAGACCCCGTCGAGCGGCACCGCGGCGGTGCCCGCTCCGAGCTCCTCCGCGGGCTCGACCGGCGCCGGTTCGACGACGGGCACGAGCGGACAGGGCTGATCCGCCTCGGTTGCCGAGCGCTTCGACCGTCCGGGTGACGGTCGGCGCTCGGCGCCGGGAGCGCACGCGTCGCGCCGGCTTGCTCGGCCGTTCGAGCGGGTAGCCGCTCGTTCGTGCGCTCCGCCCTCGACCGCGCGCGGCGCGTTCCCGTCGCCGCCGTGTTCAGCGTGATCGGCATCCTCCTCGTCGGAGGTCTCGCGCTGGCATTGAGCGGCGGCCGTCGCGCCCCGAGTGACGGCGGTGAGGGACGCCTCGGTTTGCAACATTCGGTGTGCCGGTTCGCGTCGGCGAAGGCGTCGGGTACCCGCATGGTGGTCGTCGTCGAACCGGCCCGAGTGACCCTTCCGACCCAAGCGACGGCACGGGTCGTGGTGCTCTCCCGCTCAGGCGCCCGACGCGTCTTCTCCGTCACCCGCCGGGGAACGGTCAGCGGCCAGGCGCAGGTGGCGCCGCACGCACGCGTGCGCGAGACGGTCACCGCGCGCGGTCGCGCATGCGTGGCGCCCGGACCGTCCGCCGCCTCGCAGGCGCGTTCCCGAGCCGCCGCGCAGGCGCGCCGGCAGGCGAGGAGCAAGCTGCCCGAGGTCCTCTCGCAGGCGGCGAGGAATGTCGTGCGCCGGCTGCGACCGACCGCCGCGATGGCGGCTCGGTCACGCGCCCGCGCGGCGCTGCTCGCGCCGGCACGTGCGCAGGAGCGCCGGCTGCTCGCGCTCGCCACCGCGCAGGCAGAGCGACAGGCGCGGCGCAGCCTCGCGGCGCGCTGAGCGTTTCGCCGGCACCCGGCGTTCAGCACGGTCGATGCGATCATCTCCGCTCCGGGCGGTTAGCTCAGCTGGTCAGAGCGCCTGCCTTACAAGCAGGAGGTCCCCGGTTCGAGCCCGGGACCGCCCACTCGGGAAAGGCCAGCTTAGGGAATGTTTGGCAGCGATCTGGAAGAAGGAATCCGGCCCGCGTGTTCCCTAGCCGTGTTCCCCGCGTCCCTGTGTTCGTCCCCTACTCCCACCGCTGCCACTCCTGCGGCGTCGCGGTGCTGATTGCCTCGACTGCGCCGACGGGGTCCGGCGGGAAAGCTGAGCTTCATTGCGCTTGATCGATCCGTCTAGCTTTCGCCATAAGATCGATCTCCAGGTGTGCTCGAGACGCTTGCTCGCGGCGCGGCGCGGCGCGGAGCGAAAGCGACGGCTCCGACGTCGGCTCACTCCCGCGCAGGCCGTCGCACCCGTTCCGTTCAGGGCTTGTCGGCGAAGGCGAAGATGATCTGTGGGCGCCAGTGGTAGACGTCGTCGTGCTCGCGGCTGGGGTCGATCAGCGACGGGAGACTGTCGCGAAACGCAGTGAGCGTGTCGCGGTCCATGCGTTCGAGGGCGTGGCGCCACCCGTGCGACCAAGCGCTGGCCAGCCACTCTTTGGCGCTGAGGTAGGGGACATCGATTTGCTCGGTGTCGATGTGAACGGCGTCGAAGCCGGCTCCCGTCAGGAGCTCGTGCAGGCCCGCTTGGTCGAAGCGCTGCTTTAGTGAGATCGTTGGCTTGAGCTGCTCAAGCAGTTCGTCCTTCCAGTGCCAGCGCGGATCCTCGGCGCCGAACAGCGACACGGACAGCCTGCCGCGCGGTCGCAGGACCCGTCGAACCTCGGCCAGCGCGGCCGCGGGGTCATCGAAGAGATGCAGCGCCGAGGCGCACGTCACGCGATCGAAGGAAGCTGCATCGAACTCAAGTTGTTCTGCGCGCATCCTGCGCAGAACAAGGTTCAGACCCGGCGGCGTGATCCGGGCAAGGCGCTGGCGCGCCCGGCCGAGCATCGCCTCGGAGACGTCGATGCCGATGACCGAGCCAGTCTGACCGACCAGTGGGGTGATCTGTGCGATCACGGCGCCGGAGCCGGTGGCGAGGTCCAGAACCGCGTCGCCCGAGTGAATCGCTGCGCGTTTCACTAGGCGCCCGGCGATGTCGCTGAAGAAGTCCGGGCCGACAAGGCCGTACGAGGAGGCGGTGCGATCAAATAGCTCGCTGATCAGGTTCTGCGTCGAAGGGTCCGCCCTGGTGCCCAAGTGCAGAGTTTCGCACTCCTGACGGCGAGGCTAGAGATCGAAAGCGGTTCACATTCGCTCGAACGACAAGGAAGCGTCTCAGGGAGACCCGCGCCGCGGTGACCGCAGGCGCCTCGTTCCGAGCGGTCATTGGGACCCTGACGGCCGGCATGGCCGCTTCGGCCGGGCCCGAAAGCCGAAGCTGACGGCAGCCCCGCAGCGAGCGCAAACGGGACGAGGAGGAGCGCGTCCTTGCGGTCGCGGACCGCATAGCCGCATCCCCTCGCGTAGGGGGCGGCTGCTCAATACGTCCGGGGATGCCCTTTCTCGGACATTCGTCGCAGGACCATCTCTTCTGAGCATCGGTTGACAGCCGGAGGCCACAGCCGGATTCTGGTTTGTGCGTTGGGAACCAATTTGAGCGGCTTGTTCAAGGCGCGCGGCGCGGTGCTCGCGCCACCAATCCGGGTACGCCATCCTTGCGCAGAGGGACTCGATAGGCGCCGTTCCGCCCGAGCGGGGCTCTACAGCCGCCGCCAATAGATCAGACCGTCCTGGCCCTGCACTGCGTCGGGTATGCGGCCGATCTCACGGAACCCGAGCCTGAGCCAGAGCCGGCGACTGGGGTTCCGCTCGAGCACCAGCGTGAAGAGCAGAGCGTCGAAGCCGAGCATTTCTTCGCCTCGGCGAAGGAGTGCTCGGCGAGCGTCCTGCCGATTCCGCGGCCACGCAGCTCCGGTGTGACGAGGTACCCGGCATTCGCGATATGGGAAGCGAGCCCCGGGAAGCCGGCCGAAGGAAGTAGGCGCCTGCGAACCGGTCGCCCAGGCTGCCGACTTGCACGGTCGTCGCTCCCGCAAGCCACGCCGAGCGCAGCATCCCTGATCGGCCGGTGGGCGACGCGGGAACGCGCCGCCCTCTTCAACCACGCCGGCGTAGGCGGCGAGGAGGTCGTCCTCATCGCCCTCCTCGAAGCGGCGGATCTCCAGGCCCTCAATCAAGGGAGCGGATGATTGCGGAGCACCCGCTGATCGACTGCCACGTGGCACGCGGTCGACGACCGGCGTCCTCGCCATAGCCGACGGATCCGGGGTCCCTCGCACGAACCGCGCTCAGGCCGCCTCCTCAAGCGGATGATTTCGCCGCATGAACGCCTCGAACTGGGGCACCGTGAACTCGTTGAGCCCGTAGGCGGGGCTGTAGACGAGGTCCTTCTCGATCAGCCGCGCGCGGGTCGGGGCGACGCTCTCAGGCCCGCTCCGGCCGAGCTTCGATGCGACCTCACCGGAGCGGTGGGGGCCCGGCCCGAGGCGCGCCATCGCCGCGAGGTAGGCGAGCTCGAGCCCACCACGCGGTCCACCAAACCGCCCTCGACCGGCCCTCGCCCTGCAGCTTGAGTCCGAGCTCGACGAAGAACGCCGTCGCGGCCGCGAGGTCGTCGACCACGATGCCCACGTGCTCCATGCGTTGGATCGTCATGCGCTCGACGGTAACGAAACGACGGCCCCAGCTACAGCGTCTCCCGGTTGCCGATCCCGCTGCGGGACGGGCGCATCGAGGGGGTGCGCTGACAAGATCAGCTAATGGGGCTCGACCGCACCGCGCTGTTTCGCATGGCGACCAGCGAGCGCCTGGAGCGCGCGGTCAGACGCGCACCGGGCGGCGAAGCCGCCGCATGGCGTGCCGCCTCGCGCTACGTCGCGGGCCGATCACGCACCGACGCGCTCGACACCGCCGGCATGCTGCTCGAGCAGGGCCACGGAGTCAGTGTCGACTTGTTCGGCGAGCGCGTACGCGACGCGGCAGCCGCGGATCGCGTGGCCGCGGACTACCTCGAGCTTGCCGGCGCCCTGCCGCCACCGCCGGCGGACGTCTGGCTATCGGTGGATCTCTCCCACCTGGCGCTGGACGCGGACTCCGTGGCCGTCGCGGAGCGCCTCGCGGCCATCGCGCGGGCCCTGCCCGCCGGCCGACGAGTGCCGGTTGGGGCCGAGGAGGCAGCGCAGACCGACGCCGTCCTAGCGTGCGTCCTTGACGTCGCCGCGCGTGGCCTGGCCGATCGGCTCGGAGCCACGGTGCAAGCGAACCTGGTGCGCGCGCCCGCGGACGCCGACGCGCTGGCCGAAGCCGGCGTGCACGTCCGGCTCGTCAAGGGCGCCTACGTGGAAACCACCGGCGTCCACCCGTACGGCGAGCCGACCGACGTCGCCTTTCTACGCCTGGGCTTCCGCCTCGCCCGGCGCGGCGCCTCCTGGTCCATGGCCACCCACGACGCGCGCCTGCGCGAGGCGCTGCTCCTCGCACACGGCCAGGTGCCGGTCGAGCAACTGCTCGGCGTGCGCCCCGACGTCCCGCGCGAGTTGCGCACCCGCGGCGTTCCGACCCGAATCTACGTCCCCTACGGCGCCGACTGGTTCCGGTACTGGCTGCGCCGCCTCGCCGAGTCCCGGGGCGCCTGACTGCAGCCACACGGCGATACTGCCACGCCGCAAGAGGATCGGCTTGAGGGACCGAGTGTTTCGCGCCCGTTGTTGTAGAACTGGCGGGTGGCGCAGTTCCACTTTGACCCGGACAGCTACCTCGAGCTCATGGCCGAAGAGGTGCCGGAATACGCGCGGCTGCAGGAGGAGGCGGCTGCTGCGACGGCCGAGGTCGCGTCGGTGCGCCGCGTGCTCGACCTCGGCACGGGCACGGGCGAGACGGCCCGACGCGTGCTCGGCCGGCATCCCGCTGCCGCGCTGGTCGGAGTCGACGCGAGCGAGGCCATGCTCAGCCGCGCTCGACACG
>JAABVA010000101.1_pt1 | contig 104507 bp, 126 predicted proteins | sample 5560331 | NCBI WGS metagenome assembly JAABVA01 (sample SAMN12812661, study PRJNA571458) | rock metagenome | isolation source: Antarctica rocks | place: Antarctica: Victoria Land, Mt New Zealand sud | collected 2016-01-07
ACACACATATGTAGCCAGCTTCTTTCCCGTAGCTACCTTTCTTCCTTAGCATTTATCTTCTAGTTAAATGACACCCCTATCTGACCCGCTCTAGGCAGGCCCCTAACAAAATTCATCGATATATTCTCAGTCGCGATATCGATTCAGAAAATCGCATGTCGAAAGATGCGATAGCTGATAGGTCAAGACTTCGTGCTCAAATTCATAGATGCGCGAGAAGAAGAAGTTGTTGTATTGCCGAACTTGATCGTCGATGTAGCTGCTGTTTGCCTGAATGAGAGCGTACTTCGCTACATTAAACGCGAAGCTTTGACTGTAGTTTATTGCGAAGAAGTCTTTCTCGCTCTCAAGACGTAGTTGAGATCGTCGTACATGAAGACGACTTTGACGTTGTTGTCTAGAAGATATGCGAGATGAATCAATTGACAGCTGCGAATGTCGATGCAAGCATAGTCATCGATGCTTTGAAAGACGTTGTAAACATCGTTGATGAACTGAATGTAGTTTATGAACATGTCAAGAGCGACTTGAATTCAATGTTGAGCGAGAAAATCGATGTAGTAGAAGAAAGGGAAAGAATCGAGATCGATGACAGCGATGTCGTAGTAGTTGCGATCAGAGAAATTGATGTATTGACTTTGAACTTCATTGAAGCAGTAAACGCTTGCGGCGATGCAGATCTGATTCACGATGTCGTTGTTTCTAATTGCATCAAGATCATTCACAGCGACTACGTTTTGACAATTGATGATTAAGTCATTGTCGTCTGTGTCGAGTCAATTGAAATTGTCTACAACTTGTTGATAGAGACTTTGATTGATCACTTGAATGCAGTATGTGTTGTTATAGACGAGTTCTTGAGTCAAGAGATCTACACAGTCATTGACTATATTCAACGTATCAAGATGAACGATAAAGATATCGTCTGTGACATTGATAGAATCGTTTACGACACACATATTCTGTTTCTCGAAGAAGACGGCAAACGCAGACTCGTATCTTTCATCATAGAACTCTTCATATATTGATATCGCGTTGTTGTTTGACTTGTAAGCTGGAAATTCTTGAAACCACGCTTGAACGAAATGTCAGAGAGCTTTTTCTGCATTGATTGTGTCATAATTCGTGTATTGCGTGGGAAAAGTTTCAACTTGAAAGGTATCATTCTGTACAGAAACATCGTTCGAGAAGTCTGAAAGTGTCTTCATCAATGTCGTCTAATTCACAGTGTCAGCAACAGCGGTCTGGGAATCAGCAGTAGACGAACCTTCGTTTCGAGCCTCAACTCGCGAACTTTCAGAAGTCGTCATATCTTAGCGTCAGTGTAGAGAATTGTGGCGTAGTCGAATCTTGAGACAAGTCTTTGAGTTGAGTGATCATGTAACAATCAAACTTCATTGTCATCTGAGAGGGTAATGCTTTGCTGTTCTGTGCTGCTATAAGAATATCTCGTCGAATGATAGCTTTTATGACGTTGATGTTGTTCAGACGGTCTAAGAATAGGCTCAGCAACTGAGCGTTCAGAAGATGTGATGAAACTTACGAATGACAAGCACTTGATCATAGGTAAAGTCGTATAGAAGTGTGAAGATATTACGATTTGTTCTGATACTCTGTTCGTACAATAACGCATCCGTCACGCTATTTCCTGTGTGGGCGAATTCGTTACCGCGAGCGATAGCATTGTACTCGATCATCTCGTTCTGTAGTACGTCTCGCTTGTAAACTTCGATGAATCTTGATCGAATCTGTAGTGTGATGGGCAGTATGACTTGTTGAATGGCTTTTATGTCTTTGACCTCGTACGTGAGGCTTTTGACTTTCTCTCTGAGCTTCATGACTTCTTTGTTGTTATCTCGCTCGTCTATGATACTCTTGATTTGTTCCTCTAGAAGCGTTGTTCGCTCAGAAAGCCTCATAAGAGCATTTCGCTTCTGCAGCAGACTCAGATCTCGCGAGTTGCCAAAAACCATCGCGTCATCTGTGGAATTTCAGGTAGCGTTGTTCAGAGCTCTCATGGCTGTAGTTCTTGCAACAGTATCTAAGTTTTCTTGATTCGAAGCGTCTACGTTAGAAGGTAATTTGTCGTGTAGCACGACTTCGAACGACTGATCATCTGCGGCTGATGAATTATTCTTGTGTGTAGTATCACTCAAACTTGCATGAGATCTCTCATGTTTCGTCGACTTATTTGGGAACATCTGAAGTTATTCTTTGTCTGTAATGTTGTGAGGATGGAACGTGAACGGAAGAGATTCAGTTAGGTTTAAGTTTAGAGTCTTCGTGCCAAAATGAATTTTCCCTAATAAGGTATCGTCGTTAAGGAATGAAGATAGTGGTAGACTCTGTTCGAAATCTTTTATAAAGACAGCTCGTTTCCTCATATCTCACTCCTTGCAGCGAATTTACACATCGCTTCTAAGCTCTCATTCTATAATTGTTTGCTCGTTTCTATATCGCACTATATAAGTCTCAGAGTTTTATCTTCATCATGGTTTTCGCGGTAGAGTACATGTGCTCGCAAATGATCATGACACCTTCGTATCCTACGAATAACTTCTCGGGGCAGACTGTCATCGTCACAGGTTCAAACACAGGTCTTGGTCTGAAAGCTGCTCGCCATTTGGTACGCCTTAATGCAGAGAAAGTGATCCTTCTTGGTATACGAGGTCATAGGGTAGATAGGCATGTAGATATATTGGTTGAACTAACCCGTAGGTAGAAACTACGGAGGAAGGAAGAAGTGGGAGGAAGGAAGAAGTAGGTGAAATACCCTGAATCCCCTGAATCCCCTAGCGCCGGCCTTTGGCCAGGAGCGGAGATTACTAACCACAGGGGTAACAGTAACAGCACGTACTGTTCCGTGTTTCCAACACTCCCTCTTAGGAATTGAAGCTTCATATGAAGCTATTCAGATTCTCTACTGACTGCATATTCATGCTCTTTTACTCGCCGACGCCATGCTCAGCGGGGGTATCGTGAGCATGTAGAAACTGTGTAGATTGATCTAAAGATTATACTACAATTTACATTGACTAACTGCGATGAACATCTGGTTAACATCTATGACGTGGGTTCACAACCTCGCTGGCCTGACGTTCGACATTCGACATCTGAGATCCGAGTTGTTTCAGTTTGCATGATATGATCTGCCGTACCCGAGCTTAATTGCCCGTCAAGAGCGCTCGGGGCTGAAGTTCCCGAATCGTCGATGAATGTCATTAAATCGTAGCTTATTGACGATGGTTGTTGCCGATAGAGGGCCGCGGGACGTCACATGTCTCGCCTCAACGGGCCGTCGTCGAATTCTCGCCCTTCAATCACAAGTGAGGTTGTGATTGCTCTCATGACTCGACTGTTCCTTGTTCGCTCGTCTCTGTTTCGCTCTGGAAAGTCAAAGTTATCATAAGTATCGACTTCTTCAAATGACTGACTTACCACTCTGGCCTTTTCCCCAGCGGCACTGATCAGGCTGTTCATGCGACGTTTCAGAGTTTTATAGGACTTCGTCAAGCCATATTGAGAAAATGTATCTATCACTCGACGTCGTGCCCCCCCTGATAGAGATAAAGGCTCAGCACAGTCTGAATATTATTCGCCTTGTTATGTCGGAATTTATGGCAAAGGAGGGCCAGCATAATGACATGCGGGCCAGTGGAGGTAAGGGATGCGATGTCAATGGGTATGCCGCGTTGCCCGTCGACGCACACAGTTTCAATAAGTTCAAGCCACCTTGGCGCGAGATTTTTGATGACAGCGGCGGTTTGCGTAATCGACTCTAAGCTGCCGAAGTCGGTCGTTTGCGAAGTTGGCTGAAACGAAGCGAAGGCAGGGTGGGCAGCCAAAGCTTTGATCTCCTGACCGAGAGCGTCTATGATCCACCTCCAGCAATGCTTATCCATGAACGTGGATTTTCGAAGGGGCCCAATGCGACGCGAAAAGTTCTCATCGGTCGGGAATTCCATGTAGGCAAAGTCGAGGAAGTGGGTCTGCGCCCCGCCTGACCTTGTGGCGGCCCGAGTTATTTACCAGAGTGAACAGAAAATCTCATACATTCCATCTCATATCTTTCAGTCGCTGTAGAATATCGAGTAGCTTATCGTAGTCGGGCATGCGACGGCGACGCTTGGCACGTTTTCTTGGAGGGCTCGGTGGAGGGGCATGGAAGTTGGAAGGGAAGGCGGGCGTGGAGGGAGTGGAGGGAGGGTGAGAGCTGGGAGGGTCGTCACCAGCCGACTGCATTGATTCATCGCTGGGACCGGCGACGGGGCTAGACGACAGCGCTGTGAGCGAGGAGGTTGCGCTTGATGTTGAATCCATATTGCGATGCTGGTGCATGCGACTGACTTTTGTTGATGGGCAGGCGTGAGCCAGGCTCAATGGCGTTGAGGGACAGGCCAAGCCGCGCCGCGTGGTACGAAGATTGACACCAAAAGTTCGCGGAATCCGCTAATGTATTGAAGTAAATGGCGCCGGAGAGGATTACAGTCCCAGATTTGCCACAACACCAAAAATATCAGTCCTTGGACTGTAATCTTCTTGGACGCTAAATATTACAATACAAATCTGTACATACCTACTTGTAGGTGCATTAGCGGAGTACTGTACGGTATGAACGCTAAAAGGCTAATTCCTTCATCGCGGTTTTAACACGCCGGTAGGGGATGATAGCCCTAGCGGTCGACTCGTTCAATCAACATTATTCTCAATGTCCAAACCTACTGCTGTACTCCAACAGCTGTAAGATTTCCTGAGCAACAGTGACCAGCGGGAAAGACCTTCATCATTACTTAGGTAAGACGGTCCCAGACGGTCCGAGTCCCGCCCAGAAGAACTGCCTGAAAGGTAACACGATGTTCCTCTCTCGAAGAATGAACAACAGAAGTCTTACGTATGAATCTAATATCTACACTTAACAATAGACTCATGACAGCTCAATGAACCATAGATGTCAGTCATGACGTTAGCAGCCAATATGAAACACCGCCGGCAGAACCATTCACCTCTTTCAATGCTCTGAAAGATCGCATCAAACATCATCATGAGGTCTGCTCTGAGTATTACTACTCACTGTGGTAGGACCCACAGACCACTGCAGCCCGTTCTTCCAAATATTGACTTAGGTGAAGGGGTGAACACATCCATCACGGCTATTTCCTCTCTCCCACGGATACGAAGGAAGTAGCTCAGATACGCTTAATCGATCTGCTGTGCGGAATGTCCGACCTTTCAACTGGAAGCTCTGTACTCGATGTCGGGTGCGGCTTGGGAGGAACTTCGCGCTATCTAGCTAGAAACGTGGCTTGCAAGGTCACTGGCCTGACGATAAGCGGTCAGCAAGTGAAGATGGCAAAGGAATTGACACTCAAAGAAGCTGGCAATGAAGGAGGCGCGGAAGATGTAGACGGCTTTGTTCGACTCATTGATGGACGGGTACGCTTTGTGGACCTGGACGCCGAGAAGATGGGAGATGTTTTCAGCGAGACGGCTTTTGACTGTGTGTGGATTTTGGAAGCCTTGTCACATATACCGGACAAGGAATTGTTCTTTCGAAACGCTTCGAATTTGCTGAAACCAGGTGGAAAGTTGGTCGTGGCTGATTGGTTCAAGGCTGAGGGATTGACAAACATGCAAATGGAAATCGACATCAAGCCCATCGAGAGTAAGACTTTCCCTACATCACGTAGCTATAACGCTGATTGCACCCTAAGATGGCATGCTTCTTCCTCGCCTGTATGAGCAATCAGAATATGTACAACTTGTCAAGCAGGCGGGTCTTGATGTCTTTGCTGGTTCGCGGGACATTAGCAAGGGGGTATCGAAGACGTGGTACGCTCTCACAGATGTCGCTCGTGCTTCCGTCTTAATCCTGGCTCTTAACTCGATTTAAGGGATATTTCATGGTCGCTTATTCAATCTCCAGCGCTTTGGGCTTTCGCATTGACCCAGGGTCGCGATGGTATTGCCTTTCTACAAGCATTTCGTGCAATGAGGCGAGGATTTGCGAACGGAACATTTTGCTATGCTGTCATGGTATTTCAAAGATGGTGTGGATAGAGACTTGACTGAATGTTCTCCCAAGAAATGCCAGCTAGTCTGAAGATGCTCGGATTTTCCGAAAACTTCAGTCTGCCTGTCTCTTTGTATGACCGAGCTGACCCGAATAAAGTATCTGCAAGAGTTCACTCGATGGGGTAATGACTCCCTGCATTATTTCTACCCTTAAAAGCAAGGGAGACAATTCTCAGCCTTTTCTAAAATCATTCCCCGCTCTTCAGATTTTATCATTATCAATCAGTAAAACGCCGACAAACGATACCAGCGTAGAATTTTTGTAAACGAAAGCAAGCGTAGCAAAGACGGCGCGAATGAAGACTTCATGCTTGACATATGTGTTATATATTTGAGTTCTAGTATAATTGTATTGATAGTCTCAAGACTTCATGAAATTGAATTGATTTGCCGACGTTGAATTTGAGAGGGAGGTGGAGAATCACGATGAGGCTGAAGCTTTCTGTTAACTTGCTCTATGAGTATGTTCGATCTGAGAGATCCTGCAAGAAGCCTTGTTGCAAACGACTTGGTGCGTGTCTAGCTAACACTTCATTGAGAATGAATGTTTCGACCATCTTAATATAGGACCCACGCAGTTTACGCTTTATACAAAGATTCGGACAGCCTTTTGGCTTGATGCACTCATTCGTCAATCCGACCTTATCATCACCGGTACTCACCTGCCAAGGGCAAATGGGCCAATTTGCCATAAAAGTTGTATTGCGCGTGGAATCCGCATTTGAATAATATCAAGTCGAGCATGCCGTCGTACCAAAGCGTTCCGCTGACGGTCCAGTTCCCGTTGAGATCTATACGCGACGTTTAGTGTGATGTCCATCGCGGTGGGCATGGCACTGAACCTACCTTTGCGTCGCGTGATTGTCATCAACGACATTGCTCTGGATATCATCATGATCTTGGTCAGGAGCACAGGCTGCCCTGCTAGCAATGCTGCCAAGGGTCTCATGATCGTTGCTGACATCATGTATGGGAATTCCAAGTTTTCTCTGCCCATCTTCTTTTAAAAAAGATGTTATTATAGTTCGAAGTGTTCGAGACAGGTGCAATGAATCAAGATGAGGCGTACGATGAAAATGTAGACGGGCTTGCCACAGAGCCAATGCCCCAATTACGACCATTATGCAGCCAAAGACGATGCTGCTAACTGCTCCAGGGCCCCATTGAGTCTGTTGATCCTGAGGGTACGGTGTTCTTGTAGGCGAAAGACTAAAGCTTGCAGCTGCTTGGGCAGAGACAGCCGCTTTGAAGAGATGCATGAAGGCAGGCTTGTGGTCTGAACAATAGAAAGAATTGAGTCCGGCCAGTTGTTCGACGCAAGGACATATATATGTCTCATATTTAACTACCTGCACTACGGCTTCCAACAAGGCGTGGGAAGGTATCATCTTGTCTCGAGATGATAACGATCGAATGGAATACGTGGTGTTTCCATCTAGAGTAGGTGGTATTCCCACACAGGGTAGGCGGTCCACATCATAGTCCTTTTCAATTGGATGGATTTCCATCCAGAGTAGGCGGTATTCCCACACAGGGTAGGCGGTCCACATCATAGTCCTTTTCAATTGGATGGATTTCCATCCAGAGTAGGCGGTATTCCCACACAGGGTAGGCGGTCGACGAGGGTGGAATCATAGTTCTTTTCAATTGGATGGAAAGAAACTGTGCCAGGAAGTATCTGCACGGTCTTCTCATGCGTTGGGTTTCTGTTTGAGCATACGTGGAAAACACAGAATACCGCTGACTGCATGCGGTAGGCGGTCGCGGTAGGCGGTCTACCGGATACTTGGGCGGTTCTCGAATTGACGAATCAGCGACGCAGGCAACCGGCAGGCTTGTACTATTGTATGTACTTGAGTAAGCCTTCCCTATAGTAAAGTAGAACCCAATACCGCTTACTAGAAGCGGTAGGCGGTGTCCTGTAAATTACGTTAGGAGGGATTTAGGCGGTTCCCATGGCAGTTTCCAATCTTTGAATCAGCAATGCACGCGTCGCATCGAATCTATAGGTAGTTTTTGGATTATATAACCTAGCGATCCTGATATTATCAGCTCTATTGCTCGTCCCCAGTCTTGCCATTGAAAATCATACATTCTAGCAATTTGATCGTGTTATTCATCTTAGGACTATGGCGCAGGACTATCAGCCCTGTGGCACCTGCCAAACTCTGGGTAAGCCACAGAATGGGATGCTGAGATGCGAACACGGCTTTTGCACCCATGCCAGATATGGTGACATTGTGTTCCCACCTTTTGAATGCTTCGACTGCATGGGGAATTCTGAAATTCGGTAAGATACGTCTTCATTGAGCGCGATCACACGTTCTTACAGACCAATAAGGACTCAGCTAAGCGAATAGCAGACCACACAATTCACCTTCAAATTATCCAGAGCACTCTATCTACAACAACAATGTCTCGTCTGATCTTCAGCGCCTTGATGAGCCAAACTCGTCAACACCTTCGACTTCGAAGTCTATTGTAGCTCAGGCTCGACAACAAACAGCTGAATACCGAGGTACATCTCATGAGCCATCCTCTAGAAAGGCGTCGTCTTTCATTATAAACTTCCAACACAGCAAAAATGGCAAGCTTGCAACAGGAACGTCACGACGCCAAGGACCTCTCAAAGATGGTAGTCGCGAAGAGATGAGGATACTAAGAAGTGAAGGCGGCGCTTGTTGGAGATGCAAAATACTGAAGAAGCAGGTTGGCATCCCTGAATCAACACTTCGATACAGTATCACGCTAAACGATTGTAGTGTGACAAAGGAATACCATGTAAGGCATGCTCCACTGGGAAGAGTACAAAATTATGGCAGCTTGAATGTCAGCGAGGGAGATTACAGGATCGAATAAAGTCTGTCATCCCTGGTGAGTCTAAAATCGACTCTTGACAACTGGCGGCTGATGAAAACAGAAGATCTTAGCCTGGGCTACGGCGAGTGGTTTCTTCACAACGCGGACAAGACAAGTTATCGAATAAACATAAGTTATGATGTGTTCGCCGCCAAGTCAATATTCAGAGACTTCCGACCAATTGCCGGTAGAGTGACTGCTCTTTCTCAACCAGCAATCCCTTTATTGGATTTCTTAGAACAGTTTCATGACGTGGATTCTCGTTGGCAGAACACTTACGACCCATTTACTGTGAAGATTATCATAGAGTGTGCGGTATTTCAAAGTGCATTGCTCTCCAGGAGATCACCCTTGCCAGTAGGTTCATCGAATGATTCTGTCCTCATCGCATTGTCATTACGGTGTTTCGTGCTTACGCATGAAATCTTTCTGGTGGCCGCCATTTTGTCCTCTAGATCATTCGAGGACAACAAAGTTCACCTTCGTGTGGATAAATTCTACGAACGACACCCGTCGATTGAAGTCTCGAGATCATTAAATGTACCACAGGGTAAAGAGAGCCTTTTATCAATCTTAGAAGAGATTCTCCAGACCACACAACGTTTGATGTTTCGCCGGAAACCAGAAGACTGGCCGCTGTTGCTATGTACACTGTTTCTAATAAAGCTGATATCAGAAAATATGTACCCTTTCTCATCACTCTGGATGCGGTCTCTTGAACCAACATCCTACGCTATGAAAAGTGTCTTTGGTACGCTATGTCGCCTGTACGACATCTGCTCAAAGGGATTTCACCCTCTTTCTGGCAACTGGAAACGCGAAGAGTACGCAAAACTTGTGAATTACGACGAGACCCTAGTTGATTGCTTTCAGTGGATTAATGACATGTGGCTTAAAGGTATGAGGGCCTTTCTTTGAATTCTCTATTTAAGATTGATGTTTCTAACGTATATTTCAGTGGTAAGCGATGACGGGGAACTCTTAGATGACTACAACCTAGAAACACGCATTGACGCATTCGTATCTGGACCTTTTTGATATAGTGTACATATTAGTATCTATGCACGCTATAGAGACTCATTCCTTGTAATGTCTTAGTCTCTGCGGCACATTCTGCTTCTACGTCATCACTAATCTCGTTGGATGAAATGGGAAATTATGGCCTTGGGTCATATCAAGTTTGAAACATCGTAGAAGAGCTATGATACACGTTTATGTTTCAAGATTAGCCTCGCGCCTATCCCGGTGACCTTTATACTATCCAACATCACTATCTGTTCTTCAATCTGTTCCTTGAATAAAAAGCTTGTTCGCTGCTTCGGTGTCAACCCTCTACCATCCTCGAAGTAAACCAGAGGAATCCTTCAACGTCTGTCTGACGTTTCCGTGGCATCTTCCCGTATGTAGCCTTGATTTTCCTAGAGACATATTCACTTATCAGAACTTATCAACTCAGGGTCGGGCTATAATGACATTTCCTTCAAACGCTCATCCTTAACGCTCACGAGTTTAATACCCGAGTCGTAGTAGCAAGCCTCACCTGTATCCTCTTGGCCGCATACTTCATGTCGTTTATATCTTCGAGGAAGAGGCTATCATGTAATTCGTTATGCACTTCAAGGCCGTGAATCATGAATGCAAGCGGTGAAGATTTCCATATTTGTGCGCGATCCCCGGTTGATCTAGTTTCGACCATCATCAAGACAAAAAACGATAGGGTCAAGATGACCAATGCTGCTGGTAGAGATCGCTGAATCACTATGGTTATTTTGTCCTCCTTGTCGAATGAAAGTCGTCATAAAATCCGAAATGTTTCGAAATGTGACGTAGTTATAAGTAAGGTACTTTGCAGATTTTGAGGTCCATCAAAATCAAGGATTTCGCCTCGAGCCCGGAACCCAGAGATCATTCCGGAAAAAAAAAGATCTAGATACATCGACCAAAGAGGTAGGACGACCTTTTCATGAATGGCGTAAAGACAATTATGCATCAGCATAGACGAAGGAAATGTGGAACTATTACGACCGCTGAAATAAAAGTAAGATTATATCGTAGCCATCGCTTATTGGGCTCAAGGTAATAGCCAGCATCACGCAGACCGGTCTTTTCGACGTCGGATAGACATTCTGTATTCACGACAGCCAGAAATTCGTATCTTGGTGACAAGGCCCAGCAGTAGACAGGGGTTGCTGAGACGAAGGTCACCTGAAAGCTTCCTGATGATATATCTGCTGAGTAAGTACGCACGCAAGGGCCAAGATTACATCTTGCCGCACCATATTCTTTGCAAGACCACGTGTTGTTGACATTGTGACAGTCATGCGAAGAATCTTGACTTTCTAGCCATTGCAGCGGATCGACCACAGTAATGTCAACCAATCTGGTGGCAATCTCGGTCGTCCCAACAGTATGCATGGTTGAGAGGTTGAAACTGCCCGATGCAAACATTGAAGGCATTTATGAGGTAAGTGAGGTACCCGAAGGAAGGTAAGAGAGAAGATTAGGTTCTTTCGCCTCAGTGACATTAAATTTGAGCTCGTCTGTAACATCATCACAATCGTCCGATCACAGTAGTCGAGTGTACTGTATTGGTGCTGAAACTGTACAGTTACCAGTCGGGCAAATTGAACTTAAATATTTTCGGATAAGTGTCAGCATAAAAATACGACGGAAACGTCGTATTGATTTGACAGGCTTTGCCAAACATGAAACTCTGCACTCGATGATGTTTACGGTTTCAATTTTACCACTGAATTTGATAAGACCGTTCCAAATTTATACTTACCGCACGAAACCATCGAGGAACACGATGACGAGCATAACGATAGTTGTTAAGACTCCCCAAGAAGATAAGGGATGACGAAGACCCAGCATTCAAAGCAGCTTCACGGCTTCGAAAGGTTCTCGGCTTGCTGAATCATACTTTGCTATATCTTCAAGTGGTCGATCGTCTCTGAACCAGCGCGAATTGGGTTGATATACATGACGATTCAAGTCAGTGTTACCTCTCGAGAACGTCAAGATGCGTCCCAAGAGTCTTCAGATCTTGTTTTAAAATCTAGAAGAGTTGCTATGAGAAAGATTCAAAGATTGACGCGACGATTATCTTTCCTAAACAAGTCCTGAGGATGGTTTGCGAGATCGGATTATGGTACGTGTATAGGTTTGAGATGTACATACCTAGACCTTCTGCAGTCACAAATAGAACAGTAACCTTCAAAATCACAATATAAATAGATACTAGCGAGTTGACCGAGACTTGATAAGGTCACTGCGGCAACGGCTTGCCCTGATGCGAAGATAGAGTTGCAATGATAGCTATAAGCGTTATGAGGATGAGGAAGCAAGCATCGATTTCTATCTACTAATTTTTCAGGGATCGGGCCTTGGCTCGTGAAGGCACTTTCGCGGCTGCCGGTTGTTGGCTTCTTGAAGATGTTCTACTACTTCCTACAGGTTTGCAAGGTAACAAGGATTGGCTCGTAGGGTACTGTTGCTCCATCGGACTCGAACTACTGCTGACCGGGCTAGTAGGTGCTGAAGCAGGTGGACTTGCCGAAGCGAAAGCGACGCCGTCAGTCAAGCTTTGCGCGATAGAGCTTTGTGCTGGATTGTCGTTCGGGAAAGGTCGCGGCGTAACACGTGTTCCATCGCGTTAAGATCAAGGAATAGCAAAATTATATTAGAGGTTTTGAAAGCAATGACGAATCGCTGGTGACTTGAAGGTAGATAAGGGATCTAGTCTTGCTGCGGCTGAAACGCAGGAAAGAACACAAGTAGAGAAGGAAGGAGAAAAGAGGGCGTAAGTATTCATCCAGCCCCCTGAAATAGCAACTGCGACAGCTGCATGTGGTGTTTCAAATGCATCACTTGCATCCAAAGTGGCAATGTCGGCGGCAAGGTTCTTTATACGTGTTAGGATTAGATTAGATCCATTTCGATTATTGGCGGGCTTGGGGTTATAGGTTTTCGGCGGGATGAATTTCATTGGCAAGCATTGGCCGTTATATTCAGCTGCTTGCCTGATATTTGCCTTCTGACCCTAGGCCACCAGCCGCCCGTACTCCTTGGGGAAGCTACTGTGGTCGAGGCGCAAAGTGTGACATAGAGATAACACAATTGTCTTTACAGCTCGTTAGAGTTTGCACCTGGTATACCCCTGAGCCAACCAATTTCATCTCCTTCTTCGTCCTTCAAATGCTCACGGCGTCGATTTGGGTTTTCATATGACCTCGTGTTCCAACTTTCTACATAGAGAAGTGTAATTACCAGGCCTATCCGAAAAGTTCAAACCATTCTCCACAGAGCAATGCACAAAGAACGGGAAAAATGAGCTGCAAGCTTTCCGCAGATGCAACACCACACTCAAACGCTTGGCCGCTACATTTCTCCATCGATGGTTTGTCCTTCCATACTTTTGCACTCTATCGTGCGCTGAGTATGGGAACCATGAGCAACATATCATCGAAAATGCCCTAGAAGAGCGCGGCATAACCCTCCGTCTGGCTTGAAGTCGATTCGAAATACTATTGAAATAGGGGTTGCAACCATAGTGGCGATGGAACAAGCAGATGCAGAACTTGGAAGCCGGGTTATTGTGAGTAGGCGAGGTCGTTTGATAGACCACGACTTTTGTGTGCCTCATTAACGTGCTGAGTGTAACAGAAAATGGAACAGTAACCTTAGCTGCGTTAGTGACTGGAGATTAGATTTCGAGATGTTTGCGATTGTCATAGGATAAAATGATCCGCAGCCTATAATAGTATCGCGCCACAACTGGGTGTAAAAACCGCGAATAATCTGGGTTTTTTGAGACAGTGTAGATTCTAGATTTACGGGCAGGTTAGTTGCTTCTTGCCTTCCCAGCGTCTGGTTCGAAGTACTGAACATTGACCAGGCCGTGAAGCACACAAGATGTGATGAAGTTCACCGATCCAAAATGCCCCTCAAGGAAGTACCTTTGCCCAGAGATCTAATATACTTGCAAAATCTGGCGTGCCTAGCCCAGTTACCGGGTTCCAGCCTTCGACAGCAGCGAATCTAATGCAGTCATTTTAGCCATTTGGCGCCCCAAAATAGATAAGTTTTGATCTGGAGAACAAACCGTTGAGACTACACCCTAGATGGTTTCAATCCACGATATCTTTAAGCACATCTTAGCAGGTGTAAAGATCTGCGTTTGATGAAATCCACTGGTTGGTTAGCAGCGGCCAGTCTTTCTTGATTGATAAGTACCATAATAGACCCAAAGGTTGGTGTTGACAAAGAAGTTCCACTAATAGGACCAGCTTTATTCACGGTAATCACAGTACAATTGAACCCATTCGCGGATACGTCTGGGTACTCTCTCGCATTTCGAGAGCTGGTATATTTGCTCAGAGTGAGGTTATGAATGGCAATGAAGTCCTGGTATATGAGGGTCAGATGGAGCATATGTATATTGGTTGGAAAGCAGTAGGAAGCTTCGAAGGAAGGAAGGAGGTGAAAACTCCGAATCCCTAGCCCCAGCCCCATAGGGCTCGGAGTGGAGATCACTAACCACAGGGGTAACAGTACTGTTTCCTGTTTCCAACAAGAAGTTACTCACGTTCTTGACTTGACAGGCTGGCATAGAGAAGAAGTTGCTAAAGCCATCAAATTCGAAAAGCGGTTCGCTTTGTGTAGACAAGAGCCATAGCGATGTAAAGTCAATATCGGACATATGGAAGTTATCATCGAGTCTATTTTTGGATGCGAAAACCCCATCGATAGGTGCAAAAATTGAATTAGTCTGCTTTGGTATAGGCGTTCCATCGGTTTGTAGTCATGACTTTTGTTTAATGTATCTGCTGAAAGATCGAGTCACTTGACCTTAGGACTATCGACAAACGTAGTGATCGGGGAACGTTAAGCCAAATAGAAGGGGCAACCCACCCGTTTCAACCCTCTTCACTCAAAAGTCGGCCAGGAACTCCTTTTCCCCCTCACCCACTTTATATACTAAGTCCCGTAGCTAGAGAAAGTCCGTGGCGCTTCCGAGCAGCCTCTGAGGTATGTGTTCATCTAGGGTGCCGTCCGAAGGTGATGAGTAGGCTCGAGATACAAATGAATGAAGCCGAAGTTTCATTGCTTAAAGACATCGTGCCAAGTGCAGTTATGGAACAAGGTACTAACGTTTTAAATCTTGGTCGGGAAGACTATGGGATCGCATTCAACGAACATTTCCGACCCACTCTTTAAGAATTCTTTAACCATTATTGTGAAGTTCTGAACAGAAATCCTCAATCTCTTGCTCATACAAGTCAAGAGTCAATCTACGCTGCACCGTCCCCTTGCCTGCACGTTCCATAGGTTTGTCTAGACTTGCAAAGAAGATATGCGATTTGTCAACCCTTGCAAACATAGGGCACTTACTGTTGGCTTCTTCGATGATTGGCCATAACTTCTCAACCATGTCAACCCTTTCAGCCTTTGTCATGAGATTATTGTTCGTGAGTTCTACCAAGAGTACTGCCTTTGTGCGGCGATCTCCTATGAGCAACACAGATCTGACAAGAAGATGGCCTTGAATCAAATCTTCCATCTCGACGGGATTGAAGTTTCCACCAGTGTCGAAGACAACCGTGTCATCAGTTCTACCTCGATGTCTCCATTTGCCGGGCTTGGTCGGATGTTTCGAGAAGAGATCTCGTAGTGAGTACTCTTGCAGGTCTGGAAAGACCTTGAAGCAGGTCTGGTAGTCTTCAAGCTTTGAATCCCTCATAATGACGAGTTCGTACATGTCCTTGGTAAACGGACGAAAATCAGCTCCTATATTCGGATGTGGAGTGATATAAGACCAATCGTCGCGTTTCCAGTCCTCTATGTCCTCGTCTGAGATGATTTGTGGGAAATTACCTATCTCGGTAGCCCCGAACATTGTAAAGAACTTTGTCTTTGCACTGAAAATGTCACCAACATCATCGGCAATGTCTCCTCCAGCATAGAAGACGTGGCGGAGTTTACTTAACGCGTCGAGCAAAGTAGGATTCAGCGCAATGGCCTTCACAAGACCAGGAAGTAAGAAAGCAATGTCTGCTTTAGCATGTTCCGCCGCTGCAATGACCCCTTCTCCAGATAATGGAACGTCTGCCAACGGCATTATCATGATCGCTCTAGTGTACACAGCATTGAGGAGGGTTACAAGTACACCAGATGCCTGTGAAGGATTGAGTTACAGGCTTCTTAGGAAAGGGTTTGACGCCAACCGAACTCGAGATAATGAAACAGCATAATGGAGACATACATGGTATGGTGGCAAAACCTGAAGTACTCTATTCCCTTGAAAAAGTCCATTCGCGCTTTGAAAGCCGTTGGGCGGCGGAGATTTGATCAGGTTTACGTAGGTGCAGCCAAACTCATGAGTATAAATTAAAGGCTTGGGGAGTCCTAAAACGTTCAGCAATCAGAAGTGCATGCTTCATAAGAGTATGCGAATAAATTCACCCGTGGATCCTGAAGTGTGGAGAGCAACGAGAGGCTCGTGCTTGGCTTCCTCGTAGATCATTACATAGGAGTAATGCGGATAGTTTCCAGCCAGTAGCTCGGCTAGTCCTGGGACATGTATTATTCGTAAGGGATGTGATGCTCGAATATTCTTGACAGATGCTGGCTCAGGAGACGTTGTGACCATAATCTTGCAATCAAGTAGCTTGAACAAGTTCGCCTGTGCAGCCAAGCTATTGAGCGGAGAAGTCCACAATATCTATGGCTATCAGTCTTGATTCATACGAGCACGGTATTTCGTATCAACAGACCTTGAATCCAGCCTTCACAGCGCCCATGGCCATTACCATATAACGAAGGTCGCTGGCGCCAATGTAGGCAACTGTCTCATGATTGCGTCCTTGCCCAAGCTCATTTACGAGAAGCCAGGCTACCCCGTTGATGGCATTCGCAAACTGGGCAAAAGTGACGGGAGTGAAACCTTCACCATAGCTGGTTGAAGAAGTCGGATACTCTGCGTACAGAGCTTCCGGCTCAAGTCTGGCAATCTCGTCGATGGCTATAGGAAGCAATCTTTGGTCGTTGCCAGAGGTCGCAATGTTGGGAGGCATGGTGATGTTTATCGCGGAGAGGACTGTGAAAGCTTCTCACCTACATATCGAGAGTACGAACATGGAATAAAGTTTTTCCTAAGAATTATACGGCAGTTAGTTATCCATCAAGGATGATACAAGTAGCAAATTGTGATTACGGAGGTACTAAAGTGCTAAATCGATCCCGGCAAGTTTTTAAGCTACAGTTGGTACGTTGTTTACTTCCGTAAAGTGTATAAATCCCCGAGCGGTGCAAGGATCGCGCCGAACCGTAGCCCACTATGTCTGACAGCGGAGGTCGATCTTCGCCGCTTCTGCCACTACCTTACCATGTCACGGCGTGTGGGTGGCATGCAGCCTGCATGATTGTGATTTAATATCGCGGCGTGTTGGTGGTGTGGTTCGTACGTATGCAGCTCCTGCATAAATGTGATATTGGATGCAATTTGATGATTGGATACAGGACGCAGAGTGTGGGCCAGAATACCCCGAGTCTATGCAACCATGAAGAACCACTACTGCGAAGCCCTTAACCCTCTCAATTGTGTATTCTGCTTTTGTCTTCCAGTTTTGTTATTATAATAATAGACGGCAATATGGAGGAAGCATTGCCATCTCCCGCCTTTCTATCCGCCTACACCGGTTACCAAGTCATAGCGGTAGCCGTCACCTTTGGAATCCTCGAGGTCGCATTGGTCATTCTGCGATTCATCGCAAGGAGAATCAACAAATCATCCAGAGGATGGGACGACTTCCTGATCATTCCAGGTCTGGTAGCAAATCTTGCACAGTGTTCTCTAGCAATCAGTCAGTGAACTCGGCTCCCTTTCATACGTACCACGAAGCTTTACTGATGAATTTTGCAGCGATGGTACGCATAGCAGGTGTCGGCTATCATGTAGCTGAAGTGGTTACCACCAACCCTGAAGAATTAGTTATCTGGGCGAAATGTCTGGTAGCAATGGAGTGGGTCTATGGCCTGGCAGTCATGCTTCCTAAGCTTGCCATTCTCGGATTCTATCTCCGAATATTCGTTCAGAAATCATTCCGAAGGACCGTCTATGTACTTATCGGAATCGTCATATCGACCTTCCTAGCAACTGGCCTGACCGCCATGTTCCAGTGCATCCCTCTACAATATGTATGGGACAAAGCTATCCCGGGTGGACGCTGCATCAACGTTCTAGCATTCTATCGATGGATCTCACTGCCAAATATCATTACAGACGCCTTAATGCTTGCTCTTCCCATTCCGATGGTGTGGAAACTGAACACCTCAACCGGGAAGAAATTCGGTCTTACGATCGGTTTCCTAACGGGTAGCATGTAAGCATCTCAATTCCTTCGAGATCGCGGCTTCTGTTGTAACCAGTATTACGCTCGTCGCTCTCGGCGCTTTCACGTTATAAAACCTATACCTCCCGTTCCACAGCGTGAAACACCCGATTTTCCCTGAATTTCCTGTCCTCATATAACCTTATCCGAACCCCAACATAGCCAAAACGTCAGCTCACCAACTAACAACCATTTCAACAGAGGCTTCATATCCTCCATAGTCCGCTTCGCCATCTTCTTCCGCACAAATGCCTTCGGCGACCCAACATGGGCCTCCGTCCCCCTCATAATATGGACCACCATCGAGCCCGGCATGTACCTAATCGCAGCCTGCCTCCCTTCTCTGCGCCCGCTCCTACGCCATATCGCCTCTAGCTCCTACGCACGCTCGCGCAACGCGCAGGGTACTCCTTCTTCCAACAATAAACCCAGAGGAGGTCAAGGGATACCGTATGCATTAAAGGCGTTTTCGAGAGGATTAAGCGATAGTGGGAGCGGGAGTAGTAAAGAGGGGTTTACGAAGCTGGGGTTGGATAGTGTGGTTAATAAGGAAGGCGGTTTGGAGTTTAGGGACCACGGGGGAGCGGTGGTACCGGAGGGGAAGATTGGGGTTAGGAGCGACTTTCGAATTGAGACCAATGCTGCCTCAGGGCAGGTATAAGGGACGGGCGGAAGAATCTTTGCGTTTTCCTCTTGGTTTAATGACCGGAGGTCTGGAAGGAACGGGAATAACAGGACGCCTATGGTTTTTCTGCACAGTTGTCTTGTCTTCTGCCTTTCGCGTACAGTACTTACTTGGATTAGGGAGTCCTATATGCACGACATATTGAAGGACAGATTAGTGGCTGTTTTCTGTACGTTTAGTTTCGCAGAACGTTGAATTCTCAGAAAAGCTTTCTAGTGTAACGCTATCGAATCATGAGCTTTTATGAGATCGGCTATCCTGGTTCGTATGAGTATTGCCATTTGCCGGATTCCACAGCCGTCACCCTCAGCTAAACTCCACTTACCAACAACCTGCACGTCGTAGAAATGATTAAACATCTGAGATCCTTCTCTTACCCTCAAATCTCTTCCCTTCCGCCGGGGCTTCATCAAGGCGATCCAGACAAATTCCTACCCTGTTTCACATTTTCCCCACAGTACCCCAGCCACTACCTAACCTTACCAAGATACACAACCCTAACATTGAAACTTTTTTGTTTACGCCATCAATCGCGCATGTCCCCACCTATTCCAACAGTAACTCTGACGCCATTGCTTGATTCCTTGGGATTCCCTATAAACGCATCCCTGACAATGGCTACATCATCCCTCGTCGTTTCGAAAAGTTGGATGTCGACGCGCCGGAAAACCGTCGCTATTGTTAAGTAGAGCTCGGCGTAAGCGAGACTAGGTAAGTGTATGATAGTTAGTACCGATATGGGGATTTGATCCCAAGCTCCGGATCTATGATATAGGACGGATTTGAGCTAAACTTACTTGATACCTATGCAGGCGCGCGAGCCTCTGGTGAAAGGTACGAAGTACTTATCTATTTTGGAGCGTGTACCGGCGAGGTCGGCGCGTATCCAGCGGTCTGGATCGAATTTGAAGGGGTTCTCGTAGTAGAGCGAAGACATGTGGATGAAGTGGCTTGTCATACCTATGGGAGTCTGTTGTATAGTAGGTTAGCACTGGAACAACAAAGTGCAGCGATTTCACTCACGTTTGGAGGGATATCCCAGCCTTTGTAATGGAGGGTCTCGTAGGGTGCGGAACGGATTAGACGGGAGGTGCTGATTGCAGAGATGCGGAGACCTTCTGTGATTATCGATCTCTGCGATTTTGTGAGTTGAAAGATGAACAAATGTTTATTGACATGCTTACAAACAAAGGTAGTTGCTCGAGCACTCGCGATGGAATCGAAAGATTAAGGTCAGGCTGTGCTTGACAGAGTTCAGCTTTTACTCGCTTCAAGACCTCTGGGTTGTCCATGAGATGGTACGACAGCACTGTCAATGTCATTGAAGTTGCATCCGCTGCTGCTGCCGTAAGAACGAAACCTTCTTCTTTCAAACGGTCAATGGTTTTCTCCTCCTGCGGGAGGTCGCTGTCCCGCAACTCCTCGAAGATTGTCTTATGCGTTTTGTTCTCCGCGGCTGCATCACTCCCCTTCTGTAGTGTTTTGACAATTCTCTCACGGATGAGCTACACTCATGATCAACCAGTCTTCAATATTATTTTAGAGAGCTGAAGTGGTATGGGAGCCTTTACAAGTTGAAAACGAAGCATGAGTGCAATGCTTTCACTGAATTTGGGAGCAACAGAGTACGGAATTTTGTCGAGGACGTCCATTAGCCATGGAAAATGCCTGACAAACGGCATGCATTCTAATGTCATCTTGATCATTTCTCTCCACATCGCCCCGAAGTCCGGAAGATCTAAGAGGCCTAATGGCTCGCCATAAGCGTAATGTGTTATGACATCCATAGTCAGGCTCATATATGCCGCCTCGAGGTTGAGCGGCTCGTTCTGACCAGCATAAGCGCCTAGCCTGCGGCACAACTTATCCACTTTCTCCTGAATTTGAGGCTCAATTCCTAGGATGGAACGTTTTGAAAAGAATGGATTGAGGGCGGAGCGGCGCAAGCGATGGTGTTCATGGGGTACCGTTCCGAAGATTGTGCCCCGACCAATCCGGCCCACGAAGAAGTACTCCTTGTTTCGGGGCCGGAGAGCACTGGTATAAAGCTCGTCGTGCCAGTCAGCGTCTCTGACATGTAGTTCTTTAGGGTTTATGCGAACGATAGGACCTGCAAGATCGTTTTAGTATGGTGGTCCCTACTGTTCTTTCCTGAGAATAGCAGACCATGTTTATCATGCATCCGCTGAATGTCCCACGAGAATCGTCCATGGCAAACACAGTCATAATAGAATTCATACCAGTAGGTCAAAGCTGCCAACTTTGGGCCAGGAAATTTTGCCAATGGGCTGAAATAGAGACGATGTATAGCTATATGAATACTCCAGCATAGAAAGAGGGCGGTAGCCAAGAAAACTACTTCTAGAAAGACCATCGTAGGAAAATGAGGGTAGAAACAATATTCTTCCGGCCGACTATGCGCAAACCGTCCTCCGCATACACATTGGCAGATAAGCCTAGACGCAATATGGTGGTAGCAAACTTTAGTAATGATAAAGCAAAAGGGAGATAGAGCCTGGGGTTCTGCTAGGGCTAAGTGATGTATTTCAATTTCAGGCGTAAAGAAAAGTGCAGTCACCAGATGCCCCTGGTTGATAGTATCAAAGGCTCTCGGGGAATAAAGACATAATAAGGCAATTACTGCAGTAAGCCAAGGAATCAGAGACTAATGCAGCAAATCACCATGACTCGGGACCATGTGTGTAACGGTCAGGGGCTTCTGGAAAGCTACTACTGTACATACTGTAGCTAGCCCAAGGCCCGAGTCGAGAGTCGACATGCCAGGGCTATGATGTCTGGCTTCTTGGCCGGGCGATCCCCGTAAGCCCCGGGGCGGCCCCCGGCAGCCCCGCAACGGGGGTTTTCCCTTTCCCGGCGGTAGCAATGCGCTGCTTATACATTATTGGTGGTCAATTGATCCGTTTGTCGAAAACCCCGTTGTGCTAAACTAGCGTTTGTTTAGCACTTATCATGTCATCCTTGGTACACTACCTTACCTTTATACTTGTAGTGGCCGTGCCTCACCTAATGGATCGGTGAGAGATTGTGACGGCTTGTGCCATGATGGTGCTTCCATATGTCCGTACTTCCGATAACCAGTGTTTTCAGCCGACGGTCATTCGATAGAAACCGGCACATGCAAGCAATGCGGTCGATTCCTTAAGATGCTCAATCAAGATCTGTTCCTAGTCTTTTTCGACGCTCCAAACTAATCCCGAAGACATTCATCCCTTATTGTTAACTATTCGTTGCAAGAGGGAATGACAACATTACCCTGCTGTTGGTATTTACCGCAGCTGTGCAGAAGAATGGAGGACTGGAAAGTCGTAAAGACTTTGAACAAAAGGCATACATCAACTAAAAAAGCGCCACCTGATCTCACGAGGTTGGCTGCTTCAAAAGACCAGGCCAGCATCTCACAGGTCAGATACGCTCACGATCCTGTCCCCAAGCTACCACAATACATCAGAGATCTTCCATTCGGCTTTCCCAGAACCCTTTTCGAGCAAAACACTGCATTACTGCAAAACGCCGTCAAACTCTTTCCTCGCGAAGCACACCTTCCGTTCCGATGTATAGATGCAGTATATGAAAATAGATATTGGAGAGCAAGCTTGGACGCGTCACTAAAGGTGCTCGAGCTGATTGCCAACGATCGTTCTTCTTCTGATATCGAGGTTGACAATGGCGTTACCTTGGCACGTCTTGCACAAAAAGAACTACGGCCAGGGACCGAAGATCGCTTCAACAGAGCCACGACTTACATGTATCCTTTTGGAACCAAGGAGCGAACTGAGCTTTTGGCCGCTATGATGGTCATGCAGTTTTTGTTCGATGGTAAGTTCCAAGAGCGGTCTTATCCTCCCATTCCGCCCGCAGAGTATCAGGTATACTGGCTTGCTAATCTGTTATGGTAGATAAATGTGAAAAGACGTCTAACCAAACTGTAAGCATCCTTCTCTGGAAATTAAGCATATGGCTGATAAAGTTTGCAGTTACCACCTTTCGTTAACGATTTCGTCGAGCGTTTGAATAAAGAATCCACACGGCCAGAAGACAGCGAGCTGCAGCAACATATTAGCCATATACTTCGCGGCTTTCGAGCTGCTGACCAGGCCACGGGGAGTGGAGGAGAAGAAGTAATCAACACCATGAGAAAGGCCTTCCAGCGCCAGCGACCTGATGGGGAATTTCCGACCGTAAGAGAATATCTGGATTTCCGAGTTGACAATGTTGGAGCTCAGTAGGTCACACAGGATAAGTCTTCTCTACGAGCGTTGCTAATAAGCCACAGATTTGTCCTTGCGTCCGTCAAATTCTCCATTTGCTCCGATGTTGATTTATATAACCCTCGGCTCGCGACATTCTTGAATCTGGCCAAGGACCACTTGTCCATCGTCAACGATCTCGCATCTTTCGATAAAGAGCAACGTGCGTTCAAGGGGGGATGGGACAAGGAAATTATCAATATGGTGGACGTCGTGCAGAAGCTGATGTCACTTCCCAATGATGATGACGCCAAAGTGATGACATATACCTACCAGCTCCAGACCGAAGAACACATGCGTGATGAGTTGGAGAGGTTGGTGTCCCGAGATGAACTAAATGAATCCCAACGGCAGTACCTCCACGCCGTTTTTGTCTGCTGCGCCGGCAATGCCTTCTACTCGATGATCAGCTCAAGGTACGGAGGAGAAGCCGCCCGGATCGAGATGCCTGAAATGAAGAAGCACAAAGCAACATCTGAGCTTCTCAGCCCCCGAACGATCCCAAAGGATTCCGGTATTGCATGGATGAGAGGTAAGTCGCAAGTAACATAAGATTCGGAGAGATTGAGAGCCATTGAGCAGAACATCGTGACGCTGGGGCTAATCTTCTGTCATTGCGTCCGAAGCAACTGCTCAACTTTCTTGACGGTAGCCTCAAAGTGAAGCCAGTTGCCTCCTTCAGATTCTCAGCTCGAGAAAACAAAAATAACTTTAAAAAAAGCCAATCCGTAAAAACTCTGATTGTTGTTTTACTAGGGGCGAATGTATTCGCTACCCTGCTGCAGGATCCAGTGCTTGTCAACTGCGTGAAGCGAGACGTCCATCAAGATCCTTCTGCCTTGTGAATATTTTGCTGAGCGTGCCCGATGCGCATTGACGAAAAATTTTACGGTCGACTTTGCTCTGTCGAGTTCAAATCCTTCGCACCGGACGCCCTTCACACACGAATGTCAAGACGAATGAACAGCTATTACAATATCGGAGAAGGCCCGAACAGCGAAAAGTGGAGAAATCTTCATGTTGGAGAGCTGATGCGTATGGAAATCTGCTCAAACTGATATAAGAACCACTACCTCCGTACTGTCGGGTTAAGAGATGCAGATGTTGCTTTGATAGATCAGTGAACAATTCTGAGTCAGTAAGAAATAGTACATGAGTCTGTGACAGTTCGCACTAATTAGACGATAGACTCTGAAGCCTCTACTCTAATTTTCGACAGGGTCGTGGAAGACCCGAATCGTCGTCCTTATGTAAGGTTGCGATATTGAGAAGAAATAAAACACGGCACTGCGCATATTAAGGGGCTAGCCGCACACCTTTGACTAATGTCTCACAATTTTGGAAACCTGAGCGCGGGTGAAACCATCATATGCAAACAACAGGCCAAAAGAAATATGACCTGATAGTGACCGTGTTCCATTGCTGTACTGGGAGATGGCGGTGGCGCGTACCCTAGGCATCAGTTGACATCCGTGGCATCCTTCCGCCTTTTAACCCCGAAGATGTCAGCATCAGATAAGGCTTCTACCAGTCCTTGCAATAAGTCAGGAACATAATGGGCGTCTTTTGACTCCTCGGTCAGATTTCATTCAAACCTCCGGTCCCCACCGCCGATCTTTCTTGTAAATGTGTCATCGTCACTGGCACCAACGTCCACGCTTACTGTTGTCGGCTCGGAAATTCTTAGCTGGGCGAAATACCCGGAACGCAAGGCTCCGAATTCGCTGCAAGCCCTCAGTGACCCTAAAACCACCACAATGAAGGAGCGGTATGTTCTCTCTTCGTGCACTTCCTGTCAACGTGTTCTCTCACTCTTCCATCGTTCTTGTTACACGGCAGCGGCTAATGTCTGGCTCTACACGCAGCGATCCAGTCTCCGAGCTTCTGCAGCTGTTCGCCGTTCGCGAGATTGCCGACCGCACTGCAAATAAGAAGCCCCTTGTCATAGTCAACTTAGTGTCTCCGGGGCTCTGTACCACAGACTTGACACGCTCAACCACGGGCACAGAGTCTGTAGTGATGAATATCATGCAAAAGCTGGTAGCCTAGACAGCGGAAGAGGGCAGCAGGACTCTGTTCCATGCCACGGTAGCAGGGCCGGAATCCCATGGCGTCCTTCTTGACGACTGTAAAATCAACAAGTAAGCTTTCTCGTAATCTCATGGGGCGGGTAAAGCGACAGGCTGATCCGAGATGCAGTGATGCGCTGGCAACGCGGATCAAGACTGAGGAAGGAAAGAAAGTGCAGAAGAAATTTTGGGATGAGCTTACCACTAAGCTTGAAGGCATTCAGCCGAGTATTACCAGTGATCTGTAGCTCAATAGAGCAGCTACGTACTCGTTCCACCAGCCACGACGTTCAAGATCACAGGGTCTGATTTTGCCAGCTTAGAAATTTCGCTTAATGTCCTTACCTCCCAGTATTCAGATAATGCCTACTTCAATGATCTTGGCTTTTTCCTATATAGAGAGCAAGGTCACGATTTGGCAAGTCAGAGCTGTTAGTGGAGTAAGACTCCAATATGTGCCTTAACACGACCCAAAGGACTGATATCCCTTAAACCGTCATAAAGACTGCGATATGGCCACCTTGGCTCCTTGTTCTAGAGATTGTCGTTGCATAGCTCCCTGGATCGTATGTATCTCGAAACCCAAGCTGAGTGAGTGTTGGTCTAGTAGAGTTGGAAATACCTGTAATGTAGAAATGTAATTATCGTCTACTATAATCCGCTGAGATGACAAGCCGTCACGTGATTTCGCGTTTCAAGCGTGGCCTGTACATTACGTCATTGTATAAACCACACACATAAGGTATTCTCGACAAGCCCGACCTTGATTACAGACTCATATTGGAATACTAAACACCAACGGCAAGCAAGCAATAAGCAGTAATAGCATGGACTCTTCTCACAACGCCGACGACATCACCTACAATAGTATCCACTGGACGTCCAAGCGCTACGAGGAAGTCGTCCCATCCAAGATATCAGGGCTTGATGGGCTTCGTCTTCGAGACATACCAGAGGTCCTGAATCAGCGAAAGATCGATGGAGAGGTCTTTCTAGAGAAGACTGAGGTAGTTAGTCTCGTGGAATGGAAGCTGTATGCCTTTTCCTATCGGTTTCGCATCGGGGCTATTACTAACACCATGGAAATTGTAGTAAGCATGGTATTTATCGACCAAACCTCGCAAAATTGGTTGCCGAAAACAGTGTTAAAGAAATTCGAGAAAAGACGAAGAAAGCTTTCGCCGAGTATGCGGCGGACAACTCCCACTACGCCAAGGCCATCACCACCTTGACCAAGCTCAGGGGTATAGGGCCAGCGACCGCCTCTTTACTTCTTTCCTGCTATGATCCGATACAAGTGCCTTTCTTCTCGGATGAGCTTTACCGCTATCTCCATTGGTCAGACGCGAAATCGAAAGGATGGGATCGGAAGATCAGCTACACGATGAAGGAATACAAAGATCTTTGGCAGAAGATGCAGGATCTGCGCAATCGTGTCGAGAAAGAGGGTGGGCAAGTGGTGGAGGCTATTGAGGTTGAGAAGGTGGCGTACGTCCTAGCGAAAGACGCAGTATCGAGAAAGCACACCATTGATGATGATGGCGATATCCAAGCACTCCGGCCTCCATCGCCAAAGAGGCCAAGGAAGCAGACCCCGCCTTTAAGCAAGAGCCCAACGGCAATATGCCTAAGGAAAGGCCCGATGGGATCACCAACGTTTGATGAGATGGGCTACGAACTTGACTATAAATATCTCTGCAAAGTCTCTCACAAACGATCCAGACCGTCATTCGAACATACAATGAAAATGATAGAGAAGGACAAGAAGGAGCTCAAGCGGAAATCAGAGATCATGGGACTTTCAGAGGAGAAGTGTCAACAGCAAGAAACCGCTTGGGATGACCGCGTTGCACGTGATCTGGGCATGGCGTATCATGAGGTCGGGATAGATGAATATGAAGAGTGGCACAAAAGAGGTTTTCATGCTGACCCTGGTGATTTCGAGAACTTGTCCGAGAAGGAAAAGAAGAGACTTGATAAGATCCAGGTCGGCAGCGCTCTAAGGAAGGGATCCAAGCACAGATGAGTCTGTGGTTATGCTTTGTGGCTATAATTTAGTCTTGCGTCGCACTGGAATATGCCTAAGCCGGCGGCTTCGGCAGGAGCTTGCGCGAAGCAGCTTCGCAAGCTTTTACATTCATTGTGCGCTGGCTTTAACGCGTCTCGACGTGTCGGCTACCCTTCACAGCAGTGGCTGGAGGAAAATCCGTGGAGTAATGTAAGATAATCTAACATCTCTATAGCTAGCCCTCTTTCATTTATTTTGAGGGTTGATTCCCTGTGCCAGTTATATATCCAACTTCCCAAGTTTCTTCCGACTCTTAAGACTGCCACCTCCTACAGGACAGGCTCGTCAATCCCTATACACCCATGATAGCGGTGTTCACGTTTTAGAGGGCTGCCACATCACGCAAGCCAGTAATATCAAGCACATACTCATTTTTGATGTTGCGAACAACCCAGCCATAGATCAATGGAAGAAGAGGAGTGACTCGGACAGATACGAAGCGCAAGTGAAACCGTTAATGGATAAGACGTCATACAGCTGTTGGACTGAGTGACCAGGCAAACGAATGCATTGCCGAAGCCCGTGGAGATGACACAACACCTTTTAGCTTGACCAGCAACTCGCTTGGTAGCAAAGTCGGTCCAGTATGAAGTCAGTGGATCTTTACTGAAAGACCGGAGCAAGACCAAGCTGGAGATTAGATTAACTCGGACCTTCAGAGAAGTTCAAAGAGCGGGCCAAATCCGTTGCTCCAAAGTTCCAAGTGTTGCCCAACAACACACCTGCTGTCGAAAGGAGGCAGTGAGGACGGATCTTAGAGTGTCCTAACCCCAGGCGTACGCACACACATCAACCCGCGGCCTTGAAGATCGAAGATGCCTGTATGAATAAGTAGTTCCTCGTCTTCACAATCCAGCCTTCTCTCTTTTATAAGCTTCAAAGTCAAAATCAAAGCCCTCTTTCTTGATCTCCTCAAAGAAAGCAACAGCTGCTTGGTAGTTCTCATTCTGTGTCCAGCCGTCTCTGTCAACGATATGGACTACTGAATCCCAAAAATCCTCAAATTCGTTGTGTCCTTTGGCATCCTCCAGGTGATTTACTATATCATCCTCCGTGAAATGGATTGGACATTTTTCATCCATGCCAAGGTCATTCCAGTACCTCAAAAACGTGAGTCAAACGAAAGATCGGTGTCATGGAAAAAACGCGTAACATACCGCTCTACTCTAATGAGGCATTGCCTCAATTTGAGAATATCCGCGTCTCAATTGTCTCCCGCGAAAGCAACCGTTTGTTTCCGTAACTCTCCATGACTTAAATTCAGTGCTTTCATTAGCCGTGGATTTTCTTTAGCTGTGCATAATCTGTAAAGGTGGAGCACAATTAACTTTGCCATTTGCCGTTTCACCCATACTATCTCGTCCCTGTTCAAGTCTTTGAAATTTCCTGGGTTCTTAAGAAGCATTTCGCCCTCGTACCTCACAAGTCGCCGCTCTCGAGCTTCCAGAAACAAGAGCCCTGCCCACATACCTTGCCAATCAATGACGCTGGTAATTCGATATGATTTAACGAATAAGTTGGCGGGATGAAGATCAGTATGACAAAGACAAGAAGACGTTATTTCGTCGTCTGCTGGCAGGAGATACGATATTATGCCGAGGTATTCCTGTACCATGAATATATGACTTTCTGGGGAGTTTTGTGTGCCAAAGGCTTCAGTAGAACTGCCAGATTTTCTTGGAACAGCGAATTGGCGTATCCAAGCCATCTCTCGCTGAGCAATGGCCGCCATGTAGTCCTCTAGGCGTCCTCCTATCAAAAAGGTGAGCCGGTCAACTTTTGCCAATAACTGAATACTAACATGGCCCGCGATTAATCTTCACTTTTGAACTTTCGCCCAGCCAAAATCCTGCCTCAGTCACTGGGCCAATCGTAAACCTTGAGTATACTTCTTCCTTAACCTCCCGCGATACTTCCCCAAGGATTTCAGCCGGCAAGGATTCCGAAATAGCGTCGCTCGCAAAGTATAAGCTACCATACCTTCACGTCTTTTGTTAGATGAGAATTCGTACACCAGCTCGTACAGAAGGTCTACCTCGTGAACGAAACAGATAGTAACTTCTTCTCGATAGATACTAGGTCTTCCATGATTGCGAGTCGACTTCTAATATCAAATGATTCCCAAGAGTTCGCAATCTGCGCATGCGAGTACTCTAGGCACAGGAATCTCCAGTACTGTGCGGACCTGCCGGTTCTATTAGACTTCGGCTCTTCGGACTATCCAGCATAGATCATGGTAAGGAGCATACAAATTCCATAGTCGCTACCTCGGAAGCAGTAGTGTGAAATTCTGGCCAGATATTCCGATACGGTATGCGCGCAATAGCTATGTATGGCACCGTTGGACATGACAAGTCGGAAGACTTTATTGAAAGAACCTTCAAGCATTTCAGTCATTGTTGAGCAGCTTCTAGCACCAAAGCTTTCGGCCGCAAGGCGCTGCAATACCGGCACATCGAATATTTTGTGTCTATCGCGCAGCTCCTTCTCCTCTCCCAATACCCAGCGCCCACCTGTGTAGCGGTAGAATTCCTCATACTGAGCCTCGGAATCCTTTGGTATTTGATTGCGAGGTGTACAGCTGATTGTGCGAGCCTGGTGCATTGATATTAGTCGGTTTACCGGAAAAGTTCTTCATTGATGCAAAGGTTTCCTGATAGATATCCAAGCTCTATGTAGTTCCAGAACGCTGCAATTGAGACGTGTATACCCACGTATCTGCTGTGTCCTACGCTTTGGTCCTTTTCACATGGATCGCCTATTCCCTTCGTCAGTTGTCAATTTTTCGATGTTGCTAACCATCAAGACTTCTAGAATCCTTAAGCGCTATTCAGTAGGCGCCAGGCAAAAAAACTAGGCGCCGACACAGTCAGGAGGTCCAACTATTTAAATAATCAGTCGATGCATTCAGCTGATTTAGGTAGAGATGACCTAGGTACGCTAGCGAAATTGCTGGATTATCGGCCGAAAAATAAGCCTCTTCAATGAGACGTTCAACGTAAATCTTTGTAGGCCTTTCTGCTAAGAAAATATCCATGATGATAGTTTGATAGATGATAAATGATCAGATCCCAGATGTGACAATTCAAATTGGAAACAGTACTGGTAGACAAAAAAACGTATAGAACATGATGGACGGCAAGATAACACAGCCTACATGTCATCGGAATTTGGATATATTCTTTATAGCACTTCTATGGTAGCAAACACTTCCCTCGACTAATGCCAGTACCTCCCTGTTAGAGGCTTGATCCTGTCCCACGCTTGATCAAGTGCCTTCACCACTTCTTCTGGCAGAGGGCTCTTTTCCAAGTCCTTCATATTTTGATCAACGTGCTTTGTACTACTCGCGTCGATGAGTATAGCATCCGAATATTATTTTCCAAAAGCGAGTGATGGGTCATCCATCGCAAAGCGACTTCAGCCATGGTCATGCCGTGCTTTTCGGCTACCGGCTTCACGATGTCTAAAGCCCTGAAGTATGCGTCGTTCCAATACCTTGCTCTATACATCTTCCCTTGCCATTTGTCAGGGTCGAAGCGCGAACCCTTCTTCACCACCTGCTCTTTTTGCATTTGCCCAACAAAGAAGTCATCATCGAGTTGTACGCATAGAAGCTCATACCATAGTTTCGAAGACAGGAGAACAGTTCGGGCTCGACTGACCGATGAATGGAGTTGTAGATGCCCTGGTATACGGATGGCATGACCCAGTCATTGGCTTTGCATATTTCACATATCTGCGCGACCTCTCATCCCATGTAGTTTGATAATGCGAATTTCTCGAAAAGGCCTTCTTTGTGAAGGTTGTTTACTTTCTGAAGGGTAGCGGTGATTGGAGTCGTTCGGTCTGGGGCGTGTAGATACCACATGTGGATCTTGTTAACATTAAGCGCTTTGAGCGATTGCATCAGAACTTCACGAAGATGTTCAGGCCTCAGTGTCCAATTGTCCTTTTCCAGCCTTTTTCCCGCGCTGGGGAAATTCTTCGTGTCTATGACGAGACCCCGTTCCTCCCATTGAAGCTTGGCTGGATATTCTTCGGAAGAGCCGCTGCCGTAGAATCGAGATGTGTCAACCTCATCGTGGCCATACGACTGGAAGATGTCGATAGTTTTTCCAGCATCGGAGAGGTCAAAGACCCTAGATTGTTCTTGGCCAGTCCCAATGGGCATAGCCCCGAAGACGACCTTCACGGCCGACTTTGCTTGTGGCGCCATCTTTCTGCTAGAATCTACCACCATGCAGCAAGAGGAAAAGGAAGTGCTGGGTACAACATCATGGTGGATAAACCGATTAGGGCTTTATAAAGTATATTCACGTAGAGTGATGAATGGGAAACTCCGTTACAACTCCGCCGTAGCCAGCAGTGACGTCGGCTTGCCAGTGCTTAGTCATGTGTATCCTACTTTGGGTGCTTCGCGAGATGGGAAACCTCAAAAATGATATCTATACGCAGCACCGCACATGGTTCAGTCTTTCCATCACAGATACAACATACAGGTCGGGCTCACTACATTTATGTCCATTGATGCCACTGCGTCCAAGCAATGGTACTGACTAACATGTCCTACAAGAGTCAACCAAGTTCGTGTGACTATGGCGGCAGCGGAGGGGCAGAAGCGCCGTTGTGAAGTGCTTTTATTCATCCTTTGACGAGCAAAGACAGGTCATTTTGAATTCACCAGGTGTATATGTACTAACAAGCAGCAAACCCATCCCCCTTCACGAAAGCATCAAGAACCCTTTCTTGATCGCTCCATGTCCACCTATCCATCTTCTACAACCTTTTCAGGGTCATTATATGGCTTCAATTCCTCGCACGCAGCTGAGCGGTCTTAGCAATGAGATTCTCCTGCTGATCATTGAGGAGCTTGACGACCTCAATCCAGCCTCCTTATTCCAACTACGATTAGTTTCCCAGCGGTTCGATACCCTGGCCACTCCACAATTCTATCATAGTGTTATAATCGATGCTTTACTATTCCCATATCCGGATCGCGATGAACTTGATATTACATGCCGAGACCGCATTCTGACCAACATCCGCACTCACACTAGGCGGGTATCAATCCGCAGAAGTCTCAACTGGAAAGGGGTGCTTGACTTAATCTTGTCTATGAAACACTTTACAGCTTTGAGGTAATATACGCTGATATACCTTAGTCGAGATCTCATGCTTACTAGTCATTCGGCTAGTTGGTCCTACTGGGGCGAAGTATATCCTACGGTCGAGGGTATGACCATTCCGGCTTGGTTCGGTGCTGTACACAATCGCTGGCCGGATTTCAAGCTTGTGGTAGAAGGCGCGTCGAACAAAATGCTCCATCAGGCTACGCTTCTAACCAAAGTACTTTTGGAACGCATCCCTCAAGCGATGCTATCTACGCATCTCGTTTCTTTTGGAGCCAAAGATCTCTCTAGACATCTCAATTCCGACGACGGGAAGGAGAATCTAAAGAAAATTCTGGCCAAATCATCCAAGCTACGAGAAGTCCGTTTGGATGGTAAGGGTGCATATAGGTTCCATACTTATCGGCACACCTCTGAAAGGCTACCGCCGTTGGAGCGCCTTCATCTATGTGGCTATCTCTGGACACTACCAATGGGAAATGTTCCAGGAGATAATGCTAATTGGGACACATCTAGCTTAACTCACCTCGAGCTAAGGGAGTCGAACACTCGCTTTTTCTTTCACTCTGTGCCACCCTCTAACTTTTCTCATTTGCGATCTCTCAAGATGGATACCTGGCCAAAATTCGACGGTGCAGCCAGTCTAGATCTCATGGAAGACGAACGGCAACATGCTACAGAACTTCGTACTGCCATGAATCATATTAATGCGCTGGAGGAATTGTGCATCACTTGTTGGCTGTCTGCGCTACCGCTGTCCGCTATTACTCGACATGGAGCTACCTTGAAATCGCTCATGCTCTATGACCATGGATGGTATGAGTCGTCTCCTAGTATCTCGCTAGAATACCTTGAAACTATCCGCAGCTCATGTCCCCACCTCACGGCCTTGGGCCTCAACCAAAGAAACTGTAACTTCAAAGTATGATTATAAAGCTAGCCTGGATAAGGTATCTAAGAAATCTATCGTAGCTAACATTTTGTAGAGAAAGGCTCTATTAAACATGCTTACGAATTTCCGTAACCTTCGCAACGTAACATTGCGAGTTGAAAGTCTTGTGAACAAAGAGTACACAGCAGATAATGAAATAATTGACGTGGACCTCATCGCCGTCCATAAGGACTTCTCCGACTTACTGTTCAACAAAGAAGGCGCTCCACTCGAAAAGATGGTATTTGTAGTCGAAGTTTATTCTATATTGCTACCTCAAGAGGAGGATGAAGATGGCTTGCCACCTCTAAGAGAAGATCTACGGATATTCCATTGCGAAAACGGCGGCAATATTGGACCTGTTGTTCACGAAGAGACACTGCCGTCGGTGCTGGACGTCAATACGCGATTGTGGGAACTTGATGCAATCTAATACTTTCTTTTTCTAACTACACTGGACACTGGCATGCAGTCCTTCATAACGATATTGGACTTTTGAGAAATTTGTGGATTCAACTACTCCGTGCACTCCAAGACCTACGGGAAATATCATAATCAAGGCATTTTCACCCTAGCAATTTGGCTATACGCATTGAAATACCATCGTAAAAAATTCGACTTGATGGGCTTACCACCAAACTTGACTAGCTGTTTGCATCGTCAAAGCATTTCGCTGATTCTAGCTCGTAGTCCCTTCATAGTAATTCGATTTCATTTCTCGGGATTGATCTCTTTTAGCGTGTTCGATATATGCAGCTTATGCTGTCACGACTTCGTGCACTCATTGATGTATTAAGGGCATATCGATCGAAGGAGTTTGCTTCGAATAGAAGTTGAGATATGTACCGCTGAGCTGGCTTCGACCTATAGTTGCTCCTTCTCGTACTTCTTTTGTCTGCTTACCGTCGGTGGGTTCCAATCTAGCAGACTAATCGTCTTTTCATTTTTCTACTTCACACAGACTCTTCATGCTCTTCAATTTTCCCGCCCTCCCTTCCCGAGCTTTGAGCAATAAGTAGCAACACTATAGTCTACGCAGACACATGTGCTCTTTTTAAATTTTACCTCCAACTCTTCAGAAATTACAACGTTATCGATACCATCGGCCAGGGTCTTCAGTGCGGGCTGAAAGCAGAAGTTGTTGGACACCGTTGTTGACCCTCGTTCAAAATGCATATTAATGTCTGAACATAACACCAAGAACGAGAGAGCAACTTACAGCATCGTGAGTATTCTACATTTCATTTGAAGAATAAGCTACAATGAATCACGGTTCATCTGCATCAAATTTGAAGGGGTTTAGGTAGGAAGAACCGCTTTATATGGTGTTTTACAACGTTTGCTTTCAAATCTCGACTTCGTCTCTATGCGCTTCGTTTTACTCTTCCTCGTACTACTCTTCTCTCACTTCACCTTCTGTTCTCTTGCTCTTCGTCATTCTACCACTTCTTCTATCATTTTCTAACCCCACCATCGATCTAAACCAATCCATCTCTTCCTATCTCAAGAATGGTCTCCAACTAAGGGATGTTGCAAAAAGTCTAATTCCGGCCTTTTCTCGTATATCAAATGAAAACCCGTATCGTCACCATAGCATATGCTGAGGTGGAACTAAGACAGGTGTTCTACCTTATTCGATTAGGTAGTAGCAAGAACTACATGAGCAAGCCAAGTCAACAACTGAAATCAATACAATTCATAAAGAGCTCTGCTTACCATACCCTTCACCTTGCACACTCCAACTATCGCAACTTCAAGATGTCGGTTATTCACGCCACTATCATCAGGACTTTCGAAATGAATGTTAGGACCGTTCCATCACGAGCACAATTTCTTCCCACGATCCTGGTCCCTCGCCGAACCCATCATCTTATCAAGAAGACCCCAACCCTAGTCCAAATACCCGAACTGCTTGACCTCGATACCGTCATCAGTGTCATTATTCTTCCGTCGGCGACCAAAGCGACTGCGGAACATCGACGGGGCTATTCCCTCCTCCCATTCTCCGGCCCTGTTGAAAGCAGGACCAAACCGAACATTCTCTAGGAAGAGTCAAGGATTCAGCGAACACCAACTGATACCCCGATTCATGATGGATCAAGATCTCATGTAATGATTATTGAAATGTTTCTTGTCGCGCGTGCTTGGCATATGTACCTGAGCCGACGCTTATACTATCTCAAGCAATGGGGAGATTGGTCGTTCACTTAAGTGCTATGAACTGACAAATGTGATTATGCGCAACGGAATGATACGAAGAAGAGAAAACCACCTCGTGTTCCGCCAGCATATATTTACGTCCTTTAAGAAGTCACATTGGGTCTATTGGCTTGTAATACACTCGATTGATTCTCTATCGAGGCCCGGTCACAATTCTGGCTGCTAGAAAGGATACATTCTGAAATCCTATGAAGAAAAGAATGCTATTTATCTATGCGGCATATCTGGCCGCCCGTGAGGAAGGAGCTCTAATGATATTTCCGCTGGTAGCCTGGTGCATACGTAACGTTTCATGTTAAGACAGACGGGGATTTCCCCATAGGAGGAAACCAGGAACGCAAAATTCCCCTCTTCACCAACGAGCCCAAAACCCAACAACATCCTCACAGCTCCTTTCTCGCAACCACCCTCTCGCAATCCCAGCAGGACCGGCCCGTCCGCCAACATATCAAAACCCAAGAAAGAATAAAAAAGAATCAGGGGTTGAAGATAAGTGCCGTGGTCATCTACGGTGCCTTGATCAACGACGGCTGCAATGCTGGGGTAGAGTTAGGGGGGGCGGCAGTGCGTGGCGGTTAGTTGTGGGATGGAGGGAGCGCGAGGTGCACATTGCTTGAGTGGGTGAGAAGTAGCCTAGGACAGATTGGAATCGAGGGGTTTGGAACTGTTGCTTATATGCCTGGAGAAGGCGATTCATGGTGTTGGGACGACAAGCTGTCGAACGACTGCAAAAAAGGTTATTCGTTCATCCTTATGTTGCTATGGTCGAAAACAAACCGAAATATCGTGCTTGACCAAACAACCACCACATTGATATCCCTCCCAAACTGCGAAGAAATCCGGCACATCCCTACACCCTACACCCATTCTCCACGCTCCAAACCCAAGCCAAACCCACTCACCCCTCGACACCCCTTCCCCCAGCCTGCACAACCAGCACGCTCCCTTTAACATTCCCCACAATCATGGCCTCCGCCAAATCCCCCAACGCCCCCCTCGCCTCTGCTCCCGCCCCGCTTGGATGGCCCATGCCCTGCAACATACCGATCAACTCATTTCTCATGCCGCCAGATTTACCGCCATCCTTGCCTCTGCCGACCACAACTACATCCCCGGCGTTTGCGGGGTTTTGGCCGACTTCGGTGTGGGCGCGCTCGAGAGTGTCGCGGAGGGGGTTTGCGCTTTCGAGGGATTCGAAAAGGACGCGAGTGGCGAGGTCGCGGGGGAGGGAGTCGGCGATGGAGGTGTAGAATGCGGTGTCGGTGTTTGAAAATGCTTCTTGGGACCGCGATACAATTACCATTGCGGTGTCCTTTGCTGCGGGGGCATCGGAGGTTGAAAGGTTAGGGAGCTGGAACTGGCGGGTTGTGGGGGAGCGGGTTATGCCCAGAGAGTCGGTTGCCGGATCTTCTTGTGATACAACGGCGTTGTGTTCGGCGCCGTTGATGTGAAGGATTGTCGCTGTAACGTTGGAGTTGCGCGCTAAGCGGATAACAAAGCGGAGGGCTATATGGTCGTCGGCGCCACCGAAAAATGGGAAGAAGATGTGATGCCCTCGGTCCTTGATGGGTTCAGTTGGGTTTCCTGGGTTACTCCATATGCTCATGCCGGTGGTAGAACGCGCCATGGGTTTGGGATCTTCTCTCGGAAGCGCGCCAAATCCATTGTTAACAAAGATCGCGGCATTGCAAGGAGCAGTAGCCAGAAACTCTGTAACGAACTGATTATGAGGACCACTGCTGAAAGGGTTCTGAGCTGGATCCAAGTAGGTGGTCGGCTCAGATATGCTTCCGGTTTCACTCCATGGAAGCAGAACCCAATCAGATCCTTGATTAGAAGCGGTACCACTTAAAATCTGGGCGTATGATCCTTCAGGCGCTATCTGAACTTCGCCCGACACCGCAACATTATTCAATTGAGCAAAAGTGTGGAAGGTATTGACGACCGGATCTCTGCTCGAGTAATCATCCACCTCGGATTCCTTCATTACGGACGACATACGCTCAGTGAGCTCCACGATCCTGATACCATGCACTCGCAAGTGACTCTTGTGCTCTGTTGAAGCCCCAAGTGTGTCATGGCTCGAATGTTCTTCGGCCACCTTGGCCATTTTTTGGGGGTGGGTTTTGCTGATAGAAGTTTGGGTTTTGTCGCCGCCGAGCAAAGACACAAAAGTGAAAACACTTGGCAGACTGTCCAGTCTGAGGAAGACAAGTAGTTTCCGAATCTCACCCGTATCACTTTTCTCGAGAGAAGAGTCATCCTGATCGCTCTTGTCTTCTGTCAAGCGGTTTCCATCCCAGTCGATTTCACCACGCCTCCACGCGGCAAGCTTCTTTTGGTACCACGGCGGATAAAGAGCAGCTGTTATCGGCGTTGTAGCAAACGTTGTGACCAGAGCCATGACAACGAAAATGGTGAACGTTCGCTGACTGAGGATCTTGGCTTGGAGTCCAATATTCTATCAATGCATCAGTATGCCCGGAGACTGGCTGTGCTCGACGGTACTTACTAGTACAATCAACTCTACTAAACCTTTGCAGCTCATCAGAATTCCAACGGTGAGGCTTTCCCTCCACACAAGCTTGCACGCCCGAGCAGCAAGTGTACCTCCTACGACCTTTCCAACAAAAGCCACAGCTATGACACCAATAACATAAGCCCAAGTGATGCCACTGTTGAGCAAGCCGATGTTGGTGCTTAATCCAGATAAGGCGAAGTAGAGTGGTAGGAATAATACTGCAACCAAGTCTTCAATCTTTTCTGTAACCTTAATGGCAAATCCTCCCTCATGGGGACAGATCAGTCCGATCAAGAAGCCTCCGAAGATAGGGTGAACGCCGATGATGCCGGTAAAGAAAGCAGAGGCAAGAGCCATGAGCACAGTCAGGGCTACGATGGATTGACTAGGGCCGTTCTGAATGCTACCAGACTTTCTTAAAATCCAGAGAAAGGCGGGGCGAACACCATATGCAAGAAATAGAACGTACGCAACGCAGGTCAGCAAGACGTACAATGCCGTTAATCCTGCGCCGGCGTTGACGAGAGCGACGCAGAGAGCCAGCAATATCCAGCCTACGACATCATTACCAACGCCAGCAGATAGAACAACAACTCCGACTTGGGTTTGTAGAAGCTTGAGCTCAGTGAGAATTCGACATAATACTGGGAAGGCCTGCCATTCATCAGTTGGATGATCAAGAAGTGTAAGGACTCAAATGTACGGTGATCGCCATCGCAACACCAACGAAGAGCATGTACGTGCCGAAATGGATTGGCACAAGGCCCGAGTCCGTCCTAAACTGATGATAGAGACCGTAGGCTATGGCGCATCCCAATCCGAAGGGTAGAGCCATTCCTGCTGCCCCCACACTCAGAGCTATCCGCCAGTTTGACAGAAGAAGCCGCAAGTCTACTTCAAGGCCGACTAAGAATAGGAACAAAATCAGGCCGAGGTTGGCAGCAGTATTCAGGACGGGCATAGAGGCGGTTGGGAATATGGCAGCGGTAAAGCCTGGTATCCGTCCAAAGACCGAAGGACCCAGTAGGATTCCCCCAATAATCTCTGCAATGACTCGTGGCTGTTTGATTCTGGAGAGAGGGAAGTGTAGGACCCGACAGAAGATGATGATGATTCCAGCCTGTTGCAGCAAGAGTCAGTGACGGAATGAGACAACCAGGATCGAGTACACGTACCTGAATGATGAAGAGAGTGATGGGATTCGAGGCATTCCATTTGCTTGGGTTTGCGCCTTCTATAATGCCGCCCTGGGCAGGTACTTTAGTAGTAGCGGCTGAGGTCGACGAAGCGTTGGCGGTAACGGTGGAGGTCACCACATGGGTGATTATGCTCGCCATGGTGTGGACAGGTAATCAGTCGAAGCTCCGAGAGGAGGATGCTAGAGAGCTGGGAAGAACTCTGGATTACCCAAAGATTCAGATCAGGGCGCGGGCAGCAAGAGACCTTAAGCGGAGGAGGTGCGGGAACATGAGAGACAAAGGTTCAAGTCCGGGGCCGCTCCTTGTTGCTAATAGATAAGATAAGTGGGGGATGTCAAGTCCGCATCTCTCAAGCAGTCAGATGAGATACATGTCAGCCTTCTTTAGCAGGGTTTTGAGTGACGAATGAGAGAGAGGCCGGGGTGTAGGATTCGAGAAGAAAATGGATGTTCCAGTCATCCTTTAGATGGCCACACCCAAACAAAGAGTCGAGCCGCATGGTTACTGTACTGTGTTGCAGGCACGCCGAATGAACAATGAAATGATCAGAGTTTGCACATAAGATCTTAAACGGAATATGGAATCTTGTTCGATAGGGCTCGGAAAAATACAGTAAGTTGTAGAGCTTACGTGTATAATAGAATACATCACTTGATGCGTTGAACCCTGAAATAAACGTATTTAATTATCTAAGCCCTTAGTCAACCAACGAGCTTGAAAACATTACAGTAGAGATACTTATTTTACACTTAACTACCTTATAAGTAGGTATCCATCCTAAAACGACAGATGAATATGGGATAAGTATCTCATCTTGAGGGGAAAATTCATCCAGCACGGGCACGGTCGAGAACTTCAAGTCTCCCAATCTTAAGCGCCACCCAGTTTCGTGTGTGGCAGGTAGGTAGGTAGGCAGCTTTGATAAGCCAAGCAGAGAACCAGGGTGTATATAGACCGCATTTTCTTACCGTGCAGACGGTGCAGCATCGGAGTTGGCAGTAACCCGGAAAACTTGCCATGTACGGTTCCGTAGACATAGTCATATGCTCGTGACGCTATGAAATTCGCTGCCCACAGTATTCAAATATCGCACACTACCATGTCGTTTGCCCATCAGCCACCTTGAACAACCCATTCTTCTTCTTCTCCATCGCCCACTTCTCGCACCATCCTTTCATCTTCTCTCTCGACTTGGCCGACCCCACATTCACCGTGGGTATGATCTTGTCGATCCGGAGCGCACAGCAAAACATTGTCAGCTCTCGGAAGCTGCTGTGTTCACTGTATGGCACCCCGAAGCAGTTGGCTTCGCGTGTGCTTCCCCGTTGGGGAACGAGTTCTGCCATCGAATATCGTGACTTCCAATTATCTGAATGCAGGACTGTTTGGACCGCTGGAGAGTCAACGAAGCGGCTGTTTGGCGGCCGGTAGTTCCACCCAGACGGTCGGAAGCCAACTATTCGTGAGAAGTGAGGCTTGTAACCGGTAAGGTAGTCTGCCAAAGTCTCCGCCCGAATTTCCATGAGCATCTGCATGTGGACTTGTGCTTCCAGCGGGTTACTCGTCAGTCGTGCCGTCAATTCAGGATCCTCGAGGGCTGCACAGATCTTTTGTTTATTCGGCGGAGCGTAAATCTTGCTGTTCAATGCTTTTGCAACCCCTAAACAAATCCTCTCTTTTCCAATGCTGTACGTACCAACGATAATCAAAAGACGACCTCTAGCTTTCTTCCCCTCCTTCTGGACAGCCTTCACCATATCTGTATCGTCCTCATTGATCTCTTCCTTGACTAAATCAGATTTATTTTGGACAAAGTGAACCATTCCACTGCCGGCCCTCTCTTTCTTAGTCTGTTCCCAGCTATCATGCTCGTCCACGCGATCCTTACTTAGACTAACACACATATCCGCGCAAGCTTTGATGACTTCCTCTTGGCTTGGAAAAGCGTACTTTGGTGTGAGATAAGTCGTGTCCAAGTAGCATACGTCGAGCTTTTGCTGACCAACGTTCTTTTTGGTAACGGCATCGACGATGTCGGGTCGGAGAAGAGGATGCTGCACATGTGCAGGACAAGCACGGAAATCACCGCAGTGTAGTACTCGTTGAATTTTGGGCGTCTTGCCCTTACCGATGGTTTTTTCGAAAAGATAAAGCGAGCTGCCAGGGCAATGATTTGCTGGAATCATGGTGACCTCGACACCCTTTGTTCCGGGTACTTCAATCTTTTGGTCGAAATCTAGGTCAATCACCCATTTTGGATCAACACGTAATTGTCGTCTCACAAGATTTGCCGTGACGTGGCTGCAGTAGATAGGGCCATGGCACCAAGAAGACGTCAAGCCTATGTAGTGGTCACTGTGAAAGTGGCTTAGAAAGTAAGCCAGGCAACCTTCGACAGCACCATATCGAAAAGCATCGACACAGATGAAGAAGCCTGGTAAGATTTTGTAGAATGGACAAGTCCGTTGGTAGGCCGGTTTGCCACGCGATGCGGTCTCTGTGGCTGCGGCAGTTGCCCACGCAGCGTCCTCAGCGTGCGAAGACATGAGCTTAGAGAAAGCAGATGACCCATTGGTCGTAGTCGGTATTAGAGCAAAAGGGTTTTCTTGCCCCGGCTTTGCAATGGCAGCTCGCTGGAAGCGTTTCGTAGCTGGAACTCCATGCGCTGGAGCTCCCTTTTCCGCTTTGATCGGGACACTTGATGGGTCTTTCTCGCTGGTCTGTTTTGCACTTGGAAGCGGTACAGCCTTGCCATCTAAACAATCGTTGACGTGTACTGAAGCCTCCTATGGTATAATTAGACACAATAAACTGAAAGGACGCTCTCTTCGTACCTGATCTGTCAAACCGGCAAAGCTTCCAGAGCATATTGGACAAGACGCTGCTCCTGGGTCCTGTATATCATCTTTTGCATTTTCCAAAGTATCTTTTTCTCCCCCAGGATCTTGTCCAATTTCTTCATCCTCGAAGCCCAACTCAAGCTCTTTTTGTTCTTCCATCCACTGTCGTTCCAGAAATTCTTCACCCTCTTCAGGAAACTCATCGTCGAAATCTTCGATTCCTTCAAAATCGTCGCTGTCGACCATGCTTGTATTTTCTCGTTGAAGTGACGGTACAGGTGGCGAATTTTTTGAATCGATGGCCGGGGGTTCCTCCTCGACGTCTAACTCCGACTTGGGTGTGGTAGATGCTTGATCGCCTTGGCCTTCAGATTCAGAAGCTATACTTCGAGATTCGTGCTTCACCACTTCATGGCCACTATCTGAGTCCTCTAGGAAAGGGCCAGTCCTGGGCCCAGCTTCAACCTTGATGTTGGGTGACGAAGATGAGCGCGATAGTGGCCTATCCACCCTTCGCCGCTTAACCGGCATAGAGTCCTCATTAAAACGTGAAGATTCCTCGTCAGCAGCTGTGTAATCAAGCATGCTCGTGGAAATCTCCGGGTGACTATATTCTCGTGGTGGCGTTGGTGTCTGGACGGGAACCTTGGTCTCGTGTTTGCTAGGGCTATCTTGTAGAAACAGACTATCCTCCTCTTCCGTAATAGACACATTGAATGGGAGGATAGAGTCGGCTTTCTTAAAGAAATTCAATATGCTGCCATTGGGCTTCCCCTTCGCCTTACCAGCAAAACTAGGGGTACGAGCATTGCTTTTCGGTAGCGCCTTACTCCTGCCGACTAGAGGTGTCGTTGAGTTCGCCATTGATCTCACCGAGCTAGTATTACCTTGCAGGTTTGGTTGGACTGTGGACAAGGGAGGTGTGGGAGGACGGCCAGTGGACGGTATGATGGGCGTCTCGATGGCTATTTGCGCAACGGCGTCTCGGGGCTTGCGAAACATGCTACACAATCTAGCATCTTAATGTATATTCGTATTAGCGTAGCGCTGTAGACAAGGAGAAGGTACGTTGTTGAGTGTCCCAGACATGATGGACGGCTTCGCTCGCATCGCGTAGTCACGTGATCACATGACGCCAACGGGCCCTGCGCTGCTTAGAGATAGCGACGATTATAATAAATTTCAATTACGAATAATCTAGTCCGGATCATGAGCTACTACGATATATGAGTAGACATTACACCAACTCATCAAGGAGCAAGAGCAAAATCTAAATGAGGAAATATGATTTGCCTCGCCATGACCTGGCCTGTCCTTGCCAATCCATGGTCCAAGCTGGCAGAGGTTTGATTCCCCATTGCTATCGATCGCAGAGTACTTATGTTATCTCTCATGTCTGTCATCGAGGTTTTGATGCTTGCTGCGCTGCTTCTAAAGTGTGTAGAAGTAGTCAGGTAGATTGTTTTCAGGTGTCCCAGTCGTGGTCGCTCACCTCTCCTAGTAGCATCCTCCAAAAGCGCCGTATCTACCGCAGCCCCAGGCAAGTGAACATAGCGCACGACGCTCCCTCGAATGAAGACGTTCTTGACCGACGACTAGTTATTTGCCGATTAGCCCACGCCCTCCGCCACAGTATCATCCACTTCTCCCCATTTTTGCGAAAGCTTTTTTAGCATTTTCAGCTCACCAGATGCGGGTATTTCAGCTCTTCAATGACTTGTATATCATCTAGCTTGATGTTGAGGTATTGGTCCACAGATTTTAGAGTGCCCTTGATTGAAATGTCGTTCTTGAGCTCCACCGTGACTTCGTGATCCACCAGCGTTTTGAAGAAGCTGCAAGCATGTTAAAAAGCTACACATATGCACAGAGATCGGAGCGAAATTCGCACATACCTGAAGAACAGCATTGCTGGTAGATGTTCTGTTGCGGGACGTAAGCGATCGTTGGCCGCAAAGTACCCGGACTGCCCTTTCTAGCTTGTCGTTCACCGTAGTTTAGCCGAGCCCTAACCAGCAGGGATATGCCATTCAATCAAGCTTCTGAACAGCGACCACGCGACCATGAGAAAAAGCCTACGGAGCTTGTGATACATGTTCGAATAGGGGGACTAGTGAAGGTGAAAATGTTATTAGTCAATACCCCGGGCGATCTATAGCATTCATCCAGGAGGGTATCACAACAAGCAGGTCACCCACGGTTACAAGTACTGCATCCACCGAGAGCAATGCAGTTGAATCGTTGAAACACACTCATGATCAAAAGTAATACATGACAGGAAACGATTCTAAATATTCAGTCCGCGACACTACTTCCTGCGTCTTCCCCACTGGCGGCAGGCTGGTCCTGTGTTTTCTTGCCGGGTAGATTCCCTACTTCGTCTGATGCGGCTGTCACATCTTTGGTCTTTCTAGCGTCTTCCTCGGCGTCTGGTTCAGTTTCCCTCTTTTCAGGCTCTAACGTCGCAGTTTTTGGCTTGGCGCCCCCATGATTCCCTCTATTCAGGCCATCTTCCTCCGCCTCTTGGGCTTCAGCTTCGGGTTCCTTCGCTATTGCCGTCTTCTTTTCTAGATCTTCGTCTTCTCCTGTCCCGGCCGGTCCGTCAGTCAACCCAGCGGTTTGACTACCAGCTGCATTTGCTTCGGTCAAGCTCAGGTCTTGCATACTATCTGTGACTTTGTTGGAGCTTGAAGTAGTGGCTGGAACTCCATCTGCTTTAGACTCGACAGTACTACTTCCAGTCTCGGGCGCCATAGCTGATCGAGCATCGGTGGTACCAGATGGAGGTGGCGTCCCGGTCGGTGCAGAGTTATCGAGCTTCTGCAGCATCTCTGAGGAGGAACTAGACTGCTCAGAACCCTTGGCTTGAGCTGTTATCTTTGCACTACTAGATTTCTTGGCATCACCAGCCTTTTTAGCTGCCTCAAAGCCTGCTTGGCGCATGGCTGTTGTTAAAGGACTGTCGATTGTAGAGGGAGGAGGGCGGGGTGGAGTATCTGTCGATGTAGGCGCCTTCGATGGTGTCTTGGTCGGAGTGTAATTGATTGCAGGAGCTTTAGATGGAGTATTTGGTGCAGAGGGAGTGGGGGTTGATGGTGCCCCTGGTGTAGGTCCAATCTTCTCCTTGAGCTCGCCATACTCGTTCCACTCTTCAACTTCTTCGAGATCCTATTCATGCTGTTAGCATTGCTCGGCGACAGTGTAGTCTTAGTAAGTTTACTCCAACGACTAAGCCCATCTGTACGAGCCCTGGTAGCTTCCTTTTCCCCGCTCTTCGACCCCATAGCATACGAGCTCTCTCGTCCGTTGCGACATCGAGTGCTAAGAACGGGATCTTGTTGGCTTTTAGGATGGTCTCTAAACGAGATGTAGCGGTAATGATATGTGATGAGCCGGAAGTGAGGGACGTGTATAGGTAAAGATTTGGATCAGTCTGGTAGGATTTCGGAGTAGAATCAGCCATTGTAATGATGCGACCAAAGTGTAACGGATGGGAGGCGGGAGCCAAGATGCCCTACGATGGAAGCTTCTCTAGATGTCCTTTTGAGTGGTTTAATGCCCTATCGCTCTCAAAGTATTATTCTACGAAATATTGTCGACTTCATTCCTGTGCAACATCCTATTCATCGCCTTTTGAATACACATTCATCAAAGCGTTTTGTGAAACAAGCGTCGATTTCTTCGATCGAGCACCTCGACTTTCTTCATTCCCTCTTCTTGCCGGTTGAGAATAGGAAAAGCCAGTAGCATTTCATAGCATAGGATCCCCCATTGGCCACGTGGAGAAAACAGTTCCAGGCCTGTGGCTTCGCAACACTAAAGTACTATCCAATGTCCTCAATATTGTCACCCAATGGACCTTATCGGGTCCACCAATTGTAGAGTATAGGTCTTTTTATTTGACTGTTAGTATCAGCGATGTGATTGCACATGATTGTACTCCGTAAACCCATTGAAGATGTATTATGTGCCACTAGAACCTCTAGAATGATAATGGCGGTCAGTTGTCCGACGTCCAGTTGCGCATGCCGCAGCTTGACGTGGCAGTTGATGCAGATAAAGGTCTTGAAGTGAACGCTTATTTGCTTTCGTGGCACATCTTCTGCCCGTGCATGATCGGGCTCGATTGCAGCTTATTTCCATGCGCTTTGCTTCGAATCAACAAGCTTGATAGAGAGCTACAGATTTGACTGTCTCCTCTTCTCGACAGCCTCCCTCAACTTGGTGATTACAGCTGCAGGATCTTCGGCACCAAAAACAGCCGAACCTGCGACTATGACGTTGGCCCCTGCTTCGGCAGCTTGAGCAATAGTCCCCTCGCCCAGTCCGCCATCAACCTCGATGTTCAGGTTGGGATATCGATCGCGTAGTGCTTTCACTTTCGGTAATTCCGAAGCCATGAACTTCTGGCCTCCAAACCCAGGATGTACCGTCATCACTAAAACCATCTAGAACTGGTCAGAATCGTCTAGTACCTGGGAAGAAAGTCTGCAGACATCTGGAATTTCTTTCTCCTCCGTGTTTTCCAATATGTCCCACAAGACATCGACTGGTGTTTCGGGCTTGATGGCAACGCCTGCGAGCATACCATGATCATGTACAAAGCGGATCAGTTCTTTCGGGTTTGTTTTGGTATCAGAATGGTCCGCAGGGTTCTCAGCGGCTGTAGATGCCACGGCGGCTTCGTAGTGGAAGCAGTAAAGGTCGCAGCCGGCCCTTTGGAAATCTTTCACCCATTTCTTAGGCTAAACGCATTGATCGTACATTAGCAGGGTGCATGCAGTGACAAGACGAGAGCAAGCGTACACAATGCCTACCTCGGCTATCATCATATGGCAATCGAAGGTGCCTTTCCCAGAAGCTGCAGTAGGTCGTTGAACATGCTGGCGTATCTTGGTGACAACAGGGGCCCCAAAGGTCATGTTGGGCACAAAGTGCCCATCCATCACGTCCACATGAAGCCAGTCTGCTCCATGGTCGATAGTGTCGGAGCATGCGGCGCCTAAAGCACCAAAGTCTGCGGACAATATTGATGGCGCAATGATAGCTTGAGGAGACATGTCGCTGCCGCTAGATTGAGTATAGCTTGACAAGACTACACCAGGACAGTCCCTCGACAGGGCATACGTGTCAAGCCAGCAGAAGCGGACTGTTCAAAGGTGGAATGGACGGAGGTGTGGATAGGGAGGATCGAGTGTGCACCGGCAGGGCAGGCGTAGTAGTGGGGTGAAGCTCGGAGAGGGACCAGTATCGCTGACTAAGCGTCAATGGTCCCGCCAAGCCCCCAGTCGTGTTTTCCCTCGACTCGTCGACTCGTCCATCCTTTCTATCTTTACCCTTACCCCAGACCTACCGTTCATGTCGACTTCTCTTGCATTGTTGTTGTGGCCGCTGCATTGCCAGCGCTTCTCGCATCTCATGCACAAAACAATAATCGTTTCTTCCTGGGAAACGGTTCTCCACGTGTTTGCAGTCGAAGTCTCGACTTCGCACCACTGTTGTACGCGCCCAAGATAGAACTAGCAACGTCAGCGCGTAAAGTGCTGCATCTTGGCCCCAATCAGCTACACTACCATGGAGCTGTTCAATTCAACGGCGCCTTTACCATGGCCGTGGGTTCGCTGATTGGCGATCTCTCAGTTCATGCTTCACTACTTCTGGAGTCTTCAATAGCGCTCCAATTTGGCTTGTCCTGCATGTACTCTATTTCCGTGGCTTGGTCTCTTAATCTAGCGTAGTCAATGATTCGCAACCGCTGGCTCTATCTCACTGGCGAGCATTATTCTATAAGTCCTACATGGCCCACAACCTTCTCTTCCTGATGAGTCAACTTGCTTCTTGATTGTTTCGCTCTGTTTTCCATACTTCGTCTTTCTTTCTCCGCTGTTGCTCGTTGATCGACTATACCCAACTTTAGATCCCGTTGATCGGAATTGCATAACACCTTATAATAACCTTTGACTCAGTTATATCTCCCTGAGTACCAAGATAGACCGGCTCTGTTTTAGTCATGGATAACTATCTACTACCCGCCACTACATACGTGCCTCCAACCCGGCAGGCCCGGAAGCAAAAACTTAATACCATAATAGAGGATGAGAGGAGCGAGGATGGGGCGAATGGCAGCGAGGAGGAGATGGAAAGTCTAGGACGGGGGAGGCCTCGACTACTCATCGCCCCTCGGTCCGCCCAGTCAACATCTCCAGTGCCCTCTTTAACGTCATCGATATCATCCTACTCCGTGAACAACCGACTGTCACGAGATTTTGACGATCTCTACGACGTCTCCGATGCAGAGTCCATGCACGAGAATGACATTGCTACAAGTAGTCGCTCTGTCTCACCAGAGAGCCTACCTGGCTCCAAAGAAGTACGAGTCCGATGCCCTTCGCTAATCATACCCTCCCCAGGCTACTGGCCGACAATACAAAAGATGCAGAACCTCAAGCCAGCCTTACCACCGAAGATTCCAATATCCCCTGCAGCGCTCTCATTGCTGGCACGCGACCTACCAAGCATGAGCCACCCTCCTTCATTGGACGGAAGTTGGACTTCAGACCCGCTTGCTCGATCGACTGCACCTCCTACTCCTAATCCAGAGGTTGATCCTAACAGCGAAGATATGTGGGGTGAAACAAATGTCAAGACGGAGTCGTCTGTGCACCGCGAGACAGTGTTCTTTGACATTGACGGTTCCCCAGACCTCGCGATGCGGATGGATGATGTAGACCAGTGGTATAACGGCGCTGGACTCGACGTTGGAGAGACCACAATTGTGCGAGACTTTGCTTGCGATGCGAAGTATGCTATGCTCGATAGCCCCGTGCCTGATAGTCCAGTGCTAGGGACTGAGGACGGCTTTTCAGAAACAGGCGTCCAACTTCCTTCGGAGGCACTAGCAACTCTCCAGCACCTTTCACTCGAAATTCCGTTCAAAGCAGACCTCGCACCGGATAAGGCAACAGCCGAGGAAATGACAGAGGTCCTCTTTCAGCCTTCACGTCCACACAGCGTAGATATGACACCACTGTCCCAGATATCAGAATACAGTATCTCGCGACTTAGCATTCCTTCACCTGGTGGATTTTTTGCATCGCTCGATGTCAATGCTAGGTCTACATGGTGTGGAGGTGGATCAGCACCAGCCTCTGCAGCACCCCCCTCGTCCACTACAGCCGAACACTTTTATAACTGCCCGTGGAACAAAGAACCTGCCGCGACAATTGAGAGTATCATTGAAGTCGATGACACAGACACAGATGGACCTCCAACAGCACGCCAGATGCCATTCCGAACAGAAACTCAAGAGCAACCCCAAACAGTTGCCGAAGAGCTGCAGCATACGCCGTTAATTAGACCTCAGCAGGATTTTGACGAGGATTACGAGCACGAAATTCAACAAGTTGCAGAGCAAAGCCTCGATAGAACAAGTGTCTGGCTTGCTGCTCAGACGTCGTACATGTCTGCGTTGAAAGAGACGAATCCCGTAAACGATGTTAGTATCAATGCTGTTGGTGTAGCCCGAAGAGCCAGCCAACACATTCGAAAGGACTCTTTGGGCACTCCTATGAAGAAAGCCGTTCATTTTCTCGAGAGCGAGACAGCGCACAGAGATCTCAAAAGTACAGGGAAGCCTGGCGAGTCAGACTCGGTTTACTACCACGCTTTTCAACACATTGCCAACGATACTAAGCGTGCGGATGCCTTTCGACATCGCAACGAGCGATCCAACTCGATCCAATCTAGCCGCCTTTGTCTCCCAAATGAGCATCTCGATCGGCTTCAGGGCAATTACAACATGACCGAGACTGACCGCCCATCGCGCCCAAGGCCTATCTCGATGTTCCCAGGTAAAGAGACCGATACCAATGAGCAGACTGCAGAGCAAAAGGTCATCGCTCGGGTTGAAAGAGAACGCCAGGCATTGGAGCAAGTCAGCGCATCGATGTGGGTGGTCGAAGCCTCCAAAATGTTGAGTGGAGGAGGTCTACTAAACAGTCCTGCCGTCAATACCTTGAATCAAGCATCTACCTCCAAAACCGAAACTGCCGGTATCCCAAACTGCCTTCGTATACTTGACTTAGGAGGGCAACCTAATGGCGATTGGGCGTGGCATTGCGCGAGGGAATTTCCAAGCGCCAAAGTGTACACTGCCACGACCGAGGTGCACCTTGTTAACTCTAGCATCCGAGGTCCTCGAAACCATCGAAAGGCGGCCGTTTCCAAACTTTGGGAGCTTCCATTTCCGGACCATCACTTCGACGCAATCTCAGCGCGGACATTGTTCAGATACCTAAAGCACGAGAAGCCCCTAGGAGAGAGCATTGACGAGTACGATCTTTGCCTCCGCGAATGTCTCCGATGCCTCAAACCAGGCGGATACCTCGAGTTCTTCCTGCTCGACTCGGAAATCGTCAACTCGGGCTCTCGCGGCACAGCTGTCTCAGTCGAGTTTGGCTTCAACCTCAGAACTAGAGGCTACGACCCCCTCCCAACAAAGAGCTGGCTCGGCCGCGTGCGAAGAGCCGGCTTCGACGACATCAAACGCGCCTGGACCTTCCTCCCCATGGGCTCCCCCGTAAAAGAGAACTTTGTACTCCCAGAGACCCCGCCGCCCAACGTCTCAACCTACCAAGACAAGGCCGAAGCGGTGCAAGGCCCCGTCGGCTCGACCGCCGACGCGGCGAATGTGTCTGGGCTTGTGGGCAGCTGGGCGTGGGAGCAGTGGATGCTGAAGCTGCAGATGGAGATGGGGAAGGAGCGGTTGCTGGAGGGCGTGGGGGCGGTGTTGGAGGAGGGGAAAACGACGGGGGCCGGGTGGAGGTGTTTGAGCGGGTGGGCCAGGAAGCCCGTCGGGGGTGCTTGAGCGTGGGATGTAGTACACACTGGTCTTTGCAGGTAGATAGATTGTCATGTATGCTGTCGCTCACCGTAATTCCGTTCTTTCCTTCCAAAATCCACTTGGTTCTCTTCCGGTGCAATGAAACGGCTAGGAATGGGGGGTGGACATTATCTTGCCCCACACTTGCGAAGATATCTGTTGTTGCAATCCGGCTTTATCTGCTTGGCCGCTTGGCTGCTTGGCTGCTTGGCCGCTACTGCCAACCTCAAGACACTTGAATATCCCAATACTTGTTTCTGGGGAGGCCCGAGAGGCTTGTCTTCGGAATGTCTGAGGACCTTCACATCCTCCAACCACGAACACTTGGGAAATTTTGGGAAGCCGACACCAGCGTCTGAACGAGTCGGTCTTCAGAATTAGGTGATATAGCCACAACTGTTCTGTGGAGTTTGGCGATGCTCCAATTCCAGCTGGTCGTATACTTATACTATGCTATGCGCGGCACACATGATCAATCATTAAGGCATTATTTTGGATGTGGACAAGGTGGGGATGGATGTATGAAACTGATGTTTACTGAGTATTACTATTCCGCCTACGTCTTGGATAAAGCAAGCCTATATAAATCACCATCACAAAAGGTCTGCACAAGTTGCCCTTTCGCGCCTATCCTCCACAGGACCACGGCGCAGCCTAGAACTCAAGCCACCACATTATTCCCCCTCCTCAACCTTCCTCGCCTGCGGCGCCGTCACCCTAATCCCGCTCTCCAGCCTCTGCAAACCGAGCGGATAGCCCTTGCACAGACACCATGTGCGCACCGTCTTGATGGCGTTCTTAATCTCCCTGCCACTCAGCTCCCAGCGCGCGAGCTGCTGGACATCGGCCTCGGACAAATTCGCAAACGAGGTCGTCTGCGATGCAGAGGTTTCGGAAGCAGGGAGGCGGGAGAGGAATTTCTGCCAGAGTTTGAGGCGGGAGGGGAGGGTGAGGGGGGAGAAGAGGAGGTGGATGTTGACGCGGGAGCGGAAGGCGGGGTCGATGGTGGAGTAGAGGTTTGTGGTGAGGAAGATGATGCCTTGGAAGTATTCGAGTTCGCGAAGGAAGACTGTGAGAAGGGGGGATATTGGCGAGAGGGAACGTGGAAGGAGATGGCGGGGGGCGACTTACTCGATACGAGTTCGTTTCTTACGACGTCTTCTGGCGAACGTTTTGCCATGAAGACGTCGGCCTCTGAGTTTGAAATTAGTTACGCCAGAATCAGATCTTAGCCTTGTCGGCTTACCATCTAATAGGATGACAGCGTTCCACTCTGTTGCCATCTCAAATACTTTCTTGACCTTTTCCCCAAGACTTTTCGCGTTTGTGCCGAGCTCCTCAGCCTGCAGGTAATACAACGGTCGCCTTGTCTTATCGGCCACTATAGACTGCCAGTAAGCACTCTCGGCCGATAGATGAGATGCGTGGAGACATACCAGCCTCTGCTAGTAGAGTCTTTCCAGTCCCTGGAGGGCCACTAAGAAGAGATATGAGGCCCTGGCCTAAGACTAATCAGCTATAGGACGGAAGAGGCTGCTTGCTTCTGTGAACCTTTGCCGATGATAACATCATCCAACCCAGCCTTCATCCGTTTGTGGTTCTCTACAAACGTCAATACGAGGTCTTTGTGCTCCTCAGGATACACCAGATGAGCGTATGCTTCGTCGTTCCACACTACCGGTTTTACATCATCAATGTAGAATTCAACTAGTATGATGGTCAGTGATTCAGCACCTGGAAAATAATCTGGGATCGGTCTTACGCCATAGCTTTTCTCTTAGAGCAAACCCACAAAGCATCGGAGATACAAACACGAGGTCTCGGTTTCTTGCCAGCATTGCGGCCTTGTTTGTTTGTTGCTCCTTACTATCAAGGGGTCGAAGATACATGGAATCCTCTGACAGCGTATTCTCCTCGGATTTGTATGGGTTCAGATTGGGGGTAGATTTTTGAATTCTTTCGAGACCTTTGTGATGCTTGGCATATCCATAAAAATCAACAAGAATACGCCCTGACACCTATGATCGTTTCAGTAAACGTGTCTTAAAATATCCCGAAAACTCAGACTCACATTGTGCCTCTCAGTCTTGGCGCCAACGAAATTGCCGGTTCCGGCATATTCGCAGTAATTGAGACCTTGATAGTCAAGCACTTTCTTACCTCGGGCTATCAACTTGCTTTTGAGTAGGCTCGCATTAGCATGAAATGACAAGGGATAATTGGGAAGGCTTGATATCGGTAGGTTTCCTTCAAACTCTGGTATTTCCAGATTGGTAATCGTCCACTGAAACGTCGCTCCAGTAAAGACGATGTGACAGCATGATACTGATAAGGCGGGTGGAATTTGCTGATATTCAGTGTCAACCACCCGGAACAAACGCTCGCAATCCTCAGCGCCGCGATATATGATGGAGTCTCGAGGAAAGTAAGCCCATGCGAGCTTGAAAGAAATGAGCTTGCTGTCTCTTAGATGTCTCAACTGGATTAACATGTTCCCAAAAAGCTCGGCCATCAATTGGGTGAGTAGATGGAGGTGCTCTTTCAGGACACTTCCAGCGCTTGCCTCGCTATAAGCGGCGATGATGTTATCGTAAGAGAAGAACAATGGCTTGAATGGTGAAGTGAACGTGGCGGTCTCGTGGGCTTCCAAGAAGATACCTTCGTGCTCAACGATGTCTTTCAAAGAGGTTACAAGTACTGGACTTTGAACCTCGATTTTTTCTATCTTTAACGGAGTACGGCCGGCAATAGTAGGTTGTTCAGGATCTGCGACTTTATATACCTTGATCGCAACGCGGTCATAGGCTTTGGACACCTTTTGCTTCAATTGTTTTGGCGGAGTTTCCACCCAATTGACATTACTACCATTACTCTTTCCAGCATAGAATGTTTTAATGACGGGGTTAGTGCCGAAGGTTGTCTCCTTGCCTTGGATTGTAGGCTGTGGTAAGGGCGATTTCAATGGGTATTCATCAAAAGTCGTCGATGCGGAATGATTGACAATGATAGGAGTATCAGAAGCGACGACGCGCCTAAGCATGTTCTTGAAAGCCATTTCAACCTGCAGAGCTGACGGAAATATTCTTAGCTGGCTGGCTAGATTGGGAAGAATACAGCAATCTATAGCTTGACAAGTTGTTATCAATGAAGGGGCAGTACCATCGAAGTCTCCGTTCATGGAGGTGGCAATGTCTCTTTATCCTTCTTTGACCTATTCCTAAAGTCCTCCTTCCCACTAACACATGCGTACATTGCATTGTTGCCTAAAGCGAGAGCTTTATAAATAGCTTGGGTGTCCTAAGTGACGGGTTAACTGCGCCCCGTTGTAGAGGTTGAAGCTACTGATACTCCAATGGAAAAGAAATTACCAGGATCTCAATGAGAGTTTAGTCCTCCGGCAGCTGTGATCCGCGGCTCTACTTGTGCACTTTGCCTCGAAATGGTTCGCGACCCAACAACCTTAAGAAATCCTGGATCACTTTACTGTTGTCGTGTCCGAGAGTACGCATGTGGAGACTGGAAGATACCAACGCAATGCTGAATCTGCAACCTGTTGTCACGCGTTCAATACACACCTTGTAGAAATGAAACGCTAATTAGAGAACTATTGGCCTTGTAACTTCAGGAAGATCTTGACAGCCCGCAGAAGTCCCAGGACTTGAGATCAACCAATCGGAGACAATCAGATTCTTGCTACTATGAGATCGCTTTACCATGGATTGCGCCATAGTTGGTGTGATATCCGAACGTAATGAAATTTTAGAGAGTAGGAAGAGAGTGTGAGCCCAGTGATAATCCAAGGTCTTCTAATCCAAGACATATGGGACACCTTGGTTCAAAAGTGTACAGTCAAAGGTAGGGCTTGTGAAGTATTGAATACTTCAGAGGATCCTGGGGATATATATGGTACGAAATGATGATAAGACGAACAAAGGTGAGGAGAGCAAAAAGGCTTCTATGACTTGCTATCAGAACGCACAAGAGCGAGAACTTTTGAAGCCATCTAGCATTATAAAATGCTACACATCATGAGGACTAGATACCCGAGTAGAGTCCATACTCTCGCTGGGGGTTCCATGTCACGGAGCGTCTTATTCCGTACTCTTCGAAGGTAGAGGCTGGCAAGCTGAGGACGTTTAATGCAAAGCCATGCTTGATAGCAGAGGGAGTCGAGGTACTTGCTTCGCTCCTAGATGAGGTCCGCAAACGGATTCCTCGTGACCTGGATGAATAGCAATCAATTGAGCCTGCTGGCTCGCCCAAGTCCGTCACCAGTAAGAGGGTTCGAGAAACAACCGCAAGTTGATGAAATAGGCGGCCGTCAAGGCTCCGGTCAATCGTTGGAATACTTTAGTGGGTTTGACAAGCGAAAGATGAAGCCCTTCCGCCCACGCTAAGGCGCAGTTATTGACCGGACCAAACCCGTAGCGCGAGTAGTCAATAGTCCTGCACGAGGCAACTGCGGTGGTGGTGGTGGTGGTGGTACCGAAGCACCTTCTGCTTGCATGAACTTGCGATAACAACTGATGGAGCGTTATCCGCCACGATAAGAGGTTGCGACAACAACCGTGACAGGGCAAATCCTCCAATCGTCGTTGAGTTCTCCCCAGAACAATCAGTCCGTCGAAGTCCTGCCCAGAACAACAAACAGTAAGGTACGGAGTAGACAACAGGAACACCCCCAGTTGCTTGGATTTCCCCCGTCAGCGATCCGTTCCGTGCAGTGTGCAGTGTGCCGTGTGTTACTGGCCACTCAGAGCCAAGTTCTCCTCTCGAATCCGCGCCCGTTCAGCTACTTCGTATTTCGCGCATCTAGCGGGGGCGAGTTCTGGGTGTGGAGGCTGTACGCCTCGCTGCCATGACAAAAATGAACCATCACGACCCTCTTCTCTTTCATTGTACACTTACCATGATAGTATACCTCTTTGACCTTGTTCTTCTCCATGTCCGACTTGTCTGCCTAATGTCACTGCCTGCTGGCGTTGCTATTCGTAGCCGCTCGTTCGAGCCCCATGGCGGGATCCATGTTCAACCCCCATGACCTAATCCCGAATCCTTTGCGCCCACGACGGCCGCAGAGGAGACGAGTGCCGCCAGCTGCTAATCATCATCTCGGAGGTAGTATCGATAATGACCATCTTCTTTATAACCTCACTGGATATCAAGCACCGTATCTTCAAAACTTCGAAGAATTACCTCCAGGAGCCTCGTTATCGCCGAATCTACCGGATCTACAAGATGATACCTACCCGCAAACACCATTCAACGAGGAACAGCACAAGGCCATTGAAGCTTTGGTAGACGTTCCTGACGATGTTGTCATGCATCAGCTTGCGTTGATTCGCTCAGATCATGAGAGTCGGTCCATGTGTATGATGCTGTTGGAAATAGTAATGCCATATCTTAGCTAACCCCTTGCTCGTAGGCAGTTCAGATAGACTTGCAACGGTACCAGAAGCATCAAATTTCCCCTTCACAAACTCCACTACACGCAGAACCTTACCGACCGAGATGCCACTGCCTCCGAGGCTCAGATCGTCGCAGCGAAGCGGTCCATTGCAGCTACAAGAGTCTTGGAACAGAGGTCCTCAGCAACATAGACCATCAAAGGGATCAATTTCCAGTACCGTTTCTTCCATGTCTTATGATCCTTCGGTTTTTTCACAAGCCAGTCACGAACCTCTCACCGGAAATAGTTCTAGGCACCCTTCTGGAGATTACTCAACACAGGCTTCGGTGCTGGCAGCGAAGTTGTCCCATTCAGCAAAAGAACCATCTGCCAACAACATTTCCGGAAATGGTGCCACTCAAGGTTGTCCCGCTCTAGGTTATCCCGAAGCTCCTACCAACACCGCCATTGAAAATTGTAATGCTCCTGTCAACTCCCAAGCCTCCTCCAACGCAATCAAGTTCTCGTGTACGTTGTGTGACTCAAAGGCCACTTTCAGGGGGAAATCGGAATGGAAGAGACATGAGCTCTCGCATATGCCATCTGTCGAATATGTCTGCCTACCTAGAGGTTTAATAGAAGAGGGTTTTCGATGTGCCATTTGCAGCGCTCACAACCCAGGCAACCAGCATATACTCGAGCATAACGCGCACTTGTGTCTTGCAAAGGAAATAGAAGCCAGGACTTGGGTGCGCAAGGATAAATTCGTCAAACATCTCATCAGCCATGGCTTGTCTAGCAATTCCCCCCAGGTCGCTAGATGGACGCGGAAACTTCCGAACCGGCTGTCTGGTTGTGGGTTCTGTATCAGGGGCTTTAATGACTTCAATGAGCGATCTTTACACGTCGCCAAACATTTCGAGAGTGGTTGCGATAGGGCAGACTGGGATCACTCGAAAGTGATTCTTGGTCTGCTTAGCCAGCCACATACGGCTATGAGCTGGCAGTCTCTACTCGGTGAGAGGTTTGGCGGACAGCCTTCACCACAGATCGCATGGTCGGAAGAACTGGCGCCAGGCATACGGAACCGTCTCGAGGAAGGACAAGATAGTGGATACGACCTTGCGCTGGCGGCTTTTCAATCAAGCTCTCTATGCCAAAAGGCAGGCCATGACCAGGAGAATAGTCATCAACAGACTTATGGTCCGAACGAGGGACTGGTTTATCCAGTTGAGCACCCATCCGGGATGGACACTGACATATATATGCCAGAGGCATCGCAGTCGTGGTTCGACGACAGCGAACCAATATCCGATTTCACCGATGTTTGGGGGTTCCCCTGAGCCACGACAGGTTTCTGGATTTGAGTGACTAGGGAATTCGATCGGACTATCGTACAGCTGGGATTATCCACAACCTCACATTGGAGATAGAGGAAAGGTACACTGAGAAAATCGACCCTTCCACCGCGAAACCCCAAGCATATTGCCGATTGGACCTCCCTCCAAATCCCCTCAGACTTCCCATCCTCCTGCTCCTTCTCCTCTTCTTTCCACACCCTATCCGGTTCTTCCAACCCGACAAGTCCTTCTCCACTAGCGATAATTTCGGCCCCGTTGACCTCCCGTCAAGTTTCCACCCGGTCTTCATGCCGAGCTCCAATCTTCTAAAATCCTGTTCATCTAGGCCAAGGCGACGTCGATAAGCTTCCCGCTCGGATTCCAACTTCACCCGGAAGGAGGCCCCGGGCTCGACGACTTGGTGATCGGCGGGCTTGGCAACAGCGACGATGGGGTCGCTCTGCTGATACTTGACAGCAGTGAGAAGGAGAGAGAGCCGTGTGGACGTCTGGAAAGGCACGTTGTCTTCGTGCATTGGCTGGTAAGTCGAGAGGGTTGGAGTTCAATTGGACGACATGGTAGGGTTGATGGGCCCGTCTTGTTGGTCTGAAGCCTTTTCCTTAATAGGGAAAATGGAGAACCACCCCGGGCAGTAAGTTTCAGGCTTGATTTGCTCTCTACAACGCGTTTTCCTAAAATTCCGATCTCGGCGGCAACCTTTTGAAATATCTGAATGCGTTTCTCATTCTCTGCGCTTTTTCGCTGTCTACCTTCTTGTCAGTCCTACGAAGCTCAAGTACCCGAGGACTCGCTTCGACTTCTCGACGTGACGTTGTCGCGTGTCAACGCTGAAGATTGAGGGATTGAGATGATGTTGAAGAATTTGGAGCATATCTATTTGGCTGATCAAACACAGGAAATCGGTTGCCGAGAATGCTTGGATGGGTACCGAAATCTTTATTTCTCAAGTCTATCCAGCTTGTTCGAAACGTTGATAGAAAAGGGCCCGATTGAGAAATGGAAGAATTGCTTCCTCGAGATAGAAGGAAGTATGAGGAATTATAAAGCCAGAGCAGAGAGATAGAAAACCTTAACAGCAACCTAGTGCATCCAGTCATCTTCATTCATCTGCCCCCCTCCCACTCCATCCCAACCGGTTCCCGCAAGCCCTTACAAAAAGCCTCTAGCCATAACAAGTCCCCATTCCCGTAGCACACAAACCCCAGACTCAAAACACCCCCACCCCTCACCCCTCCCCCTTCCCCCACCCCATCCCCTCAACCCACCACCCCCTCCCCCCCTCCTCCCCCAACCACCTCCCCACCTCCCCCACCTCCTCAAACACCCTCACCTGCCCAGCCCTCACCCCAAAATCCCCCACAACCTCCCCCCTCCTCATCACCCGAAAGTCCTTATACCGCAACCTCTTGACCACCTTCACCCACGCCTCCACGTTCTCCAGCGACGAGGATTGGACAAGCATGATTCCGGGGGGCCGGCCGGTTTTTAACAGGACGGAGCAGGAGAGGGAAGAGGCGGCGGTGGTGAGGAGGTGGATTTTGTGGGGGGAGGTTATGTGGTGGGTGCGGAGGAGGGCGCGGTGGGGCATTTTTCGGGAGGGGGGAGCGGGAGGGGGGAGGGGGGAGGGTGCGAGGTGGGGGAGAGGGTGTGGAAGGTGAGGTGTGGGAGGTGGGTTGGAATATTATGGTAGGGTTTTGGCGTTGGAGATGGAGGTTACGAGGTAGCTGATGGAATTACCTCGGCAGCGGTGTTTTTCCACCCCGGATCGCCAAGCGGAAATGATTCCGTAAGGGAACACCAACCCACGCACACAACACAGCCGTTCACGCAGAAGCGATTTCTATATCTCGCGAATCAAAGATGTGAGCATCAGAAGGATCGATGTTTGCAACTAACGTGACCCGCCCAGTATGATTGGTCAATCTAATAAAGGCAAAGACGTCACAAATGTTTGGCCATCAAGAAGAACACTCTTCAGGAGGTAAGAAAGATAAAATAATAAGGGATCATACCGTAATCCAGATTGTGAATCAGTCGCACTTCGCTTCTCTGGAAACTCACGCTAAAGGAATCCAAGAGCAAGAGCTTGAACAATAACTTAAGAATGAACTTTGATGGAAGATGACTAGGAGAAAACAGCTGGCATTGCATTATTTCTTGCCACTACTACATTCCGGTAAGGCGGTTTCAACGGCTTCGACGCTCTCTACGGTGCTCCTTCATCGTACGCTAATGTCCTGGAAATGATGCTCCTTTGGACGAGAGGAGAGCGAAATCTAAAAAGACGGATTCAATCTATCACATTCTCTCATACCGTACAGGTTCAGTGAAGCACGAGAAAATGCACCTGCTACCTTGACTCAAAACTGCTTCTTCTCCTTTTGGCGCGTCAGCTGACCTCTCATTCACCATCTTCGGCTTACATCATCTCCTTTGTTCATCCTGGCTTCATCTCTACGCGTTTCTTCGAAATGCATGTGTAATCGGATCACTTAATCTCGACCTATCAATAGGCTTATCAGTAGGACTTTAGACCAAAGCACCAGGATGTGGTCGGTGCGGCTATAGCCAATGGAGAAGAATTTCACGGAAAGTATACCAGTGAGCCTAAGGTTCAGGATGAGAAGTCTTTCATGAAGAGTGAAGGGGCACGAAGATGTAGGCAGCTGTGGACCAAGACTGAGAAGGCGGAAGCATTGGGAGCGGTTGCAGAGCTCAAGGTAGCTGAGTGATAATGTAAGCTTTTTCGCACTGGGGACTCGGGAGTAGAATCTTGGACAACCCCTATCAACTGACAGTCTCGGCAGCCATAAGGCGGAGTAGTGCTGGGACTCGAACAGCTTGCTAACCTTGCCGATTTTCATCTCTTCTACACTCATGAACATCAAGAAAAGATGGATTCTGGGCGCGATTATGCAGCTAAACTTTCGGACAGTCTATTCGATCCTAGTGTTACTGCCCAGTCAAAAAATTTAAATCAAAATCAATTAGTTTATTCTTTTGATGGCTTACGGGCGGACCAAGCTTCGGAAGCACCAGGATCATTATTCATTTGGTCATCTTCCCCAACGTTGCACAGCTCTATATATTATCCAGCATTCGCTTTCAACAACCTAAGATAACTCAAACGCACACCTATCAATCCCAGATTCCGAGTCAACTAGTCTTCCTCTCTACCCACATTTTCCAATAACAATCTTAACAAAAACCTTCTTTGCACGGTTTGGCTCCTTATCGAGCTATTACCGCTGCTGCCGCAAAGCCTCCGAGCGCCCAAACACCCCAACCTATACTCCCACTCCCTCCAACCGCCGCTCCCGTCGCTTTCGCCGCTGTCGCCGCAGTACTAGATGGCATACCCGGAGAAGTACTCAACGGCGCCATACTCGTCCCCATCATCCCTCCACTCGACGCTCCACCTGTTCCATTCGGCATCCCAGTCGCATTAACCCCGCCAGCACTCACAACCATAGATGTATTCATCGGGTATGTTGCGCTGCTCGTAGCGGCCACGCGCGGTACTGTCGACTCCCCGGATGTGAAGAGCAAGGGCGCGGCGGTAGAACCGGCTGAAGCGGTGGTGTTGGGCACAGGGTTGGGGATTGAAGACGGGAACGAGGAGGAGGGAGGGGCGATGACTTTGGCCTGAGGGGTGCTGAGGGCTAGGGAGGTGGCGATGGCGGTGGGGGCTTGGATTTGGCCGTCGTTGATTTCGGAAATGATGCCTTCAGCGTGGGCGAAGATGGATGGAAGGGATAAGAGGACGGGGAGGAGGATGGTAGAGATGGTAGGGTACATTTCGTGAGTTTCCTTTTTTTAAGCCGGTCGTGGTGATGATTATCGAAGCTCTTACCAGGTCCCTCGATGGTTAGAGAAAGCAGAGTCTGACAGAGTTGTAGAAAGAAGAGGTTTTGCGAAGGAGGTTTTTGAAAGAGAACAAAGCGAACGGCGGCGGAAATAGGTTTACGATACGTGAACGGAATGTGGAAAAGGTAAACATGGTGCAAGGGATCAGGTGCTACGTTTCAGAATTGAGGAATGCGAAGCTCTTCCGCATTCGGCTTGTTCTCTTTGAAGAGCTATTTTTGGTCTCAGCTCTTTCTGATTTTTATTCTTCTCGCTTCAAGAAACCTCTCCGTCTACGCCTCCATCGCTGGCTACCTCAAAGCTTACGACTTATAGTGATTCCGAGGTAAGCAGTAAAGAGTATACATTCAAGATGAAATCTTCATTTCTGCGCTCGCTTCCCCTCGAAAACACGACCCCAAGTTCTCCCAAATCCCGCAGTCTCCCACCCGCAAGAGACGCAATTTAAACCAGGACATGAACGGTGGGATGTCCTATCAGAGCAGCCCCACCCCACTCCCCAAGTTCGCGGAAAGACGGCCCGAGGTCTCGAAACCACAAAAGATATGAACAATAGACATTCGTACTCTCACAAACACAATATTAAAGGTCAATCGGTATACTACTAGTAGCTGCTTACGACGAGCATGCCCGCGTGCATCAAGGAGGATTTGATGCATAGACTTTCCTTGAGATGGGGGTTGCGGGATGAGTTTTTTTTTGTTGACAGTATATGTCCGTATGATTCGGGGAGGTTTTAGTTCTCGTGCTATGTAGAACAAGTAGGGGAAGGGCATTCTCGGTTGTTTTTTAGCTCAGGGAAGGAACGAGGGGAGAAGTGGTAGAGTTGATTTTTTGAGGTTGGAAGGGGGGGATGGGAAAAACTACTATGTACGTATGAAGTTTTTACAGTGTTGAGGATACTTCACTCTGCGCTAGTCTATCTTTCTTTCTTTCTTTCTTCTTCTCGTCGTCTTTACTGATCACACACCTCTACCCCTAAAATTTCATAAAAACCACCGTTCTTTCATTATCGTCGTAACAGCCACTTCTATCCGAAAATTCCATAGACTTTAACACGGTTTTTTTTTAAAAAAATCGCACTATTTACCGCTGTGAATGGGACTTTTTTGCTTGTCGTCTCTAGCATTCCTTCATCGGGATTTTCGGCAGTGGTTCTAGGTTTCGGCGACTTGGCTTGTTGTGTATAGCTAGCATCACATCAGCGCTTTCTTTGGTCGATTCACGGTAGCTGATCTTCTATCTTTCAGGTTTCATCGTTTATTAATTTCTTTGATTGCTGTTGGCTTTCTCGAAACACCTCTTGCTTCCATGGCTTGGCTTCTACACCACTCCTTCCGTCCTCATCGCAACACCACAGCCGCCCCACGACCCCCCTCTCACTACCACCACCAACACACCTCCCAATCACCCCACCCGATTCGCCTACATGCAAACCTCATCCTGCAAATGCACAAGTCGTCAACGGGCAATACGAGCTTTGCTTTGACCAACTCCACCCTTTCTACGTCTACCGCGCTGTTGGCGGTCCTGTTGCGTACTTTGTATACGAGACGTTGAAGAAACAGAGAAGATTGTGTTTTTTAGGTTATGCTAGTGGAGGAGACCTTTTGGCTTGGGGTTTTGCGGTAGCGATGAGGTGGTAGGTGCTTGAAAGCCCTTTTTCGTGAGTCGTGAGTTTGTGGATTGAGATTTTGGGATTGGTGGAGTAGATTGATGGGGAAGCAGTTTGTTTGGCGAGAAGTGCAGTTGGTAGTATTGCGGATATGATTGAGTTTCGGTTCTTGGAGTTGTGGTTTTGGCGATGGGTTTATCTGTGGAATCTGCGGTGCTGGTTGGAAGTTTGCGGGTGTGTGAGTTTAGAGTTGTTGTTTGATTGATGGTTTGAGTAGTGAAGGGGATAGTAGGTAGCAGGGGATTGATTTTTTGAAGACAGAAAGGTGTCTGCTATCGTTGCTGTGTGGGCAGTGTATGTATTTCCTTCTAGGTTATTCTTTCGACTTTGGTTCTTACTCGATCTTGCCGACTAGACATCGGGGTCTGTCCTTGAAAAATTTGAAAGAAAAAACTGGAGTTTGGCGTTTGTAAAACATACTACGAACATGCTTGAATAAATCCTAATATTTTCGGTCCTTTTCAGCTACTCCTGAAGTTCATGTTTCATATTTAATGTAAAGCTAGTTTCAGAGAAGTAAAGTAGGTTATAAAATTAAGATCATGGTATATTGCGATTTCATACCCCGTCGACCGAACACTGGTATTGGGAGAACAGGAACGCGCAGCTCTTCCTTTATGATATGACATGTTTTTGTTGTTGCAAAGAGATGGTGTGGATTGTGAGTCTCTTTGTCCATGTACGCAGTTATTGCGTCTCATAAATCTGTTGATAAGGATTGAAGGTCTCACCGTTTGATAGTTTGATGACTATGATCTTAGTGCTCTTCATTGAGTGGTAGGGATTCAGCTTGATATCTGGTTTGGAATTTTGTATGCAGGCGAAGGTGGGACTCTGTTTTCTGCGTTCGTGGAAAGAAAATTCAGATGCCGAGGATAGGTATGTATGTTTGCATGCATCAGTCATTACTACGCTCGTCACTTTCATTCTCCTTCCACACTCTCCTCTTGTTCATCTCCCGAGTCCGAGAAACGTAGAACAGACCAAGTCAACGCAACACTGAACATTGCCATTCAGAAGACCAATCACTCACCTGCCTCCTCGTCCTCCCCACTACGTCCCATGCAATTTAATAAACAGCTGCACATCCCTCAAATCATCCCCGCCCTGACACCTCCCCCTAATCCTATCCATCGCCTCCCTCAAACACGGCGGCGGATCCGCAAACCCAAACACCACATCTTTGGTCGTCGGCCTCACGCCGTTGTGGAAATACAAACCCTTAGGGTGCGCGGCGTGCTTGACTGGACAGTCTGGCTCGGTGCAGGGAAGTTGCGGACCTAAAGGGCAGGGTTGGTGGCGGGGGGGTTTGGGGGTAGGTTGTTTGGGGGGGACAGATCCGCGGGGTCTTGACGCTCGCCGCCCGGTTCGTGGCTCTGCGTCTCTGAGCTCTTGGGCGCGGCCTCTGAGGGGGAGGGTGTACGAGGGGGAAAGCTCGACGTCGGGGATTTGGTCTAGGTCAACGATGTCAGGTTGGGTTTGGGTGGGGAGTGTTTGTAAAGGTGAGCCTCGGGGTGGAGAGTAGCGATAAGGGACATCCGGGGGGTAGGGGTGGCTTGAGTTGAAGCTTTGGAGCTGTTCAACCATGTTTTGGTAGAAGGCTGCGTCCTCTTGATCTGTGAAATCGCCGGTTAGGATCCTCTCTTCGTCGAAGCCATCGAGGGGTTCCAGAGGCTCGTATTCTTCCCATGGGATCTCGGACCTAAAGCCGTTGAGGTAGTCATGGCCGCAACTGAAACAACAGGGAGAGCCCCACTCGAGTGTTGCGTGGCAGTAGTGACAGTTCCCGTTTATAGGGTCAGTCTGCTCCATTATTGCTTGTATGGCCAGCGTTGTTGGGTAGGTCGTTGAGATGAAGTGGTTTCAGAAAGGTTCGGTGATAACTCAATATTTGAAACATAAGATATTCTGGGCGAGAGTAATGTTGAAGAACGATGACATTGTTCTGATAGCTGATTTCGAGACAGCACACATTTCAGCATACGGTCGTATGACAACGGAGACTACACTTAAGGAGGCATCTAGACCTGTATAGGGGCCTGACAACGCTTTTGCCATGGGAGAGAAGATTTATTGAGAAATAACAAGGAGTTCAACATTCGGTTATGAGGAGAAGCGGTGAATTGCGTCAACCAAGGTTCTGCAACGGCGACCATGATTTGAAGAGTATATAATAACGTTCATCGATGTAAGACATTGATAGCTGGATAGATGCTCGAGGTGATTATAATATTTCAGAGCAAGATGTGTGATCCCATATGCTATGCCCTATGATATAGTAAGCGGTGAAGCCCTTTTCCAGTGACCACTTTCCTACCTGCTCTGAACTAAAAGACTGGGCAAAACTTCAATCTACGAATTGAAACGTGTCGTCCCCATGGTACTCAACATATTTTCCAATGCTGAGCACATCCGCCGCTGTCCCGTTCCCTGCTTCTATCCGATCGTATGCCGCCCACAACTCAGGCGGCGGATCCGTGCAGCCAAATACTTCGACCCAGATCTTACACGGAGAAGGGTCGTGAAAGTATGGACCTGGGGGGTGTGCTGAGCGAATGGGACATCCTTGCGCTTCGCAAAGTTTTTGCAAGTGGTCATCGGTCCTAAAACCGCCAGGGAGGCGGCGGTCACGTTCAGCAGACGGACCCCAGTGACGTCCAAGCAAGCTGTCCTCGAGTTGACATTGTTCGTAGAATTCTTGTATGTCCCGTCGCCACCAGGGAATTGGTTCTTGGTTACCTGGTGGTGTAGAGAACGCGCGGAACTTTGACAAAAACTTTCGAAGATAAGTCATTGACATTTTTTATTGATTTGATGGAATCTTTCCAAGAGTAGTGGGGAAAGAAGGTCCATGGGTTGTAAGATGCCCTATTATAGTAGAACAGACTCCACAAAGTCATTGTTGAACGTGAATATTTGAAGCTCTTTGAATAGACGGTTCGTATGAGGGTTTCACTGAGGTAGAACAAAGGTATTGCACAAAGCATGTACATACTAGCAGAAGAAATGCATAATGGTTTACAAAACATGCCAGCATTCATTATCCCAACAAATTAGAAAGGATAGAAAGACAGATAAGATGAGAAGATAGAATTGCAGAGGTTGCGACGATGCAATGAAAGTGAAGTTTTTGAAAGCGTACTAATACACTAAAGGATTCAGGTGCTTCTTCTCTGCGCTGAATCGGACGTGGCTGCACATATGTCTAGACGACAAACAAATTATCCCTCATCATGATCGATCGAGTTCTAAGGTCCTATTTAGATGTTCTTGAATGCTACTGATGTGACTCGATAACTTCTGGTATGCATCATGACTGTTCTTAGCAATCCTTGAAGATACGAGTCCATGCCTAGATTAGCGGTTGTTGAGATACAGAATATCTAGAAGGTTGAAGGTTGAGTGTTCTAAACACGGTTTAGTCTTCATTACTCTAGAAGCTTTTATTCATATGACAATTTCAATGACCAACCATCTTTTCGATCACTTAGATAGGTGTCAGCTCCGCTATGCCTTCCAGGTCATCGTCGGGTCATGATCGCAGGTCCTGGAATGAGTTGCACAGGAAATTAAGAAGTGGTTTCAAGTATTAGTACAAGCATTAAACGAGGGTAAAGCTTATCTCGTTGCTTCGCCCCGTCTCCAATTCTCTTATATCACCTGTATATAGCCTTCAAACCTGTTCCCAATTTTACAGGCTAATCTCAACAACCGGTCCCTTGTAAAACTTTCGTGCCCACGCGAAATAGTAAACGATGCTAAAAACGACCACCGCCCCTTCAGTCAATACTGCATAGTCCATCGTCTTCGAAGTTGGCGTCACATCCGGAGGCCAAAAGGAAAAGAACAACAGAACGGTCAAATAAACGCATGCAAACGCATTGTTGACGATGCCGAATACCGAAAGTAACCGCCACGACCCCCAAACTAATTGGGCAACACCGACCGTATTCGACAGATGCGTTGAGCCATCGGAGCATACTCTAATAAGTCCTGTAGAACGGCGCCATAGGAGAAGACTGCAACAGGTTAGGTATGATGAGTACACGCCACTGACTGCTATGCTGGTAATTTCGTTTATGACGAGGGAAGAACCGATGTTAATGAGAGCCAGAAGACAGGAAATGAGCGTGGTCGTGATGACGGCGGGGATGGGGATGGCACTGTGGGCCTCGACCTACGAAAAATCTACTTAGCTTTCTTAATGCAAGGAGACAAGGTTGCAGGGATTCTGGAATTCTGACATTCGTACCTTATGACGCTGGGCCATTGTTTATGCCCTGATCTGCAGGCAGTCTCTTAGTGACGGCGTTTCTCGGGCTGAACTCCTGCGAATACTAGCTGACTATGTCGAGAGCTTCAGTCGGCAACCTTGCGATATGAACAAGATTGGACGCTTTATGTTTCGGTAAACCAACTTTCAATACAATGATCAGTTCGAGGTATGATTCCATAATTCAGACTCCTGACAACAATGGCATGCAATAGAAACCTGTTGTTAATTCCCACAGGGTCGATGCAGAAAATACCCGACACCAGTGGTGGAGAACGAACCTTTGATCTATTTCGAGAACTGAGAACGACTGGATACACAGGGAAATGACCTAACAGGGTTTGATAAGGGAAGTTGGTAGCACATGGAAATCACACTTGCCCACTGAAGCACGACAATTGGTCTCCATTAGAGGCGCGGCATTACTATAGACTTTGCTGCATTGCTTGATCTCTTGCTCGATGATCCGCAATAAAGTCGTGGGGTTTTAATCGAAGTATTAGGGCCAGCAAAGGTACTACTCAAATGCCACTTGAAGCCTCACAGTTGATCTGAAGGATTTGGCTGTCAGGTATTTTTGACTGACTTGGTGGATTCCCTGGTGATTGAAGACACGGAAGATATCATGGACATGTTTTAGCTTAACCAATTGCCTCGGATAAGAACGAGTACAAGGCAAGATCTCCAAGCCCTTGGTATTCGTCGAGGGCGATGAGCTTCAATCATCAGTTCTGGCAATTGTGGAAGGAGACGTAACTTGTAAGGTTCGATAGATTATTCTACGGCCAACCGAAACGCGCACGCAGTACTCGTATTACACGTGACTCGCACACCTCGCCTCACTCATTCGGCCTAGTGCACCCGCAACAGGCCGAGAGCCGTAAGCGAGGCCACGTTGCTTAGTTCTCTACTCTGATTCGCCCATTCAACAACTTTCTTTTCAATGTCAAGGAGCAAAATTGCGCATTTTGTTTGTGGCCAATCGTTACCAGAAGGACGTATCTCCCGATTTGCCGGACTGCGATCATCTTAAACACGGCGAGACAAGGCTTTCTAGCTGTCAGTGGTCCAACCAGTAATGCCAATGGTTCATGCAACATACGGCATTTGCAGGATGTGCCACCCAAGTAGGTAGCTGAGAGCATCAGTGCAGTGCAGCAACGGCATCATCCCAAAGGGGCAAGACAGAAGAGAGTGCTAATTCAAGTGCACATTGTACTGTATACTGTACACTGTTCGGACGTACCGTGCCTTCCTCTTCTTCTGTTAACTCGAGTCTGTACCGCGGAGACCAGGACTCGAATCGATAGGCGATGCATGGATCTGTTTCACTGATTAGATCGATTGATGTAATTGATCGTCCCCGAGTCGGCTGTGCCGGAAGGGTCAACTTCGCCTCATGTCATTCGCTCAGTAGGAGAAGTTTTTCCCGACCACCGGGTTGCGTTTCCTCCAACATCATACATGTGAAGCTGTGGTTCCTCTAGCTTGTCCGGCACGTTTCTCTTTTCCAACGTTGGATGCCTGTGTACAGTGTGCAGTATGACTCAGGCAAGGGTCTTCCTGGAGCCAGTAAGAACGTCTCATGGCTGAACGTGTGCCATATACCACCAACACCTTCGATGTCGAATGAATTTCTTTTCTTTAAGACAGACGTCAGCCTGCCCCCACGAGGCACACAATACCTACATACATATGTATGATGGTAATCCCACGGTTTGCCCTTCCCTGACCCGGACCTAGTCTTAGCTGCACACCAAGCTTTCTACAAAAGCTTGTCGACGCCGCCTGTTCATAGCTCTTGACAGCTACAACCTCCTACCATCATAACTCCCGCGGTGTGGCTGCCAGGAGTCGCTGGCTTCTTTAGGTCTTGTCCACTTTTGATTCTTGTTAGCCATGGCAACCGACAGAATGGATAACGGATTCGTGCCTGATACTCGGGCCCACATGAATCCAACCAACGCTGCCCACAGCCTTCCACCGAACGAGCGACAAATCTTCGATTACCTTCTCAAGCCAGATGACAGCTACAATGCTGATGGCATCTATTGGGCAGACTTGCCTCTAGCCCAACGGGTCAAATTCGTAAGCAGCTATGATGGCCAAGAGGCCGCAAGAGAATTGAAAACCATTGGAGCCATGACCAAGAAGGACCCACTCAGCCCTGTTGCGTACTACTTCAAAAATATGATCCTGCCCGGTGCTGGGCTTGGTCTCGAAGGGTGAGAACACGAAATTAATGTGTACATTTGCTGTAGGCTGACGCCGCCAGATATGTGCTCTTCTCTATCGGCAATATCAAACCGCTGTTCGCAGCGGCTTTCAAGAATTGTTGGGGCACAGCCAGCAAAACGAACGTCCTCGTCTGCAATCCCCAATGGATCAGCGCCGTTGATTATCTCGAAATCTGTGGTATCATTGTTGGACAAATTCTTGTCGGTATCCTGGGCGATTGGTAGGTGTATTGGATCACGGAACTTTCCGAACCTCGTCTAAACCTCCTGATTAGGCTCGGTCGTCGATGGGGTCTCATACAGGATGCGGCCATTATGTTCATCGGACTCCTCATGTTAGTGGCGTCCTGGGGAGTCACCTTGAACGGATGGGTTATCTGCTACGCATTTGCTCTTTTCTTCTACGGTATCGGCGTTGGCGGCGAATATCCAATGACGGCAACTTCCGGTATGGAGAACGCCGTCGGATCTGGCAAGATTTCCACCAAGGAAGATCGATTACACAGGGGCAGGAAAGTCACATCTGCGTTCTTGATGCAAGGCTGGGGACAGTTCTTCAATCAGGTCATATTGATCATCCTGCTCCTCATCTTCCACCACGGAAGCGGCAACCCTCCTTACTCGAAACTCGCCACCCAATGGACCTATCGTGTCTCATTCGCCATTCCAGCGGTTGGGACTCTTTGGCTCGTCTACTATCGTACATATAAAATGAAGGCCGCTAGCAAGCAGCTCGACGCCGCGAAGCAGAAGCACAAGGTCACTGGCTACGACACTGAGTCCCTAAAACTCACCTTTACCTACTTTGGACCTCGAATGATTGCTACTGCCGGTGGATGGTTTTGCAATGACGTCTTTTTCTACGTATAGATTCCCGTTTCTCTCTCTTCATCCATGATAAGATTCAATCCTACAACTCAACAAAGTAATGCTGACTCCGAAATTAATAATAGGGAAACAAGCTGTTCCAATCAGAGTTCATCAAGGTCATTGCCCCAAACAACTCATCCGTCATGGAAGGGTGGTTGTACAATCTCATCAACGTGGGGGTATCTCTTGTGGGCTACTACCTCGCATCTTTCCTCATTGACAACAAATTATAGTAAGTATTCTCTATATCAATCTAGGCTAAATCGCAGATTCTAACATTTCCACAGCGGACGAAAGAAGATGCAGATGGTTGGCTTCTTGATGGACTTTATTCTTTTCGTGGTTCCCGCATTCCACTTCAGCTACTACAAGAGCCTCTCGGGCGTTTCAGCCTTTCAAGCCATGTACTTCCTCTCCTCCTTCTTCAACCAATTCGGCCCCAACGCCGTCACCTTCCTCGTAGCCGCCGAAGTCTACCCCACCCCCATCCGCGCCACCGCCCACGGCTTCAGCGCCGCCTGGGGCAAACTCGGCGCCCTCCTCGCCGCCGTCCTCTACAACTACATCGACACCCAAACGAAATTCTACGTCGTCCCCTGGTTCGGCCTCGCCGGCATGCTCGTCACCTTCCTCTTCCTCCCTGACACCACCGGCCTTGACCTCAAAGAGCAAGAGCGTCGCTGGCAATTCATCCGCGCCGGCCGCGAACACGAATACCACGGCATCGCCGTGCACCCGAAGCACCTCTCGTGGTGGGAGCGCAGACGCGGCGTCGGCAAGTACTACAATGCAGATCTCGACTATACGCAGAAGATCGAGGAGATGCGCGCGGACTGGGAGGTTGCGCAGGCGAGGAAGGCGGACGAGAAGGCCGGGCATTGGGAGGATGAGGCGGTGGATGATAGTGTGTGGTCGAGTGATGTGTCGACATATTTTGAGACGACCAAGGCGAGTTCTGTGGTTAGGGAGAAGGATAGCTATGAGGGTTCGCCGAGTCCGCAGAGGACGTTGTAGGGGGTTGTGAGATCAAGAAGAGGGAAAGGAAGGGATTGCATTGAGCGGTTGGCAGGAGTCTCGGGGAAGGAATACCGGCAGGTATCCTGGGGATTATGGCTTGCATATAGACTTTTCTATTTCCTTCGCTGATAATATTACAAACCTCGAGCATAAATACACACACTACGAATCATACCTTCACTTTCTCATTCGCCCTCGAAAGTCAGAAGATTGTATTCAATCATACCCTCAAACTTTCATCTTGAACAAACACATCATTTCTTTCGTCTTAGTAAATCGAGAATTCTTAAACTGAGTTTGTTATTCACCTCTTTACCTCTTTACCCACAACCCTCTTTGATATCCGAACCTTTCCCAGCATCTTACATACACAGCCCCTTCTGAAAATTCATCCAAGTCAATAGTGTCAAAGGTTTTGTAAAAAAAAAAAAAAAAAAGTAAAGCAGAACGCATAGATTAGTATAAAGGATTGAAAGATGAAGATAGATGAGGGTATGAGCGGTTGTGAGCATAAGTGAAGGAATCAATTTGTCTCGGAGAAAAGGGGTTTTTTGGCTTTTCTACTTTGCAACTAATGGGCGATAACACGGTTTTCAGCTGCAGCCTGCAATTCTCGATACGTGGATAACGGCTCATGTTCGGATTGCTATATTGATCGGTTATCACTGCCAACTTGATATGTTTGTACTTCTAACATACTACTCGATCCCGAGAGGTTAGTCCTGGCACCGCTCGTAGTACCGTGGCTTCCAGCCCATCAGATACGCATCAGTGCTACCAAAAGCAATGGAAGTAATAATCTTCAGCATAGTTGATCGCGCCGGGGATGACGGGTATGATCTGGACTGGCGGCCCAGCTGCAATCCGCGTCCACTGCCATAAGTCATAACGTCGCCACCTCCGTTGGTGTTGGAATATGACTGAACTGGAAGGTTTTGCAGCATATGTAGAATGTGTGTTTGGTTATTGTTCTATGGAGGTTCGAAGCTTCGGTGAACTACAGTGCGTCATGTGACCTCGATAGGTCTGAGCATAACCTCCGTTCCAACAGTTGGGGCCGTCGAAACTGGTCCAACTGTGGCTTTTATCGCTGTGATTTGATTTTGGATTCATTGAAGTCGTTGGTGAGGTCTCGACTGTCGCTGCAAGCGGGGGAGGAGGAGCCGTCGGCATATCTGAGCATATCGAACGTTTGTCCGCCGATGTCATCGACAGAGGGGAAAGTTCGAGAATGAAGGGAACGATGAGAGCAGGAATAGATCTGTAAGGAACCAGTCGACTCAAAGACTGTCACTTGGATGCAAACATAAAAACACGGTCCGGTCTCACCAAAAGCCGCACTTCTCATTACTTTGCCCAAACTGCCAGTGAATATCAATGCGCCCCAGTCTGGCGTTTTGGGAGGCCGTGGGCGGTCAGACTGTCATTGCCGGCGCCGCTAACGGTTACACCGAGAGTTGGTAGGGCGTTGGGGTCAGGAGTCTCGCTGGAGATTGGGGCTGGGATTCCAGAGGCGAGGGGTATGAGAGTGATGAAGAGAGCGTTGAGAGATAGCGGAAGCTGCATGGTGCTTGTATTTTGAAACGTAGTGCTCGACGAAGTGATGGAGTAGGGTCAAGATTGAAAGGAAAGTCGAATAACATAAGAAGATGCTTGCAGCCTGTTTGATCTTTCACAGGGAGGAAACTGCAGTCTGGACAGAACGAAATCTGCTGCATTCTCGGGTATATCATATAGACGTGAGAGCTCTCTGAGAGCATTCTTGGCGATGTAAGAATAGTTACCGCATGACTTCTCGTCGGTGATGAGCTTCTCACTGCATTGCTAGTTCTCCTATCAGAATTCGAACATGCTTCTTTCTGTCATTTCTTTGTTGGAAACAGTTACCCCTGTGTGGTTGGCAATCTCGCTTAGCCCTATAGGGCGCGGGAGTCGGAGTTTTCACCTTCTTCCACTTTCTAGAGCAGTTCAATCAATATATACACATGATCATACTTCTTCCGACCCTCATATACCAACACTTCTAATTAACAAAGAAATCAATCCGAAAGCGTTTACGAAGAGTAGAAAACACCACTTCTTCACTCTTCACCACTAGGTCCCAAAACCGCCTTTCTACCATTCAATGCCTCCAGTACCACAATCTCAAAATTCATTTTCCTCGTCCGCTACAGTTGCTGCTAATGCCGCAGTCCATACCATCGCTTTTTAACTGTCTTCACCAAAAAGAAAAAGAAAGAAAACTTTACAACCGTCTTCCGGCCATCACTCATGAAAAACCATTTAACACCCTGCATAGATCATCTTTTGAACTATATTCACAACCGCCTCTCGTCTCCCCCTTTCCTTCCAGCCTCTCACACCCCAAACTCCCCACACCACACCTCCATCCCCCTGCACCCTTCCAGCCCTCCCAACCCCTTCACCGCACACGACAACGCATCCCTCCCCGCCCTCATCGCCGCCACAGCCCTCTCATCGCCTTCGAAAATCCTCTCCACCTCCCTCTCAAATTCCTCGTTTAGTACGGAAGAGACTTCCCATTGGCCGTCTAGGAGGTCGGGCTCTGGTGTTATGGTTTCCTCGTAGAGGAGGGTGTAACGGGGCTGAAGGGGCGAAGCGAGGGGGGATGAGGGCTGCTCGATCGTGGATTTGATGAAATCAGGGGAGACGGCGGTGCGGATATTAGCCTCGGAGTCCGGGTTGTGGGATTCGAGCATATTCCTCGTCAGCGCCGCCAGTAAATGCGGCACCTGCTCCGGTAATCTAACTTGCAGAGCCCATTCTGCTATTAGGATCTTTGGCCTCGGCCGTAATCCCTGCTCACTCTGCTCTGGCAAAGCAACGAGGGCAGATAATAGCGCACTAATATCCCCCGAAGAATCAAAATACCAAAGACAGTGCAAGAACACGATATGCGTATATGTGCTTGACGGCTGCGAGCGGAGGTGCGCGAGGGGCGTGGCACGGATGAAGGTAATGCGCTGGCCGAGAGGGGTGGTGAGGAGGTGGGATTGGGATTGGGCGACAATGGTGGGGGAGCCTGTTGGGCCAGTTGAAGGTGAAGGTTTGAGGGGAAAGATCTGAGAAGCGATAAGAAATCATCCGCTCAAGAAAAGGATCTTCATAACATTCCTACTCTTGTGCTTGTACGGAATACAAAAAAGCCAATCACCCCAACTCCCAACATACATATGCAATGAAAATAAAAAAACTCCTCTTCATTTCATCGGACATCTATAAATGTACAAACGCCCCCTTCAGTCAATGAAAACACCCATCACACACCATACTCCCCCGCGCAAGGATCCACCCCAACCACGCTGCCCGCCTCTCCCACCGCCGCCGCAAGCACAAGCGTGCAATCGTTTTGATCGAGGCCGATTTCCAGCACCCTTGCGCCCTCGGGGATTTTCCAGATATTTTGGACGATATGGATGCGATGGGCGAGTTGGGCGGGGGTGATGGTGTTGGGGGTGGTGGCGGCGGAGGAGGTGGAACAGTAGAGACGGGTGAGGTGGTCGGGGTTCATGGTGGATGAGGACTTTTTTTGGGGGGGGGGGAGGCGATTGAGAGGCCGAAGGATTGTGATGGTTAAGGGGATGTGGGGGGGAATGTAAGTGCTGATGAAGGAATAGAGGGGATGTTCGGCATTATGAAGAAGTGACGGGGAGTCAATATATAGGTAGGTAGCTCAGTAAGCGAAGAAAGTTTCAATGTGATGTGCGGTTCTGCAGATTTTCTGAACGAGGCCGATTAGCATAGATTAACTCATTGAACAGTATCTCGCATTCAGTCTTCGCTAAATCCCCCACGGTCCACCAAATTATCCTTCCACATGCATTCAACCATTGCACCCCTTAAATCAAGCTGGGGAAGTCCAATATCTGAATTAGTTATTTAGCAGTATGTGATTTATAATTCCCAATCTATATTTGGTATGCCAGCCCTTCGCTTTGATTATAGCCGCACACCTGCGAGGCATACTGGAAATCAACCCATCTATTATCTTCTTTCGTATGTTCACTCAGACCTTCTGTAAAATCCGAACTTAACAGCTGAGTTTCAGCTTCGTCGTCTTTATTCTTTAGCGAATCCAGATTCGAATAGACTTTGTAAACTTTCTTCTTCTGTAGAGTTCAGAGATTTTCAGTTAAATTCAAATCAAAACTGTACGCAGATTACTTCATGACTTTTGAATCATTTTTTGAAATCAAAGCTTCGATTTTCTGACTCTGTATTGAAGCATTATTCTGCATGAACATTAGTTCTGACTTTCATATATCAGTCAAATTATGATTCAAAATTTAAATGTTAAAAACTGTAAAACTGAACGGGAGGCATTCTTTCCGTCAAAGAAGCTCGATCTATGACCTGTGATAGGCTAGGTTTAGAGAATTTAAGGCAAAAGGCCCGCGATGAGCGTACCGAAAAGCAGTATATCAACGAGCTAAAGAAGGTTTATAAGCGTTGTAAGACTCATATTAAGGTATGGCAGAAGGAAGAGAAGGCCTGGAAGGCTTTATATAAGGCTGTTTTGAAGGAATTGCTTGTAATACAGCCTTTTCAGTATGGTTGAATTTCGGTTAGGTGGCCGACTTGGTTATTTGGCCGGTGAGTACTAACTACTAAGCGAAGAATGAGCTTACATACCGTATGTAGTTGTCCAATTGACTTTTCACCCAACCTTACAAGGAAATCTAGCCATGTCTGGTGCGTTGTCACCGAAAAGAACCGACCCTTGGCGGCATTTTCACTGAAGGTTTTATACCCGACTTGCCAAGCAGTAGTCATCAGCGACAGCCAGATGAAAGGCAGATCTGACATTCTACGGGCGAGAGTGGGGACTGTGTCTACATCGATGGCAGAGATCAAATAACGTGCTCGTCAGCGTAGTACTTTTGACCGCTGAAGGGTCTTGCTTGAAATCGAAGGAACATGGTGTCTCTTGATTACTTCGCTCGCACTTCAGAAGCTGAGTATTAACACTTTGCAGCTTTCAAACATCACGGACCGTGGTTATCTAGGGCCTGAGATTACCGTTGCTCAAGCGCAAAACCAAAAACCCGAACGCCACTATCGTGGCGCAGTTTCTCAACGCAGTTCACGAAGTGTATTCTCCCCTCGACTATCAAGGCTCAATGCGTTCCGATATGAAACGTATGCGCCCATACATACTGATGACCCGAGACATAGTGAAGAACAGCAACAGGTCTAACACAGATTTCATAGAATTCACGAGTGCGCAAGTTCTGTTTCGGGATTTTGAGGAGTCATTCAACCATTACAAACGCGAATGTTGCTTGAATGAGATCAGCAAGGCCGCCGGATTGAAGATGAACTCCAAGAGTACGATCGTCCACCCGTGGCCTATGCGAATCAGGAAGAACGCAACGCAACGCGAGTTCAACGTTCTGCGTGCATCTGGTCACTCTGGCGCTGAACGGTATGTTGAAAGGGAGAGCGCGGCCTAAAGCCTCATACTGGATTCGCATAGTTCTCGGCTTTCATTACAGATTGTGGATGAGCGTTGTTAATAGCACGGTAACTCGAGTAGTCTAATCTTAAAGCTCGTATTAATGCGCGGGTACTACTCGGAATGCAGGCACCCATATTTGCCGATAGGTGCAGGATCATGCTAAGACACTCAGAGCTTCGAACCCTGTGATAGCGAGCTGGCACTTCTGCTTTGGTAGAGGGCCAGTGCCGGGCTCCGATGCTTGGAAAGAGCTGTGTCAAGGGTGGAGAACACGATCCTGGACGTGGGCAGTTCAAGCGAGGACTGAGTTCCCAGTGTCAGTGTCTATCTTGAGTATCGAGCTTTATCAGTATACATGCAGGACCTGATGTCCAAACGACTGATCCGATCATCATGCCTGATCCAAAGACTGCGCCAAGCACATAGCGTGGTACCTGCCCTTAAGCCGCTGCAACTCCTCATGCGTGCCAATTTCTGCGATCTTGCCATCCTCCATAACGAAAATGACATCCGCATGCCGAATAGTGCTGAGCCGATGTGCGACGGCAATCGTTGTTCGACTCAATGCCGCTTCGTCCAGCGCTTTCTGCACAATGCGTTCACTCTGGGTATCCAGCGCAGAAGTCGCTTCGTCAAGCAACAACAAGCGTGGCTTCCGAATCAGCGCCCTAGCAACTGCGATGCGTTGTCTCTGTCCGCCTGAAAATTGGAGACCCTTCGAGCCGCAAGGCGTATTCAGACCTTCAGGCAACGAAGACACAAAGTTCAGAGCGTTGGCCTGGCGACAAGCTTCTTGCACTTCCTCTTCAGAAGGCTCGTACTTCAGACCAATTGCGATGTTCTCGCGGACAGAGCCAAGATACAAAGGCGGTTCTTGCTGCACTAGGGACATGTAGCGACGGTACGCATGTGGAGACATGAGCGAGATGTCGTCTTCGTTCAATGTGATGCGGCCAGACGTTGGGTCGTAGAAGCGTTCCAGGAGCGAGATGATTGTGCTTTTGCCGCAACCGAAGGGTCCGACGATCGCAATGTGCGTTCCAGGTTCGATCTTCATTGAAATCCCTCGCAACACTTTCGTAGCGTCCCGCTGCTTGTACCGAAATTCAATGTTCTCGACGCCAATGAGCCCGTCTTCGGACGGCTTTCTGTCTCGATTTTCATCGGTTTCGCGGATATTGACTCTGATAGTCCGAAGCCAGAGAACGTAATTTGCAGCGACTTTGGCCTTGGTGATTGAAGTCGTGTACGAGAAGAATTGCGCAGTGTCCTGACCTCCGAAGATCACCGCAATAAAGATGACGAAGAACTGTGTTGTGGTATACTCTTCACTTGCGATCAGCCGAGATTCGTACCAGAAGCCAAGGCCCATGATGAGAAAGTCGATTGATTGCGAAAGCGCATAGGGTATGAGCGTCACTATCAGACCCGAAATCACCTTGGCCACAATGTTTTCTAGAACCTCATTGTACTCACGTAGAATCGATGCCTCTAGGGTCAAGAAACTGATGGTTCTGATTGAGGTGACAGCTTCGATGATCAAGTCAGCGCTGCTTGCAAATCGCTTCTCTGTCGAAGCTTCGAGCTTTTGATCGAGCCGGATGCGGATGTATTCAGCAGCAATGAGGAGAGAAAGTCCGCCAAAGACGATGACAAGGCCTAGCTTTCAGCCGAACGCGATATCGAGAGCACTGCTGAACACAATGTTGATCAGGACGTTCAGAATAAGGCCGAGGTTCTGGAACATCAATTCCTGTAGCGATGTCGGCACAGACGATAGCTTAGAGATCACGGATCCCGAAGAGTTCTCGGGACGATCGAAGAAGTTCTGGTCAAAGTACATCATATGTTCAATCATCTCTCGACGAACGCGATGCGTAATCGCTTGGCCGATTGTATTGCAGGCCCATTCAATGCTGAAATATCCAAAGAGGTTTGCAATCGTCAGCACAAAGAACATGAGGGCGTAAAAATCGGCCTGGTCTTTTGCTTCCGAGCTCTGTAACGTGAAGACGTTGATAAGACGAGAGAAGATGATCGCTTGTGTCGGGTACGTGCCACCGCCAATTAGGCCTCCCAAGACGATGACCAGGTACCATATATATAAGTCTGGATGTTCTTTCAGCATGATTCAGATGCATTTTCCAAGGGAGTATTCAACAGTTTCAGCAGAAAGGTGCTCAACTTCGCGCTCTGAATTCTTCGGCAGGGTCTCGAACTGCGTTCGTTGGAGTGTGGTGAGTCGATCGAGTGCTTTCATGACATCGTCTCCCTTTTCCGACCCTTCACGAAACTCTGGTTCTTCAGTCTCGGCGCCTAAATCTTGTGCGTGCATCATAGCGGCATACAGGCCATCGTGCTTGAGGAGTTCACTATGAGTTCCTTGCTCGATGATCTTTCCGCTCGTCATCACAGCAATTTTGTCAGTCGCCATGATCGTAGCGAGCTTGTGCGCAATAACGAGAGTCGTCTTGTTGATCGACACACGGTGAAGAGCATCCTGAACAACTCTCTCTGCACGGGGATCGAGCGCACTGATTGCTTCGTCGAGCAGTAGAACTTTCGGATTCGAGATGATGCTTCTGGCGATGGCAACCCTCTGCCGCTGCCCGTCGCTCAACATGCTTGCTCTCTCGCCAACTTGTGTATTGTACCCCTCGGGCAGCCTTTCGATGAAGTCATGCGCGTTGCTGGTCATACACGCTTGTTGTACTAGCTTCATTTGCGCCTCCTCGAAGAGATTCTGTTGCTCGCCAACGAAATCTTTGGCGACATTCTGGAAGATTGTGCCTTGGAAGAGGATAGACTTCTGCTGAACGAGTCTGAAATTGCTTCGCAACCATTTCGTGTTATATTCGGTAATGTCGTGATCATCAACGAGAATCTGACCTGAAGCGAGCTGATACCATCTTTCTAGTAAGTCAACCAAGGTCGACTTGCCGCAATCGCTGGGTCCGATCAGAGCGGTCGTTTTGCCAGTCGATATAGAAAAGTTCAAGTCTTGAAGCACTTGCGTCGTGGGCCGCGTTGGGTAAGCGAAGCGCAAGTCACGAATCTGAATTTCTCCAGTGCAGGAAGTGGGTTGCATGCCCTCGGGAGAGAGCGGATTCAGTAAAGATTGTTTGTCGATAATGGAGAAGAGCTCGGAAGCAGCAGACGAAGCATTCGTGATGGATTGAAGCTGTGGCGCGACCAGCATAACGGAAGTAGCATCAAGCGTCACGCTGAGAACGACTGTAAAGATCGTTCCGACGTTGTCAATTTCTTCGCTTCGGAACAATCGAAAGCCTTCTCAGAAGGCGAGCGCAGTCTCTGACATGATCAAGAAAGTTTGAGCGAAGAAGAGGATGTCAAAGAGAAGCGACTTCTTATTGCCTTTCTTATGAGCTGCTTGTAAGTGTTCATCGTACCTGTTCACAATCTTTTGCTGCGCTTCGAATGCGTGAATGATCTTGATGAAACTCATTGCATTCTGAGCAAGAACTGCTGCGCGAGAGTAAATCCGTGTCTAGACAGGAGCGATGTTAGAAACACGTTCTCATTTCACGACGGATGCTCTACTACTTACAATTCGAGCCTTCAAGAGTGCATCGAAGCTGAGGCATTCTGCTATCGCCAGGACAATGACTGACACTATGCTTATGGTAATGAGAGCAAGCTTTCACTGAACAGCGAGTGTCACAATATATCCCGAGAAGAAAAGTGAGATGCTCTGAACGAGTGTATACAATTTCTCGGCAATATCTTGATTGACACGGTTGCCGTCTGGGAGCTCCTGTCAGCGACCGAATATCGTGTAGTGAATGATCACGTACTCATCGTAACCTGCGTCGCTGAAGATTCATTGCCTTCTTTGTCGAAATGCCATACTTCCTGCCTCAGCAGACTCTCCAGAAACGTCTTTCTCAAGGAGCGTGTGGTTCTGATAGCCGCAATACATATGCAAAGTGTTGCCACGTAGCCGATGACGAAGCGGGCAACGAACAAATACACGAAGTAGAGGACGAGATGATTGATCTGGGCAGTGAACTGCTGCGCGTTGCCCTGACCGGCCGCAAAATTGCTGAAGGAAGCTGTTGATGAGCCGAACACCAGTGTCATCAAAGGTAGAGCAGCGCCAACCGCAACACCGCCTGTGAGTGCGATGGCGTACAAGAAGATGTCAAGGCGGTCCGCGTATTGGAAAATTCGCTGTCGATGAGTCAGTCCAATTCAGCACAGATGCTCTGGTTGACGCTTGCGAAGTAGTCCTTAATCCCCCCCTCCTTCTCTTTCTCTGGCTTGTCCTCTGCTACCTCAGATGAGTCCGCATCGTCCGACGAAGGCTTTTTGAGCTCGACCTTGCTGGGCATGTTGTCCGCTGTGGGTGCCTGCGCACCTAGCGACTTCTCAAAATCAGGCATCTTTGGTGGGTACACTGGTTCAGCTGCCTTCCCTGGCATGTTCGGTGATGAGATAATAACGAAGTATCAAAGATGCAAAGGTAGGTGAGTGTTGAATACCGGCACAAACACTCGAAGCGCTGTGGGAAGAACCCTTAGCATATACTCACGGGTCCTAGGATCTCTGCGAAGAAAGCGCTGAGTACAATCTGCTTCGTTGTCAGGCTCTATGGTGGTCAGTACATCATTTGGCCGCGTAGTCATGGACGTCATTATCAGCTATCAGCGGAAAATGGACTGTCTTTTGTCTACTCCAATCAAATATATCAGATCTCGCGTGTAACCGAGACTACAGGTCAGCTGACCCACGCTAGAGGTCGGTCGACCAATGCGCATAATTCCGCTTTCCTGAGCTACTGGTAATGTAATCTAAAATCATAGAAAACAGCATCGATGAACAGAAGATTCTTGAATTCAGTCCAGTCTTTATTAATCGTTTATTAATATTTGATTAATGTCACGGTTTTAGCATGTGTTACTCGGAAAGTGTTGGGAAAAGAGGTGTTAGGTCACTTAGGTGGTGTTGGACAATATTATAGGTGATGATAGGCGTGAGGTTATCAGTGGTGTTATGGGGGCCCCCCGGTACGGATGGTACCCAGCGTTCATGGGGTATAAGAACCTCTGAATGATCTCTTTCTTTCCTTTCTTCTTCGTGCAACGTCTTGTATCTAAAATCTAGTTATTAGAATTCCATCCTGGTTCCATCCAGCCCTCAGTCCGTGACAATTAATCTGATACAATCTGATTCATTGTAGTTATACATGAATGAAAATCATTCAAGTGATCAAAATTCAGAATCAAGTGATGCTGAAAATGTTGTCGTGAAAGAAAAGAAAGATAATCACAACATCATTGTATCAGCGCTGTTGAGAATTGAACCTAATATAATTAAATTACTCAATGACTGTGGGGTGAAGTTTCACGAAACATCGTTTATTCGAGGGTTTTGACTACTACTTACGAAGTATTATCTTTTGAGCTGTGACTGCTAGTTGAGACGTACCATCTCTCTACCTTGAAGTCGACAGCGAAGCTCTTCTAGTCAGTAACAACGCTGATCTCAGAAGCTAGTCAGTATCGTATCTACCTAAGGTACCTTCTTTCCATCATCTAAGGTATGCGCAGGGTTTCCGCGCACTTTAACCTAGTAAGGTTAGTTACAGATAGTATCGGGTTTAGCGTGCTGAAAAGGGCACTAAGATAATTACTCAAGTAGTCGTAGTTAGCGTGCACGGAAACAGTACCTTGTACAAAGTCTACTTAACATAGAAGTTCTCTGCTTCGAAGTCTACCTTCTACGAAACCACCTCATCTACGCCTTCGCCTTCGACGCATTCGATCGTTCAGCAGAAATTACTAAGATCACATAATTGATGCTCTGTTCATGATTCACATAAGCTCAAATCGTTCTATCAACGTGAAGTTCTCGGCTCCGAAGTCGATCTTCTACTACGAAGTCTTCTCATATACCTCACCTGCGTCTTTGTTCAATTATTTGCTCAGATGAGAATCATAAAGTACTAGAATCACACGATTGATGAACTGCTTTGTCTGTAATCATCATAATATCTGTCATTTATACATGTGTCTACTGTTCACTTATTTGCTCAGATGAGAATCATAAAGTACTAGAATCACACGATTGATGAACTGCTTTGTCTGTAATGATCATAACATCTGTTATCAACGCGTCTTAATATTTTGTCATTTAGCTATTGATCTAGTATTGATTGGTCATTATCTAAAACGCGTCTTCTTTACCTTGTTATCTAGCTATCGTTTTACTAGCTATATCTTCGCTTCTTGCCTTCTCTGTTCGGGATACACCTACTTCGCCTTCGCCTTCGTCATCACCTCGCTGTTCACCCAAGGATCAGGTTGATGCTCAAGGGACGAGCATCAGATGGGTGGCGGGGGCGGGGGGTGGGAGGTCATGGAGGGGTTGATTGTAGAGTTGAAAGCGAGATTCAGGCGTTACGGTACCAACGGTACTGTTCAAGAACGAGCGCGATCGCATGCGCAGCAAGACTATTGTTTTCCCCTTCAATTTCCTCCGTCGCGCTCGTATTCAATCCCATCCTCCTTCACGACCTCCTCCTCATCCCCACCCTACACCCCACCGGCTTCCTCAAGAACCCTTCCCTCGTCTCCAACGGCCCCTCCATCCTCAGCTCAAACTCATAATGCCTCCCCACCGTTGCCACAATAAGCGCCAGCTCCATTTCCGCCACGTTCCTTCCGACACAAGCTCTGGGCCCGTAGCTAAATGGGATGAATGCTGCTTTTTGCTCATCGGTCAGCTGGCCGTCTTCCCAGCGCTCGGGCCGGAAGCTGTCGGCGTCGGCGCCCCAGATGGGCTTGGAGTGGTGAATGGTGTAGGCGGGGACGGAGAGGGCGGTATTGGGGGGAAAGTGATGGCCGAGGATGGTGACGCCGGGGCCAGGAGGGACAAGGCGGGGGAGACCGAGGGAGGAGGTGCTGTGGATGCGGAGGGTTTCGGAGATTACGTTCTGGAGGCTGGGTAATGTTCGCTAGAACCCAGGGATGAGAGTAGGCATACATACTATGGCAGATCCTTGACTCTGTCAAAATCTGGTACATCCACCCCCGCTGGAATAGCCTCGTCGAGCTCTTTTTGCAATTTTGCCATGACGCCTGGGGTTTTCAAACACCAGTACAGCAACGCACAGCTCGTATTGCTTGTCGTATCGCTGCCTGCGATCAATTGAGTCAAGGCCTCGGCGGTCAACTCCTCTCTGCCCAGTTTATTGCCATTCTCATCTTTGCCTTCCATCAGCCTTGCCAAAAGATCCACCCGCTGGTTCTCCTCCGTGTTATTCAATCGCTCATTTACTCTTGCGACTGCAATGCCCGCTAGGTTTTCCACAGCCTCAACTCCATCCCGAAAGAAACGATCTGGTAGCCATTTGGCATAAGGTTTGAGCGCGGGATAGCATCCCAGGGTTGCAGATACCTCGCCCCGGCGATTTAATACTTCAATCGCAGGTGCGTATGTGGGTGGGCTATCGGGATTCTTTCGGACTTCGGCAATGTCTTTCCCTTTTTTTAACATGCCAAACGGCGCTCCAAATGCCTAACATCTTATTAAGCAAGCTGTATCCGTTCCATGTTAGTTGTTGTACTGACCAAGTCTCCGATAATATCAAATGCCAGGTAATTGAACCAGTGCAGCGAATCAATCTCCGCGTACTCTTGCCCTGCCTTTTTTGCCGTCTCAGAGATGCGATTCCATTGCTTGATCAAGTCCTGTAGATTTGAAACCATGTACTGCTCAAATTGAGAAATCGATTTGGAGCTGAAGGTATGGGAGACTGTCTTGCGTTTGCGAGTGTGTTCTGCACGATCACGGGTGTTGAAGAGACCGCGTTGGATGGATACGAAGGCATCGTAGTAATCGCTAATCCGATGAATGCTTTAGCATTGGTCCAAATACAGGACGCACGTGCTCTCAATATAAGACATGGAAGCATGGCTCACGCAGTGAACAGAATAAAAGATCGTCCAACCTTTTCGTCCAACCGCCAGTATGCGAATATATGACCGGAATGGCAGAAGCATCCGCCACCGAAACATGTTCTGGCTGGATCCGAACCAACGGACCATATTTCTTGTGAGCATTGTCGACTGCAAGGTAGCGTCTACCCCGCCTGCATTGGTACAGCAGCCATAGGTTCGAAAACGCGGCAGGAAACGGTGAGGGTATATCACGAATCGCACGCGACCTGATATACGGGAGCAGGTAGTATATCAGAGGGATGAGGAGGAGGGTATAAGGCGTTGAAAGCGGTGAGAGAAGCATTTTCGCCCAGCTTCCACTGAAGAAAATCAGTGTTTGTAGAGAGAAGCGAGATTCAGGGACAACGGACTTGTCGTGAGAAGGTGCAGCATTGCTGCACCAGGAGTGTTTGATAGTCCAAGCATGCTAGTACCCGATGAATTCCTTTTCCGAGCTCTACGTAAGGTGAGGTCGAGGTATTCCGTAACAACGAGTGAATCAGCTCCCAAGCTACAGTAACCCCGCAAATTCGCGGGGTGACGGGGCAGCCGAGGAAAGCGGACACCGGACACCGGACACCGGACACTTGGCGGTTGACAGCACGGTAATGTTTTAAGGTATGTGAGGATTAATGGAAGACTGAACAATGATATGAGAAATGAGAAATGAGAAATGAGAAATGAGAAATGAGAAATGAGAAATGAGAAATGAGAAATGAGATATGAGATATGAGAAATGAGATATGAGATATGAACGACAGCGAGGGATAAATGTCGCTTCATGCTTCATGCGTATGCATGCGCATTCAATGTCTTACATACCTTACCTATCCACATTCGACTAAGCCTAGCGAAGCGAAGCTGGTGGGGGCTGCCACATCCGAGAGCAACGGCGGCAATACGGTAAGATCAGAGCATCTTCCAAATCCTTACATTCTTATATCGTTAACTCGTGGTATTATGGGTTATGTTCAAGACTACTTCAAGAAACAGATCCAGAAATCCAGAAATCCAGAAGACGTGTTCATATAACCCCGTATCAAGCAAGCTCCCCAGCTTTCTTGTCCTCCACGACTCTCTCCCTTGTGATACTGCCTGTGCTCGATCCTTCGCTTTCATTTGTATTTTTCTTGCCTTCAATCACATTCCTTACTGGTCCAAGCATCGTGTGCTCGATGTTTACCTGCACAGCACGTTAGTTCATATTCTCAATGCTTGCCCAAAAAGAATTTACCTTGGGTCCTTTAAACCACTTTCTCGCGTCTACGATCCACCATATGACAGCAAATAGCATCGGCGCTCCATAGCAGAGGCATGTCCAGTTCATATTAGATGCACTGGAGGCTAATTAATGCCAAGGAGTACTGAAGAACGGAGGTACTGACTTGAGATTACCGCCAACTGAACTGGGCAGCATCAAGATAGGCACCATGATGACCACAAATGCACAAGAAAACCCACCAACATATATGCTGTACTTGCCTAGATTCCACGGGCCGGGTCTAAATCGATCTCCTGCGAAGAATACCCGGATAGATATCGGGATTGTGAAAGCTACAAACGCCGCGACGGCGCCAATTGAGAACAGAGCACCAACTGCCAAAGGACCGCCGAAGATAAGCAATGTCATAAGGATTCCGATGCATGTGTTGAACCAGACAGCATTTACGGGCGTCTGAGTGGTCTTGTTGACGCGTTTGATCCAGAAAGAACCCGGGAGACAGCCATCACGAGCGTAGGCAAAAGTGACTCGAGATGCAGCGACCTGAAGAGTGTAAGCGTGGAGATTTTGCAAAAGGGGGTTTTTGTTCAATTGCATGGCATACCATATTTCCTTGACCCATGGAGAACGCGCATATAATTGTCAGAGCAAGAATAGCCATCGTAATCTTTTGAGGCATAACTTGTATGAGATAAGCTGCCCATCTATACGTTTTTTAGGAGTCAGCATTGCCTGGTTGGGCTGTCGAACTGGATTACACGATGTATCATGAGTAAGAAACAGGGAAGAGAAGCTCGATATGCTCCTGGCAAATTTCTGGAACCTCAGAACAAGGCCTGGAAAGAATGGAGTATCACTCCAGAAACACGTACGGTTGGCCAAGGTCCGAGCCTAGTACTTCCCCGATGTCGACAACAGTGTAGGCAACAACCATCTGCAAAGCCCAACCAAAGACACCTCCGATGCCGCTAGTGAGGACTATTGCCCTTGGCGAAGCAATGTTGGCATTGGAGCATTCCTCGCTCAAATGGAAAGGTGCATCATATCCACTACGGCGATAGCTTAGCATACGTATTCAGTCTTGTGAGATGAAATTCGAACCTCATAGTCCAGATGACTGCAACAAAACTCATGAGGAGAGCAACGCCGTTGGAGAAATCCGTACCCGCGTAAAAGTCATTCCACACACTGCTTGATGGGGTAAAGCGAGGCAGACCCTGGTCCGTTCTCTTGGTTGCTCCTGGAATTAAGATGATTACTATCAGCAGGCCAATGAAGTTAAATGATGAGCCCCAAGCGTTGAAATTTGCAATCCATTTCGTAGGCATGCTGCTGATACACCCGTGGATGAGCATTATCAACGTGGTGAGAAGAAAGACCTGGTAAGGCTGCGGGACGAAATTGGGGTTCTGTATCGAATTCGCGGCCAAGATCATGGCAGCCATGGCGTAGTCGATCGAAGGCGCGGCGGTGACCTGGCCACACCAATTCGACCAGCCGGTCAACCAACTCGCCAGAGCTGCAGAAAAGATTAGTAAAGCCATCGAAATGTCTAGGTGGAAAACAAACGGCCATATCCGCTGCTGGGTGTCAGTACAGAACCAGAGGTCTTCTGAGCCGAATACAAACTTAGGAGCAAGAGCTGCAGCTGCATAATACAAACCGCCGCTCGTAGGCATTGAGGAGCAAATTTCGGCCATACTCATGCTTACGCATTGAATGAAGATCATGGCAATGAGCCATCCCCAAACCATCCCAGGAGTCCCAGCATAGCCCATTCCCTGTCAAGAGAATCAATTACGTCTCCGAACCACTTGCTCCCCTTCGCAAACTCACATAGTAGAGGGTACTCGCAAAACTGGGAAGTAGACCCAGAACAGCGAAACTGACACAAAATGTCGTCCACAAGCTGAATTCCCGCTTGAACTCAGGCTTATAACCCAAAGCTGCAAGGACCTCTTCATCTGCGTTCAATTCGCGATCGAAAACAGGAACCTCGCCGTCGGGCAGCACTGAAGTAACCGGCTCCTCCGCAACCGACTTGTTCTGTCGTGAAGCAGTATAATTTCGTATCGTATTCATGATTCAGAGCGATGGCCGTTGGTCCTACGTGGAAGAGCCTTGAGATCGCCAAGGAGGAGATTTGAGGGAAGTCGGGTTGTACAAGTAGAGGTTCGGGGATGTTCGTTATCGATCTTGCAGATGAGTACAGGCATGCTGATTGGACGAAACGACTACTGCAATAGTGACCAGTTCTTTCAGGCGTGCGTTCGAGGTGTCCAAGTCTCTTTTGTGTCGCGATAGGCATGTCTAACAAAGACTCCATTAGGGCAAGTCCTTATCGTTTTCCCCTCTCTTCGGTCCTTCGAGCTTACGATTGGTTATGCCATCCACCCTTCAAGCTCGTTTAACAACGAGCCCAAGAAGCTTCACCCAGACTACCCTGGACTTGCATCTCACAGGGAGACTTGCCGTATCTCAAGCAACTTAGCTTACAGACTTGTTGCGATCGAACGGGTCTCGGTTAGATATCTCGTCGGAAGGACGAGCCACTTATGGTAAGAATGCACGTGATCAACTCCGCTCTTGGTAGATATGAATACCGATCCTGAGGTTAACATATTTCCATCTAACTATACCATCAAAAGATACTGGCCCCATCCAGCGTATTAATGTATTCAAACGCATCGATTACCCAATGACCGAATTCACTGTGCGAGCGCAGTGTACCCACTTGGAGGTGAAACCAGCTAAACTTTTAGCATTTTGGATATCTCGTCAAGAAAGGGTCGAGCCGATGGAGTGGCCCTCAGGTCGATCCTCCTAACTGTCCTCAAGTGACCTTCAGGATGTTCTGGCAGGGCTGCGTCAGTCAATATTCTATGCTGAAGAGAACGCCAATTTCCTTGTACTGTTAGTGATCTGAAAATGCCTAGAGTTTCAATTTGCCTATATTGTATAACGCTATCGCCAAAACATATCAGAACCAGATATACAATCGCGCATTCTTATTCACTCTTTAAATCCTACGATATTCGTAAAAGCCGGGTACAAATATGTACAACTCCACTAACATTGACCAAAATTACTGTCCAGGCTTTGTTAATGGCTCTTATATACCGTTTTGCTGAAATTCTCTATCGACTATTTTTCGGGTTTCCAGATCCTTAGCAATACTGTGTCTCCTGTCATATCACCTGTGGAGGGAGCCTGTTGATCCGTGTGGTGGATATAATCGCCGCCATAAACAATAGTGTAACTATCATACATAGGCGGAATAATAAACGTCCTTCGGAGAGTTTGCTGCCTCTTGTTCGGGAGGGATGATCATCCAGCTGAAGACGATGACGCAAAGAATTGTCCAATGGGGCAAGGAAACTGAGATCAACCTTTCGAAAACGGAAGAAGAGCTGATCATACCAACACGACATTGTGGGATAAGTGATTTGTGGCTCTGTGTGAGATGAAAACAGAGTGCCCTGGGTTGAGTGGGGCGAGCGATGTGGTGAAGTGTGAGATTTTCCAAGTAAGCGTGCATTGATGCGCCAAATTCCAGTTTCTAGTATATTGAATCAAGTGATCCCAGCTGGCTGCTCTTCGCGCTTGGGGAGGATTGCTCGCGGAAGCCGCAGCGAAGTGCTCATGTCGAGAATGATTATCAGCACATAATTTGGGTTTGGGATCCTAGGAACATCAAACGGCCTCCATGTCAGGCCTGCCAGAATTGAACCGCCTCGCAGTCTCTTGGAGTACGGCAAACTTTCCGAGCACTTGCTGGTGCTGTCTTCCAAAGAACCTCCCGGACTTCTCGCCCGACCTTCTCTATCGAGTCCATTGCCCAGATAACGTCTAGATGTTCGTATTCTTCTATTACCTTAGAGTGGACAACTCGAACGTGTGGCTCTCGTCCCCGCTCGAACCGTCGCAGCAGCCTTCGACCATCCACGAGGTCATCAGATCCAGCAACCCAGAGAGCAAACGGAGGCACTTGATCGTCGTACCACGCTTGCCGTCCTCGTGGTTGCTGATCTTTTGTCTCAGGGTCAGGTGGGGTAGTCTCGGTTGAGTGGGCTGTTCCATGTCCGTAGTAGTTCTCCATTTCATCTTCTTCGTCTTCTTTTTTGAGTTCGTCTCTTGTAGCAAGGATGCATTTCTGGGAAGCAAAGCATTCGCGGCCAAGCCACCAACGCATGGCCTCAGCGCTGACGTAGACTGGAGCAAACTGGAACATTCGATCTCGAAGCTCTCGCTCCCAGCGAAGGTCCGACCAGTTGAAGAGGAAAGAAAAGACACGGTATCCCATCGCACCATAAAGAGTTCCAGGTAGGATTGAATGCATGGTCATCATAAACGGAATAAAAGCATGTATCCCAAAAAACAGGCGGAACATGCCATGTGATATGATACGCATGAACTTCAGGTACATTTTTCCGATCAAAGGGCCGGCGTATACTGCAGGCGCCAATGCGCAGAACACACTAATCTTCTTCCCAATATCCGGCCTCTGTTCTTTCGCCAAGGCAACGAAGGTCTCTGTAGTCCCCTGAGAGTGACAGACAAGACCCAGCTTTTCAAACCCTGTCTCGGAGAGAACCCTTGAGATGAATGCTGGCAGGTCCATAATACCCATTTGGCGGATATTCCAGTTCCACATTCGAGGATCATCGTAGGTCAACGTTCGATGCTCAGGTTTAAAGCCACATCTGTTGTTGCCAAGCCAGACATCGAATCCACTAAGTAAGTGGTTTAGCAGGTGCTCCTAAAGCATTCAAGATGGTTATCACCTCTTGCACAGGAAAAAAGCCAAACTGTCATCGTCGTTCGTACAGTAGGCACCAGCGCTTTGTAGAAGACCATGTACTAACAATACAGGATATCTTCGCTTGCCGTCGACATATTGAGCTCCAGGTGTTCCATTTATCAAACCGTTTTCCACGTGCGTCGATGGGAAAACCACAGGCTTTCCAAACCCCCGATGTTCTGCTGAGGCCGGCTTATATTCAAGAGGATTATAGACATGCCACAACATTATAATAAAGCCATCCTCCGTTTGAACTTTATATTCCTCAATTTCTAGACCCACCCTTCTCGCATAATATCCCACATCACAGACCAATGGGTCCTTCCCCCCTTCTGTGGGCACATGTCCATCGTTTTGGCCAGCCTCTTCTTCATTGCGGTCTCCCAGTTTAGATAGACTGTGTCTGCGCCTTTTCTGGCGCCTCCATGCCCGAGCTTCAGCCTTTCTCGCTTCCTTTCTTCTCTTCTCCTCCTCGTAAAAGGGTCGTCGAGCGTTTGGATTTTTCAAGGTCAGGCGCATACCGATATGCTCAAACATAAGTGGTATCGAGGTGAACACTGAGCCAAGGACAATCACACCAAGGAATGAGAGCGAGAGAAAGAACGAGGTGAATCGAAAGCCATAGCATTGGAGATTTCGGAGTATCGATGGAGGACCATACAATGGTAACTCAGGAAAAAGTGGATTGGTTTTTGAAGGAGGAAAAGCAGTCCGGAACGGTGCCTCTGCTTTTGTAGATTGTGGAGAACCGGGATCGTGTTCGCTGGGGCCGTCCCCAGTGTACTGCGACGTAGAACGCTCGGGAGTTTTGGCTCCACTCTGACACCTCTCTCCTGGTGAATCCTTTTGCTCGAGCTTATCTTTCAGCCTGTTAAGCTCCACAGCTTCCTCAAGGGGAACTGCTGGCAGTCGGTTACCATTAGCTATTTCTATTACCGGATCCCTAGGTGTAATAAATCTGGCCTCAACAGCAGATGTCGCTGAAGCATTACTATCCTCAGGATTGTGGGGTAGGAGTGACAATTTCTCCGCGTGCCGTGCATATTGGATGGCAGCTGTGGCCTTGGCATCTGCAGCCATTGGGAAGGCGCACACCGTTAAGGCCAAGTGGATAGCAAATCTAAGCAATACATACTATCTATTGTCTAAAAGGTATGTTTTCTACAGTAGGAAGCTATCTACATTCTGTGCTGCAATTGGCGCTAGCCCCAATTGGGCTAGCGGGCAGCGTTCCTAATTAGAAACTATGTTCCTCCTGCTCCTACTATTGCTTTTACTACAGCTTCTATTGCTTCAAAATCTATCGTGTATAATATCTACTCTTTACAACGCAATGGGTTGAAAACAAGGCAGAAGAAATTGGCAGTAAGAATTATCATCAATAATAGACCATGATTCAATCAATCACAGCATGGCGCGCTAGATCGTCGACGAGTGACATGTGACAGCACATGACCGCACGTGACTACCAAACTTTATCGTGGTTTTCACAAATGCTTCATTACCTTAAGTACCTTACTATGCTTCTATTGATGTATTGCTGAAAACTTTGGTGAAAAAACAAAAGCATTCGTCTGATTACCTACCGATTTTAGGTAGCAGTGTACTTTCGTAAGTCAAAGAACAATCTATTTCGTATATCACTTTTTCCCAACTCTTTTCATCGCGCTTGAAGTTACCATTACACTCCGCTTGAAGCTCTCACGTTGTCGAGGTAGATAAGACTTGATGTATTCCTTTAAATATGATGGAGAGGCAAAGGACGGTTTCGCTCAACGGAGTCGCCATACGAACGCTCTTTTTGGTGACGCAGCCCGACTATTCTAGGTTTAATATAACAACCACGACAAAACTCATGAGACCAGAATCGGTCAATTCATGGGAAGGTCTTAACCGCCTATGCTCCTACGAGTTATATATTCCCCAGGGGAACAATACCTTACCCTTATTACAAGAAGGTTGTTTCCACGTCACAGCAAGATGTGTATCCAGGTACCATGTAAACAGGAAGCGCGTGAAGTGCAAGAAGAGCGTGTGTCACACTACAATAATATCGATAGCATTAGAAAGAGTCAAGGCAAAGCCTCGATGAAATTCCCAGAGTGTGCTTTCAGCTTCTACCATAAGTTTCTTTTAATTCCATGCAACAACTTGTTTTGCAATTTTACCTTATCAAGCCTGTTCATGTCTCGTTGTCCTTCGTACCGACGCAATGATGAAATACTACTCAACGTTCTTCCTTGTCTGACCTAGAACGCTGTTGGAAAGAAAGACTCATCTTGTGCCCGTTTCTCAAAAAATTCTGCAAAGCACTCGAAAACCCTCCGGTCTGTTGAAGACCCATTGTGACCCAGCTTTTACGGTCCGTTGTTCGTGACGTTCGCAAGAAATACGACCAATACAGCACAGTAACTAAGAACATTAGAGCCTATGAGTCGAAGCTAGGAATAGATCTGATCCTTGGCTGGTTATAAGTAAAAACTTACGCAGCAGAAGCACCTGAGATCTCATGTCGTTGAGCTCGTGTGAACATCGAGAGGGTGGCCGAAAATATGAGAGTGAACACGAGCAGGATGCCAACGTGTATTGCAACCAATGTGTCGTTGTGGATACTGTTGCTGAGTCTATACAAAATGTAAATGGGGACCACAAGCTGCACGATAATCATAATAGTAATAATGAGGACGACAAAGTACTCGATGCGCTCTCTTGTGTAGTATACCTCAACGCCATTCGATTTATTCCGGGTTTCTTTCGAGCAAAAGATATACTTCGTTGCCAGATTAGGTCTTGTCCGAGGGAAACACTAAAGCACTCACCTTCACGGGTTTGCAATTGATCGCCCTTAACAGCCTCTCTACCCAAGTGTCGAGCCAAGCATGTTCTCGACCGGCACGCAGTGTCACAATGTCTTCTTTTTTGTATATGTATGAGCTTTCGTCTGCGACTAGGGGCTTCTTATTGTTGATATAATTTTGGACGCTTTGGTAGTCGCCGGCGGCAGGCTTGTTGAAAGACATCAATTGCTGCGCAGCACAGAGAACCTGGGCTACGGTTCCAAGAGTTATTGAGGATGCGCTGATAAGAGATGATACTTGCGGTTACCGTATTCACAGAATTTGGTTTCAATCTTTCCCAAAAGTTCTTTTCGAGGTCTGCCATCCTCCTCGGATAGATCTCTGGTGCGCAAGCTATCTTCATCTTTTCGTCGCATTGCCTTGTCCAAATCATCTAGTCGTTCTTCCAACAATCTCAGTTCATCTTGCTTCTCGAGCAGAACACGGGCTTGGACAAAGCCGAAACGGCGGTAGAGCATAAAATTCTCATCGCTGTCTAAGAAGGCCGCAAGTTCTGGGTAACCTTCCGGGCATTCTTCTACTACTTGCACTTAGCTCGCAACCGAGTAAAAGGTCTGTTGACTTACACGATCTTACAATGGGCTGCCGCGCGGGATCAGTGGAAGAACATTGGACGAGGCCTGTTAAACCTGACCATACAGAGTGTGCCGCTTTGCAGAGATTGCAATAGATGGCTGGTTATGTTTAGCAAGGGAAACCCGTGATGGACTGTTCATAGACCTAATATATGTATCGAGCAGTGCTTTGCCGGCAGTACGCTTTGTCCGTCGCCAAGAGAAGCAGAAGTAGTTTCTGTCGGAGAATGCTCGGTTACCAAATCCCCCGCTTCCATCAGGAGAACCTTATCAATCGGAGAATCCATCCGTTCCAAATGATTGTTGGAGTATAGCTGCAATAATATTCAGTTAGTGAATGGTATGTAAATTTCAAGATCACAGTTTGGATATGGAGCCACTATATATTCCACTATTTCCCTCACGGCAGCCTTGAGCATGAAAACCAATCAGACTGTAAAAAAGGCAAACAAAATTCAGTCAACCTGTCCGCGCACATTAGATGTCAATCAGTCTCCCTGCGATCGACGCAAAGATGACTCCGCTACCCATTCACCATTGTCATAAGTATTCCCACTACTATCATTAAGCTTGTACAGCCATCTTCCCTGCCCATTCTTCATTCTGTCAACAATCTTCGTTTGAAACCAGCCAGGCTCCGTGGTCTTTAACCAAGCAATATCGTCTTTCTTAAACTTTGCAGTAAACTGAGGAATCAATGAGTGGTGATATTGATATTTGAAGGAGCTCTACAGTACTTCTCGAGGTTGTGAAGCATCGGGAACATGTGAACGGCCATTCGAACCTTCTTCTAACTGTATTGGATCAGCTTCGGGGTCTCAAGAGTAGTCACGGCCTTACTCCAGAGCTCTCAGCCATGACAGTCTTCTCCGTATATCGCCACTAGTACCGGTACCTCGGATTTCTATCGGGCCTAGGGCAGAAATACGTGGGAGTGCCACGCACAGAGCCTCGTCAATGGAAGGCTAAGCTGTGCAATCTGAATAGTTGGCAGTGAGGCATAACACGGAAGCGCAAGCCTCGAAGGATCAGGCAATTGGAGTTGTGTGTGTCTTAATGCATACGCTTTGACAAAAGTTGAGTACGGCCGATTTCTTTACTCTTGGTACGTTCAGCCTTTATTGAAATCCTGCTCATTCACTGAGGCTCAGGAATGATACGATTATGGGTGACCTTTGCCTAGGATCTTATCTTTGAGAGTTCAGCTGCGCCAATGGAAGCTTTGTGCGACCACACCGTCGGGAGAGTGAGCGGGGGAGCAATCTATCCAGAGGTCTAGGTTTTTTCATCGGGCACACGATCGCTTGGTTACCCCTAGGAATGTCCCCCTCAGTGGTTGGATTGGCCATCGATTTACGATAAGGTTTCTCTTCGAGTCGAGTCGAAGCTCTTTTCCTTTTGAACTAGACCCTTGAATGATGGTGACCATAGACTGTAAAAGCTGTAATAGTATTGGCAGCTGTTATTTCAGCGCATGTTTATCGTACACCCTCATTATAATACATGTGCTAGAGAAGCAGCGCAATCATGAAGAGCTGAGGAACCGGTCTAGCCTGCCCTTTGTTACAAGTGCATTCCAGAGTATACCTCCGACAGCAAACAAAAGTATTGGAATATAGCAATTGATTTTCTTGTCCTCGTCGTGACTTACATGCTTTTCAAACTTGACGACAGAGCTCTCAGCTCCAGGTACGCTCGATATAGGACTCGGGGGTTGGAATTGCCCCGCTGAAATATTTGGAATCACTAGGTGAGAAAGCTGCGTACGTCTCAGCGTCTGATCCATCCATTTCTTTGCAGCAGCGCGCAATATTTGATTTTGCCGAGTGTCGAGCAGACATACGCGACGAGCAGGCAGATGTCGATCTTTGATCAAATTTTTGAACAGCTTAGATATGTTCTCGACCTTGTCTTCGTCGAGGGGTTCATCCATGAGTATACGAAGATCGAGGTAATCGACTACAGTCTCTGGTTCGTCCTCCGAAGTACTGGCGAAATCCATATCCACAGTTGGATCTGTGACAGGTACAGGTGCGATAACTATGTAATTCAGTGAAGCAAAGCCACGACGCTCGTATAATCCGGGTATTTGATTTTCTGGGAAATCAGGAGACTCAATAATCTTCTGCCTGAGCTCCGATGTAGTGAAACCACGAGCTTCACCAGAAAGATCCTCCAATGCCGAGATTAGCCCAGACGTGAATGAGTTGACCCCAGGTATTGGCGTCGTGGAATTAGCACTCGTCGCGCCCAAGAATTCCGAACGACGGCATGGCCAGTGCTTTTGACTGCGACCTCGTCCTAAGATTCCCGCATCGCAGCAGTCGAATATGACCAGAACATCCGCGTCGGTGTCGTCGATGATGGCCTCAGCATTGCGCCACACAACCTCGGCTCTGTTTGGGCCCTTGGACAGTTTCCCAGGAACTCGGCTCCTGAGATACAATGTTAGGACACGACCGAGAAGCTATGGTAGGATCATGATTAGTGCTTACCCCGCAAGATGAAGCGTGCCAGTACCATCGCCAGCGAACCCATGCCCAGCGTAGTAGATTATAATAAGAGTATGCTCGCCATCCTCACCATCCACAAGATCCATCAAAAAGGTTTGGACTTGGAACTGCGGTCTCTTACCATCAATGATCTGCTTGTGGTAGACCTTGAAGTTGTATCTTGTTTCGAAGACTTGATGAAGTCGTCGCACCTGACTTGATCAGTTGGAATTCGTTGTTACGGTGCGTAGTGGCGGCATACCTCTTCACCCGTTTTTAGGTCATCCAGTTTCTCATCCCAAGAAATCAAAAGGACTGCAACCTTCTTATGTGGGGAAGTCCTACCGACATTTGCCATCTGCTTGTCCCATCTCATCTGGAATCGGCCTTGTTTGGACTCGGCCGGATCCTGAAAATCCTCCCTTATTGGCATTGCGTCCGATATATCTTTGATTTCAATGCTTGGGTTCGTACAGGTGTCCCTCCTATCCATGATCTAGGCTAATGATAACAAGAAGGTGATGAAGACTTGATGGCACTGGGTCCATCTCTTATGATGAAGAATAAGTATCCAGCAAGTGGAATCAATCGCCTACCAGGAACGGCTGTTTACAGCACAAGTCGACGGGTGGGGTGTCCTGACAAGGCACACAAGTTGTCATGCACAGCCTTCGCGAGAAGAACTTTAGCGCTTCTTGGGTCCTTGTTAGTCTGGCATGTCAAAGTACACCGGAGACAGATGAGAAGCTTCACCTCTGATATAAACCAATCCCCGAACATGCTTGCTGAAGATCTAATTGTTGCACATCTCAGAGTGGCTATGTAGATGGCGGTGGTTTGCTGTGGGGCAGATTTTCCTGTCTAAAACTACCATTTCACATGGGCACGGAAAGCATAGAGTGAAAGAAGAAAGTAGACATGAAATCATAAGAAATTCGCAGCCGGTGCAATCTGTAAGACATTTTAGACTGCAGCCAGCGATAGCTCGAGGTACGGACGAATCTCTAAAGTAGGCCGCCGGAGTCTTGCGTAATCTGAACGATGAGTTTGACTGTACCGAGTGTAATTCAGACGAGTAACTCTGTACATCTTCTAGAACTATGAGATGCGTAAAAGATCAGAAGAAAGTTTAATTCTTGCGCAAGTGCTCACAGTAAAGCACTCCGAGATATCCAACCTGCAACTCTCAGACCCTGTTTGGCACCCCCGGAGTGAGGATCAGGCGGCTGAAGAGCTGTCCAATGAGAAAAAAACAAGATCATGACGGGGTCCCGGAAGGTTCATCTAGCGGGGGCGGACACATCAATTACATGCTCCTTGGGATTGCTGCCTGCTATCATAGCGACGTATCAGTGCAGTGGTTATCACTGCATTCCCTGCCGTCCATTGTATTTCCCTCCGTGTAAGCACAGCAACAAGACGGAGCAGCGAATCGTCCATGCCAGCAGGCAGATTTGCGGGGTTCGCAAAGTCCGCAAGTAGGGCAGACTCGTTTCGACTTGGAGACATACGTGTCACATACGAGTGACTGTACGAACCTAAAGAAGAAGCCATACGGAGTAAGGTAGCTAGGTAAGACGATGGTTGGGGTTTTGAGCTTCTACTTGACCTCAGATGTCGGTTACTTCCGTACGCTAGCACCTGATCTAAGGCTGTGTCACGTGCGCCCTTATTCGTATTCACCCCAATTTGCAGCACTGTAACCTAGGTACCTAGTATTAAGGTAGTATCCCCACTTAACACCCATAACATCAACCAGAAAAAGATATACTGATGACGTGCTGTAGGTGGAATGGAAGTGGTTGGAATTGGGGGAAGGGGGAAAAGGGGCGCTAGCCCTCATAGGTCTAGCTTGCTGCGAATTGGGGTGAATGTCGAGGCCTCTTAAGTCCGAGTGTAAACACCGCTCCGTAAACACACGCTTCATTTCATCAGAGCTACTACCCAACTTGCACGGTTTATCCTTTTCAGAGGCATCACCTTGGATACCCCAAGCTTGGTGCAACCGCTTGTTATTTTCCAAAGAAATCCTACCTCAGTCTGCAAGCATCAGCGGGCAAATCACCAACGCGACGAGGTCCCCACGGCTGGTCAACCCCGATGGATCGGACCTCGGCATAGACGGAATATGGGCACGCGCTACATGGGAGACTCGCCAGACCTCATGAGCACACCACAGGACCTTCCCTGGTCATGAGCTTGGTCAGGATGGAGGATCAAGCTACAGTCATGGACCATCCCAAGAGAAGACGTCGAAGAAGAAGGGCTGACCGTCAGCCCATCTCAGCATGGCTTGCATTTACTGAGAACATCAAGGGCGACATCGGCGTTTTGTCTGACGACCTCTACTCTGATCTATTCAACCGTCATTCCTCTCGTGACGAACTCGATCATGAAACTTCTACTATACTGCATGTTGCTATAAGCCCGTGGTCGCCACTTTCTCCAGACCTTGCAATAGATGCGAAATGGACGATCCTGCCTGTGACCGCTCAAAATCTTGATGTGGACGAAGCTAGCCGGCTACCACCATCTTCTATTCAATTCTCAGCTTCCTTGCTTGCACTTCACTCGTACAGTCAGACTTTTCTGGCGAATCCATCAGTCAGAGGTGTTTTTAAGGGAAGACAAGGCTTTGAGATCCGGGCGTTGGATGTGGAGCCCATTACACTAGACGCTGTCTACATAACGGTCGACGGAATTGCTTTACAGAAGCATGATGAGATACAGAAAAGATTTGGTGGGGGCTTTGGAGCACACATTAACGGGTTCGGAAACAAAGGCAAAGGGAAAGGCAAAAGCAGGGCATTTCCGCATGAAGAAGACGTAAACGGTTCTTACGCTACATCATCGGGTCAAGATCAAGAGATTCGGTTAATAGCTGCTATACGCGAAGCGTTTCCTTCCTCGAGGGTCGTCAGACAGGGGGATCTACTTCCCTTGCCATTACCAACACACCCAATTACTCATGCACCTTTTCCTCCTTCTAAAATCACCCTTGCCGAACCTGTGAGTCAAGGCTTGTTATCCCCGAACACCAAGATTGTTGTCAATAGATTCTTTCACCAAGACCATGCAAGTCGGACCTTGACAGGCCAAACAAATAAAAGGCCCTTCCAAAGGGCGATCGTGGAGGAAGATGATGACACATCAAACGAACAATTCTTCTCTGCCGTAGAAGATGATAGCTATTCGCAGAAAGCGGTTTCCCAAAGAGATGACCTGATTTCAGATTCAGATAGCTCAGAAAAAGATGCTGGAAGTCTTTCGGATGATTCGTTAGAGAATATGATATCTATGAGTACCCCGGATCTACCGACGTTGCCCTCTGGCGCCCTGTCTTCGATGACTGCCACAACACCTGGACCTGGTATGCCTGAATCAAATGATGTTAGTACCCCTGGCTCGATGTTTTCGAATCTCACGGCTACAACTGCTCGTCAAGGTTCTGCAGGTTCAGGAAAGACATTCCAAGTCAAAGGGCTTCTAGGGAAGATCTCCGATGACATACTCCATCCAAAGCCAGCAAGTGACGAGGATGAAGACGCTAGAGTCTTTGTAGACGTCAGAATGCTTGTCAAACTGGGCTGTTTCTCGGGTGATTGGATCAAAGTGGAAGCTGTTCCCGCAACCCCCATGAGCCAACAACGGCATTGGGGAATTGAGGCCTTTGGGCATGTTGACACGGAACCTGTTGGATTTCGAGCCTTGAAAGTCTACGGTATAGCTGATTTATCACCGAACGCAACGACCCAATACCTGAAATCAAACGTTCTGAACAGACGATCTAGTGTGACTGCACTTGCTAGCCGACCAAAACCGACAGCATGGCTATCACCAATTCTTCTTGCCAGCATTGGTCAACCTAATCTTCTCAGATTATCTCCTCTATCAAGTACTGCGAGGAAGAGCTCTTTCCGGACAGTGAACGATCGAGGAGGCGCATCTAAAGTTCTGGCGCCTCCTATCGCAAAGGAAGTTACACTACACAGGATATCTACTCCATTGTCTACAGAACGAACAATGCAGATGGGTATATTTACAGCACTGAAGCAACATTTTGAGTACAAGCGACGCATCCTCAGGCAAGGAGATTTCGTAGCTCTCGGGATCGACACGGGAGCTAGCAGGCTGTTCAATAAGAATTCAATGTCCCAGGACACTGATCGAGAGACCGAAGAATTACTGAACGGTTCACAAGATGGTCGTCTAGGCCAGGCTAGCTCACTGGGTGTCGCTTGGTTTAGGGTTGGCGAAGTACTTTTGCCCGCACCTAACGAGGACCAGCATTCCACCGACCAAAATAAATGGGGAGGTGTCGCATGTATTGAGCCGATGAACACGCGGATGGTTCAAGCCGGTAGCGAACAGAGCAAAGTCCCTGCAACTCTAGAGAACACCTGGGAGTATTATCTTAGCATGAAATCGGCGCCTATATCACAGCTTTCTCTTGGTCGTTTAGCGGAGTCTACAGCAGATCTACCCAAGCCATATGTCATGCCATTGCGACGTCGTCTCCGCGCGCTGATAGCTGCAGCTACTAGTCCGAGAGCAGTACGCCTTAGCATGGACCCAATGGTCATCCTTCTCTATTCAACCCAGAGGAACATTGGGAAAGCGACATTAGCTTCGCGTGCTTGTTGGGATCTAGGAGTGCATGTGTTCCCCATTGACGCTTACGATATATTATCGGAAGATGGCGCTGGAGGTGCCGAGATGAAGGCGGAAGTATCCCTAAAGAGCAGGGCAGAAAGAGCTATGAGCTGCGGTCCCGAATACACTGCTCTCCTGATCCGCCATTTAGAAGCGTTGACAGGTGATCGCATGGTTTCTGCGCTGAAGGAACTAGTGCAACGCGTAAGGGTACTTGTAGCTACTACTACCGATATTGACAGCATCTCTGATGGGATTCGAAGTGCCTTTACGCATGAACTGGAATACTTTGCGCCAGATGAAGGGGAAAGAGAAGGCACGTTGCGCGAGATTGTCGAAGAAAGAAACCTTAGGCTGGCAAATGACGTTGACCTGGGTGCGATCGCCATCAAAAGCGCTGCTCTTGTAGCAATTGATTTGGTTGACATTGTCGAAAGAGCCGCAGTCGCAAGACAAGATCGACTGGACAACCTTGTAAAAAGGAACACTCATGGTGATCCGCACTCGGTTCAAATTTTGATACGAGATCTGCTTGTCGCTGGAGGCGAGAATGCTCGCTGTGTAACGAAATCCGATTTTGATATTGCAGTAGATGCGGCTCGTAAGAACTTCGCAGATGCAATCGGTGCTCCGAAGATTCCGAACGTCAGCTGGGATGATGTTGGGGGGCTCGAGAACGTCAAAGATGCAGTCATGGAGACTATCCAACTACCGCTTGAACGGCCGGAGCTATTCGCCAAGGGCATGAAGAAAAGAAGCGGTATTTTATTCTACGGCCCTCCCGGAACTGGCAAAACTCTCCTCGCAAAAGCCATCGCAACCGAGTTTTCGCTCAACTTCTTCTCGGTCAAAGGCCCCGAGTTACTCAATATGTACATTGGCGAGTCCGAAGCGAATGTGCGGCGTGTTTTCCAGCGAGCACGAGATGCAAGACCCTGTGTTGTCTTCTTCGATGAGCTCGATTCGGTCGCGCCAAAACGAGGCAATCAAGGCGATAGCGGCGGGGTTATGGACCGCATTGTCAGTCAACTTCTCGCCGAATTGGATGGCATGAGCGATGGCGATGAAGGGGCCGGTGGCGTTTTTGTCATCGGAGCCACTAATCGTCCAGATCTACTGGATCAAGCTTTACTCCGGCCAGGAAGATTTGATAAGATGTTGTATCTTGGCGTGTCAGATACACATGACAAGCAACTCACAATCTTAGAGGCTCTGACACGCAAATTCAACATGCATCCTGATGTGTCTCTTCGTCGGGTGGCCCAGTCGCTCCCTTTCACCTACACTGGGGCTGATCTCTATGCGCTTTGCTCAGACGCTATGCTCAAGGCCATCACAAGGCAGGCATCAGCTGTCGATGCCAAAATCAGAGCTTTGCCAAACGGCCCGGTGACGACAGCCTACTTCTTCGATCACCTTGCTACTCCAGACGACGTGGCCGTGATGGTCACCGAGGCAGATTTTTCGGCTGCGCAAAGGGAGCTTGTTGGAAGCGTAAGGTAAGACTCAGTCTCAAACACCGATTCCTATGAGATATCTTACTCATCGTCCCGCAGCGCCAAAGAACTAGAACACTATCAACGTGTCCGTCGGACTTTCGAAGGCCCCGCTACCAGACCTTCAAATGCGCACCCTCCAAACCCCCTACCACCTGCCAACCATACATCCCCACCCATGCCCACTCGCGCCAAAGTCAGACCCAAAAGCAGCATGCTCAAGGCTCCGATAGAACCCTCAAAGGGCAAAGGCAAAGCCACCCAGTGGGACAGCGACGAGGAAGAAGACGACGACGCATACGTTACCAGTAATGATTTCGGAGGAACGCCAGAGCGACCGACAAGAATCCCAAAGCCAGTGGATAGATTTGGGGTGGTGGGAGGGGACGATGATGAGGAGATGTATGCGTAGGCTGGATATAGTCGAAAAAGAGTAGGAGCTGTAAAATATGGCATGTTCGGATTTGTATATATATATATCACTTGGCTTGTCGTGGGAACAAGGTGGCTTAGAGTAGAAGTGAAGAGAAGGCTTTCGTATATCCACAATAAAGAGATCTTGTCTTAGCCTTTTGGGCATGCTGCTTCCAGAACTCCCTCGCAATACCGCATTCTACTCCGATTGTACGAGAAACAAAAATGTCTCGGGTAACCCCCCAAAGAACCCCCGTCCTCCCACCTCATGTCGCAACAACCCCAAACCCAAAACCCACCTCCCCCCTACCCTTCCACCACCAATCTCTAGAACCCACCAGAAAAGAAAGAAAAGAACACAAAGCACATGAACCCCCCGCACGTGCCCACCTTGCACCACCTGCACGCGCACATCTCACACCCCCCCCCGCACCTTCTTTCTTTAAAACACAGATCACATCCCCCCCCGCGACCCCAAGACACTGTCTCTGCGCCGGTCATATTGTCTCTGCAGGCACAATAAACACTGGTCATTCATTCTTTTTTGTTCGATTTCTTTGTCTGTTTCAGTGAGAAAGGGCGTGGGGTTTTTGACAATGAATGGGTTTAGGTCATGTTTGTGTTTTTTGGCTGGTTGGTTGGGGGGGGGGTTCTGCTTCAGGTCATGGTTTTGTTTCTGGCTGGTTGGGTGAGGGGGGGGGGGGGGCGGGTGATGGTGGTATATGGAGGT
>JAABVA010000102.1_pt1 | contig 103718 bp, 107 predicted proteins | sample 5560331 | NCBI WGS metagenome assembly JAABVA01 (sample SAMN12812661, study PRJNA571458) | rock metagenome | isolation source: Antarctica rocks | place: Antarctica: Victoria Land, Mt New Zealand sud | collected 2016-01-07
AAGCTGGCTACATATGTGTGTTCCTCAGCCGACGCTAGGCCCAATAGGGACTAGTCAAGGTGACGGAGCGAGGATAGGCCTGGCAAGGCTAGAAGGCTGAGCCTGGCAAGGCTAGGATCGTGACATTCATCAACTACATGCAGAATGACTGAGCTAAGTGACTTTCTGAAGTTAAATTCATCGTCAATAATGCATCGTTGTTAATCACTTTAACATCATTCTTCTTGATCAATTTGAGTCAGAATTCACATTTAAACTTCAAGTTTTCTGAGTCTTTGCTTAAAAATCTTACATTTCAAGCTCAAGACAAGTTAATCAATGTTAAAGAGTTCATCAAGAAGATGAAGAAACTAACTGAGCATTTACGTGATGAGATGCTTATAGCTCAGATCATTTATGAATTCAATGTCAATCTCTTTCATCGTTCTTGTTCTAAATACTTCGTTGAAGATGAAGTTTGACTGAATGTTTGCAATCTCAGCATCGCTCGTCTTGCTGTCAAGTTAAATGATCATAACGTTGATTTCTTCAAGATTAAGCATGTCTTCAAGAACAATTTTCTGATCATTGAGTTAAATCTTTCAACATTCATGAAGATTCATTCAATCTTTCATGTTATTCTTTTGAATCATATCGCAAGTGATTTTCTTTCAAGTCAACGTCAGAAATCTTAAGAACTTATCATCATTAAGAATGATGAAAGATTTTGATATGTAAACAGCATACTAAACTTCAAGCATGATAAACACTATAATTCATCTCTGCTCAAGTATTATGTTGATTGAGAAAATTACTTCTTTACTTGAAAGTCTTTTCATCTTCTGAATAATTGTGAGCAAACACTTAATGAATATCATCTCGTCAATTCTGTCGTCGAAGAATCACATGTACTGTCATGTGTGATATCTCAATATTAATGTCAAGAACTTTAAGTTCAATCTTCATCATCTCAATTCAACTCAGATCTGATTTCAATCTTGTTTAAATCTGACTCAAATGTGACTCAAATGTATTCTAGTTTCATTTATACATTATTACATTAAACTATGTTTTGTTTTTTTCTTACTCAAATCTGACTTAGATCTTATTTAAATCTAACTCAAAAACCTCGTTTAAATCTGATTCAAATGTGATTCAAATGTGTTTCAATTTCATTGTGCATCATCATGTTAAAATGTGTTTCATCTCATCTTATTCTTCAGATATCTTACTCAAATCTGACTCAAATCTGACTCAGATTTATTCTAGTTTCATCTGTGCTTCATCACATTAAAATGCGTTCACATCAATTCTTGTCTCATTTCAAATCTTCATCTTCAATTCTTTCTCATTTTGTTTTATTTCTTTTCATTGTTTTGCAGAAGCTCAGTCTTGAAGAAAGAAGTTACTGTCATGATGTCAGATCATCAACTTAATTTAAAACATAAATTGTTGATATTTTAAATAATCTTGATTCATTGAATCTGTTTTGCAGTTTAATGAATCAAGTCATCAATCTAATCATCATCATCTTAATTTAATCTCAGCAATTCTGTTTTGATCATCTCAATCATGTGCATGAATTTTTGCAATCTTAAGTCATAAAACTATTGTTTAGTCTTGATTCTGCTTGAATTCATGTATATAAAAGTTGAGTTCTTATTCTTTTCTTTCACTTTTTGTCTTTCATCTTGTACATTATTTGATGTGTTGTCTTGTATTTAAATTCTATCAAAGTAATAATAATATCAGTTTTTTATATTGATAATATCTTTAGTTTAGCTCAGTCTTTAACACTGATATATTGAAGAAGCTTGAACTCATCTTTTTTACTTGATGTCAGATCATACATTTATCTACATGAAAAATTGAGAGTTCATGAGAATAATCAGAATGCATTCTCTACTATTGATCAGAATCATGCATTGAACATAAATCTGTTGTCAAATTAAAGTTGAATTGAGTTGAAAAAGATTAACTCAACTCAATTCTGAGTTCAAATTGAGATTGAGTTGATCTTTCTTAACTTGAGCTTAATTCAAAATCAAGTTGAGTTGCTTGAACTCAATTTTTGATACTAAATATAGTATATTATGTACTAAAAATAGTATACTTTTTCTTTATTTTTTTTCAAATTTTTTTGCAATCAATTTTGCAATCAATTTGATAGAAAATTTAATAGAAAATATGATAGGAAATTTGATAGAGAATATGATAGAAAACATGATAGAAAACATGATGAGAAATATGATGAGAAACATGGTGAAAAATATGATAGAAAACATGATAAAGAACATGATAAAGAGTTTGATAAAGAGTTTAATCACTTTGATAGAGAATTTGATAGAAAATTTGATAGAAAGTAGATCTGCAATCAAGTTCAAGTCAACTCGTCAAGTTGATCGAGTTGAGTCGAGAGTCTGACTCAACTCAATTCTGAAACTCAACTCAACTTGAGTTGAGTTGAGTAATTTGAACTCGACGACAGATCTAATCGAACGATTGCGATCACATGTCTATATTAACAATCTATTCAACGTCTATGTGACACAAGTCAAATCAAGAGCAGAATAAAGTTATTTAATACAATCATACTTTATCTTCTCATCGTACGTGTCTCTCTTTCATCACATATTTCTCTGCTCAACGAATGATAATCATTGAGCAAGAGAACACAGTTTTCGACATTATAATCATGAGCATCACGAATGCAAAGAAAACATCTTTCATCTTCGAATCGAGAATTGAATCGAGACATCGTTTGTATAGAATATCGTCAATGAAGAGCAGAGCAAAGACGATGCGTCATAATCAAACAGCACAGACACTCTCATCAAGAGTTTACTCGAGCGTCACGCGCTGAATAGAAGCTATAGATTCATTACTGATAATATAGTGTCAATCTTATTGTTTCAACGACGTGAAGTCGTCGTGTAGTCGGCGAGCGATTTTCTTCCCCAGAGGGTTTTGTCCGTTCGATACACATAGCATAGTTTCCCCCCATGGGTCGGGCCTAAATCGATGTCACAAGAGTGTATGAATTACAATTACAATTACTATAACTGAAGTCGCTAATAATCAGGTTTAACTCAGTATTGATTGTTATGTGTGATTGCAAAGTTTTGATGATTAAATTTACGCAGGGGTTCTACGATCAATCAAAACATGTCGAACACGTTAATTGCAGAAGCGTCAAGTGAATCAAATCTTAAAAAAATTGATGACAGTCACTTTCATGATTAGACGTATATTATAGTTTCAATCACTTAACGTTTCTATATATATTTGACGTTATTGCCCTTATATGTAAATATTTGCATCTTTGTTGATGTTCGCAATTGGTGGTCATTCCGAATACTTTATTGCATCACCTCGTACAGTGCTACAAAGTAGCGTAATCAGTGCCTGCCAAACCAGCATCTCCCAACTCGTAGCCACGTATCTAGTGAATGAGTATTCAGAAAAACGCTTGGTAGGAGGGTCTGGTAGCCCGAACGAGATGCTCAAATCGACCTGGCGAGAAAAACTACAAGAACGCAACATCTCTAACATCCCCCCTCATACACGTATTCCCCTTCCCCCTCCTCAGCCCAGCATGAGCATCCACGCTCACAGGTCGCTTCTCTTTGGTGCCCATTACTAGTCTCCCCTCCTCTCCTCCGCCAATATCTCTGCTCCTTTCTGCTTGTTCCGTAAGGTAACCTAGTCCCATCGCTCGGCTTCCTTTCTCCCCACCAGAATGTAGCGTCTCGACGCCTGGATGTTGTGCGGCCCTGTCATCTCTTCTACCCTGAGATGCTGCTTCTGATTCATAATCTTGGAGGTTTGGGTCGGCTCTGGGGCTGCTGCCTGTATCAGAACGATGAGTAGCCAGCGGATTTGGGTAGTCGAGGTGCCGCCAGCGTTTGTTTCCCTCTTCGTCTAGGTCTTCCTGCAGGCTTTCCCCTCCGTCATAGAACCCTACGCTTTGTGCTTCGCTCTCGGCACTCTGGTAGCGGAAGCTGCTCCCGAAGCTGCTCCTGCTTTGGAAACGCGATATACGTCCGAGGGTGTCAATGACCCGCGTGCTGAAATTGTAGCTGTTGAACCGGTGCGGGGAATCTTTAGAGCGGTTGGCCATTGGAGGTCCGCCGGAAGAAGTTCGAGAGTGCTGGGCTTTTAGTGTGGAACGAGGCTGGATGTGCGACGATACACGAGACGAAGGACCAGCAGAAAACAGCGGGTTCTGTGTTTCACGGTTTCGAGCCCGGCGCTTGATGAATGCTTCTCTAGGAGACAAAGCTCTAGAATGGATTGGAGAAGGGTATGCAACGGCCCTAACACTAGGACGCCGAGGATGGTCGTCATCAGAGTGCTCATGGATAGTATGGGCTCGAGCGAGTAGCTCAAAGGAGCTTGTTTTTAAAGGGTTATGGAAAGATCGCACATTTGACGAAAGTTGAGAGGGCTCGCTTCGCAGCTGTTGAGCAGAAGATCCATTGTTGAGGATTGTATTGGTACTGGTACTGGTCGATGCCCAACTGGATCCACTCAATATGCTGGCGTTCCGCGTGGACTGTCTGACTCGGCCGTAGCCAGAGGGACCACCAACACCATGTCCTGCACCCATAGTGCTGTAGCTGATAGTAGAATTACCCCGATCAAATCCACCATGTCCATGACCGGCTCCGCTGATTTGACGGGCGGAGATCAGAAGGGAGCTTACTCTATTTATCTGCGATTGACGTCTGATCTGCCTCGAGAGTCGCTTGGCTGGCAAGCTGTAATTCAGAGCTGAGATTCTAGAGTTGTGTGAACGACCCGTGCTCGAAGCATATTCCATGGCATTTCCTTGCAATGATGGTTGCTCTTCTGGCAATAGGCTGAACTCCGGAATGGCCCGTACAACTTCTTCATGCCAGCTTGCGGATTTAGGTCTGTCTGTTCCTTCGTTCGCCACCGCCCTTGAAGAGCTCAATCGGGAACGACGCCAATCTATCCTCGGCAACAGAGAAAGTCTTCTGTGCTCTGGCATTCCGCTTCCCACGACGCCCTCCTCTGGAGCAAACTCTCGGTGTTCCGCTGTCTGTATGGGATAAGAAATCTCTTCTTTGGAGGGATTCAGATAACCCCTATTCAATATCCGCTGTCGTCTTTTCCTGGAGCGTAAACATATCAAAAATATGGTCAAAGCCACAGATAGAAATACCACCAGAGGCACGGCGATATCCGTGGCTTCTTTCCGGTGTCCTGTACTTTTGCTATCACCTGAGGCTACAACCGACGATCTAGGTTGGCTGATTGTACTCGGTGTTACTATAACTATACTACTCTGACTTGGGCTGGCAGCACGACCGCTAGCACCTCGCTCTCCTCCTGTTATGTTCAACATAATCTCCGTTGACTGGCTCTGCGAACCATGATGTGCTGTAACATTCAGAAAGGTCTCCTGCGGTTCGGTGTCGTTAGAAACATAGCCCGTTAGCTCCAGCCTATTCGATTCAAAATTCAACCACGAAGATGCACTACCCAAATCTACGGTAACAAGTAAGTCCGGACTGGAATTAAGTATACCGCTGAGGCCATACTCAAAGTCCGACCCGATAGTGGCGTTCAGGGTGTCAATGGCACCACTAAAGAAGTTCGATGTATTACCGGCTGTCTGAATGAAGACGACAGAGTCCGTCTTATCTCCATAGACATCCATGGCACTGACAGTGATATTTTGTGGACTCGCCGATGCAGGTGCTGTTCCAGATAGTGCGAGGGTCTTTGTGTCAAATACTACCCATGAAGGAGTCTGCGCTGTAACCTCGGCGAGGTCGGACGGCTTCATAGGAGCACCGTCAAAAAGAAGATCCGTCTGAAACCCAGTATAGTTGAAAGAAACCCCTGGCACAACGTTGAATGTGTGCAGGTCCTTGCCAAAAGTGAGTACATGACTCGCGATGACAAGCTCAAAAGCTGCGACTGCTCCCGCAAATCCCACTACATCAGATGCTATAAGTTTTATTCCGAACGTCTGGGAAAGCTCCCCTGGGGAAGTGGACTCAGGCGTAGTTCCCGAGAACGAAAGACGGATAGGATCGAAAGTAAGCCAGGAAGGTAAAGGAGTGTTATTGGCGCATATAGCATAATATACAGTCTTGTCGTTAGTATTCGTAAAAGTATCTGGTAGGAAAGATAGCGACAAGGGACTTGAGTGCGAGAGGGTGAAACTATCAGCAGCCGAAGAAGATCCATGCGTGGAAAGCTGGTTTTCTAATGGTCTACCAAGTCCTGGACCAGGATTCGCGGATACCACCAGAGTAACCAACATCGAAGCTGACCCTGTGTCATCAGATGCGACCAGGTTGACAGCCACAGGTCCCACGTCTGCGGGTCCTGGAGTACCGGATAATGTCCGGCTAGGACTATCGAGATGGAGCCAGTTTGTTGAGTTTGACAGCGCGTAAGTCATCGAGCCTGCGCCTGATGCGAATGTCGACTCCGAGAAGACGAAATCGAAAGCATTCGAAATCCGAGCAACTGGTGGGACTTGCGCATTTATAGGCAGGTTGACGCTCGGGACCGCTGCGATTGCCTTGGTAAGAGCCAGTAATAAGATCAAAAGGGCCATCTTCGCGAGTCTCCACAGTCCTTGCGCCTACTGCAGAAGGGTGTTTCAATCTGCAGCAAAGACAGTCGCAAAGGAGAACCGGGGAAGAGACTTGTAATGAGATACATCGACCAATTCACGAATGACAACTAAATGAGAAACGATGGGGCAAGCCTTCTCAACGGTGACTCGAAAGAACGGAGAAGAAATGAGGAACATCTTCGAATCAATTGCCCACGAAGGGGCACGGCGCGCGTCACGTCCTCTAGAATGAGAACCGCGATTTCACATGCTGGTACTATAACCTCGTTGGGATAATCGGAATGGCGGCTGGGAACGCCCCAAGGGATGTCTGCCACCCTTTTTTGTACATTCCTCAGGAACGAAGAAAAAAGACCACCTCAGTCTGGATCAAAGATCATCCTAATACCATTACGGCCCGGGCAATAGTAGTCCTCCACTCGATCTACCCCATCGAACCCAACAGAGGCATACAAGTACCTCGCCGGTATATTTGCTTCATCAACCCAAAGGTGAATTTTCTGGCACCCCTGGCCCTTCAAACGGTTCAAATGCATTTGGACAAGTGCCTTGGCGATACCTCGACGCCTGTAGTCTTCCAGAGTGCAGACCTTATGTAACAAGACTGTTTTCTGGGTTCGAGCGTAGATTAGATAGGATGCCACAGCTGCAACACCCGATAGCGATGAGCAATCTAGTACGATTGCGAGATTGGTATTCCGCTTCTTAAGCTCCAGATCGAAGTCGAGCACTTCGTTGTGTGCGAAAATCTTTTTCTCTGCGCGCTTGACTTGGGTCAGAAGATTGTCCACTTTGTACTTGGGTATGTCAAGTTGCTGGGCGAAGTCAGTGGACCAGAACGTAAAGGTGGCCATGAATTCAATGCACTGGATTTGGTGGGATCTCGCAATTCATTTATTGTTGAGACCTACGAAGGCTACGATACGGCGCGAGTTACAGAGATACACATAAGGCTGAATCTCGAGCCAGCGGAACCCTTCCGCACCACATCTCACCTCCTCCTCCAATCAATATATTCAAAGACCTTATGCAACCAATGACGTCCTCCCCCACCCACGAACCCTCCGACCTCACCATCACCGAATCTCTTATCCCATCCCGCCCCCTCGCCTCACCCACTACAATCTCCCTCTCCTTCTCCGGCCTCCTCGACCCCCGTCTGCTTCTCCATGTCGACCCTTCGGAATGCGGCGGTCAGTTATGGCCGGCGGGCATGGTACTTGCGAAATACCTGTTACGGTGTAAATTGCCGGATTTGAGGGGGAAGACGATGTTTGTATGCTCCGCATGTTTTTTTCACGTTCGGGGGGCTCTAGAGGTATGGGTTGGTTGCTGATAATTGGGGGATAGAGTTGAGCTTGGCGCTGGAAGTGGGTTGGTTGGGTATGCACTTTGCTTCTCTACGCCCTCCTCTATTCTCGGTAGTATCTAAAGTGGATCCAACAGCCTCGCACTCGCCCTCACCCTCATCTCCAACCCCCCCATCCACCTAACCGACCTTCCACCCCTCCTCCCCCTCCTCCACGCCAACATCGTCCTCAACCCCCTGCTCACCCCCGTCATCCCCTCCCACCTCTCCTGGGGCACCCCTATCCCTCCCCACCTCCCCCAAAACCCGGATATCGTGCTCGCAGCCGACTGCGTGTACTTCGAGCCCGCGTTCCCGCTGCTGCTGGAGACGATGAAGGAGTTGATTGGCGAGGAGACGGTGTGTTATCTCTGCTTTAAGAAGAGGAGGAGGGCGGATATGGGGTTTGTGAAGGCTGCGAGGAAGGTTTTTGAGGTGAGGGATGTGGGGGACGATCCGGACAGAGGGGTGTGGGAGAGGGAGGGGGTGTTTATGTAAGTTCTTTGTTGGGTGATGGGGGTGTGGGATCTCGGAGAGTGGAGGGCTGATAGTGTGGTGGTGTAGGTATGAGATTAGGAAACGGACAGGAAAGCGGTAGAGTTGGGGTTTGGGGGCTCTGGATGTTTAGAACCCCTGTCCCCAAAAAGCTTATGGTTGCTCAGAAAGGAGCGGTAGGAAGGAGCGGTTTTCGGGTCTTGCTCGGAAGAACGAAGCAGATAGCTCAAGACGTATGGCTCTTAAAGTTTCTCTGAAGAGGTGGGATAGGTAATGTACAAACATCAAAATATAGACGTTAGAAAAAACCCTATTCCGATAAACGTGAATTTCCAACCGACGTAGTACCGCCAAGCCTATATATCTCTCTCGCCTGCTAACATCGAACTCGAAGAAAAAAGGTCACCAGCCCTCAAACAGAACCCCCATCGAGCCCATTCCATCAAAACTCAATTCGCGCCACCCAAGCCCGCCGCCATCGCCAACGACCAAGTCAACGACGCCCCACCATCGAGATACTGCGGATCAAACGACGACCCGCTAAACCAGCCATACGACGCCTTGGCATCGATAAGCGCAAGATTGCTATACAGCACGCCCCTCCACCCGCCGGCAACCTGATCCACGCGGCCGTTGTCAAAATACGTCTTCCACTCCTCGGCCACAAAATTCTGGTTGCGCAGATACGCCGACGACGGCACAATAGGCAGCATGTGGATCCCCTGGATATACTCGGGATTGGCGCCAAAGTACGTGACGTGGTCGACTTTGTTCTCGAACAGGATGCCGGTGACTTTGTTGCCGATGAAGTTGGCCGGCTGGTTCGTGTTGGTGCTCTCGAGCAGGAAATAGTTGCTCAGCGAGCGCTTCATCACCGCCAGCATCAGGTTGCCGCGCGCCTCCATGTTGGCATCGCCGGACGTTTTGCCCCACATCTTCATCGCGTACGCGAATAGAGCGTCCTCGGACGTGGATTCTTGGTCCTTGCCGTCGGCGGAGTCGAAGAGGCCTTTGGCCCAGGAGTGGCCGTGGAACCAGTCGAAAGAGCGCGAGAAGGGGAAGTATTGGTCGTCGGCGATGGGGTTGCCGGCGTCGCGGACAAGAGTGTTGACCCAGTCTTTGTTTGCGGGGATCCACGTGGGGTCGAGGTAGCCGATGATGGCGGCGGCGTGGACGAAGTAGGACCAGTGGAAGTGGTGGTCGTTGTAATAGGAGTTTCCAAAGTCATCACCTGCGTTACCCGTAACGTAGGCCGCGGAGCTGACAACGCCGCCCCAGGCGGATTCGTAGACAAGCGGGTATTGTTGCTTGTTGTTTGCGAAGACGGCGTAGGCGGTTTTGAGCTTGTCGAGGCCGGAGGAGGCGAGAGCGGTGTCGCCGGTTAGATCATGGATAGCGTAGATGGCGGTGGCGAATTTGGAGAGGGCTTTGCCGCTGTAGTACATGCTGTTGAGGTTAGACTGGGCGTTCATGTCTTGGGCGAGCTCGCTGGTGCCGGCGGCGTTGATTTGGGCAACTGCCGAGGCTGGGATGGCCGCGGTGGATCCATCGGCAGCGATCCAAGGGGCGAAAGTCATGTTGGCGGGAATGTCTGGCTCGACCATGGTCCACGAGTCTCCGATTACTCCAGTCATAGTTCCATGTGTGGTGGATTGGAGCTGGATGCCAGTCTTTCCTGCGCTTGTCGTTGCGTCCATTGACTGGATGTGATGAGGAAGGGCGTTCATAATCACAGGCGAGCCGTTGCCAGCCTTGGTCCAAGAAAGTGTGTAAGACCCCGATACACCATCCACTGAACCCGATATCGAAGCGCTTGTCGGATATGATCCGGCCGCACTATCATAGGACGCTTCTTGAGTAGCGACATCTCCGGGGTTTTTTGCAACCTGAATCGTGCCTGTAAAGGGCCCTGCCGCTGATAGTCGGGAGCTGCTGGTCGGAGTGAGGGCAAGACCCGTCCCGTTCGTCGCAGTAGCGTACAGGAGCCATGTCTTGCCGTCTTCAAGGAGCAATTTATACTTTGTGACACCAGTCTTGGGAGAAGGAAGAGGTGATATCGTACGGAAGAAAATGCTGCTGTCGATGAAGGGCGTTACTCCATTATAGATTGCAGTGACGAAACCCATGCCCTGCACGAGCGGTACTGTAATAGCCGGGCTTGCGCCATTGCTAGCTAAAAGGTTCGCATTGGCGGAGAATGCCGTCAAGGAGTCCGTCGTCAAGGACATTGAACTACGAAATCTTAGCATATCTTCTGGACCGTTATAATTTTTAGGACTTACGGGCCAAGTTCAGCAGCGGAAAAGACAATTGATTGTATTCCTATTGGGTTGATGAAGTATTCGACTGGGTTCTTGCTGGCATCCGGCCCAAATGCCTACAAATAGTGAGATGTGAAGCGACATATATAGTTGAACTTTCTCTTACCCTTTGATCAGGATCATCGTGTGAAACACTGAGGCCCCATGACTTCGCATTGCCGGTCCCTTGGCTCCACAACATGGAGTATGGTTGCGTCCACACAGCATTGGTTTGGTTTCCCAGAAAGAAGTTTGCGTAAAACTTGTTCGTGCCGATGGGGCCCTTCTGGTTTGTCTGGAAGAATCCGTTCAGTATAGTACACTTTGAAACTGTTGTAAGACTGCTTACAACGCCAGTGCGCGGTACTGGATGATCTGGCCTTGACGGGATGACTGCGACTGGGCCTCCGCTGCTAATTGGTGCATTGAAAATGTCGGATAGGGAAACGTTGGGTTTCGGTGGTGCCTTAGAAGCTACTGATGTTGAGGGTGCATTTGCAGATGTGGAAGTGGCAATTGAAATGACCGTGGTTGGGAACGGTTGAATGCTGCTTCGTCCGCTGGTTTCAAGGCTGGTCTGTATCGTCTGGAGAAGAGTGTCAAATTAGCAAAGAGCATAAGACGAAACAGGTTAACCAGTACGCTAGTTGAAAATATGATAAGGTAACTCTTGATAACGATTTTATTCCCAGAGGGATTTGGGGGGGGGGGTTTCGCGATCCACAAACAAAAATGGTGGCAAATGCAGCAGTCGATGGTAGAAGTTTGAAAGGATTGAAAGCCATCATAGGCTCAAGGGAGATTGCATACTCCAGTGGGACTTGGCACGTTCGAAGGTTTAGAAAGACTTTGCGTTCCTGCCGCAAGAATAGCATTTGGATCCGCCGCCTGGGATAGGGTAGGTAGTGCCTGCACCAAAGAAGAAGCCTGAAGGCATATGTACAACAAGGAGTACCTCATGGTCTGTAAAGGGATCAAAGGAGTGACTGGGAAAGCATAAAATGAATGACAATGCACTTATAGAAGGACGTTTTGTAGCACTATGGCTATAACGTCAGGTGGGGACGCTCTCATGATATATTGTTATTGCTCGATCCCCAGTCATACCCAACGCGGCTATGTACAGAGATTGCAGTGACCGTTGCAGCCTTTTCTGCAACCCAACCCTGGAGACGCAAAGAAATAACACATAGAGAGGGCGGGGCAAAGACGGATGGCAGTACATTCTCGGAGGCTCGACCAAGAACAGAGAAGGCTGCTGAGGAGTGTCATTTGGGAAACCAGGATAAGTCAGTAATACCATAAGATAACGTTCAGGGAAGATGGACTTTGGAAATGAACCGATGATGAAACAAACCAATGAAGAGATGCAGATGATGGATATTCGTCGACGGTGTTGGACTTGGAGAGATGATTAGCTTGGGCCCCCTGAGGGACATCGTTATTGCGGGGGCGCAGGCACACTCGATTCCTATGCTCCACTTCGCAGCATGTCGGTGTTGGTTCAGGGGAAACAAGGAGTCAGGCCTGGCCGCCTGTCTATCAGGCCCCTCGCTGCCGTGACCATGGCGGGTGTCATTATCACCAGGAGGATCTGGTGGATCTGCCCGCAACGTCCTCTACAGGGTGTCATCGAGTCGATGTTGGTCGGGCGGAGTGGATTGGTTGAATAGACATGCTTTGTCATGTTTCAGGTTGGCGCCTGCACGGTGATAATCTCTGTGGCGCGCGAATCTGGATCGAGACTCGAGATCCGAGATCACGTGTGACCAAAGTCGTCCGCTTTCCGCTTTCCGCTTTTGGCTCCGTCGTGACTCGTGACGTGCCAACCGCCGCCCCCGAGCTACCGCGACCGTTGCTGCGGGAAAGCCCATCCCTCTCCATCTCCATCTGCGTGCCGACATGGACCTCATGAGGCTCAGAGCTTATCAAGATGTTGTTGACCGTTGCTGACTTGCATTGGTGTTGCTACTCTCTGTTGAACATGACAGCATTCGGATGTAATGGGAATACCCCGCACAATCGCTAAGATAGTGCCCACTAGACGAACGATACCCACAATGGCCCGATGGCTGGTGACCGCATTCTTTTTCATCGGTCTTTACTACGAGTCACTCGTCATTGCTCTTCTGACCTGTGGCACTCACACTCGCTTCATGTTAGGGTAGGCTTTGGCTTAGCGGATGGGATATCATGTCTCTTCTCTCGCCACGACTGGAAGCTCAAGATGATAAGAGTAGCGTCTCTAATCTGAGTGGAGTAGAAGCCTCTGCGCCAAGTGTTTCAAACGCAGAAGTGAAAGCGGCCAACAAGCAATCCTATCTGGACGTACCTCTCCAATCCGCGTTTGAACGGACTTCTGATGACCTTGAGTCGCTTCTCTCCACATATTCTGCCGACAACGAGAATGAGAGACACACGGGACCTCTCATTGGCAATCCGGGGCCCAGGCCTTCTTCGTGGTCGCCGAGATCCGCAGGAGCATGGCAGAAGAAAATACGGTCGTTTTGGGCTTTGAACAGAGGCTTGGCCTTGGTTATGGTCGCACAACTCTTTGGAGCTTTGATGAATGTCGCCACACGTCTGCTTGAGACCGGAGGAAAGCACGGACATGGCATGCATCCATTTCAGGTATGTGCAACGCTGCTCGGTAGGCTGCAGAAGGAACCGTACTGAGACGACATGACATCAGATCCTTTTTGCGCGCATGGGTATTACTCTACTTTTATGCTTGTTCTACATGTGGTGGCGTGGTATTGACTCCGCACCCTTCGGACCCAAACCCGTTCGCAAGCTGCTGGTCGCGCGTGGCTTTGGGGGGTTCTTCGGAGTGTACGGGATTTACTACTCACTCCAATACCTTCCCATCGCTGACGCCACTGTTATCACATTCCTGGCTCCTAGCGTGGCCTGCTTCGCTTGTTCGATTCTTATCGAAGAACCTTTCACACGGATGGAACAGATCGCAGCTGGTGTTTCCTTAACAGGCGTGATACTAATAGCTCGTCCTACATCGCTTTTCCAAGGCCACACTGATCCGATCCCAACCGCGAGCGGTGCTGCAGACGGGGCCCTTTTGACCAATGCAACAGTATCAGCGGATGTTCAGCAGGTAGATGGTGTCAGTGCAACACAACGACTGATAGCGGTAGGTGTAGCGCTTATCGGAGTACTTGGGGCTGCGTGTGCCTATACCACCATTCGCTGGATCGGTAAGCGTGCCCATCCTCTCATCTCCGTCAACTACTTTGCGGGTTGGTGCACATTCGTGAGCCTTGTGGCCGTCTTTGCAATACCGGGGGTGGGCTTTCGATTGCCCTCGAGCTTGCAGGAATGGGGATACCTACTATTCCTAGGGATCTGCGGTTTCGCGATGCAAATCATGTTGACTGCGGGATTAGCGCATGAGAAAAGTTCTCGGGCAACGAACATGGTCTATACGCAGATGCTGTTCGCTCTAGCATTTGACAAGATCGTTTGGAACAGCACACCTGGAGTCTGGAGCATTGTCGGAAGCAGCCTGATTTTAGGAAGCGCACTATATGTCGCAGTGAATAACGATCCGACGAAGGCTAAGAAGGCAAGTGGAGAAGGAAGGGGAGACGAGGAGGTAGGTCTGGTGGCGGGTGAGGATCAGGAACTCGAAGATTTTACGAATGAGAGAGGTCCTCTGAGGGGGGTACAAGAGGTCCAGCTGCGGACGATGAGGGTATGATGACATCAGCATTCTAGGGGGGAAATCATCCAGGGATGGACGATAATAATACCATATAGAATTTTATGCAGCTTTCTGATAGGTGAATACTGTCAAATTAGAAGATCATAGTGCCAAAGAATGGTCGGCCGTCTTTTTCGGATGACGTATTCAGAGAACACCCGCTAAGTCTGACGGCGCTTCCACAAGCGACTTCAGAATCCAGCTGGCCCTAGGGTAGCCTTGTGGACTTCCATTGGTGAATGCGAAACGCGAAATTTTAGAAGTTGGCTGTTCATCTACCGAGTACATTTCTCAAGTTGGCAGAATGACTGGCGCGACAAGTTGAAGACTGAATCTCAGCAAGATGGGAATCAAGCTTTCGACATCTGCTCGAGCAAGGGACTCATAAAGAATCCAGCGACCGAACAGCTGAGTTGAGATATCCATGACCTCGAAATATTGATGGCCAAATCGAGTGTTGGACAGATCAAGCATTGCCACCTGGCATTGCAACTGATTGCCATCTTGAGACACATGCAAGGTAGTCAAGCCAAGTAGCCGACCGATCAGGGTTTCAGCCTCTCAACAATTCAGCTATTTGTTATCTCGAAACCTAGAGAGTCCAAGCAAACCAGCTGTCTATACGACACCAGGCCGCAATCCTCCACTAATTCCCAAGGCTGAACGCGGAATCGAATCCTTCTTGTTTCGTTTCGACCAGCGATACGAATGCCCATTGATTTCATTCCTTCTTCTTGAGGTATGAGGGTCAGAAGGAGCATATGTGCATGTGTATATTATTGGTTGAACTACAGTAGGAAGGTAGGAAGGGGGTGAAAACTTTGAATCGGGGTAGCAGTCCATCAGTACTGTTCCCTGTTTCCAATACTTCTGCTGTTTATTGATCTTACTGACCAATTATGTTCACGACCCGAACCCTCTATCCATGCAGCTAAGACCTGATACGGCTGTCCTGCGATGCTGTGCCTCTTCTCTACAGTTTGCATTGTGATGTGTCATGGCAACAACAGTTCAGACGTCGAGATATAGAGCTGGCATTTGTTTTTTGTCGTCTTATGTATCACATCAGTAAATCGCTTTTGTGGGTTTGCCCTTTCCAATCACTCTGGCTGATTGCAAATTTCACCTCCGTGGCTGATTGAGATCGATCTATCGTGGTGTGCGCAAGTCTTTGCTCAATAGTCCCCGTTCACCGTAACTAAAGTGAAGATCAGTCTTGATCTCGCATCAGAGCTCTTCCCCAACTTGTTCACGCCATGGGCTTCCTTAGCAGTAGCCGTAGCGTTCTTGACATCGTCGCTTGCTTTTTTCTCTGGTTCTCCACTGTCTGCGCTGGACCAAATGTCTCATGGATTTACCCTGAGTCTAACACTAATCCCTATTACAACTACATGGACAGTGTCTTCGTGTCCTGGGAAAGTAATATATCTGACCCTTACCTTGCCCAGATTTGCGCACCAAGCATTCGACATTTCGCGAATAATACCTTGTGTAAGTCAAATTAAAGAGCGTAAACGCCAGCTTTTCCACTTCAGCTAAACATTACGATAGGCTCCAACAGCTCCGTTGATGCCACGGGAGATTCTCTTACTTGGCTCGATACTAGCTACTCAGCGAATGGCCAGCCGTTTTCTGGTGACTCGTCGTGCGGGCCTAATGTAACTTGCCTGTTCATTCTCTACAGTATAAAGGAGCTGGGCGAAAACTCGAACAGCACGTTTTGGAGCATCACGCAGGATGATATGGCGACGCCCACTACCTGGAGCGCCAGTTCTATCACCATTACAAGATTAAGCTTAAGTACAACACAAAAGCCTAGCCCAGTAACCACAACGATGATTTCATTCGTCACACAAACGGCCAGCCCAACTACTAGTGCAATCGTGGCGCCCATACATTCCACATCGTCTCCTATGCCCTCCCCTTCATCCAGCGGGCCTAGCGCGGGCGCAGCCGCGGGCATTGGCGTGGGCGTTGCTGGAGCAGTCGCATCCTTAGCAACGGCCGCTTTCCTCATCTACAGAAAAAGAAGGCAGAAATATATCCAGAATAGGGACTCGGTTATGACTTTGATGGGGATGCAGTCGCCCGGTGGGTTTGATGGGAAGGGGGAGCAGCAGGAGATGTTACCCCAGGTCCAGCAGCCGGCGGTGGGAGAACTGGACGTAAACTTACCCGCCATCGACCTGGGAGAGCTGGATGCAAGCCCGACGATCATGGAAATTGGAGAACCCAAGTCTCCAGTGCACGAGGAAACGCGAATCAGAGAGGTGGAAGCGAGGGCGGACCAGGATAGCAGAACCGCAGCGCCAGGTAGGATAGCGGACGAAAATAGTGCAGCCGGAGAGCACGACAAGACTGAGGACGAGGAGCGAGAGATTGGAGAGTCAATTAGGACTGGGGATGATAAGAGAATATGAGTCGATTGGGTCGAATGTGATACCCCACATGATTCAGACGTTTCTCCTGCTTCGAGCTTCGATTTTTGCCACTATATTCCAGTCACTCGGGTCTCCAGAGCATATTCAAATATACTCCTGTTTTAACGGCTGTGACAGCAATTACTACAGTCGCACCAGACACCGCTCCGTCAGGGTACAATACCTACTCTTTGAGTCCTCATCACATATCGAACGTTTTCGAGACAGAACGTCCACATCGCTATCCATGACTACTACCGCAAGGGCTAAGAAGCGTCTCGAGCGATGTCAACCAACATCCCTAATTTAACCATGAATAATCCTTGATAATAATAATACCTCTTATCCGCCTCGCCACTTCAACACGTCCTCGCAAGCCTTCCAGCGTCATTCCTCAACTCCCTCTCTGCCTGTCAAGATCTTCCAAGTTTATCACCTTTGTTGCTCCAGTATTCCGGTTCCAACTTCCGTTGCGGAACGAACAGTGAGGACTTCAGTTGGGTTTGATACACTTAATTGCATCAAATCTGTTCGGTTTTTTTTTTGGAGGTTTGATGCGATGTGCAGTCCTCGACCCTGATGGTTTTTCGTTTTGGGAGGGATGAGTCGTTACCAGGATGCTCCGCCGAAAGGCACCGCTGCACAACCCCATCTACGTCTCGTCGTTCTCAACATCATCTCCAGGACAACAAATCTATCACTTCGAGCCCAGTTGCAAAATTAAGGCGATGCGAAGGATCAGAAATGGGGAACAGGAAAAGAGTTCGATGTTGACTCGCTGCTTTTTTCCTTTTTTTCTTTGGTGGTCGAGCTGAGTTTTGGGGTATCAAATACTGGCTTTTGATGGCTTCGTGTTGAATTTTTTTTTTTGGAAGAGATTTGCATGTTCGAAGAGGGATATCCCATGTTTTATAATTTAGGAGAAAGGCCTAGTTCATCTTGAAGAAAGTCGCTACTGTAGAAGTCTGTATACATGCTTCCCCCGGTTGAAAAATGAGTACTAAAGCCAACAACCGACGTTATCGTCTTCTCAACTACCTACGTCAGGAGCCTGGGCGAAACAAATGAATTATTCAAAATTGTCTGGCAGTTTCGCGGCTTTTAATCATTAAGGTGATCCACTTAAGAGGAAAAGACTGCCACCCGAAACCTTTATCAACACCCACCTTTCTCGAACTACAGTAGCTGAGAAGAAAACCCAAAGTGAAGCAGATGTGTAGTCTAACAGTGGGTCTAAAGCTGACACGGACCGCGTAAAACCATGTAAGAACGAATGCGAACGAACGCATCGAGATCTCACCGAGCGCAAGCAACCTCTGTAAGCTACAGTGGGTGATATGTGCGGCATTTTAGAGTAAAGACTACATATGTTGAAATGGCTAGCTTTGAATGCCCATCTACCTGCTTCGACAGTTAGTTGTATGAAATCGGCTAAATCAAAAAGAAAAAGATGTTTGAAGCCGTCTTTGAATATATTTAGAGCAATGCTACGTTTGAAAGGGTATATAACATCACTCCGACTGCCTTCGTATCATTCTCTCATTACACCCCAGGTAAGGGTTGTTAAAGACTACAAATGATTTCTTCACAGGTGTTGTTTAGGTATAATGCCTTGTAATTGGAAGAGCTATCAATTAGAAGAAAAAGACATGGTGAGTTGTATACCTGGTAACGTTTGCCCGATCAGCTGACTTGATAAGTCTGATCGTTTTCAAGTTGTAGTTGTCATGTTTTTGAACAGAATCGGAAGACTGTTGTTGTAGTACCGTGAAGCTAGTTAAGGCAAGATATATATATATTATAATGAGTGAAGTGTGTAAGTTTCCGATTGCGTAGATCGTCTTTGGATTAAAGGATGCGAGACAGAAGGGATAATACCAGCTGTCGATATGTGAGTTCACAAGGAATCCGCCTTACGGATTTCCGTATCTGTAAAAACAAAGCTTTCGAATATCAACATAGTACCACCACGCTCATACAATACTCAGAAGCTTGATAACGGGAATTAAGTAAAGCAACATGGATTGTAAATCCCAGACCTAAATTTTCAATTAGTCAGATAATTCATCTAGCAATCTTCCTTTTTGTTTGTCAAACTCTACACTCGACATCGCTTCATGCACAGCATCATCTCTTTACTCTCGTGGTTCAAGGAAAGACGCTGTTTTTCATCTGAGAGAAGGTTCGAAAGAAGGTTTGAAAAGGAAAAGTTGGTGCGTTGTAAACCAAAGTTGTCGATGTATTTGGAATTTGGGGATACAGGTTTTTAGATGGGAGGTCGGTTGACGGGAGAAGAAGGTCGTCTTGTTGAGCTTTTTTAAAGCAAAGATACTTATAGCGAGTGCAGTGCTGAAAACTTGGTCTTCGGACTGTTTAGGCTCTTCATAATAATTGTTGAAAGGATTCTCTGATGTGCTGCTAGACATTCCCAAAGCGTCTCTCAGACTCTCTTTTCCTTATTGTCAGTGGGGATTCTTTTCAGAACGCTTCTTACCTCAGTCGAGGCCGACCTTCTCTCTCACATTCACATTTTACCATTCAACTTCATGCCCGTCAAGATTCTTCTTTGCTAATTCAATCCACGGAACAAATCGCAGGAAATTTTTCGCAAAGAAAGGCTTCACTCATTACCCAAACAGACTCCTGCTAATGTGAGGAGTTCTTTTGCGCACGAGCTTCTCAAATCGAAAAGCTTGGCAAGGAGAGCTCTTCGGTATTGCCGAGTTGCCTTCTAGGATAAAATGAAAGAAAGGGAAAGAATTTAGTGGAGTGGGCTGTTGAGGTACAGACTGAACGAAGGACGGGAAGGGAAGGGAAAACCAGAACGGAAGGCGCATTACTCACTGCCACCAGAAATCTCCTACATTCGCTTATTCATCTCGAGGATTGTCCCTTTGGAAGAAATCCACGGGTTTTCGGCGTCGGTTTGTTTGGTCTTGGACTAACTTATCAGAACTGACATTAAGAAACCTCGGAATTCTTTGTCGTCGATAATGAAATTTTTATGCTTCAGATACCATGTAGCGGTATCGTCCATGTCATTTGATCGCCGATGATTCAGAGAAAAATAAGCTTAGTTTGTCATGTAGATAAATTATTGCCTAGTAGCTAGTCAAAAGAAAAAAAAAAGAAAAATGAGTGAGTGGGAAATATGCCCTGCCGTTAAGCTATGTATAAGAATGCTAGAGAAAAGGAAGATGCGTGTTGAAAATGTTGTCTGAAGTGCTTTGGAAAATATAATCGCGGTTTTCTTTACATTGTTGATTTCATTAAGATTTTCAAAGAAAAAAGGCTTGATTCGTCGTCTGGAGACACTTTTTGGTGACTGCTTAAGAAGAAAAGGCGTATATAAGTGAGATGGTAGTGGCAGAATACCTACCTATTAAGGGCTGTTGAGGTACATGACAAAAGGAGAAACGGTGAGGGAGAATTGTATCGAGATGATTTCAAGCAGTTCTTTTCGAGATACTAACAAGCCGTTGTCTTGATCTTTTCAAAAAACCGTTCTCAATCTCTTTACCCCCCCCCTTTTCCTGAAGAGGCTTCTCTACGTCATGAAATCACTAATGATCCAGAAAGAAAAAAGGCTTGATTCGTGGTCTACATAAACAACCACAGAGGTAGAAGCCTTACATACATGCTTCCCGAAATTGGAAGATTGATATCATGATCTCCTCGAGATCATGATCCGACTAGTTGGAGAAACGGAAAAAAGGACAAAGGAAAAGGCGAAGAACACAAAGGAGCGGGGATGGGGAGGGGATGCAGGCCGTTAAGGTACAAGAAAAAAGGAAAAGACAAAAAGGAAAACCCGCAACGAAACCACCTCCACCACTCCTCCTCCCCACATCCCCAACCCGCCTCTTACCCCTTCCCGAAAAACCTCTTCACCCCCTCAACGCCCGCCTTCCCCTTCTGAAAAACACGTTAGTCAGCCGTACAAGCACTCCCAGTCGTTCAAACTAACCTTCTTCATCTCCCCCTTCTTCCTCCCCCAGCTCTCCCGCGTGAACAGGGGTTGCTCCCCCGTCAACTGGTCCACCATCCGCTGGTGGGCGGCGAAGATCTTCGCCCGCCTCGCCTCGACCGGATCAATGTCCAGCCCCAGGATCTGGCTCGCTTTGTCGCCGTTGCCCCCGTACCGGGCTTCGTCGTAGACGTATTGTTTGCCGGAGGGAGGGGCCCCGTATACCCGGCCGAGGGTGGTGCGACTTGGCGTGTTGGGGTGTTGGACGTTGAACAGTCCGACCCCTGCATTGTGGATTTGGCGGTGGGCGAGGGAGCTGGAGCGGGTTGGGAGGTGCTGGAGGGCGGGGCTAGCCGGTGCACCGGTAGGTGCGGCGCGACATCGGCTGCTGGGGGTGGATGGGGCGGGGCGGGGGTCGGTGAACGGGCTGGGGAGGATGTAGGCGGGGTCGGTAAAGAAGTAGTTGGCGAAATCGGTCTCTCCGATGGAGCTAAGATGTTGGTATAAATCGAAGCTGATGAAGAGGGGCGACGTGTTGGCGCTAGAGCCACCAGCGGTACGAAGAGTGGAAGGAGACTGAGCGCGCATAGACGATGAGTACCACTCCATAGTCGCATGTGACGGTCGGGGTGATGATTCGGGGGATAGTCGCAAATAAGTCGAAGGACATCTCGAAGGAGGTAGCGACGGCGAGACAAAGAGGTTCGTGAAAGGGTTAGCATTCGAAGCAAGCTTCTGACTGAGTGGTGACGAGTTTGATCTAAAGGCTGGATGAATGTTGGACTCGGAGTAGACCGGCGATACAGCACGTGGCAAAACATCCTTGTAGAACTGTGCAGACGATGAGAAGGGCTCCAAGTGAGCTGGTTGTACCGGCAAGAGTCTTGGCGAGGGTAAAAGATGGGAGTTACCTTGTTCCACTGTATATGTGCTGTCATACGCCGACATCGGCAGAATCTCGAGACGAGCTGGCTTTTTGCCTTTGACAACTGATCCTGATCGTACAGCTTCTTGTGTGCATGTCACCGGTAGTGGAGGTAGAGGTTTATCAGGAGGCGGTCCTGGGGGAGCTGACTCTTCAGGGTCCTGATACTTCTGCTCAGCTGGTGATGCGCAAACAGCCCTAGTGAGGGCAGATTCTGGGTGGTTCCCTTCCATAAGATCGTTATTCGAGTCTTCTTCGAATAGTGTCGGCAAAACTGCCTCGAAACTATCTGCGACTTCCTGCACAGTCGGCATATATCGTGGACGCGGGCTCAGTCTCCCAGGCAAAAAGCTCTTGATCAGATTTCCGGTGCTGCATTCGCCCCTACGGTATGCATCGGCCTCCACCATCTGTCTTAACGGCTTTCCACCAGGACCCTTAAGCTCTATGGAGGTTGGTGTAATTGGAGTTAACAGTATGTCGTCGATGATCATATAGAGAGAACTGAATGAGGTATCAGTGTTTTCATCAGAGTCAAGACTGTCGTCACAGCAGTGAAGATTGTCGCCATCAGAGTGAGGACTGTCATTATTAGGGTCAAGTCGGTCGCTATCAGAGTTGGAAATGTCGCCACAGGAGTACAGCCTGTCGCCATCAGGGCTAAGAAGGTCACTATCAGAGTTAGAACTGTCGCCATTGGAGTTAAGACTGTCTCTATCAGAGTCACTGTGGCCAACAGAGAACTGAGAGTCTCTGTAATAAGTACTATATTCATCTCTGGATGTAGGCGTTCTCCATTCAATGATGGCTTCCTCGATAGATCGAATGGTGGAAGGAACAAGTACGAGTGAGCTGAGACCCGTACCATAATCCATAGCGTCTGTATCATGTAGGTGCTCGCCGATTTCTTGATGAACTGAGGCTTCGGCACTACCTAGAGAGGCGTCCATGGGAGTATGACCGGGACGTTGATCTTGCGCCAAGCTTAGAGGGAAGGTAGAAGTCTGACTTGGGCGGTGATCTTGGATCAAGTGTGGAAGAGAGTTCGGAGTCTGGCCAAGGCGGTGATCTTGGACCAAGCCTTGAAAATATGGACCATGATGCTCTACCAATTGATTTCTCCTATAGGCAACATTGTTTGCTCCTTGCAGATCGTCTCGTGAGCTTGGGCTACACAAGGCACGGTGATTTGTTGCTTCGCTAGCCGTCATAATTGCTGATGGTTGTGAGCTCGTAGTGGTGAGAATGAGTGACACGAGCGATAAGCTATTCGAAAAGCGGTGCCTATAACAGTAGCTGCACGACTGTTATGAGCAATGATGTGAGCTGCACGTTACAAAGCTTTGGAACGTAGTATGAAACGAAAGAAGTAAGACAGCATGCAGAAATCACAAGGAGGAGCGGTGGGGCAATAGTCTTAACAACCGCTAGGAGGGTCCAAACAGCCGCTTAGGGGGCTCTCACAGCAGCGGTGAATCTCTGTTAAGAGTGAAGCTACAGAGTCTTGAACTATCCCGCTGAGCTCCCGCACATCAATGTGAATTTATACCAACTGACGCTTTACTGGCGGTCACATAGAAGTCCGCGGGACTTTTCCCAAGTCGCTAGTTCATCCCATAAGCCCGCAAAAGTGACAATGTCGGATATTGGTTGATCTTTCCTGCCAGCCCTAGAACGATCTACGGTGCATCTCAGCGTTGCGTTCGGGAAAGACTGGGTATATATAGCATCTCGGAGAGTATTGAGTTGAGAAAGGCGTGAAGTGCACATACCTCGTGAATAAGGCTTCCAATACCGCAAAGCCCTTAAGAGAACAGCCCTTGACAAGTCCATCATCCTTCAAATTTTGAGATGAGAAAAGTGCGTTTATCAGATGAAGTCAAATGTATCACCACCCTTATTTCTAAGCAACGAAAGATGTCTTGTGGTCCCGACAGTTCTTTCGAGTCTCAAGACGTCCAGCCGTGAGAATAAGCTTCTAACGTTTGCTTCGCTAGCTTCCACTTTAGCCTCTGCAATACTGGAACCCAAGAAGCCCCCTACAATTTCCCGATAGAAAATTTGATTATCTGGTAATCCATACATGATAACCTTCTTCACTCCCCTAAGATGATAGCGCCTGAAATGGTGGGCTCGCTCGGTATATAGCAACACTGAGTGGCGACCTGTGAAGAAATGGCTTCGCGCTCGAGCAACATCACGTACCGACGTGTACTCCGAAATGGAGCCAAATGAGATACTCTGAGTAGTCGAAGAAGAGGCCAAGTAATTCCGCACCCGTACAAAGTCTGCATATAACGGAAAGTAAATAAGAACGCCTTGGCCCCTTCGACCACCGCTGTCTGAGTATTTCGTCAAAGATGGCACGATCGAGGAAATGAAGTATTTGAACCTATCATCAGGATCTGTGACTGGGCTTGTTGAGTCGTAGCGTGAGAAGGTCTGCTTGAGTGTAATACCCAAGTCAAGCATCGCACCATCGCAAGGCCTCGACAACTTCACCTTTCCCGCCACGTTCCGCATATTTGAAGCGAAAAGCTTGTTCAACGAGGGGAAATTGAATGCAGAGAGCAAGATAGTTTGCCTAAGATATTTGGCATTCCCGTCAAGATACCAGCCTCTGACGCGACTAAAGTCACAGCCATGGGCTTCCTTAGGCTGTAGGTTGAGATGGTCGAAGATGTACTCAACATGCCCCCAATTTTGCATGATGAGTGCGTCAGCTTGATCAACGATCAGTAGTTCAATCGAGCTGAGAAAATCATGATCCTGTTTCTTGACATCCTCCACCCCCAGTGCCATCCGAAGCCCGAGGGGACTTGCAAATATGACGTCGGAATTATAGAATTGTGCGAAGTACTTGACCGTTTTCCGAGTGAACTTCATGCCGAGTCGAAACATGTCATCATCATTGCCGCCAAAGAGCTCCCTAAAGTCTGCTGGCTTATCCTCCGAAAAGTCGTCTTCGCCTTGAGCGTAGGAATCTTGGAACCTTTTTCGATTCTCTTGCTGTTCTGGCTGACATAAAGAGGTGATTGTGTCAACGTATCTTACACACGATTGGCGGGTCGGTAGAATGACTAGAACTTTCGGGCGAGTGAAACCTTGATCGCGAAGCTCCAGATCTTCGTCATGATTTTCCTTGGATAGTCGTGAATTGTTCTTAATTACCTTATCACGAGTCTTGATAATGTGGTTCAATAAATGTAGACAGGTAATTTTCCGAAGATCTTCCGCATTGTTGGTAGATCTATGGGCAAATAGCAGATCTCGGTAATCAAAGATCGATTGGGCTACATTCCCAGTCAGGTCGTTGAATGCCGGCAAACATTTTGCCGCAGGTACTTTGAGCTTTTCTTTAAGCTATACCAAGTTTAGAACCATGGGGGAAATGCTAGCAGAAATTCTTACATCTAATTCTTGTGTACTCCGAGGTATATTTGAGCCAGTCAACGGCACGTTCTTCAAGCTGGATGGATATTTGAAAAAACATGACCAAATTGAGTCTCTATCTGCCTTTGCCAGTAGCCACTTATCGTTTTTGACATCTGAGATGCAAAGAGCAAGTTCCATCTCGTGTGTACCGTCAAAGTGCCTCATAAAAGGGTCATCTAGTGATATGAGACCGAGTATGCGCACAGGCTTTGGGGGACTTACCGTCGTCAGCATCATCCAGCTCATCAGCATTCTCAGCATCATCCAGTTGGTGGTAATCGGTTTCCTCTGGCTCTTCTGCGAGATCCAAATCTTGATCCAGATCGTCTTTCTTGTTAAGATCCTTTTTATGCTCGACCTTCCGCTTCTTCCTCTGGGGTTGCCCGGGTTGATTGTTTGCATTCAAGGACTCAAGCAGTATGCTGTAAGGCTTGGCAGTATTGTTGACCACAGTCTCATCTTCGCTAGTACTCGACAGACCACCATTTACGGACCCATCTTCATCATCATCTAGCTTGGGGCTGTCATTGCTTTCACCAGAGTCATTATGAAGTGGTTCTTCAACCCTAGAAGAGAGGAAAGTCGATTTATTGTTGCCATGTGCTTTGGCATTTCCTCTTCCTCTTCCCCTCCCTCTGCCTGCTCCTCTGGGTTGGAAATTATGGAACCCTCTTGAAGATCCTCCACCACGAGTGAATGGTGCCATAACTTTGAAAGTCAGGTGTGTCAGGATTCCCCAACTGAGGAAAGCAAGATATGTCAAAGGATCTAATCTAATCTCTTAGCGCACGACTACTATCCCACAAAACTTTTCGCCAAGAGTAATTTAGGGTTATTGTTCCTGGGCTATCGTTTGCCAGATCATCTATGGTCAACAAGAGGGGAAGTAGTTTTATCCTGCACAACAAAACGTGTTGAACGACATGGTGGACACTGACTCCTTCCTCCATCTTGCTAGGCCTTTGGGTCCAGCGGCAGTAGGATCGCAACCAACAACAGCGCCTCTAAACGTGATAGTACAGCCTCAAGTACGTCGCCGCCCAGATCCTCCATGCTGTAATCTTAAGTTTTGGAAATAGGCTATCTTCTCCATCCTCGACCACTCCCTTCGCCGCAACCCCGACCAAGAGCGCGTAATTGGCACCCTCCTCGGCGTCCGAAGCGAAGATGGCCAAGAAGTCGAAATCCGCAATTGCTTCGCAGTGGGGCATACAGAAACTGCCGAACAAGTCGAAGTCGACATGGAATACCAAAAGCAAATGTTATCGCTACATCTCAAAGCTAACCCCAAAGAAGTGCTTGTGGGCTGGTACGCCACGTCCGCGGAACTCAATACCTTTTCGGCGCTTATTCAGAATTTCTATGGAGGCCAAGGCGATGGAACGTGGCCGCATCCAGCGGTGCATCTTACTATAAGTACGGACGCGGGCAAGGATATTGAGGCTAGAACGTATATTTCGGCGCCCGTGGGAGTGACGGCGGAGAGGGCAGCCGATAGTGCGGCGTTCATACCTGTGCCGCATGAATTAAGGTATGGGGAGGCGGAGAAAAGCGGCTTGGAATTGATTTCGGGCGCCAAAGATAGTGTGGACAGGACGGCGGACGTGCTAACGGATATTGAGTCGCTGGAGAGGGCTATTGAGGAGGTACTGGGGATGCTGGAGAGGGTGTCAAAGTATGTAGAAGCGGTAATAGAAGAGGAGGCGCCACCGTCTAGTGCGTTGGGGCAATTTTTGCTGAATGCTTTGGCGTTGGCACCAAAGGTGGATCCGGTGGATATTGAAAGGGATTTGTATGTTGAGGCTCTGCGCAGTTTGATGATTTTGACTGACAGCGTACAGCAACAATCACATTCAGGATGTCTTAGTTGTTTCTTACCTCGCCAACACCATCCGCACACAAATAGATCTTTCAAACAGACTAGCAACGGCAGCGTTGACCATGGGTGCGGGCGATGGGCTAGGGGGTGGACAGGCTAACGGAGCTGGCTCGGAAGGTGGGGGAAGGGGAGGTGGACAACGTGGCGGGCGGCGCGGTGGAAGAGGGAGCAGTGATGCCTGAGTGCTTATTTGAGATATCTTTGCCATACTCAACCTTTCTTCGGGCAACATGTTGATTGCATGGCAATTGGGCAGAAAAGGCATGGCGTTTGGGTTCGGGGCTCACGTGCCTTGTGAACAATCTAACATAAAAAGCATAAAGGGTTCTGATACGGAACTCTACCTTTTCAGTTCTATTCTATAGGCTTCACCTCGGTTTTCTAGAAGCTCCTCACTATTTTTCAATTCCACTTGGTTTATCCGAACCAAATAATCTCCCAGCAAACCTGCCGCAATTCCTCCACCAGTAAGCCAGGCCCCGTTCCTAAACCACCACCAGCAATTTCCCACTTCCTTCAACTTCACTCTCCATATCATCAACCCCAGCGTTGCAGCTGCACTCCCACAACCACCCACGAAGAAAACCGGTCCAGCTCCACTTGCCATTCCCGCCACTGCAAGCAAAACGACCTGCAAAACTGCCAACCCTGACAACACTCGTTTCGTCTCATGCTCGTGCCTTAAGGCAATACTTTTGATGCCAGCCTTGGCATCGTCTTTGATGTCCATATGAGCGTATATCATATCATATAACACCGTCCACGAAACACAGCTTGCGTACAAAGCCGCGACAGCTTTTGCAGCAGAAGGCTCAGCGAGTGTGTCAATACCCAAAGCGGGGAAGCCCAGGACTGCACCCCAGGAGAAGGTGAGGCCGAGGATGAATTGGGGGTAGTCTGTTACTCTTTTGGCGAGGGGGTAGGTCGCTACTAGGAGCAGACTCGGGATACCGTAGTAAAGACACGAAGTTGGGAATTGTAGGAGTATGCCCAAGCCCGCTAGGAGCTGGAACCCAGTGAAGGTCACGGCCTGAAAGGGCGTCACAGCACCCCTCGCAATAGGTCGAAGCCGAGTCCTTGCGACATGAGGATCTAGGTTTCGGTCCCAAAGATCATTGATGGTGCACCCTGCTCCTCGCATAATCAAGGCGCCGGTGAAGAACAACAGGGAGGTGGTGAGAACAGAAATGGGAGGCGAGGCGGTATAAGAAGCTGCCATGAGGGTTGAGAAGAGGCAGGGAAAGAAGAGATAGTAGGTCCCGGTTGGTTTATCGAGGCGTATGAGTTCGGCGTAGGGGATCCATGAGTGAGGGAGGTGAGAAATGAATCCGGTTTTAGGGGGCTGATATACCAGTGGTGGAGGAATTGGAATGGCGGGTTGAGTTCCGGAGAAGGTTCGAGTATTATGGTCGTGCTTCGGGTTCTCAGAACTGTGTGGCAGGATCTTTGATGTGAAGACTGTATGGCTATGGTGCGAAGACGAGATAAAAAAGTCTGTTTTATACGCGCACCTCAGGATCGAGGGTCTAAAATGTCGTCCAATGGCTCCATTTCTTCGGAGGTATCGAGTATTGGCTAGGTTCAGGAAGAAACCTCTGGAGGCTGCCATTATGCCAGTAATTTGTATTAAAGCCTCGCTCGGTATAGGACTCAAAGCCTGTTGAGATGGTCGAAAACCTTCACTAATTTCCTAAACTATAGAATTCTAAACATCGTTTCAAAATCTGCTCCTTAGTAAAGTCATACACTGAAGTTTGTCTAAAATAGAAAAGTCTTTGAGATAAAATATTTTGGGATGAAGAAAGAGCGGGTAGAGATGAAGAATTAAAGGAGACGACGAATGATGGTCGAGGGTAAACTATGTGCATAGACAAAAACCATACAAATACAGAGTGCAATACATTCTAGAAGTCTGAAACAAAAGAGAAACCTCAGGCAACCATTGAACCTCTGGTATCACTTGCGAAAGCACCTAAGCGCGCGGACTGATTGGTGTTTTAGCGCGGTGTCTCCGATGCTCCACTTCGAGCTTCAAAAAGACATAGGAACTTTGTTATCGTCCACAGTCACCACAATACTCCCACCTTCAGTCTTCCATTCTCTAGCTTCATCGTATCTCGTTGAGCATTGCGTCTCATCAAGGAAATAACGCTAAACAATTCACGCTAGTCAACACTCATCGAGTTCGTTCCTCGAAGTGAGATGAATGAGCCCGAGGCAACACCTCAAGCTTGAGCACCATTGCTGCGCAAACTTCAGCACCGATCTATGGCAGTCCTCCTATAGCTTTGGAAATCGACATCTCACTTAAGTGCAAGCCTGACGCCAAAATGCCAGCCCAACGACCATGTGCGTCGTTTGACCCCATCTCACCGGACTTTGACCTCACCGCTTTTGTTGAGGGGAACCCTAATTTCGAGTATGTCGTTCGGATATCTTGTGATATGATTGAACACCAAGGGCTGGAGGCATTTGAAAAGCTAGTTCTTCTGCATGTTATAATTGGAGGAAAGCCGCTGGTCATTGAAGGCTGGCAGCACAGGTTGAACGAGTGGACATTTACTAGTCAATGGTTACGAGATAATCGTAGCAAAAGATGTGAGTTTGGTACTCGAACGTCCTAGACATTGCCCTAGCTTACCACATGATGTAGTTGAGCAAGCCCGTAACCTCACAACCAAGCAGAATATGGCACTCTCGATCGGTCATTACCTGAACAATATGCCCAAGCTCACCAACCAATGGAATGCTTACAACTACAAAGACCCAGATCGGCAAAGGATTTACCTCAAAGATATTGACTGTCCCGAAGTATGGCACGATAAGTTGAAAGAGCAAATACCTCCCAGCGTGTTCTACCTCAATGACAGTACTGGAGATATTGGTGGGCCTGGGTCGACAAACGAAGCAAATCCAAACGGACCAGGTAGTAGGAAGGGCCGTGGTGCTGCTAGAGCTGGGGATCTCATGAGCTGCCTACCACCGAAGATGAGGGCTGAAAATATGATGTGCTACATTGGGCATGAGGGTACATATACTCCCGCTCATAGAGAAATGTGCGCAAGTCTAGGTCATAATCTCATGGTGGAAACCTCGAGTACTGTCGACGACGATGGAAAGCCGGCCAAGCCGGGCTCCTCCATCTGGTTCATGACAGAGACCAAGGATCGACACTTGGTTTCAGAGTATTGGCTAGCGACCTTGGGCCATGATATCGAGGTCGAAGCTCATTTTGCTCAGATTAATGCCTGGAAAGCAGCACCGTTCAAGACCTATATCGTAGAGCAGAAGGCCGGAGATTTCATCCTAATCCCGCCTTTGGCTCCTCATCAGGTATGGAATCGTGGCACAAGGACAATGAAGGCGGCATGGAATCGGACTACGGTCGAGACTCTGGAGATGGCACTGAATGAGGCACTTCCCAGGGCAAGAATTGTTTGCCGAGATGAACAATACAAGAATAAGGCGATTGTCTTGTTCGCCCTTGAAAAGTATTCGGGTCTGTTCAAGCAGGTAGACCTGCAAAAGCAGGCGACAACTGACCAGCAAGTCATGCTTGACCTCAATTACAACCCAAAGATACGTCAACTTCAGAAAGACTTCAGGCGACTTTTCAACCTCTATACTCAGATACTGCTCTCAGAAATGCTTGCCCCAGTCTCGTCAGGTGAGAAGAAAGGGCAGTATCTACCTTATGATAGCTACGTTACTTGTTCGTACTGCCGATGCAACATCTTTAATCGGTTTTTAACGTGCACGTCGTGCGTTGTACCCCTTGAGAATGGCGACGAGGACACCTATGATATTTGCATGGAGTGCTTTGCGATGGGACGAAGTTGTAGATGCAGCTCCAAATACAAGTGGGTGGAGCAATTTCCATGGCAAGACCTCGTTGGAAAACATGAACTTTGGAGACATCAGATCATTAGTTTCGATGGCGGGCTTACAGACAAAGCGCCTCAGTCGCTTGAAGTTGAGAGACAGAACTCGGGAAAGAAAACCTTGGCCCAAGTCTGCCAAGAGCAGTTGAAAATCCGACCTTGGCAGGACCCCACGAAAGAGGTCGACAACAGATTTCCAGACGAAGATCTGTCGGATGATGCCCGCAAGCTTACGGCCAAGTCGAAAAGACGACGATTAAAGAAGGCACGGAAAGATCATATGTGTTGCCATGTGTCTCATTTCCCAGAACCGCTTTGGAGACTTGCTCACTGCAAGTGCGGCCGTGTCTACACCTATGGGAGTTTGTTTAGAATGTTCGACCTGATGCCATTAACTGTTATGGAAAATCCCAATTGGAAGTGTCCGCACTGTCTCAAGATTTGCTCATGTGGAACCTGTCGCAATATGAAAGGTATGAAACCTTTCGAGCCAACCGGGACTATGTTAGGCCATGATACCAAGAAGGTCGCCGACCCAAGAAGTGTCGAGAGCCTCGTCAACTTTAGCATCTCCAACGTCGGTTGGATTAAGAAATTTGGGGACGATGACCCTCATGATACGAGACGTCTACGGCGTCGGAGGGATGAGGCAGAAATCGAGAAATCCAAAGATCCTGCTCTTGATGATCACTATGTTAATGACGATGAGCTTACTCCTACGAGCTCCCAGCCTCCCGTCACCTCTCAGTATAGGGAGGGAAGTATACCCATTGATCCGATGCTTCATACAGGCCAACCATCCTCACGACCTCATCGAAGCGTCGTGCAGCCTAACGCAGGTAGTAATCACGTTGATACCCTAACCCGCACGGCAGGTGAAGATAAAAGGTCTCGGTATACTGCACCTATAGCTAGGATGATGGAAGAGAATCCTCGTTATGGCACATTCACCACAGAGGATACAGGCATCACCTATCAATACCCAGATCCTACTCTACCTCAAGCCGCGCCTTCCTCTCAGGTAGACCGCTATCCTGGAAAGCTAGCACAGAATGGTCAGCAACCGCACAGTGATCCGCAGATTCATAGTGGCATGAAGCGAAAGCGTTCAGATAGTCGCACCATAGTCCAAAGTGATGTTGTCAATTCAGTAACTAATGAGTTTGCGGGGACACCAAGGAACGACGCCAACGCTCAGTATCACCAAGCGAGGATAGAAAATACATTGGCGGAAGCAAGACAAAACGATAGATACATCAGTGCAGAAGCTGCTTTCTACGGGAGGTCGTTGCTGGTCATATGCCGGGTAAACGGGTCTAGGTTGGCTGAGCACGTCAACAAGACACACATCGACCCTCAACTCCAGTCACATCCTGGTGTTAACAGCTCTGGAACTGAGGTACCCGAGAATGTGATTGTTCAACCGGATCTTCCAGTTTATTCTCACGCTAGTACTGCAAAGCCTAACGCAGTTGTCAAAAAGAAGAAAGTGAGGGTTGAACAAGACGAAGATTTCTCGACCAACAAAGCACTCCATCAAAAACCGTCAAGAACGAGACCAAGTCTGTCCGAAGACTTGCGAAAAACTTCGGCGAGGTACCAGGAAATCTCAAGTGACACCGACGATACTGATCGATTCGAAGAAGCTTACCAAACAGCCCCTGTCCAAAAAGTCCAGAAGACACGCAAACTGCCCGCTTATTTGGCTCGCAAGAGCGATGGTGACCACATTGCGCTTCCGAAGGAGTTATCCAACGAGCCGAAACTTCGTGGCCTCCCCAGGAGAAGTGTTCCTAACCAACACCGACAATCATCCTTGAACGGATTAGTCACAGAAGAGCACGACCGCAGTCACAACCACTCCCCCGCTCCTCTGCGTAGCAGTCCCACAGCCACCCCTCCACCAATCGATCCCCACCCCGCTGCCCCCCTCCCCGCCTCCGACGCCTCCATCAACCTCTCCAAACTCGGTCCCGGCGCCACAACCATTACCCCCATCGACCCGGCCCTCGCCCAAGCCGAAGCCAACCGCAAAGCCAAGCTCCGGGCTTTACAATGGGCCGAAAGCGAATCGGAGAATGAACAGTCGGAAAGCGAGAGTGAAAGAGCTAGGGTCGCAGAGCAGGCTGTCAAGGCGGTGAACGCGGCGAGGGAGAGATTGGAGGAGGGGAAGGCGGTGGCGCCCAAGCGAAAGCCGGGGAGATCACCGGCTATGACGTCGATTTTCGATCGGCCGGGAAAGAAGGTCAAGATTGCTTCTATGGAGAAGGCCGACGCGAAGTAGAAGGGAGGAAAGGGGAGGAAAAGTTTGCCGGGTGGGTTTTCGAGTGGCTGAGAGTATGATTTGTGAGTATGAAATGTATTACCGTATAGTGATTTATGAAGACGGCAAGTTTCGGCGCCTTTAGGGCAGGGAGGGTTGGATGTACAAGCACCAAAGCGTTGATGTATGTACGTTGTATGTACATCCCTCTTCTTCGCCTATGGTTGAAGAGGGTATGGTTCGATATGATGTCCTTAAAAATTAAAGCAAAACTCCAAATAAAGTCTAGTCACATGAAACTTAAACCCATCCACCACCCCCCCACTCCCCTCACAAAACCCACGCCGAAACCTAATTCTCCCCTCAAAGCACTCCATTTCCGAGCATTGAATAGCTTAAAACCCTCTAAAGGGGATAGGTCGTGTGTTTGTTGAGATGATGGGGTGAGTACGTTGGTGTTTTCTGTTTTTTGGGGGGGAATAGATGCGTTTTCGTGCTTAGCGTGCGGAGTTTTTGGGTGTTGAGAATAGGTGTGTGGGTGTGTGGATGCAGGGGGTTGGAGGGGTTGTTTGTGTGGGGTGGCGTTGGGGGGTGGGGTTTGAGGGGGAGTTGATTGGGGGAGGGGGGAGGGGGGGGGTTTGTGTGTGAGAGCTGAGAGGAGGGTGTAAGGGGGATTTCAGGTTGGTCGAATGGTGGCGTCTTTCGGTAACGTCGTTGTCATCGTGTTCTGCTCATGTGGTACATGTGAGGGTGTGAGAGGCTCGGGAGGCGGGGAGGGAGCAAGGTGGTGATGGAATTGAAAGATCTGAGGTTGGATTGGGAGATTTAAATCAAGGCCGTTGGAGCGGTATGAAATATTCTTGGCTGTTTGGGTTTTTTTATTCCTTGTATAGCGTAAAGACAGTGTATTCATTTGCATGCAACGCTCGATCGCAGTAGCTCTCCTATATTTGGGGGAAAAGACGGAAGTGGTATATCCAACTCCACTGTTCGAGTAAGGGGGTTTATGGTCCGTTCGGGTATGTGAATGGGGTGGTTCGTGCATCGTAGAATTCGTCTTCTTCGTCACTGTCTCCGAGATCTTCGACCTGTAAGTTACTGAGTCCTGAGCATGCAGAGTCTCCTTCAAGTTCCCTTTCTTGTGTATCAGGTCCATCCCCCTCGCTAGTACGGAAAACCCCTTCGATCTTATCACTCCACGTTGCTTTGGACTCATCTTTGAATACACGGCATTCTTCTTCGCTGTCTTCAGAGGATCCTCCATCTTCGTCACTGCACCAATCATCTAGCTCGGTCTCACATCCCTCGGTCTCAATCGTTATCATACCTTTTCTGTACCTACTTTGTGCTTTCCGTGTTTGCAGGTTGGCGAAGAATGCCGCTCTGGGTCTTTCATTTGTAATGGTACCCGTGCTCGTCTCGACATACTGAAAACTGCGGTCATCTAATTTGATCTTCCGCCACCCACGAGGTAAAGGGGGAAGTGGGGGTTCCTTTGTTCTGATCAGCTCTTGGAGGTCGAACCACCATGGTTCCCGGCTGCGATCGACGGTTGCACAATTCCAATTATACAAATCTGCGGAACTTATAGAGTACATCGGACGGTAAGAGTGAAACGGTGCGAAATCACAGTAGAAAATGTTCAAAAGAGCAATTTCATCCCATCCAGCGTCTCGTAATGAAGAAGAATGCGCCAGCTCCCGTCGGACAAATTCTTGTATATCTTTATGAGCGCGCACCACTTGCTTCCAAAAACCGAAAGCGAGTGTTCCAGCGGCTAACGCCATAATAGTTGGTGTATGACCATGGCGGTCAGGTAAGTGAGGGTTGGCTCCTCGACGGAGAAGGTGCGACACTGCTCCACACGGATCTGGTAGGGGATAGGGATATAGACTAGCGCGGCTGGAACGTATGATGAAATGCAAAGCGGTATACCCAGCTCTTAGATCTTCGTCTGGTTCGGCCTTCTGAGCGTCAACATCGACACCCTTGTCAATTAACAAGTTAAGCATTGGTATTGTATCATCCCCCCAACCAGCATCTAATAGTAGGATGATGATGGGTGTCTCATTGTCATTGAGATGATCGCGGTCGGAATAAGACTCCTCCTGTGTGAGTAGCCAATAGAGAGCCTTCTTTGTAACAGGATTCCACTTGAGGCTTCGCAAGCACCAACGAATATGTAGTATTAGCCAAGATGTGTCGGCTTGTCCGTACGTGACTAAGGCGTGGAAAGTATCTACACTCTCATTTTCCGATCTATTCGTCACAAAGTTTACCGGTGCCGCTACGTTAAAAAGAGGTGATCTACGTTGCCAGTATTAGTGGTGGAGGTAAACGCAATATACGAGTCAACAATATTAACAGCTAGCCTACCTTAATTGATTGCATGGCGCATCTACAACAGCGCCGGCTTGAATCAATAATTTGCACATTGAAGGATTGTAATGCAATGCTGCCCACTGAGACTTGTCAGCTTCGAAGTTTAATGATATATTGAGCATAAAGGAGTTCCTTACATGCAATGGTGTATATCCTTGTGGATCGACATCAAATGGCGATGCAAGCTTGTGCTGGAAAAGATCTCTTACGCCACTTAAGTTTCCATCTCTAGCATACTTGAATATCAAGGCATCTTTAGCCACCAATGGAAACTGCCGGGCTCTCCAAGTCCAGCATCCAAAACTTCGAGATATTTGCACATTGAGGCTACGAGTAATTAGCCATGGAGCTGGTCGAATCACAACGTAAGTTTCTAATTCATCGTTTTCAACATGACCGAGAAATTCGTCTTGATGAGTGATCTTGATGGCTCTGGATCGCCACGAAAGTGTGCCAAATATAGTCTTGTACTCTGCAAAAGTGCATTGTGCTATTTTCCTTCTTCCAGACAACGGTTTTTCGTCGTGATTAGCCCCCAACTGCGGTCTTAAGTTTTCATCGTTGTCAGCATGCTCAACATAACCTGCACCGTGATTCTTGTCTGGGCCCAAATTTGGAGTCAATGCGAGTGGTGATCTAGTAAGTATAGAACGAGCCTGTTTCCGTTGTCTTGCTCCTAGGCCCGTTTCCTCAACTACATCTATTTCACCGTGGCTCTGCATTGTATCTCGGATTGCTTTTCGAAAGACTTGCTCTAGCTCGGCGCCGAGAAAAGCACTGGCATTGAGGTTGGTCCGCTCTTGGATACGTTCTATCATTTGCTGGAGCTCTTCGTGCACATCAGTAATATGCTGGTCAACGTCTGTTGTGCGTGAGCCAATCGTAACGAGCTCCGTGGATATACTCGAGCTCTGCAAGGCTATGTCGGCGATGCTGTTGTTTAGCGCTACGAAGCTGCGACCAAAAGACTTTCTGCAAATGAAATCAACAACCCAAACACTTCATGTCCTTAACATGTGAACAAACTCACTCCGCTATGACTTGACGGATCAAAAGCAAATCTAGCTTAGTATCCGCTAAAGATCTTTGGAACTCCGCAAGATTGTTCTTCTTGAGAGTAGATTTGAACGAACTCCATTTACGTTTGATCGAGCGTTTCGAAGCGAAACCAGGTTCTAATCTCTCAACAACCCGCTTGAGATCCTCTACCTTACTATCACATCTCGTTAAGATCTGAAGTAGCACAGGGTTATTATTCTCGTGAGACCGGAACCCTTGATCAAGAACATCACAGAACGTTTGCAAGTCACTGGCGACATTGCGAATCGCAGACGGTGCGTTCTGAAACGAGGCCCAGAAGTCGTGCAAATGCTGCACCTTTTCCGCTAATTGGATGAAGAGCGATACCACACTGACCACGCTCGCCGAGAGCGCGAGGGCTTCCATCCTCGGGCCAGCAGTGGGTAGCTTTGAAGAACCTCATAGACAAATTATAAGTGAACGTACTGAAACGGGCTACAGCACTCCAGATAGTAGGAAGGTTCGCCTCATATCCCCTGTCTAGCCGGAGAAGGCTGGAGGTTGAGGCTGAGCTGAAGCTGCGCCATTGCATGCAGGCTGCAGACTCCCTACTGGCTCAACCACCACAAGATTTAAATGTAGTAGAGCTGTATCATTGTTGTTCCGTTTTGCGGAACGTTCGAAAAATTAAGCCAATAAATTAGCGTTCTGGGTAGATAATTACGATTCAACGGTTTGACGGGTAAGGTCCGGTAGAGTAATGCGGCTTCAGATACGCTGCATCTGAGAACATCAAGACAATTTCCTCCATCAAGGCTTCCACTATTCGGCAATTGGCACAATTACTATCAGGGCCAAAGAAAGCCCGTACGTTCAAAAGTGCTCTCCCGCCCACCTTCGTGCACGTTATTGTTCATGACTGGTCAAAAGAAGGAAGGCAGGAAGAGAAATACAAGGGTGATGGACTGCAGAAGCTTGGACTATTGCAGCCTCTAGAACTAAAATCTGGAAGACTGGTTTTTCTGCGAGGACGCTCATGTCGAGAGACTGGCTGCTTCAGCTAGGGGCGCAGTACCGTGTTGATCTCGAATATTTCCGAAGAGATCTGGACTTTCTACAACCAGAAGAGTTCTACGATCTGCCTACTCTTCCATCTAGCTCACGCAACATCATATATTTGAGGATCATCACTATTTGTAGTCGAGATATTACATTAACGCAAGATCAGATAAAAGAAAACCAAAGGAATGAGACAGAGGCCGTAAAGAAGCATCAACGACGGCTTGGAGCAAGCGGTTTGCTTGGAGAATCGATAGTAAGAAGGTTCTTTGTCCATGAAGAATCGATTTTTACCTTAGAGCAGGAGATCTCTATCTGTGTGAAGAGAAAAAACGGGGGCTGGACAGGTATGATACCCGTGCGAGTGCGTGCAGTAGTCTTCATTCACAACCACTGATCAAAATTGATAACAATGATTTGGCTTGATAATGGGAAAGACTTGCGTGAGGGCCCAAGGGATCCTTGGCTCACTACTCGGTGTGAGTTCTATGGGTTCAAAAGCCTTTGCAATCCTATAATTCAACACTGCTCAAAAGCAGTCTTAACAAGCAATGAGCTGACGGCTGATTATCACGAATGCCAAGCTTGACTTCGACACTGGGTTGAAGCTACATCACCATGCGTTGAAGTGCGAATGGACTGCCATTCTTGAATTCTATCAGTATTCCTGGTGGAGCTGGACTTCTTCAGCGCCTCCCATGCCATTCGCTGGTTGTCTGCGTTGAGAGACCGCGCCTAGAGTGTGCCGAGAAAGTTGCCAGCTCCTTGTAGGAACCGAAGCTCCCTTTTGCTTTCACTTTTCTGCGGCATACGTTGAAACTACCTACTGAATCACCTTGATAAGCCCCGTGGGTAGAAAGAAGAATGATAAGTCTACGTAAGATATGTACATAGAGTATCAACCTAAGCCGCAACTCGACTGCTCTCACGCTAAGCTTTTGCATTTAAAAGGCGACAAACACACTAACTCCCTTATCCTTCTCAAAAACCACCCAGACCCAAAACGCATCTCAGCCGGCTATTGAAAAAAAAAAAAAAAAACCTAATTAGGCTGGGTGGCTGGCCACGGCTAGGAGATATCTCGAGCCTGCCGGCAGAAGAGCGTGATTGAACCAGCCGCTGAAGACGAGATCTATTCGCAGTGAAATCCGCAATCCCCTTCTGTTTTCCAAATTGTCCCGAGAGCCCATGCTGCAAGCATGCACGCCCGGAAATGGTTCTGCTGGCCAATTGACATACGGAAGTGGTCTGATCGGCGTACGTGAACAGGCCCCCCCTCGGAGGGGTTGGAAAGTGAGTGGAGAGGGTAATTTGTCGGTGATGACTTGCGCGTGTCTAGCATGCAAAGCGCCGTCCGTCAGCGCCCTGAAAATCAATGGGTTTGGTGTTGGCGTCCTTGACGATCTCACTTCGATGGAGTCGCGTATATCTGGCCGACCAGGACACCAACCAAGCAGGGTATGTAGCTTCAAAAACCAACTTTTACCTATCGCTCCTCCTGTCTTGCTTACTTGCGTCTCAACGAATAAAAATAAGAGCAAGCGCATAGAAGACCTGAGGCAGCGCGACTTTCGTACAGTAGTAGTTAGTTGCTAAACTTAATAAAAAAGCGATGATCAGTTCGAAGTAACAGAATCGAGAAATCAAGGCCCCTTTTCAATGAACGACTACTCTCTTTGCGTTGGAAGAGACTGTGGAAATCAACTGTCGCAATTCCTTCATGATTTCTTTCCTATACCCAAAAATCGGCCACACGATAGAACTTGTCAGATTTCGCATCTACAAACGAGCCTTCTTGCAGAATGTGCAAGTATGAAGGACGATGCTTTGATTCTGTTGTCCAGTATTCCCCCCCCATCGTAATCAGCATACCCTTCCAGCAACATACATACAGTAGAAGACCTCAGGAACAACGAACTAGAAACGCTCCAGACTCGTTTTCCCCTGCTATCTTTGGGAGTCCATTCCACAAGCTCATAGCGCGAGCGATACCTGGATCTGGCACCGTTCATGTATGTACAATAATCGATCGACTGGGAAAGGAAATTCGTTCGGCTTCGACTAATAGAAGACTCTGCTGTCTGTACTTTACATATCGAGTCGCCAACTTTCGCAAAAGTATCCATTCGTTCACGAGATCATGTTCTTTCAATAGTATATCTGCTACTGACTGGGTTTCCTCACGATAAAAAAAAATCTTCAATTCATTCTCACACCCAGTGGGTTGGGTTGAAAGCCTCGAAATCCAACCCATTGCGCGGCGCAAGGGTACTTGGCGATGATAACTCATGAGAACGATAAAGCATCGCTTGCTCTGCGTTTTGACGTAGGCCCCTAGAACTCTCTGAAACGTTCACGCCGGCAGAGGATCCCCAAGCGCCCTTTTGTGTTTGAAAAAATCCCGCTTGTTTGGGAAAAAAAAACCCAGCGCCGCACGCCACGCTTGATCGGCGGCACACGGGTAGGACGCCTGATAGCTACCCCTCATCTGACCGAAACAAGAAGCATCGATTCTATCGATTCGCTGAAGGGAGGGGCCAAGACATGCATATGTGCTCGAGGCACGACAATCGGGCAACGCCGGAGTGTCGGAGCAGTGAGCACAACCCTTGTCTGTACACAAGAAGAGACCATCTGGGATGGGCTTGGTCGAATTTGCTTAGCCAGGTCCAAGTCGCCTCCAATTTCACTAAGTCCTGATGCTCGAGTGACTCTAAGCCAACGTATCTCGCCAAAAGGGAACACCGTTACTCGAAACGGATTCATCCAGTATAGACAACAGTATAGTCGCCCTCCAGTAACGACCCCTGTATCTGCGGCTGACAGAAGCGAAACATCGGCGATTCTCCAGCCCCACAATCAACCGTGACGCTCCAGCAAAGGTATGTGGGCGTAAACGTAACGAATGCGGTCGTGCCGACCTGCTGTCCCAAAGTGTGCGAAACGGTTGTTGTGGTACTATTCATGATAGTAGTGCTGGTGGACGACGCGACAGCTTTCGCCCAAGTGTATGAAGTTGAGACGTCCGCTTCACCCCCGACCCCCAGGAAGTTGAATCCTGCCTTGATGCCGACACTGACTCCCACGGAATTGGTAATGGTTTGTTCTTGTCCGGAGGTGAAGGAAGTGGATGTGGTGACACCGCCGGACACGATGAATGAGCATGCTGTGCTGGAGCAAGTTTGGGGATCTGCGACTATAACTTGTCGCCCGGCTTGTGGAATGGGATGTGAGACGACATTGACTTTACAAGCACCGGCATCAAAATTGTCCCTCGCCATCAAGCTCTTGTATTCAGACGCCTTGCCTGTCGGCGACTTGCTCTTACGGTTGGTTGATGCTTCCTTTGAGGACGAGCTCTGCAACTCTGCTGTGGGGTCTGGCTTTTCCTTTGGTAGCCGTCAGCTTCGGTATCTGTCTTATGGTTGCAGGTAATCTTACCTCACGTTTTTTCAGGAGCGCGGCATCACCGGCTACCCAGGGTCTGCAGTCGTCATCTCCGCAGCAGAACGTGGAGAATAGTGAGGCTTTGCTCTGAAATACGGTCAGTTCTGCAAATGTGCTGCGTCTTTTCGATGACATCAAGAGTATTACTCACGGGGATCGATGAATAATAACAACCAGCATTTTTGGCTGCAAGAATGGTATTGCCAGGTGGAGCACTGAACCCCAGAGAACCGTAAGTTGACTGAGAGTACTGTAAGGCGAGTACAACGCGGCACTGAGGCCCGAGTTCACCAATCTGCCAGTAGACACCGTATCCTGAGCCGACCTTAGCCTCGGCGCCTGGAAATTCGGGATTGACGATTGGTGTCCAATAAGGGAAGTTGTGCGCGCCGTTGGTATTCGCGAAGGTCATGTTGTTCGCCGTATGGCCACTTACAGTGGCGCCTTCGACGGGTTGAGTGCATTGTGGGTCGAGGTAGGGTAGCAGCGCGTATGAATCCTGGGCCACGACTTTGTTGGCAACAAGAAGAAGCCCGCACGCAGTAACAGTGGAGATAGAGCAGCGCATTGCAGAATGATTGTGTCTGGAACAAAGGAGGAACCAAAGATTGAGAAGAAGTTGCGTTTTATGCCTAAAAATGCTGATTTTGAAACAATTTGAGCCGGATTGATCGTTCACACTTCAACAAACAGGTAGACATGATCCTCTTCTTATACTTCTCGTGAATCAGACTTCATTGAGCTCTGCCTTCGATTTGCTTGCTGGTTTTCTGCGCCTCACCAACCCCGACGTTGCATCCACTAGGCACTAGTCTTTCATCTTTCATGTAGCGGCGCTTTCGAGCTCTCCCACGAAACGAAATTCGGGTTTGAGACATCAAACATGGCGAATATTAATCGAATGTAAACACTCGAGTATATCATTTTGTCCTTGGGGGCTGTTGTGTCCGCACAGCCTTGATGTGGTTACAGCCGCGCCACTAAATGACGACGGCCACAGCATCGGCATGAGCATGGCCATGGATACGAAAGATAAGGGCTTGGCAACTCAATATCTCATCGATCGCTCCTAAAGAGCACGTTTCTTGACGCGAGAGTGAGCGCAGCTCGCTGGACGTCTGGTTGGAAGTGACCGAGCCCATACTTGCAGGTTCTCGTAGACAGGCTTCAACGGTGGGAACGCTTCTAAAACGATAGGCATTCCGGTAGAGCAGAGCGCAGGGTCCTGGACGAAATTGAGTTATGGAAGGAGATCTTGGCGAGTAGAGCACGATGATTGAGGGCTTCCTTCCACAGCGCTTTTCAGAGCACCTTGAGAAGAAACGAACATCCACAATAGAGTTTGCAAGATAGCCAAAGCGAAGAGATTCGAAAACCACGATCTCTCAACATGGACAAGACCGAACATCGCCATCGCTAACGCCCGCTCTTTCGTCTGAATCACTCGGACGACCCGACGCGGTATCTGGCGCTATGTTGTTTGCGTCGAGCGCGGCCGTTACTCGTAGACTTGAGAAGTATTGCCGGTTGTGCCGAGGATGTTGGAATACAACGTCATATGGGGGCATTGGTACGGAGTATACAGGTGGAAGCTGGCTGGGAGTCTATCTACTCCGGAGGAGGAACAAGGTGAAACTCCACTAGCGGGCTATCAGCCCTACCGGCCCGAGATAGGCGGAGATTGCCATAGCCCCTATCCAATAGAGAGCATCCAACCTGCGGCGGCCAACGTGGTGGGGGACCGAGTGCGAGTGTCAGATAAGGTACGGGATAAGGTACGGGATAAGGTCCCGTGCCGAAGTGGATGCTAAAGTACTACTACTGTAACGGCCGCGCTCTGTAATCGTGTTGGATGCGGTAAACCAGATCATATTTTACATCTCTTCAAGGCCAAGACAGCCAGATACACAGATCACGGTAGAGAGGGCCCGGAAGATGAAGGACTCGTTACCTCGGACCCCGCACTTTCGCTTCAAGTATAAGCGAATACTTGGAGCGAAAGTGCATAAGGTAGGTTTCGTATCTGAAACCGAGGATGTTGGCAACAGGCGGAGGATGCGGGTCGGGTGACGTCCGACTATGATCGGCTGACCATGCGCATAATTCCGCTTTCCTGAGCTAAGGTATTGCCAGTGATTGATGATTGATTAAAGGTTCATTCGAATATGAAATCTACGTATGAACCTCGGGTGTTAGCTTAGTTTTTAGCTTCGGACAATTGGCATGGTCGGCCGAGCTCTAGCGTGGATCACCCGACCCGGCTCATAGGGCTGGCGGGGCTGGGGCCCGCTAGTTAGCACCTACCTTATTCTACTTCCGTACTCCGTAGATAGCCGTGATAGCCTTCTATTAGCAACAACCAACATACCTTATCAATGCCCCCATATGAGATGACGTCAACAGGGGTGGTAGGAGTGTTGGCCTGAGGGTAGTTCGTTCTCTGTATTCCGTAGCGGTGTTCCATTGGTTTTAGCTTCGATCAGCAGGCGCCTAGGAGTATTCGGAGTTAGCACCGACACCTCAGTCCCCAGAAGAGGTGGTCAGAGTGAAAGTATTCTGCGTTGGAGGCGAGGAATGGGCTGGAAGTCTGAGCAATCTCAAAGCTCTTCAAATAGTCTTTTTCTGTCCACACCTCTTCGGTCAACCTGCTTGGCAGCTCCAAGACCCATACTCAGGGATCCTTCATCACTCCTAAAGATAGTCACGAGAAATAGCTCTCGTAGTCTTTAAACCTCAAGGACAAATCCACCCTCAACGTTTCAGACCCCCGAACCCCAATTTACTCGCCAGGCTTTCATCTTTCCGATGGCTCTCCTCAACAGCACTATCACCGAAGTCCGGACGATGCTTGCGGCGGCGGTGAGAAGAGCTATCGTTACTCTCACCATGACTTCCCGAAGAATTTCTATGACTGCGGCGTGCGGAGCCGCTTCCAGCATCACTTCCAGAACCGCGTGTGTGGTGCGATAACTTGCTACCGCTTTCGCCGTTGGCAGGTATCGGTAATAAGAATTCGCCGTTTTTGGTCGGCGACGGGGTGCTTACGAATTGTTGGGGCACGACTGGGATATCGGTTTGGGTAGCTTTGTGGACACGGGAGTTACTGCCTTCTTGAAAGACGGTCCCCTCTTTAGCTGCCGATTTTTCGGGCTTTGTTGACGGTGAGCGTGTTTGAGAGCCAGCATCGACGTGTTCGGCGCCGTCCCCACGCAGAGTAGAAGCATCGTCCATTGTCGAGGATCTAGACACTCTTTGCGAATAATGGTTTGCTCTTGTGGTGCTCAGCGGTTCACTAGGAGAATGACTTCTGACATTCCGGTGCGGCCGAGAAGAAGGCTCATCCAGTACGTCATTGCTTGAGAGATCACGACTGAAGACCACGTCATCTTCATTGGTCACAGGTGTCGCTTCAGGAGGTTCGCGCATTCGAACCAACCTACACTTCCTACCAGAAATCACGAAGGCCCTGATAGCTTTCTCTCCGTCTTGTCTTCTTTCACGGAACCGCTCCTCCGAAGGTCTGGGGATATGCAGGTACCGCAAAGGCCCTCCGTGCCATGTCCCTAGTATAATGCCTCTGGACGATCTTCGCTTAATATTGAAATTAGATGAGTCACGCATGGTCAGTCTTTGATTGACTTGCATCCCCCTGCTTTTGAAAAGTCTGGTCATATCTGATCGCGCTATAGACGTATAGCTGGTCTCGAGAACAGACTTAGACGCTTGTCCAGCCCGATCCTTGAGTCGGCATGTTTGTCCAGGGGCTTTCGGGTATCCGAGACATTGATGAGACACAAGGGCGAATGTGGCCGAGTCGAAAGTGTCCTTGAGCAGCGGGGCCCATGTGTGATCCTTTCTTGGAAGAATAGCAAGCTGCTCGGGATCATGGAACTTCTTAATGAAGGCAAAAGCAGCAAGGTCACCTTTCCTATTGACACCGGATTCCTTGAGGACTTCCAGGCAACGTGCAACTACTGCACCAAGCTCAGCTTGCCATTCCGGGTGGTTGTCATAGAGTTCCACAAAGGCGTTTGGATCACTATTGTTGAGAGCGTCAAAAAGCGCTGTCTTGTAGGTCCTTAAGCCCACTGCTGGTCTGTAGGTTGCGGACAGATATTCGATCATTGAACGAGATCGTATGAGGTCCACAAGACGGCACCTTCTTGCGTTCCTGGTACATAGACTAACCTCGAGACCGTACCAAAGAAGTAGAAGCCGAGGATTGCGGAACCTCGGCTCTAACTTCCAACGATCCAACAGGCTCTGTTTCATGAGGATGCCTGGATTGGTTTTGATTTGAGTGTTCCAAGCGACTTGTGTACCAGCATGTCCAACAGCGATATTGAAAGATGATGACTCTTTGTATTTGAACGGCTTTGAAGTCCCAATCGACTGCAACGCCATGCCTTCGAGACCTGTTTCTAAACTCATCTGGCATGACTTTCGAGGTACGAGCCCATTCGGAAGGCCATGACCAATGAGTAGATAGGGTAAGTTGGGCACGAAGAACTCGGAGGATGGACATTTACCGAATTTTCCATCCAGAATAGCAGAAAAGTGGCTAGGAGCTTCATCCACCTCGGCAGTGATTTGAAAGCTTCGATGTTCCGAGGCACCGATATAACCCCCAGGTAGGCGATACCAGAGCCAGAAATCCCCTTCGGTAAATTCAGATGCTTTCCAAATGGGTCCCCAGATTCGAGCCAGATCGATTATTGTCGTCCTGATATACGAAAGAGGCCCGAGTAGTGGTGGAGGAGCTCTTTCGTGAGGGTTTATGGCAGGAGGGCTGACATAGGGGTATTCATTCCATTCATTATGAAATTGCTCTAGAACCCAGACGTTGCGGTCTTGTATGAGCTCACCCATGCACTTAAGGCTTCTTGGACCGAAAACCAAACCAGTGAACTCCTGCCGCCCGTAATTTACCATCCTCCCTTTGGGAAGGTCATCTGAGATGAGGACGTCGCATTGATAGAACAGCGCTTGACTCAGAATTGCGGCGAAAACCTCCACCTCGTCAATGAGGGTCTCTAAACCTAGTTCCAAAGTCTGAATGCTTGTCTGAATACGCTTTTCGCCATTATCGTAAGGGTCTGAGATTATGGTCTTAGATCGAGTATTCTCTAGCTTCAAGGCTTTAGTCTGTCGGCTACTCCGTGGATTATCGGCATCTTGCTCTCCTTTGTTGGCGGTCACCTGGTCAGATTCGATGCAGATTGTGCTCTGATCACTCCAGCTCCACAACAAAGCATGCAGAATGTCGTTTAAGGATTGTATGATTTTCGAGAGGCTTAATATCTTGAGTGACATCAGCTCTATGACCGCGCTTCTAGCAGTGGTGATTCCCTCCTTATTAACAGATTGCGCCTGCTCAAACCATGTGATAGCATCCATGGTGGGATGAAATTCGTTGAGGTACTCGGCATCTCTGCAAACAGCAATCAAGTAATCTCGAGCTTTCAATAGTCTTTGGACTTGTTCGCAAGTGTCGTTCCAGTACTCTTGACCAGTGATCAGGAAGGACTGAGGTGGCAAGTTAGACGTCATTTTATTCGCTTCCTGTACTGATCTAGCTTTAAATGCAGCCACAACTTCAGCCAAACTCCCCTTTTGTTTCGAATGGTATTTGTTGTTATCGATCATGGGAAGAGCTGCATCTAAACCAAGTTGACTGACACGATGGTCGACATCAAGAACTTGTATCCATACGTCCCTCAGCGACTTTGGACAGGTTTTACTATCAGAGTGACGCCACGTATCAGGCCAATTCTTCCTATTATTGTGATGCTCTTTGACAGCATATTCAGTTATAGATAACTTTCGATTCCAGTCCGAAGGATTTAGCAGATCCTCATCGGTATACACGTTCGAGTATAGTTGAATTGGTCGTGAAACCTCTGTTAGAGCCGGCAGTGCGTTCGATTGTAAGGAATCTTGCGACTCAACATCCTCACCGTCTACCCATGCCTCATCATCTTCACTCGAAGACCTTTCTGAATTCACTTCACGGTCTGGTGAATCGTAGATACCTGTGTTTTGTTCGAGGTAATAAGGGCGTGGTTGTGAAGTAGTATCTGGGAAAGGATGCCGGTTACTGGGTACATGAGAAGAGTAAGCCTTAGAAGGATAGTTAGGCGGATACTGTGGATAGATATGTTCGTCTCGATCCCGCCCTACGATGATCTTAGGCGGCAATGCAGGATTCCGTGTTTGCAGTTCTCCCGAGCGATACCCGGATATGTTAGAATCTGAATTATAGGCATCCCAGAATTTTTGTGGACGAGAGGAGTCAACTCCAGGAAATGGTGGGTCATAGAAAGGCGTTTTATGCCGATTTGCTTCAGTTGTAGCATGGCGACTAGGAGCCCGTCGCCTTTCAAAGCTCGGTGGGCGCCGTAAATGTCGTGGTTCATTGTAGTCTTCATGTTCGAGAAACCCAGGAGAGTCTTGTATGTAATTTGGAACTCTTCGTCCTCTTGTTCTACTCGAGTATGACGGTATGGGAGGTGGTGGGAGAAACGTTTGGTAGGGGTCCGGGGGTAGTGAAATTGCTGGAGGGTGAAGTGCAGGAAGCAGTGGATCCATCGGATCGTAAGGTTGAGTAGGTAGTGGAATTTTCGCCCTATCTATCCTTGATGTAGAGTAAGGACTAAGAAGTAGCGCCTGTTCATGGTCAAACCTCCTACGCTCGTGGTGCCGCCTTTCGATTATATCTTTGTCTGCGGAGCCATCTCCAGCTCGAGGGCCCTCTTTAAAGTAATCTTCATCATCTGTGAAGTCGTCACCAGCTCCAGATGGCATAGGATCTAATGCTTGGCCGGATTCTCTTCTTTTGCGCTCGTCCCTTAGATTGTTATAGTAGGCCAGTTGGTCCCTGTATATTTCCGTTGTTCCACTTGTTGGTGGTTCTTCAGAACGATCCATTGTTGCAAATGGACGGTGCTAAAAATTCCGAGTTTTCGCCAATTCGCAAGACGAATCACTAGTATGACGGCAATGGTTCTTTCTCCAATGCTTTTGATGATGTGCCGGTCCCAATTTATCAGCAGTGATAGATCTGTCGCCTACTCCCTCTGTCTTAGACTATGCTCAGAAGTAGCATCGCTTGATAAATACTCTTGATAAGAAAGCACACGCAGGAGTCGCATCTTGAACCATTTCCCAAAACCTACCTTGCAGGCAGTATTTAAGCGCTTTCATTCGACAAGGCTGCGGAAATTCAAGACCACAACGCTGGTGGCTGTGCCACCCCTTCTGCAGAGTTTGCAGAGCACGCACCAACCATCATTGGCTGATATGTATACCAAGCCACACGGAAATCCTTTTGCCTTCAAGGATTGACTTACCCATGCAGTCTAAATAAAAGAGGCTTACTGTAAGCCATGCATCATCATTGGCCTTGGCGCAGCCGATGGTGGGCTGGACTGTTCAAACCTTTCCTGTATTCTGCGATATGTAGTATCTTAACGCAAGAAGGGTCATGATAGAAGGCCAAATACCAAAGTATTGTTGATCTCAATGAAGTCGTTTTGGGAAGTCTTTCGGAACGATGAGAAATGACAGCGACTTCGTTGAGTTCTACTGAAAGTGGCTCGGTCCGGGATCTACGAGGTCACGTGATGCTAAAGCCTCGAGTTAAGTACGAGTATACTAGTGTAATCCATTCGGCCCATCTTTGCTTCACTTCAACATGTCTGCTTGCTTCTGCTGTTAACATTTCCCAAACCCTTGTTTTCCTCATCATCATCATCCTTTACGGTCAGCACCGTCCTTCATCAATCCCACGAACCCTCAGCATCGAAGTCACAATCTCTAGATCCACCAGATATGTCACAACTGCGGCTTTCCCTTCGCTCTCAATTTCGCCCCGTATTTCCCAACGGCGCCGGCACACCAATGGCGAGAAACAGAAAAGCCAAAACACTATTCCCCCTTCCGTAGCCAAGATACTTGTAAAGGCTCGGTGCAAACGCTGGTAACGCAAACCCCAATCAATATACTACGTAGAAGTTGCGACTCCGCTGACGCCGATGTGGTATGCCTACTGTACCAGCCCAGCATATATGCCTGCATAGCTTGCATACTGAGAATAACCCCGCACCCGAAAATTACGGCGCCAACATCTGGCATGATCCAGTGCAATCTCGTCTGCGCAGACCAGCCGTACCATAAGAGTCCAACGGGGATGAGCACCGCACCGGGAACCATGAGAGGAATACGATACTCGGGAGCGATGGCACCTCCAGCCTTCCTTTGGAGGTAGGCCCAGATTCGATCGGTGATCCGTCCACCACCGTGTGCGGCTATGGTGTAACCGACTACAATAGCGAGGTAGTGGATTCTGCTTCTGGAGACGGGTTGGTAGGTAGCGGTCTATCCAGAGTGGGGCGAAGGATGAGAGAACGATATAGAGGATGCCAAAATTGTAGGCTAGGAAGAAGGAAATTATCTGGAGGGTTGGCTGTGTTGCAAGAAGCCTAATGGGACGAGTCAGGCTGATCCGGAGTTTTTTCGATAGTGTCAGGTGGGATTGGTCGAGCTCGGTATAGAAATTCCTTTACTTTGACTAGTCTTCAGAAGATCTTTGGCTTTGTTTGAAAGTATTACTAGCTCGAATGTTTCTTTAAGGATGAAAAAGGCTAGTGCTACAAGAAGAGTATCGAAGATCGAGATGGACCAGAATAGCCAGCGTCAACCTACGGCGTCGGTAGTTACAACCCAAAGGATAGGTCCAACGGCGGGTCCAAGTCGAGGCACGAACGTGGAAATAGCAAAGGATTTACCTCGTTCCTCTGGCCTCCAACAGTCTACCAAGACGGCAAAGAATTTCAGGCACCCCGAGCTATCCTGTCAGTCCAATCACCCAACAATCAGGATTTTCTCTCAACTTGATATAGGCCATTACCCCATAAACCTATTGTCATGGGGTATAAGACTTGCCTTGTGCTAAGAGCTGGCTCTCCAAGCACTGCAGGCTGATTAACGCCCTACCCAGCGAACTTCCACCTGCCACCTACCAAAGACGAGCAATTTGACATACATGCATGAGTAGCGGGCCTCTGAACATGAAATCCTCCAGTAACATCATATCTTGCCTATCTTCCTCCGATACTAGGTCTAGATCAATGAGATCTAGCCCCTGCAGGTAATTGTCTTCGGTCGCAATTATACAATGGACGCGTAGGATCTCCTATAATTCCATTGTTGATTCGGCGTTGTCCGTACGGATGCCTGCGCATCTCAAGTACAACTTCAAAAAACCGGCATAATGGAGTCTACCGGCTACTTTAGCAGCCAGACGTTTCAGAAGCAATTCAGTCAGTGCTAACTCCATTGAAGTTGGTCTCTTTACTTATACTTGTGTTTCTGTTTCTCGCATTCATTACGTCCTCTCACTCTACATCACTGTTTCAACAGAGATATACCGCAGTAAAAGGTCTTGATTAGGACAAACGAGATAGTTCCAGCTTGGGTCCCATTGTCCTGCATTCGGGATGCTCACATTACCGTGACCCTCAACCCTTTCGAGTCTGCTGGGCCAAACGGAGCGAAGAAGTCGTGCGTAATGCTGACGTCCCTCTGTGTGGTTTCGTACAATTTCATCTCGAAGTTACGAAACAAATTTCCAATGGCCAGATACAACTCCGCCTGCGCGAGGTTCATCCCCACACAGCTCCTGGGTCCTTTACTAAAAGGTACAAGATACCTCTCGATTGCTCGTTTCTCGTGAGGCGGTACTAGCCAACGCTCCGGCCTGAATTCATGGGCATTCGGGAAAAGTGACTCGTTGAAGTGAATGTCACGTATAGACATACTGATTGAAGTCCCAGGTGGGATGCTGAATGACTTGTATGCCATTTTCGCCTTGGGGTTGATCCTTGGCAAACGTCCTGAAACGCCCGAAGCAATACGAAGACCTTCGGAGATCACAGCCACAAGATAAGGGAGGTTTTTGAGTTGCTGATAGTTTAGCAGGTTAGTATTATCTACTCTGACAGTGCTTAGTTCTTTCTTTAGACGCTGCGCTTTGGCAGGGTCCAAGAGGAGGTAAAAAGTCGTTAGGCTCAAGGTATTGCCCGTCGTCTCGGTGCCAGCACCCACAAGGGCTAGAGCTTCTTGGGCTAGACGAGAGACGGACTTCTCTGAACGAGGAAGGTCCGAATTGTAGATTTCGTGGAGAATTGTTGGATGAGACTTTGGAGGGCTGACCCCTCCTGATTCATGAACCTTGGCTGCTGCATCGTTAAGGTACTAAGTGTGATAGATGATTAGCGGATATCTTTCGGTCAATGGTGGATTACTGACAGCTTGATTATCAAACACGGCAAGTAGAGGCCCGGAATCTACTTTCGCAATGATATATCTAGGTATCGCCATGAAGATTGGAACAATAACAGGGAAATGTCGATTGCATACGCATATCTGGGAAAAGTCTCTCACCACGCGGTTGTAGCTGGCAGCAAAGTTTGGAGACTGTAGCATAAGCCTCGATCTAGGCAGTGCATATTCGGAAATGATGTCTGAAGAAAAACACCGATACGCGTTTGACAGATCGACCGTTTTGGCATTCTTCCTATGCTCTTCTAGTCTTGAAACAAAGGTCTGGACGCACTCCATGATCAAAGGCTCCAACCGAGAGATATTACCCGTAGAGAAGTATTTTGATAGGGTTCCTCTACGAGCATGGTGGAGCTCGGCAGGACCCGTTGCAAAAGTCGATCCAGGGCTTGCTATGAATGCGTAATACCAATGATCCTTTTCGAGCTTTGATGTGCTTGAAAACAGCTGGTCATAGTATTCAGGGTCGTTGATGTGGACCTCCCAAGGTGAAATCCGTACGATTGGGCCTGGTCAACAATGTAAGTTGGCTTACCTCGAGACACAATATAGGTCTAATGCCAACCGAATAGCTTATGCATTCTCTCAATCTCAAAAATGTACTCGCCCGCGCGTAGGCAATCGTAGTAGGACTCATACCATCCAGTGGCTGCGGCAATTTTCGGTCCAGGTACATTAGCTAGCGGACTCAGAAACACGCGGTAGATGACAAGAACAATGATGTATATCACAGCTACAACTGTAAGATTCAGGAGGATGCCAGAGTCAATCCTCGCAAGGAGTTGTCCTGCCGGTGAAGCCATGATTAGAACTCTTAATACACACTTTGATGTCAAATCTGCGTTATGAAGGGAGGGGGTTTTGCTAGTGAATGTTCCAGGCTGTTTTATCAGGTGACCAAGATAGTTCGGATTGGGTTAGGCTAGCGCTTCCATATATCATTCGATTCGTCGGTCCTATAATATCGAACTTCCAAAAATTATTACTCGCATTGGTAATACCTTTCAACCTAATATGCGTTGATATCGCTAGAGGGATCCTACTGCAAGATGGTGGAACCCTCCAATTATGTTTGTACTACTCGTACGAAGGAGCCCGAGACTCCTAATCTTCCCATTCACACTGAGGGGAAGGGAAGAACATGAAGTACAAGCTATTATAGATGATGGTGCTGGAGAAACATGATTGCAGATGTGTAAGAAAGGGTGTTGGCGGTACGAACGAGAAGTTATGTGGTTCGATTAAATGGTTATATCTCCCTTTTCGACCCTCCTCAAACCCCACCTCTGTGAGAAGTAGGAGAACCAAAGGGCAACGAAATGAAGACTTAAGGTATTCAAGAAGAAGGCGCCTTAAACGACCCGAAGAATTCTAGTCCGCTTCCTCAAAATACAAACCCCCACGCTAGTCGTCTGAACCGCGATTCTACTCCCAGCAGCTCCGAGATAACTCGTCGCACTCGAAACTTCCGTCGTTGACACGGTTGGGTTTGTAAGTTCGGTAGTTGAGGTCAAAGGCCTCACGGTTGTCGGAGTCGCGATGACGTTTGACACCGACGAAAGCGTGGGAGTAGATATAATCGTCAGAGACGCCAAGGTTGTTGTGTCAGTACTAGGAGCATCAGTCACACTCCCTGTAGCAGAATTGCCACTAGTCAAATCAGTGTTAGTCATCGGTCCGGGAGAATTAGTGAGCAAACTTTGGCCGGAAGTAGTGATGGGCCCTGTGAGGGTAGGGAGGATCGTGTTGGTTGGGAGGGCGTTAGTGTTGGGGCTGGCGGATGGGCGGGCTTCGATATTTGCGTTCGCACAGTCGTATATGTCTGGGGGGATGGAGTAATAGCAGCCGCAGTAGGCGTAGGCTTGGAGGCTGTTGGGAAGGTTGAAGTTAGTGTTAAGTGCCAGGAGCGAGGACTGGGGGGCAAGAAAATCAGGGCAAGCGAGGATCGATGGGAAATAGGAGATGGAGGGAACCTTACGTATAATCAGAGCAATCGAGGTACCCGGTGTTTTGGTCCAAGCATCCCGTCTCGTTGTGATTATTTAGCATAAGACAGTCGTTGTACAGGGCGTAGTAATGCGCGCAGAGAACATTAGCCGATTCATTGATGTACACCACTCTGCAGGAGGATTAGCAATTGACAGGAGGTATTTAGACCGGGAATTGAGAATGCGGACAATTCGTTGTAGCATGAGTTCTCATTGTTCTGCGGATTCTGATTGCAGGCGTCTCGTATGATCTACAAGACAAGGTAAGCAATAGCCGTGGGCTTTGACAACGAGAGAAAGCTGACCGCGTCCTCGCTAACGCCTGGGGTGGCAGATTCACACCGCGCATTCTGAAGGCGCTCTGGCATAGAGCGTATATTTCGAGGACGGAAGGCAACGCCTTCTGCGCGATGGAAAGCAAGGAGGAGGGTGCAGAGGAGCAGGCATTTGAAGATGCTCGTATATCGATACATTTTGTGAAGCAGACGAAGGTGGTAGGTAAAGATGATGCGAGATTTGAAAGGATCAAAAACCAAAATCTGATGTTGCTGTGGTGGCTGACATTCCTCACTAATGTCGAGGAACGGATTCTCCACCTAGCTTCTTGGCAGGAGATGTACGAAAGCGTTATGACAGAAGAGTCTCGGCCTCAGTGGTCATGAGGTTCTGCCACAGACATTTACCTTCTCTGCCTTTGACTATCAGTTGTCATCATTGCGGCGTTCGAGTTGCAGTGGCGGCTCTGATAGCCATTCAAATGCATCTTGTTTCTCGCTGGACGGACGCATTGTTGACTGTCGGTTATAATGGGGTTTTCGATACTCTTTTTGCTTTGGAGCTTCGCTGATATCGAATAACTTTGAATTTGATGGAGAGACCTGCTGAGGTTGGTACTCCATTGTTGCTACTGGTACCTAACCGAAGTTGTTTGACTTGTAAATCTACCATAGACCCCGCTCGCAGCCTCGCAGGTGGAGAACTCGCTAAGAACTTAAGGTAATTGTGAAATACTCAATGCTTGCATCGAACCGTTTTCATTGAGACCACATGTATTGTTAAGGCGAACTTGAAAGAGAATGTGCCGAGGATAGGTTGCATGAGAGCTCTAATCGTAACGTCCTAGATAGAGGAAAATTGCCTATGTTAGAATAGTGTCTTCGAAGGTGGGCACAATTCTAGGTAATTTCAATAAATATCCTAGAACGCCCCTTGGAAGATATAGGCTAAAAGATACGCTGCAAGGGGGTATATGCCAACAAAACATCTGTATCTAATATCCTATAACAGAACCCATCTAACGAAATTCGAAAGACCCGGATGACCGCACTGCCCCGTGGCTATGAATAGCTCAGGACCTATGGCGGTGACATTGTAGCAGTCTCCTAGATTCCCACAAGAATTTATAGACTTCTCGTAGTAAGGTATAGCTTCCCCAGCATCGCTCTAGCCATTCTAAGACAGAAGGATACGAGTTTCGCGGTAGGTGTAGGCTTCATCTAGGATTTCTGCAGATCCCGGGCTGTAGGAACAGTCATCCGATGCGAGAGTAGGAAATTGTGTTATCGCCATTTCCGTGGCCTTTAGAGAAGTTTCGGTCGACGTCCAGTCTTATCCAACTTGCTGTGAATGGGCGACAAGCACTGAGTCTAGTATGCGTTTCATCCTGAGTCTTGCCCTTCCAGAACGCCATCGAAAAAACTACCAAGGACAAAGAAGGACTTCTCGTAGGAAAAAAACATTGATCTCTGGCGCCGATGCTATTTCTTTAAAGGCCTGAAACTGCCGCAATTTGATGCCCGCGATAATCGAGGAAAATTGGCCGCAGCTCTGCCAGGCCCAACCGGTGCTATGTCCTCATTACTGTAAAAACCAGCGAAAAACACCCCTCATGTTGGCTACATGCGCTCTCCCAATACCAGAAACCAAGACTCCATACAAATACCGACCAACTTTGGACCTGGCCTTCGATTCCGGAAGGGCGAGTGGCGATCCGTGTCGATCGCCGGAAATAGATCGCCCGGTCGCTTATGATATAGAACGAAGATCTCTAAATCCTTTCTGCCTTTCTGAGCCCGCTGGTCGTGTCGCAGGGAAGTTCAGCGACCACCAGCGACTAGGGATGCGTCTCCTCGAAAATGGTCCCAAAACCTCGCCACAGCTTGTTGTGCAACTCTTGAGTCACGGAAACGGCCACGGTAGTAGTTGAATACGGCAAACTCGTCCCTGCCCATGACGTAGCTTGTTGGTTGCGCTTGGATGCGCTGCCAGACTTCGCCAATGGCTCGTTCGAGGATGGCACTGACACTAGGATGGACCTGTCCGTCCTCACTGTTCTTGACAATTTCGAGTGCGCTGGCTACAGTGAGCTGAACGGGTGCGGTGCTGCTCATTGTTGATGACGGAAACGGAGTGTTGCTTGAGTGGTAAGTTAAGTGGAAGACAGCATGCGGAGATGCTAGGTGGTCGAACAGTGAGGACCGCCGAGGGAAAACCTGACATTCGGGCCATGTTATAACAATAATTCCGGCCAGCAATTTCCTGAGGCGCTAGGTAGCAGTAGGTACGCCTATCACACTGCTGAGGGCACTTTGCCCTCCATGTGGAAGGTTTCTTTGAGGTAGCGAATATCAAGGAAAGTCAGAGCTAGAGCTACGATACCGAATGTTGGACTTGCCAGGATCGCCTAGCTGCGTGCAAGCCAGCCGCCTGTGGAGGCTATCCATACCACATGCGGTCTGACACCTCCATTATCCCCAGCTGGCAGAAGTGCTCAAGTAAGGTGATAAGGGAGGGAGCTTTCGACCCATGCTCGATATCGCTTAGCAAGCAGCAAAGCGCAGTGTGCGCAAGCGTGGTCGTTACACAAAGTTTGGTATCCTGGACACTTCGTGACAGCGATCAAGCTTGTAGTAGTTGTAGCCTTGTACATTGTACCCCGGGGCGGACAGGGGAACTCCTTTGGGAGAGCGACCAGCATTAGCTATTGAACTTATCCTAACGGCAATGCTAAACAGCCAGGCTTCTGATACTCTCATTGGAAGGTTATAACGTGACAGTCTATCACAGGAACAGCAGGGCGGCTGTTGGCGATTACAGAGGACGTCAAGGGGCTAAAACTTACTTTTTACTTCTTTTGACTTTCCTGTGCAACCCTGTAACGCCAAGTACCGGCACTTGTCGCACGTAAAACTGGAGCAGCTCCAGGCTTGTCGTCTTCTCCTTTCCATGGTTAATGTTATTGTTTTCAAGAAACCTAGACGTGTAGCTTGGACGTTGAGTCCAACGCTCCTGGCGGTGTGGAAGATTTTCTTCCTACAGTTCCAGAAGCCAAATTCGGCACTCAATTGGAGCTAAGGCGAGAAATCCTCCGGGTTGGGACTCGGTGACAGCGGTTCCCCTAAACAATTCCCGCAGATCAATAATCCCCACACGGCACACGAAGTCGCAAGGTTTTTACCTGCGCTGCAGCCTTGAATTGGCTTGGTTTGGTGTGCCTTGATGTGCTTTGGCACGCTGGGCCCATACCTTAATTGACACTGAAACAAGGTTTATTTGCTCGAAGCAGTCATACCGCGTGCCCTCTCGCAGTAGTAGTACCTTCGTAGCTGCGAACTGTTAACCGGGCGTCCTGGGAATCTCTCGTGGGACTCTTGCCACAACAATCATCTTGCGACGACGGAGCAAGTCAAACCAATCATGGCTTGACACATCCTCCGCGGTCAGCATTTTTTGACATTTGTAGCTCCACACCGACTCACCGAGCGGAGCGTAAAGATCGCCGAAATCCGCGGATGAGTCTGTCAGCATAGGTTGATCGATCGATCATGTACCTCCCAGAATCGAGTGTAAAAGTTGTTGGTTTACGCAGCGCTATCTCCGCATTTCAAGGCTCTTGTACAACCCACCCTCGTACATGCTTTCGCGAGCCCGCCATTAGGCCAGTATCCAAGAGCCCAGAGCCCAGAGCCCAGAGCTGAGGCTCTCACGGCTCGAACCTATGTTACCAAAAGTGCTGGCCTCGAGTAACGGGACCCAGGTCATGATTGGGCTGACGTTGGGTGGAGATAATCCGGCAGTCAACTGCAGGACACATTCTTAGCGCCACTCGTCAAGGTTTAGAGTTTGCGACTGGACTTCCAAACTCACGAATCCTTTGACTGACTACTGCTGCACTGAATTAAACAAAGTAGGACCTGGAGGGCGTTGAAAGCAAGTAACCGACAGCAATATAAAAGTCAATCCATCAGTGGTGCGCCTCTGAGTTTGTGTTTCAGTATCTGCAGTTCTGCACCCTTCTGTGGCTCGGTGACAAATTTCTCATCCCATTATCCTGGTATAATATAACATACCAAGGTTGCAGGAATCCTAGTTCTTTCCTTCGGATGGCCAGACTCCTTGCTCATACTTTGCTAACGAAGCGGGATCAAAGTCATGTAGCATTGCTCTGTCTTCATCCAAGACCAAAACCTATAACTATTGACCACTGATGTTCTCCCTTAGTACCAAAGACTATACTGTTAGCTTTCGAACCTGGCAAGTTCCCAAGCGTTGCTTTCAGGCATAATCGACATAACAGAATGATAGCATGCTCGAGCTCAATTCCTGTGCCTGACGATATATCTCGGAAAATGGGTGCCGCATCCACGCCTACGAGTAATCTGAAAGAGCAAGAGGTACAACTTATTGTAATTCTAGGGCGTACCCCTGGCTGCAGTCTAAGAAAATTCTCATAGAGCACCATGAATATGCTTCGTCATTAGCGTTAGTAGGTGTCTTTGACGACTGTAGTACATAGAAGCAAGAATGCTAGAATATCGCAGTCCTGGAGGCAAACGACTTTAATACCTTTTAGTACCTAGGTAGGGTTTGTAGATTTCAGCCCTACGCTGCTTACGTGATACGGTTTCTGGAGCTGAGCTACCTAAGGTACTCACCTCAGAAGTGGTGCCTCTGTGAACACCGGGGATGATCTGAGCTCAGTTGTAAATTCTCAACTCGTTAAGGTAAGAGGTGAGGCAAGTCGGCCGACATGGAACGTATCCAAGTTTTTCATCGAACTACATGTTTGTATCTCCGAAATGCTATCAAACTACAGCAGCGAAACTTAAGCACAACGTCGGGATACAGCCTCCAGCAAAACCCATCATTCCTCCAACGGTCGCCTTTCCTACAGCTCCTATCCAAAACCTCCCGAAGGAAGCCCATCAACCACCTCCCCAGCAAACGCCTCAACTCAACCAAACCCCCATTCAACCCCACACCAAACCTCAACTCTCCTGAACCGTCACTATCGCTCTCCCAGCGTCTCCGGAAGCTCAGTCGAGAATATGGCTGGTCCGCTCTAGGCGTCTACCTTGCACTAACCGCGCTCGACTTTCCCTTTTGCTTCCTTGCAGTACGATGGCTTGGAACAGACCGAATAGGCCACTGGGAGCATGCGATTATGGAGTGGTTCTGGAGCGTGGTACCATATCACTTCCCGCCTAAAGAGGAGGTACAAGTAGTGGAGATTACGAGTGTGGGAACGAAGGTTGAGGAGTATGGGAGTGTGGATCCGCAGAGCAATGAGGTCGGTATTCCCGGGTACGACCATGGGATCAAGGAGGCAGAAGAGAGAAACATGAGCGAGAATGCGAGTAAGTTAAGAGTAGCTCATTGAGCCAAGATCAGAGCACTATGCTGACGAGAGGCGAAAGGCATCTGGACCCAACTAGCCCTGGCCTACGCAATCCATAAAAGCTTCATATTCATACGGGTACCTCTGACAGCATCTATAACACCAAAAGTAGTGAAAGTATTGCGCGGATGGGGCTGGGATATTGGCAAACGAAGACCGAAAGGTCCCACAGGAATAAAAAAGGACTGAAATAGTCGAGTCCGAAGGGAAGTGCCGCACTCTCCTTGTACAATCTTAAAGTTCCCTCATAAACAATACTGTAAATGATTACATCTCTACTCGGGATATTGTGATGGCTGTAGAAGGTTTTCTTCAATATTGGCGCTACTTGCTGCCATTCATCAATGTATTCTTTTAGGAGAGTTTCTTAGTTCAGATGATAGAGCGTTTTTTCAGTGGCCGGACTAAGAAAGTCCACCCAAGACGCCCAATTTGTTCATTTTAGCCTCAAGCGAGCAGCACCTCCGTCTTCTCTACTCAAAGTCCCCACGATAAGAATTACTCGTAACCAGACATCCTGTCTCGTCCAACACAAGTATGGCTACTAGTAACACGACCCCGACATGTGGGCACACAGCGTCAACGACGCCAACCTCGACACCCCCAACTACTCCCAAATTTGAGCCAGAATGCATCGACTCATGGACCCCAGATCCAGGCCCTCGAACATCGACACCGATGGCGCCAGCCAAGCCTGCCAGAGTACCGTCGAACCCAACCATGCCAACCGCAAACGCTCCAACCTCAACCCAAAGGAAGCTGGCACACACAGTATCAGACTCTACTCTCCTGCTTATCATCTTGGCCCATATCAGTCCTCCCGCTTGCATCTATATCGCCTTCGGTGCTGGCTGTTCCTTTCTGCTCAACCTTGCTATTACTGAGATCCAGCCGGAGCTGGGTACTTTTCATGCTTGGTATCTCCTTTATATGTTCTTCCGAAACCCGGACGCAACATGCGCGGATGACACAACGCAACCAGACAACAATAGCGCTATGCAACGACCCATTGGAGCCTGGCGTGGTGGTACGGTTAGCGAATGGCCTGAAATCCTGTTTCGGGAGTTTCAGAAAGGTTTCCAAGAGGGTTTTCAAAAAGGTCTCGAGATAGAGCTGCAGCCTCGAGGGATAAGGATTGAGGTTCAGTACGAGGGAATTGATGAGGCCGAGATTTTTGAGGACAATTATGACCAGATTGCTGCGAGCTTGAGAGATTTGAGTAAAGAAATGGCGGAGGTTTTGCAAGAGACGAAGGAGCTTTTAGTGAAAGTTAGGCAAGAACTTCGGAAGCTATGAGGAGACAATCCTGGAGTACACCACGACTCCAACAATCCATCCCCATTCCCCCACAGCCAACGCACCGCGCGTAGTCCGAGCTAAACATTCCTACCGTATGCATAATGTAGCGTCCCGACACAGGCACCCGTATCTCCGAGTGACTACATCACCAATCCCAAAAGCCGCTTGTCTTTTTCTTCCCCCAAAAACCCATAATCACATCAGGAACAATCAGGATTTACATAGCTCCCTGGCACGGCTGGGGATTGGAACAGGAAATGGTTTGTTTGAGGGTTCCATCGTACGATTGCAGTCGTTTATTAGAATTATCTATACCGTTCTAAAACAGGGTATCTAGTAGGGAAATGGTAGGTGCGCTAACCTGCTATATTGTACGAAATTTTCAAAATCCACGCTCGACGCTTTGGGTCCCCTTCCTGTGTTTACACCAATTACATGTGTTTCAAATACACAGCCCTCCCACGCCCTCAGTAGGTGCAACATCACTCCTCAACCCCTTCCTCCACCTTCGGCGCCGTCGGCGCAAACTTACTGTTCTGCCTGATCCTCGCGCCAAACTTATAAAACACGACGGGAATCGGCACCAGAATCAGGGCCACGCAGCCCAGCAGCGTGCCGGCCCAGTTGACGCCGATGCCTTGGAACATGTAGGTTGCAAAGAGGGGGAAGATGGCGCCGGCGAGGGAGCGCAGGAAGGTGTTTGCTGCAATTGCTGAGGCGGCGCTGGAGGAAAGAGAGGAACGGGTTAGTTATGTTGGGATGTGGTGGGGATATGGGGATTGGCTGGGAAAGGGAGGGGAGGCTTACAACATGAGATAGGCGTCGACGAGGTAGTTGAGGGCTTGGAGGAAGATGGAGAGGAGACCGAAGCCGGTTAGGAGCCCGGAGAGGGTTGGGACGATCCAATGGGTGCTCTGCTTGTAGCCGGACCATCCGAACCAGAACAGACCGCATGTGAAGGAGATACCACCAATTATCACCGGGGGAAGACGCCATTCTGGGATGGGGACGTTGTTGTTTGCCGCGAGTTTTTTGTTGTAGGAGGGTTGTGTGAGGGCGATGTATGAACCAGCCAAAAGCTGACCTATAATCATGCCGAAATATGGTAGTCCGCCAACACCAGGGTTCATGCCGTGGATTTGCTGGAAAACAATCGGGTACGCCGTAAGGAAGAGGTAGAGCAGGCCGTAGATGAATGACATGTAGATACTGAGCAAAAGGACAATAGGTTCAGTGACGAGCAGTCGAAGAGGACGACTGAAGTTCTTAGTAACGAGTTCCCGGAAGTCTACCTCAATCTCCTCTTGCTTGGCATGTATTCCCCAGTTCTTCGTTCGGCGGCGAAGCTCTGCAGCTTTCTGAACAAGGACCACCGGCGGGTATGTTTCTTCTAGCAGTAGCAAATCGAGGCCAAAGGCTAGGAAGCCCATGATTGCGACAAGGTATTCTGTCCAGCGCCAGCCCATGTGGGGATTCATGATGATGAAGCCGCCGATGAACGGGGCGAGGAGAGGACCGGTGAATACGGTCATGGAAAAGACTGTGATGGCAAGACCACGGGTGCGGTTGTCGAACATGTCTGAGAACACAGCGGCGACGACAGCAAGGGGGCAGGCGCCGAAGAGACCACCAAAGAAGCGGCAGAGGAGAACGGTTTGGAGGTCTTTGCCTGTTGCGGCGCCGACTTGGAAAATGGAGAAGCCGAACATGGCAATGAGGAGGGGGAGTTTTCGACCACGCAGTTCCGAGAGGGGAGCCCATAGTATAGGTCCTGTTGCGAATCCAAGGACGTAGAGAGAGAGGCCGAGTACACCGACTTCCGTTGAGACGCCAAACGCTTTTGCGACCGTTAGAGTTGCTGCAGAGAAGATACTGCTGGCAAATGCCGACACCAACGTCGTATAACCCAGGATGACTGCAATGAGGATTCTGACGAAAACGTCAGTCAATGTCAATGGCACACAGCACAATACCCAATGGCTTACTTCTTCTTAAGTGACCAATTCTGTGGATGCAGCGGATCGTCCGGACCTTCGAATTGTACCACATATTCCTCTTGCTCTGGGAGAGCAGGCGGATATGGCTTCCCTGCACCAAATGGAGGCAATGGCTTCTTGGAACTTCGCGACGTCAGGCTTCGGCCTACGGTCCCACTATGCTGGGAGCGCTCTGTGGCTATCCGGCTCAGTACTGTGGGGTTCCTTTCAAGATCCCGCTGTGTGTCGACTCTTGACATTCCCATCTCTTCTCTGACAATTGAGACCGAGGATGCCGACGAGCTCGTCGCATGCGAAGCCGCCGTCTCTCGTCTTTGTAAATCATTCTCTTCCTTTTCTTCCGGGAATCTCTCCGGGGACGCTGCTCGTTCGGCCTTTTCAAGGTCACGATCCACGATATCCATCATGTAGGGCTGTAGCAATTATAATATCTGGTATGGAGAATGTTCAAACGAAAGGTTGACGCTCAATGGATGAGGAGAGAATAGAACAGAAATATGTACCTCATTCTCTGTTGAGGGTTTTGTCGGGTGAGTAATCGGACCCAGGAGTTACATACATCGATAGCCCCGACACGGCCGAAACTGAAAGCCGAAGGGTCGCTTCTTGGGTTTAGTTGATGTCTTAGAGGTGCCGTGTGTGCCTTCTTTTGCTACAAAGATCATATCAAGATCTGCCTTACCCATCGTCTACAGTAAAGTACCTTTTACGGAATACTGTGTGTGGTACTTCCTTACCGTAGTTTATATTAGGAAGCCTTGAGGTACCTACTACCTTGCCTTAATGATAATGCCTCGGCATGCTCGGCTCGGGTGGGGTTTTACCTTATGCTCTTCGGGCGACGGCTTACCTTAATGAAATGCATTATCTCGGTGTTAAGAACCCCCGGCTTTACCAGTTGATATGATGTCATCCATCACGAGTCTTCACCACTTCACCAAGGGAAGATGGCGGAAAGATAACGAGTAGATGAGCTGATTACAAGCGCGAGATGGTCTGTCATTCCACGCAAAAGTAATGGGATTCATGCCTAATGCTAAACTCGCATGCTGCTATCGGCTTAAAGCATATCTTGTCTAGATCCCTTTACTTCTCCAGAAACACCCAACACCTACTAGCTCACTGCCATCGCCTGCAACGTTTGATCCGCAGACCATCTACACCTCCATAGTCAAACTCAGTAGCTTGTCTCCCTCTCAGCTTCTCCTTCCCTTGTTTCTTTTATGAAGTAATGCAGCTCGATCAACGACCGATGGAGTTTTACCCTGGATCATCCAACGCCGGTCGCTGATGCCGCCGCGGGGGTATGATGATGCCGCTAAATTTAATAACAGGTAAATGAATGGTGCACGAATGATCCTGAGGTGCACCAGAAGCAAATGTCAAACAGAGCGCTGGGCTCGCCCCACAAGGTAAGCGTAGCGAAGAGCCGTGCAGGATCTCGTCGTGACGACTGTTGAATCCGCGAATGTCTTTAGACGGCTCTCATTTGCCGTCTTCTCCGTTCTCTATTGGTATAACCGGCGGAGGTGCATGCTGTGCCGGCAGATGATGATGAGGTCCTTGAGGAGGTGGTCCGTAATTGTTGCTGGGAATACGATGTGGTTGAGGATAATGGTATTGTTGCTGTGGGCTTTGGTTGTAGTGCGGCTGTGGAGAACCATAGCTTCCTCGCATGGGCATCACTAGACACAAGTTAGCGTCAAGCTACTTCTCGTTGTGTTCTCTCTCGGACTTACTGTGCGGAGGTGGCTGTTGCGCGTATACTGGCTGAGCATATTGGGGTGTGTTCATATAAATCTGCTGCTGCTGCCCTTGATGAGAACCTTGGTGTGAGCCTTGATGCATCATCATCGGAGCTCCTGCTCTACCAGGACTGGGATAGTTGCTGGGAGGCTGAGATTGTCCGCCGTATACCTGTTGCCCAGGGAGATACATGGGCATCTGCGGGTTGTAGTGTACGGGGATACTCTGCGGTGGGCCAACGTATCCTCCCTGGGATGACCCATGAACCATCATAGGAGTAGCTGTTAGCGGTGGCCCTTGTGCGGGTACCATCTGAGGTGCACCAGGGAATGGCCTGAACTGAGCATGTTGCGGCCCAGGAGGAACCATGCCGTACTGATTGACTGGCTGCCCATACGCCAGTTGCGCTGTCTGCGGCATTGGTGAATGATAAGCCATGTTGCTATGCTGCATTCTAGGTGATTGGTAAACAGACGATGAAGATGCAGGTAAGTGCATACGATGGTCGTCATATTGATGCGACCCACTGGGATAATGGTGTGGTTGTGGCTGAACGTGATACGGCATTTGCGGAGGTGTCTGTATGTGCGGTATTGGGTGAGATCCATGCTGAAGATGGAGTGGAAGTTGGTGCTGGTGAGGTAGTGGCGGGGGGATGGGAGAGTTTGGTAGAGGAGATACCCTGGTGGACGCTGGGACAACATCGAACATGTCCTTGTAAGAGATTGTATTCTCTTCTTCGCCGGCATTGGGGGCTTTCCAGGTAGGTGGAGTTTGGTAGGCATATCTTATACCACCATTTGCAACTAAGTCATCTGCCTTTCCATCGTTTTGTGCTATCTCCTTGAGCCGTCTCAAGGGATTGAAATGTTCTGAGATGGATGGTCTTTCCGCGGGCGGTAGCGGCTTCTTGTTTCCAAAGAAAGCGCTTGGGCTAAGCGCACGCGAGGCAGGGCGAGCGTTAGGAGTAGATGACACGGGACTTGATGTAACGCTTGGGTTGGCGATTGGTTTAAATGCATTTGCTGCCGGGTTTGGTCGGAAGTCTGGAGCTCTGACATTAAACTTATTGGCAGAAGTCGCGGAAGTCGGAGTCCTCAAAGCACTTGATGTTTGGGAGTCGGACATTGGAGGCGCATTGGCTGTGGGCCTTGCTGTAAGATTCCTTGGGATGGTATGTATAGGTATCGGATTAGGCACGGAGACAGGTATTCCAGCCTTGTGCTGCCGGTGACTGTCTGCAAGGCGGTGACTAAGTAGACCTTGCCCAGATTTTGGAGATACAAGTGGCATATTATTCGTGTGCTGTTGTCTCTCTCTAGATGCACCTTGTGGGCCTTGTGGTGGTGGATAGGCTTGACGACCATTTGAAGGTTCTAGACGCTCGCTAGTAGTGGAGATGCTAGCATCAGCTTGTGATCGTGAGGTGCTTGGGTCGTTAGGCATGGACTTGGGAGCAGCGACCGCACTCTTTTCCGCGTTGCGTTGTGCTTTTTCCATAATCTCTTCTTGTTTTGACTTGTCTTTTGCTAAAATTGGCACCAAGTCTTTAGGGACTGGGGTTTTAAGGGTGAAATTCTTGGAAAACTTCATGAGGTCATTGAGCTTGATTGCTTTGTCCTGGGTCACGCGTTGACGGCGATGGTCTGAGACTCTCATCTTCTCAATATTGGCAAATTGACGGAATGAGTCCAGGACGTCGGTCTCTACATTGGCCGTAGCAGAAGCGGCAGGTATTGATGGCTTTGAAGATCCGGATGGACGCAGATTGTTTGCGACCATCTCCTTGCTTGTTGCATTATCCGCAGTGTCTTTCGCAGGTTCTGTCCGAACGTTTTCTTTCGTGGTCAATGGAGTTCCCTCATTCTCCTTGTCAACCGCGGTAGCTTTTTGTTCCTCTTGTAAACCCGCGTCTGGACGAGCAATCTGTGAGGAGATAATGGCAGGGTCTACAGGCGCGCCAGCAACAGTTGGCTTACCGGTTGGAAGGCGGCGTGCTGGCGGCATGTACTTGTTCGGCTGGCTCGACTGCAAAGGTGGATATTCCTTTCCTTGACGACGAACACCACTGTACCTGCTAAGAGTCAGCCTGGCTCATTTAAAAATCTCATGTAGTCTTTACTTTTCCTCTTCGTCAACTTCGTCATCCTCATCTTTTAGGCCGCGTTCTTCTCTTATATGAGGATTTTCGGCTGACGTTCCCTCTATCTCACGTGCGATGCGCGCAGCTTCTGCCTCCTGTTGGCGATACCGTGGATTTGATTTGTTGATACGCGTAGTGTAGATGTTTTCGTCGTAGTCAGTGCTCAAGCCGAACTTTTGTTCGTTCGCGTGAAATTGGTCCCAAGCTCCGTCGGACTGTTCGAGAGAAAGGTCCACGTCGCTCTCCGCCGACGGCTCCCAGCGTTGAAGACTTCGCTCGCGTACAGACATATTTCCTGAGATATCAGTATCGGTTCGGAACCCGGTGTTCGAACCTATACACTTGGTTAAGTAAATTGACACAAGTGTCAGGCAGAGGACACCTACCATTTTGAGCCCTGTCCTGATGATCAAAAGGAACATTTTGCACTGCTAAATCGGCAACTTCCTTAATGTCGAAAGACATCGAATGTTCTTCCCCAATGCCAATATACTCTCCTGAAATCTCCGGGCTTCCGTTAACCTCGTTCTTGTTACCGGCTCTGACTTGTTGGACCATCTTGAGTAAATAGGCTGGCTCATGGTTCTCCATGTCTGCGCCAAAGAATATTCCAGTGAATGTATCCCCGTTCTTGACCGTGAGCGAAGTTTGAAGGCCCTATTGTAGTTTAGTATTAGACTTCGGAACGCTAGCTATCTGGAAGTAGCTTACCATGAAATTTCCAAGCAAAAACAACAGTCGATCATTCGCATGTCTATCTGAAGCGTTCATGTCTTGTGTGATGGTGGTCTGTTGAAGTGCGGGCTTTGTATGAGGCCCAGCACCGTTCTGCTGAGCTGGTGTGGTTGATCGTTGGGTGATCGGGTTCATGCCTGACGTCCAGGCTTTTTGAGGAGGGTTCCTCCTGTGGCACGTCAGTAAGCTTGATGGGCTCTTAGCGTTTAATGTAATAATTTCTAATTGCGTCGGACTGTACACCGAATTTCGTTATGCTCGAGATGAAGACAAATATTTGTCTTAAAGTGATACAGTTGCAACATCAATTGAGTAGCTCCGCGCACGTAACGTGGATAAGGACTGGGAGGAATGATGGGAGGCGCAGTGACGGAGAAAGAAGGGTGAAGTAGAATTCACAAGTCGGGTCCATCGAAAAGATCGCTTACCTCTGACCTCCATCGCCAGGAATACCAGCTTGCTTTCGATTACCGTCAGCAGCTTTGTTGGATAAATTATTCGACTTTGATTGTTGTCTTCCTGGGTTGCTGGGGATTGCGGCGCTGGTGGCATTGCCATCTGTGCTCGCAGCTCCGTTGACCATTGTTGTAGCCATGTCGGATCGGTTGTGTCCCGCCGTTCAACCCACGGGCCGGGACTGAGCTACGGTTAGACTGCGTGTCGCCGAACTGCACAAGAGCCCCAACTGAAATCTGATATAACTTTCGTGACTCTGTGAGAGGAAGGCGGAAGACCGCAGGGGAAATTGAACTTGGGAGAAAGAGTCGTTGAATGTTTCGAGCAAGGCACTAAAAACCAGCGGGTGCGTTGCCAAATCAGGTCGGGAACTTCAGGGTTTAAGCCGCCGGGTTTGGGGCCCCGCTAGCTTCAGATGGGCAATCAAAAAGCTGGTGCGAAGGCACAATCAATCATTGTTTTAGTACGGAGGGTAAAGAGGACAGTAGTATTGTATATTGTACCTTACCTTACTTTACGTTCCGTCCTTCAGTCGATCACGAGATATATGACGAGAAGTGTCGTTAAGTATCACGTGGATGACGTTGGGGTGATTGCCAATTGACAGTCAGGAGAAGAGAGGAACACCTGTGAATGGAGAAGTCAGAGAGAGCAATTGGGCGGATTTGTGAGGTCAATGTTTCCATCGATGAAAACGAGGCTTAGCGTGACACTTTCATGTAATACTTAACCACGCTAACCCGAAGCGAGCTCCGCATATACGATACCTTACCTTCCCTTACCCGTGCGATCACAACTTCCGACCACGGACAACAATGTTCTGGTAGTCTTGCCAGCCGACCTGTTGTCTGCTACCAAGGACAATGCAAGCACTTTCCAGCTCACAGCGCTCAGTCCAGCGAAGATCGCCGGCGGTCGAGACGCCAAACCCTTCTCAGTCGGCGGCAATGATTAGCAGCTCGTCTCAGGTTGTTCCAGGGCCTCGCAGTTCCTCTGGTTCTGGTAGATCGTCGACTTACAGACGAACAAACGTAAGTGCTACCCTCGGCAGCATTCCGCTTTTGGGAAAGGCTTTATCACCGTGCTGATTGACATGTGCCCAAAAGCCATCACAACAACTATCTCAGATTGAGAAAAGTGTCACACATCTCCTAATAGCAACCAAGCAATTGCTCGAAACACTTACGCAATGGTCTCGGCATACTGCTACAGAGGGGGAGGTCTCAGATGTTTACGTCCGTCTGGGATATGAGTTCAACATCGCGTGCAGAGCATTCAATCAAATCGGTGTCGAAACAACAGATCTTGGACCCGTACCCGAGCTTCTCCGGGCAATATTAGAAGAAACTCTCAGCCAAGAAGCTAGCTCAGCGAGCCTGGACAAATTTCTCCCACGAATACGGGATATCATCATTACCCTCCTGCATGGCCTGAAAAGAAAACAACAAAGACTGAGGTCAAAACAGGTCAAAGACAATGCCACAGCTACATCTATTGCCGCTACTACAAGCTCCGCTAGCTTGAATACTGGCCTGACTCAAATGCTAGAAGATGTCCCCTCGAGAAGGTCAGGCCACAGGGGGTCTGAACGCCGTGCCGGAAGTGGTGGAAGCACGTTAACTGGAGATAGCCCCTACGAAGAACCGAATGTAGGAGAAGAGTCAGGATTGCCGTCTCGTTTCACCGGCACCCTGCCTACACGGCAAAACAGCGGCGGGATACAAATGGAGTCCAACAATCGAATACTCAATCGAGAAAGTCAAAGGTCAATTCCAATGTCTCCTTCTGGCTCTTCTGCCTCAAACGCGCCGGCACAGATGGCCCCAGCTATTCCACCACACACTCTCTCTGAGTCAGTTGCTATACCGGAACAACGAGCATTGTCACAACGGGACAGCCCATCATACCATCCACCACCTCCTCCGCCTCCAAAGCAGCAAGATGCTTTGGCCGCGTTACAAAGGGGAGGGGATCTTGAAAGGCGCGCCTCAAGAAGATATTCGGCCTATCAGATATCGAAGCATCTCGGGGCATCGCCAAACGGTGTTCCAATGCTACCACCGGCTCAAAATTCGCCGATCCCAAACCGAGGCAGAGACGTACGAGAGTCGATGAATGCCGTTCGAGTCAGAGGTTCTGGCCTTCACAGCAGGCAAAGATCTAACAACCGAATAACGGACTCTTCACCCATACGACACCAAACCTTTGCTCAAAGAATATCCGAAGAAAGCAACCAAAGTAGCAAGGCGGCTCTCGAGACCTTACAAGACAATAGTCCTCTCGCAAAGACTTCGCAAGACAAACACGGAGGATCTGACTTTAGCCCGGCCGATGCACGCCCAAATCTCAGCGCTACGTTGAGCGGACCCTCACACGACTTCGATCCCGTGCCTATGTATGATGAAGACGAGGGGAACGCGTCTACATCCGGCAAGCGCCCGGTGCGAGAGGTCGTCGACGACCGGGGCGCTTCTGCATCCACCATCGACATTGAAGCCCAGGTCGCATCCAGTTCACCAGAGTCCCAACAATTTATACCAGAGGACTCTCCACAGCCTGGGAAGGAACTGACTTTGTTTCTACAATATAAGTCTAAGATCAAGAAGTTTGTGCTTCAAGACGGAGCGGGCGATCTCTCTATCGCCAGGCTTCAGCTGGCATTCATTGAGAAATTTGCCTGGAATACTCATAGCAATGGCAACGATTTGCCTGAGATCTATATCCAAGACCCAGTATCTGGTGTACGCCATGAACTAGAAGATCTACGGGATGTGAAGGACCGGTCTGTGCTAGTGCTGAATGTCGAAATATTGGATGAAGTGAAAAGGCACATTGATGAAGGACTTGGAGGACTTCGTCGCATGGTAGAAGGCGTTCGGACTGTTGTAGATAGCCAGCAGACGGTTATACAGCGAGTTTCGGACACTCAGCAGGACACAAAACAGGAGCTCATGCGACTCTCTACTGCTCCCACAACACCAGCAAGTCGTGTTTCATCCTTCGACAAGCCAATAATCAATGGGATTCGACTAAGATCATCTACGTTCTCCAAGGACAGATCGAGCCAAATGTCGGGCATACGGTCCTTGCGACAAGACCTTTCGATGGTACGCCAGACGGTCTCTTCCCTAGTATCTGAGATGAATATCTCAATGACTACTGTACGCACAAACGCATCCTCAATCAAGACGATAGCAGTTGAAGGTGTAGTTCCATCCTTGGATAGTTCGACTGGGCGAGCGTATGTGAACGTTGGCAAGAAGACCCTCGCCGAGGATTCGGAGAAGATTGTCAACCGTGTTGACGATCTTCAAGACGTTGTGGAAGACTTGCGGAAAGACGTAGTCGCGCGAGGCGTGCGACCTTTGCCACGCCAGCTTGAGACTGTCAGCAAAAACATCAGCACGGCAACTGCGGAATTGAAGAAGATGCAGGAGTACCTCAAACGCGAAAAGCCCGTCTGGACAAAAATCTGGGAGAAAGAGCTTGAATTAGTCTGTACGGATAGAGATCTTCTTACCATGCAAGAAGAGCTGGCCACAGATCTTGAGGATGATCTAGAAAAGGCTACGCAAACTTTTGCCCTGGTTGAACAGGCGACAAAACAACAGAACCTCCAGTCGGGTCAAGGCGGCTCTGTGAGCTTGCGTACTACCTCGAAAAGCTTGAATGCCATCGCTGCGGACCATGACGTTGATCCAATGAAGGCCAAAGACGGTGTACTTGGGGAGGTCCGAGCTTTGCGACCGAACCATGAAACTAGGCTAGAGGCGATTGAACGAGCCGAAAAAGCGAGGCAGAAAGAACTCGAGACCCGTCGTGAGGGTGAATTTACGAAAGAGCTCGGAAATTTTGTGGAGGAAGGCAGATTAAAGAAGAGTGGGGGGGTGGAAGAAGCAGAGAGACTGAGAAAGGCGAAAGACGAAAAGAACAGGCGGGAGGCTTGGGAGAAGCAACAGGAGTACTTGATAAGCAAGGGCAAAGGCGTGGAGGGGGGACCAGCTACAATGGAGCATATGGAGAACACGGCTACGCAGGATGAAGGCATAGTGAGTCCAGAAGTGGAGGATGCCAAAGCGCCAGAGCAATCGGCCGCCGAGAGCGAGTCAAAACCCGAAGAAGAAGGTAAGCCCGCTTGACCACAGACCTTGCTATTGCCTACAGAAGCTGAACAACCCAGTAACCTCCTCATCGACGCGTACCTCCTGGCTCCCTGCCATCTTTACCGGTTAATACTTTTGTGCGAATGTATCCTCCCTAGCTAGCTACCAGCATTTCACATGTAGCGTTTATTCAGCACAATGCTGCTGGTTTTGAGCGAAGGCGTATGGTGTTGAGGCGACAGAAGATTTATCTTTCCTTTGCGCCGTGTCAAGCCTGTCAGAACCAGGCCCCATAGCCATCTAGGTAACTCAAGATGTTTGTCAATCGCTAGCGTTCTACAATCCGTACATAGTTGGTTTTGACAGGAAGTATTTGACATTTACAAGTAGAACGTATCTTCATGTGTTCTGATGGCTGAGATAAACCAAATGAGGGAGTCGCTTTTCGTAACCGGAATATCATGCTGACGAGCTGAATCCCTATCAGTCAAGGTTTGTCGAAATTTCCCCAAGGTTTAATTACTATTTAAAGAAATCGGTTCCTATCGTTTCTTCAAAATCACTGCACGCTTCTGGTATCTTTACTCTTTTTGCTACTATCCCTATTCGGTCTGCTTAATTCAGTAGCAACACTCATTCTTATGTTGTTGTTTTTCTCCCTCCACTGTCTTTGTTAAAGTAAATCAGTCCTCGAATAGTTCTCAAGGAAGAGGTAGAGACAGAAGGTTTTTCTAAGAGCGCAAAGGACTATGACACGGAATTATTATTTCTTTTGAAGGTAACACGATTGTTTGAATATCGTGAAGAGAAGCGAAGTTAACAGGTCGCGGGAGTCGACGATGAAATGAGTATAGTATGCTAGTGCAATGCACGAATCGAATGTTTGTCAAAAAACTGACGTCGGTTTCACTGCTCCGGGATATAAAATTGAAGCTAACGGTTATTCTTACTAAGGTATCTCTGAGCCCACCTTCACGTCTTAAAGTTTACGTTACGTCTTAGGGATAGAAAGCCAGGATCGAAGGCCTGGAGGAGAAACAGAGAAAGGAGACAGTTACATTCCCCGTCTCAAAGGTTTGGTGAGAACGTAGACTAGGACGAGCTGAAAGGTTCGGCGAGCAGAATGCCAGGAAGGATTTCTCGAGCTCTGATTAGCTATAAATGTAGCTAATAGTGAGGTATGATTTCAACTTCGAATTCATATTGCCTCTTCTACCTGATCCTTTCTCTTTTAGAGGTTCGTAGCTTACCTCACCGACTGTGCTCGACAAAGTTTGTGAGTGAATGGAATGCCAATAGATCTGTTTAAAATGTCAGGTAAAACAAAGATAAATGTCCTGTCGTGTCTGTTTGGATCGAGGATAAAGCGTTCTCGTTCAGCACTTATTACCGTCATCTTGATCAGAGACTAGCTTAGATTAAAGTTAGAAGTATGATCGCAAGAGTTTCTTGGTTTGTTGAACTGAGATCTTAGAAATGTCACTCTCACTATACAGTTTTAGATATTCCGTGACTAATGAAGATTTTGCTAATATATAGGCAGCCACCTGGACGAGAGCCAGTGGGACTCTTCTCAAGAACGTTCGCCAGCTCAGCGCGACTGTGTGTATCCGAATCGCTTCCGCCTAGTTTCGCAGCTAACAAGCTTTTCGATTCAGCGACCGTCAGCGCTGTGACATGAAGAACGTTACAGCTTGTGGTAGATTTTTTTTGCAATTTTCTTGTTCCGCGTTGTCAGTAACATGGAGCCATTTGGAGAGCGAGGAAATTAGTCGGCCAGCCGGTTAGAAGATCTATCACCCTCGTAATTGCCTCCTCCATGTAAAAGATCAATGTCGTCAGCGTTGTCAATCACTAGAATCAATTTTCCGGACGCTTCCTCTTCAAACCAATCTTTGACCAGCTGGAGCTTATCAACTTTGGGGTCCTGTGAGTCCCATCTGTCAATCTTGGTTTTTTTGGTAATATCCTGATAGGCCTTTACCATACGCGGAGCAGTGCCGGCATGAACCCAATATATAGACATCGACTTGGTCGACTTATACTTGAGTGCGATTTCGAGTGGTATTCCGCGTTTTACTAACAATCATCAGCCAAAGTTCAACGCTGAGGGATTAACTGAAAATGGGTTTGTTCTTCCCGACGTGTCGTTACAGCTACGTGCTTCTTTTGAGGGGCAAATTCATTATTTGAAGACTCACCCAATACCACCGAGACCTATTAGTGCAACACGGTTATGGCTGTCAGGCACACACATTATCTTCTTGAGACGTGACATAGATTTCTTTCTGCCAGAGAATTCTTCAGAACTTGGGAAAGAGACCATGAAATGAGCTGTTGAAGTAGCTGGGGTATAGGCGGCTACAGTTAGCCTATCCTTATATCTCTAGCAAAGAGGTTGAAGGTTAATAAGATGTCTTTGGTTGCGGTATTCGACTGGGTTCGTTTAAAGGATTAGAAATATACTCTTATTACTTGACTAAATTCCTTCGGTGTTGATACTAAAAAAACAAGGGGTTAATTTCGCCATAATCTAAAAGAAAAATGTAAGCAAAGTCTTCTACAAACACACATTGCTTAGCTCGAAGATTCCGAGCACAGTCTCTCACACTAAATTTTTGCTCCTGAGCGGTCAAATAAGTCAAACTAACAGTCTCGGTTTCAGGTTGTTTCTGATACTCCTCCAAGCCTACACTTTGAAGACCTTGCGCAACGTTGTAACGAAAATAACGTTTCTTATCTAGAAGATCTCTATTTCGAGCTGCGAACTATCCGCCGTACGTTCGGTCTCTGTCGCTATTCCTTTTAAGGTGTCCGTTAAGATCCTGTGGCACTGTCCCTGATGGGGGTTGACCCAGGATATCCGGTCCCAATAGACACGAAGCATTTTACCATGGGTTCCAGTTGTCCACCCTCGGGACACCAGATGCTCTGTGCTTCGTTCCAAACGTGCTCGACAGGATTGTTAGATCCTAAAGCGCCATCTACATATTCTCAAATGCCGATGATTGTTGGTTCAAAGAAGGTAGTTGCGGCAGATGTTGCAAGGGCAGCAGGGCAGCATCGACGATAGTTACTTGGTCATGATTAGATTCATCGAGCAGCGTGTAATCCCGAAGATGAACAGTTATTGTGTTCTCATAAGTCGTTGCGCATACAAAGCTGCCAGCTATCAATTTAGACAAGTAACGATCATCTAGTGTCTTACACTCGGCAGTTTCGATCTTCCTCAGAATTGGAGAGCTCCGTTGCAGAAAAGACCCTGTTTTCGACAATCTTTCTAATTGACTCCATCAATATTTTGGAATCGAATCATCCTTGCACATTCCTCCAGAAGTTGACCGGAAGAGCGTGCTTTGTTCTCTCGAAAATGTCCTTGAATATGGTTGTATATGCCGTAATACACTCATCGACGTCCGTTTGGAGACGACCAAGCATAATAGCGATCAAACTATTGGCGTTGGCATTGGTGGGAGATTTCGATGGCCCTGTATTCAGAACACGTACCCTCCTGTGCTTGTTCCACTGATAAGGTCAAAAAGCTCAAATGGCTTCACAGAAGCCTGCCTTTGAGCATGACGCTCTACATTGACCCTGTCCATTAAGGCCTTAAGGATCAGTAAAGTTGATAGCCCGCGAACGCCTCCACCATTGAGCGAAAGCAGGCAAAGACCTGTCTCGTCCAAAGGGTCAACCCCTGCTTGAGCGGAAATCTATTGCTGGTGCATGGCAACGTCTTCTATGGCTGGGGTAAGATGTTGACAGACATGCAAAGATTTGAAAATCTCGGTCAAAGAGAGTCAGCGTATTTGGCTAGCAGCTACGCGAGCGAGCAGGACCAACGCGAGAGGCATCAAGGAAAATGCAGACGAAATAGTCGGAGGAAATGAATGACAAGAGAAGATGGAAGACGAGAGGACCGGCGGTATTCATACGCTGGGAAAGCCACGAGGGTAGACAGAAGTATGCCGAGAATGACGATTCTCTTTTATATCAACCAAAGCACACGTAATGTATAACAGCACAGACTATTCCGTACGGAGTATGAAGATCATAGTCCTTTGCGAATCTTGCGCCTTGTTCAAAGCTTGTTCGGTGTTTGTATTAAAAGCTTTTGTTGGAAGCAAAAGTGCTAGCCGACACGTGACCCTCTCCCAGCCATTCTCCGCGCTTGGTGCAAGTCCAACCTCCCCATACGTACACGAGCATGATAGATGAATTTGACGATGTGATGAACTATTTCTTTTCAATTCTCATATTCCATTATGCGGTAATTAAAATTCATATGTACATACTTGAGACGGTCTAACAAATTCACAAATCATACCTGCACCAGAACTAAAGTCTGCCAGATCCTCTTGAGTCTCTTGTTGCGCTCACTGCGTTCTGACCTCTAGCTCTCCCCTTCTCTCTGCGCTCAATGTTACTCCTAAAGACTCTTCAGCTGGCACCCATTTCGCTGCTACTCTTCATTGCCAGCACTCCTACGACAGCGCAAACCCTCGAAGCTCGATGCCCCAACAACTTACCCCCCAGGGCCAGATATTTTCCCGAAGACGAGCCTCTAGTGAGACGAAATTGCGACATACAAAAGAGACCGGTAGATCAGAGACCAATTGGTGTGCAAAAGATGAACAGTGATGAGGGGGAGATGTTCTTCTTGGAGTATTGGCGGTTTGAAGGAGGAAGTCAGGAAACAACGCCGCGGGATGAGCTGGGCCTGATAGAAAGAAGGGATAAATCATTACGAGTGGGTTCGGATGAGGACGATATTACACCTTTGGGAGCTCGGTTCAACGCGACCTCGTTACCTCATCTGCAGGCTCCTTTCTCGCTGCATGCAAGTCATGAAGAAGCTTACCACGGCCCTCTATCACCACGCGCGGTTCTTCATTTCTTGAATGGACGTGGCTTCCAGTGTCCTACGGGTACGGCAAGCTGCAACTCCATCAACCGACCAAACAGTTGCTGCCCCACCGGAGAAGCTTGCCAGCTCATCACGGATGTTGGCCTAGGAGATGTGGGATGCTGCACGCAGGGCCAGAGCTGTTCGAACCAAGTTTCAGATTGCCAGCAGGGCTACACGAGCTGTCCTGGCAGTTCAGGCGGAGGATGCTGTATACCGGGCTACACGTGCAATGGGGTTGGCTGTAAGGATTGATCGAACTATTCTTTGGAGGCGAAAAGACTAACAACATAAATCTCCAGGCGTCGTCAGCTCAACAACCACGATTGTGGTCAATCCGTCAGTCACCGCAAGACCGTCCTCAAGCTCGACCCCAAGTCCATCAACATCCACCACCGTGGTGGTTGTGCCAGCTCCCTCACCATCCTCATCAACTACCCCCTCCTCTTCACCCCCATCGACAACTCCAACAACTTCCCCATCTTCCTCCTCATCATCCACGTCGTCCACATCTTCCACGCCAACCACCACACTCCCCTCAGCAATCATAATCACCACCACATCAACATCCTCCCCTCCCCCTTCCTCCACCACCGCCACCTCCTCCACCCTCCCCTCCAGCCTGAACGCCCCCGTCCGCCCCACCTCCAATGACCCTACCACCCTCACCACGACCTCCCCTCCCTCCACCCTCACCGGACTCACCTGCCCCACAGGCTTCTACCAGTGCAGCGCCTACTACCACGGGGGCTGCTGCAGAGTCGGCCGGGACTGCGGCATGACGAGCTGCCCGAGCAGCGAGAGCTCGACCATGCTGGACAGTGGCGGCGTTACGGTCGTGGCGGTTACGGCGAGCGCGGGGAGTTGTGCGACGGGGTGGTATAGCTGTGGGGCGGATGTCGGAGGCGGGTGTTGTCCGAGTGGGTACGCTTGTGGGAGTAGTTGTACGGCGACGGCGACGAGCTCGGGGAGTGCGGTTGCTGGGGTTACGGGGAGCTCGGTGGCGAAGGAGGCGGCGAGTGGGGCTGTGGGTGGGTTGGGGTGGGGGGTGGTGTGGATGGTGGGTGTGGGTGTATGCGTTGGTGCGGTGGGTTTGATGTGAGTGTGTTACTAGGGCTAGGGTGATGGGTATTTACATGCATAGCGGTGGTGTATTTGTATTGGGGTTTCTGTATGGACTCGGGGCCTTTCAAGTGTTTATCGCAGCTTACTTTTCTGGCGGTAGGGTTCAACCATGATGCCGTATATACACTAGATTGTTAGACAAGAAGATTCCTCGCTCGAGGATTTCTACGATGAGACCGTTATTGTGCTCTGATACTCGGAAAATCTCTTCTGAAATCAAACAACTAGCCTGATGCAGATGGGATAAAAAAATGGGTACAAGGCGAGGGAGATCCGTTCTGAGGCGACTACGGAATACATATAAACCGAATCACACGATCATTCTTCCCTATACACTACATTCCCCCCACCCACCCCTCCGCTACCTCCACGTATCACTCACCACGGCCGTCCCCGCACACGGCACCGTAAACCCCCTATTCGGATCACTCTCCCACACCACACTCCCATCCGCATTCCGCTTCACATACTTATACGCAAACGCCACCCCGGGCGTCAGCCCGGCCACCGTCACAGCCCACACGGGATCCGCACTGCTATACCCACTTGCGCTCATCGCGACCGCGTTCGCCGGGTTCCAGTTCCCCAGCGCCGCGATGCTGCCGACGAGGTACACGTTCTGCCCAAAGGCCGTGGCTTCGCGCTCGTTGAAGGTGACGGCGCAGGTGGTTGCGGCGGTGCAGGCGGGGAGGGTCGGGTTGGTGTAGGTACCCTGGGCGGAAGTGGCTTGGCAGGCGGTGGTGGGGGGGGTGTTGCTTAGGGAGGAGGACCAGGAGGCGGGGAGGATGCCGGCGCGGCGGGCAATGGCGGTTAGGAAGGAGGCGTAGGACCAGGTGAGGTCGATGGCGCTGAGGGGGGAGCCTGTGGAGCGGGAGAATTGCTCGGCGAGGGCGCCCGAAGGGAGGGTGTATTTTGAGAGGAGGGAGAGGTAGCCGTCGGCGTAGGTTTGAATGGCGGTGGTAAGGGTGGCGAAGGGAGGGGAGGTGGAGGGGTAGGTGCCGGGTTGGATGGAGGAAGAGAAATCTCGGAAGAAGGGCAGGGAGGTGCTTGTGATTGTGAGGGAGCCAAGCTTCTTCCATTGGTAGACGGCATCGTAGAGTTGTTCTGCCGCGGCTGCTGTGTTGATGTACCTGGTAGGGTGGGTTAGCCGGACGGAGCCGTGAGATGAGATTGGGCTGTGAGCAAGTGGAGTGAAGCTGATGGAAGCTTGTAAACTGCGAGTGACCGGTATCTAGAGCTGCAGCGTCGGAAGAAATGATGACCTATAAGCAGAGCGACTAAGGAGGAACAGGAAATACTGTTCACTTCAATGTTGAATGACATGTCTACTTGGAAGAGTGGAGAAGCGATTTATGAGCAGTACAAATCGAAGTGTGGCTTTTCTTTCTGGAAACGTAGAAATTTAAACGAGACGCAGGCACAACGATGACTTACCATGGATTCCCTCCCATGTAAACATCTTCAGGATATCTTCCTACAGCAACAGCTTGACCTTCAGGAATACCCGAATTGATGCTGTAGATTGACCTGAACGAATCCGTAATGACCTTGTGGTTCGCTAAAGCTTTAGCGGAACAGGGCTGGAAGGTCGAATCGTCACATCCGGCAGCAGGATCAAAGGTATGGATTGAACCGAGTATAGAATTAGCATCCTTGGCATTACGTCCGTTATTCTCATTGATATTAGCTAGGATATATTGCCCGTTCCAGTAGCTCTGCAGGAAGCATAGGACCTGCGGAGCTTGGGAGACACAGCCTGGACAAGACTTGCCAATCTGCCCTGCGAGAGCATTGCCCTCAACCAAGGCACGGTGCTGTACAGCCGTAGTGAAGAAAGATGAACCGTTGACTTCTTCCCAAAGATCAAAGCTGGTCTGATTCCAGTATTGACCCACGTAATTCAGGTCGTTGGATATGATCGGCCACACAGTGAACGTTACAGTAGAAGTTTGACCATTCGCAATCAGCCACCTCGAATAGGCGATGAGAGCAGTTGCTCTCAAAGCTGGCCCGTCACGCTGTGGGCGGCCCCAAGGACCGGTGAAGGCGGTTCCATCGACGTTGAATTTGGGTTCAGCGAGTCCAGCACCGTTGGATAGATCACCAGAAGGATTTGAGACCGTTTGGAGGTGTGCCTGAGCTGAGATGTAATTCTTAATCTGCGGTTGCAGTGAGGTGTCCCCGGCTATGAAAGTGTCCACCAACATCTTGAATGTTAAGGCGGAGTCTCGTGTCCATGTATAGTAATCTAGGTCATAATGAGCGACGTTCTATTATTTTAAGTAAGACCAAGAAATTCGATAACCGATATTAGATAATCCTAGACACTAGATTTATATGGAGCAAATGTGCTCTCGCGGGCCCAAATCATGGACCCGAGAAGTACTCACGCTCGCAGAAAGAAATTTGGCTTACAATTCGGGTTTGAAGTCGAGGGGCTTGCAACTACCAATCCCGATGCAGCCCCAGGAACTTTGGATCCAGTAGAGCCGATATTGTTCAGTACGCCCTGCAATGCAATTGGGCTCTCTGAAGCAATGAAGCTTGAGAGTGAACCCGTGGCTCGCTCTTCATGTCGGAGATACTCTAAAGGAGTAGCAAAAGAGTACTGCGTCAAGAATGTTGCAGTACCAGCAAGTCCGGCAAGCAGAGATATGTAAAGCATCTTGGAGGTGATGTCAGTAGGCTGAGAAATGCGTTGCAGCGAGAAGGACACTTCAAGCGATCTTATAGAAACATATCACACACAGGGAGAGGCGAAGCTCAACAAGAGGAACGGCCACTACGAGAAAAATGGGAATAGCTTCGAAAAGGACGGGACAGGAGATAATTGGGTTCATCATCACTTCATAGGGCTCTAGAAATGCCTAGGCAACTGATCAATAAATCTCTCGTAATGTTACAGTTGCTTACAAGTGCGCTCGTGGAGAGGTAGTACCTCTCGGGGTAATGGCCTGAAGGAGGTCGAGGACCGTCCATATCCCTATCAAGTATACAGGATAGGTAGGTGAGTAAAGGAAGGTAGCTGTAGTCTACCCTAGGCCATTGGAGGTTGTTAATCTGGGGGAAGCAAGATTTGCGGGGGATCTGCACTAGGATTAAAGGCGGCTAAATGACCACATGTGAGCACGTGAGGCACAACAACAGAAGTGGAATCACCTCAACGACAGGCACCTTACTAAGCGTCTTGCTTACTTCAAGGCACCTTCATACCACCACCTACACAGTATTTTACCAACCTTATAGCTTCTTGACTACCTTGAGGTAGCGTAGCATCTGACCACCTCGCTGCCTCGCATTGATCTAAACCACCAGACCTGACCGGGTATCAGCTGGAGCTTATGCAACCCCCGCCAGTGCTGTGCATTTCCATTGCATGATAAGGGCCTACTAATGCATAGGTGTTTATTCCAATCTCTCTGTCGCGTTGCTAAAAGGCCAGCTGAGACCGTGCGGACGAGATGGTGCGTGGACGAAGCCATTGTTGGCAAGGGTCGGAATCATCAGACGACCTCGTACATCGAATCCTCATTTCCTCTTCTATTGACCGCCTCCGCCTTTCTCCCATCCGTTATAAGGCGGGTCCTTCGGCTGCCGTTGCCTTGCAGCAAGCCACCATTGGTTTACAATTACCAGAGTCCAAAGTCCCGGATCCAAACGAACTCATGGTGTCTTCCAGGTAGACCGCTACACATAACCTCGGCATTATTCTGCGCTTACTTCCATCGTTTTGTATACTTGGGTGGATGGATGCGTTGCTTCCCATGAGGACCAATTGAGGGCTGACGAGGCAGATATTGCCGCAGCGAGCACTTGTTTCAGATTGTCAAGGCCGGAGTACTATGTATGCTGACATCATGAATCCTGTTGGGTACTGTTGGATTGTCTTACACAGCATTTCTCAACATAAGGATTGATTCGGAGTACTGGTTGACTATCCTAAAGAGAGCTTACGGAAATACGGTGTTCACGTAAATGAGCGATTACTAACTCTATTGAGAAGGGTTGAAAGTATTATTTTGCGGCTGCTTTGTAATTCCCGTCCATCTTCTATCATTTCAAAGGACCCATGATCCTTCTGAGGGAACTGGGAAGGATGTTACCATGCTCTTTTCGCTCCAATCAATTTACAATAGTTGTCTTCGACCAATATATTGATTGGAGTGATTCCCACTTTGATGAATCGATGGTGTGCTGAGCGGATGGAACGTCCTTGCTGACCTACTATGTGACCTTGGTGCATTGAGACGGGCAACTCCTACCTTATAGTGAATCTTCATTATATGTATATATGCCGTTGGTATTATTGCCTAAGTGTTACTGTCTTACATGTTTGTTTTACTCTTCTGTCTTATCGGTATCGGTACGATGCAGTTCCATATCCTTTTCCAGATTGCTTTTGCAGTAGCTTGCTTTGGTGCCACGCCTGCTCAATGGCGCTCTCGCTCCATATACCAGGTCTTCACGGACCGTTTTGCACGTACGGATCAATCTACTTCTGCAGGCTGTGATACCAATGCTCGAGTCTACTGCGGGGGCTCGTGGCAGGGTCTGATTGGAAAGCTTGATTATATCCAGAACATGGGCTTCACTGCGGTTCGGTTGCTAAAACCCCCTTTCCGGCACCTGTATGCTCATGGTCCCATTTCCATAGATATGGATATCCCCTATCACGCAGAATTTGCCACAACATACTGGCAATGGGATGGCTTATCATGGTTGTGAGCAGCAGAACCCGACCCAGTATTCATTATGCGTCAAGCTCAATCCAGAGTGCAGATTGGCAACAGAATCTTTACGGGCTTAACTCGAACTTTGGTAGTGACAGTGACCTCCGGGCTCTCGCAAGCGCCATACATGCTCGCGGGATGGTAAGCCTGAAGGGCTCTCTTTGTGTTCATCGCTTACCCTCTCGAAGTATCTTATGGTCGACATCGTTGTCAATCATCTCGGCTGGGCTGGAAGCGACACCAGCATTGACTACTCCCAGCTGTCACCTTTCAATAGCAAATCATCGTTCCACTCGTATTGCACAATTACCGCTTACGACTACTCCTCAAATCAGACAGGAGTCGAAGATGTACGATCAAATCTATTGTACTAGTTAGGCATCCTCTCAACTAACGTTCTTAAGTGTTGGCTAGGAGATGAGACTGTCACTCTTCCAGATGTCGATACAACCCAGCCGGCAGTGATTGATACCTACATTTCATGGATCAAGAACTTGGTTTCAGCATATTCAAGTACGGGCCCTTCTCCACCGATACTATAATTTTTTTAATTTTCTAGTTGACGGCCTTCGCATCGATACCGTGAAACATGTTCAAAAGAGCTTCTGGCCTGGGTTCAACGCAGCCGCCGGAGTTTTCTGCGTTGGAGAAGTATTTCATGGAGATCCAATTTATACGTGCCCATACCAGAACTTTATCGATGGTGTGCTGAACTACCCGCTGTAAGGACTCCTACTTCTTTACTAAGAAGGAAAAACTAATATCAGAATCCCTATTAGGTACTACCCTCTTACACGAGCTTTCCAGTCAACATCTGGCAGTATGAGCGACTTGGTAAACGAGGTGCAATCATTAAGTCAGCAATGCAAGGATTCCACACTCCTTGGCACTTTCCTCGAAAACCACGATAATCCTCGCTTCCCATCATTGACAGGTGACCTTGCACTGGTCAAGAACGCAATCGCCTTCACCATACTCTCAGATGGGGTCCCTATCGTCTACCAGGGCCAAGAACAGCATTTCTCCGGTAATGGTGATCCATCCAACCGCGAAGCACTATGGTTTTCTGGCTACTCCACAACAAGTCCTTTGTACCGATTCATCGCCGCTATCAATCAAATCCGTAATCAGGCTGTGTATTTATCTAGTGGTTATGTAACTTACAAGGCCTGGATACTTTACTCTGACAGTAATACCATAGCGACGCGAAAAGGCTTTGATGGGAACCAAATCATCTCCGTCTTTACCAACAAGGGGGCCAATGGGAACAGCTATACACTGACCTTAGGCAACACAGGATATACATCCGGAGAACTTGTCATGGAGATTCTCACATGCACAGCGGTGACAGTGGACAATAGCGGCAATCTTGCGGTACCAATGGGTCAAGGACTGCCAAAGGTAAGGCTTGAGCACTTTCAGGGTTTGGAAAAAGGATTGGTGCTGACTTGTGAAAGGTACTCTACCCAGCAGCTCGGTTGACAGGCAGCGGTATCTGCAGCCTCTGAACAGTCGGAAAGTTTGGGAAACTTCAGTGAACATATTTCCGTCTATTTTCGAAAGCAACCTTTCATATGCATGAACCCAGCGGCTCTGTACATATCAACTACAATAGTAACGAAATTATTTCCAGAGGCGGACAAACTGTTCCACCGTTTCGTGAACATGTTCATCCTTCTCTGAATTCAACACAACATCCAGCTTCATTCATTCTTATGTGCTACTAGGTAGCGTATCTCCTTATCGTCTCACTAGGAAGCACACAAAACCAAACCCTATTGAATTGCCCTAGTCCAACACAGCGATTCCAGCACAGTCGCCTATCTCTATTGGCCTCGAGACGCATATCTGAAATTAGCGGAAACCTTCAGGACACTGTCGAGTTTGAATGCAATGGATCTTCGGACACGGGGACGGCGGAGCTAGATCTGGAGCCAGAAGGTGCCGGCAGGGGAAGTAGCATAGGGTTGGGTAATCCAGCTTCAAATTTCTAAAAAATCAACGAAACCGCACTGTGATAGGCGGACTGACGTGGCTTATGCGGCACTTTCGCTTAACCAGATACCGAATGGGCCTTGTTGACAGAGTCTTATGAAGGCATCCCAGCCCACTTCGGACGTAGATGGACCATGGCAATGGGATACAGGCAGTGAACAACAAGAGATGCTCACGATGCTGCGTAATGAATTACATGCTTACTGTTAGGCAGCTAACCCGCTATTTTTACGAAAATTGACCTTTTCAACGCCAACGTTCTCTACGCCGTTTGCGTCAGTCTTCAATTGGTATACATATAGTACCAACACATCCCCTTGCACCTATACGTTACAATCAGTAGTGCCTCAAGCAAGAGAAGCTTAACAGCACTTACATCCATCAAACAGAAACTCGGCGTAGGTTCCTCTCCCTCCGCCCACCATCCCGTCCCCAAGGCCCCCGTAGCACTCCCAGGATTCACGAAGAACTTCCCCTCAAGCTCATACGCCTCGAACTTGTGCGTCCCTCCCCACAACAGCACGTCCACATCCATATGCCGCGCCGCAATCAACAGGCTGTCGGCATCTCCCGGCGGTATGATCGTATGTCCATGCGTGAACCCAATGCGTAGTGAGCCATGCATGACAACTTTCGAGAGCGCGAGGTTTGGCGCTTCAACATCAAAGTCGCCTTTGACGATTTGCAGGTCAGGTGCGATTTGGCGGAGGAAGTCGTAGGTTTCTTTGTCGGTCAGGTTGCCTAGGCACAGGATTTGGCCGATTTTGCCTGGGGCGAGGAGCTTTTTGAACTGCAGGCGTGGTGTTTAGCATGCGCCTCAATATGTGCGCGGGTAGAGTCTCTACTTTGGCTGGTATATCCTTCCACAAAGATCAGTCTCTCGATGCCAGCGGAGCGTACTTTGGGATGGATATGCTCATACGGGTGCGCGATCGGGGATGAAGAGGTCACCGAGGACGAGAACAAGCCTGGATGCCATTACGACTTGTGGTCGTACTCATTGGGCTTTGCCCTTTTCCTCCTACTTCTTGCGTCCCCGCTGACCTTGCTGCGGTACAATAGTGTTGGTCTTAACTCGAGCGGAGGCTGAATGCAGTAATACGTCAAGAAGACTTAGTTGTCGTTGGGAGCGCTCGTAGGTTGGGCACTTGATTTGAATGTCTCAAAATTTGGGGAGTCTGGAGCTGCCTGCGCGTTCAGAAAGCTCACATCGACAAGACCCCTGTCGATATTTCAGTGGAGTATTTTCGGCTTCCTTCAAGCATGCGATCTCGTTCGGTCAACGGAGTCAACAAAGTTACAAAACAGTCTCCTACAAGTCTATATCGTCTCCCCTTCATTTCTCCCTTACCAAAGATAGAAATCTTCTCCAATCAAAACTTGTTTGCTGAACCCCTCTAACCCGTCATTCTGGCGCTCATTTGCCGAGGACCCTCCGATTCTTTACCCTGGCTACCCCACGCTCCCGATTGAGTCTCATCTCGAGACATCTGGAAAAAAGACCAGTCCTCGAGATCAATACTCCCTTCTCCACCGAGAGACAGTCCACCGAACAAGACGACATCCCATATAATCCACTAACAAGAACGCCTCCCAAGGACATAAAAGAGGCCAAGAAGAGCAAGATGTCAAACCAGCCAGAACACCCCGCGCTTCTAATTCCAGGGCCCATTGAGTTTGACGACGATGTCCTTCAGTCGATGAGCCATTATAGGTACGGAACCTTCCACAATACCCTAGGGTACACCCACAACTAATTCACTCCCAGCCAGAGTCATGTCGGCGCCCCCTTCGTCGCTACCTTCGGGGAATGTCTCTCCATGCTTAGGAAGCTCTTCCAAACATCAGATCCCGCATCACAGCCCTTCGTCGTTGCCGGCAGTGGTACACTTGGTTGGGATATGGTAGCAGCCAATCTGGCAGAACGGGGCGAGGAAGTCCTAGTGCTACACACAGGCTACTTCGCAGACTCATTTAGCGATTGTTTCGAAACATACGGTGTCAAGGCTACTCAGTTGAAAGCCCCCATTGGAGACCGACCCCAACTTCCAGAGATAGAGAAAGCATTGAAAGAGAATAAATACAAGCTAATCACCATCACGCATGTGGATACCTCGACGGGTGTTTTGAGCGAGATCAAAGCCGTCTCAGAATTAGTACACCGAGTCAGCCCGGAAACACTAGTCGTTGTCGACGGTGTATGCAGTGTCGGCTCCGAAGAAATTCAATTCGATGCGTGGGGCATTGACGTTGTCTTGACGGCTAGCCAAAAGGCAATCGGCTGTCCTCCTGGTCTCTGCATAATGATGTGCTCAGGGCGGGCGATTGAGAGTTTGAAAAGCAGAAAACCGCCGCCAGCGTCATACTACGCTTCAATGAAGAATTGGCTGCCAGGTATGTCTACTCTCCACTTTTGCTGTAGTTCCCTGACTAACACTTGGTCCAGTAATGCAAAATTACGAAGCCAAGAAGGCATCCTATTTCGCGACTCCTCCTGTTCAAATAGTGCATGCCCTCCACACTACCCTAACCCAGATACTCTCACGGCCGCTGTCCGAACGATTCGCCGTCCACCACGAAACGTCCCGCCGCATCAAAAAAACCGTCGAATCACTGGGCCTCAAGCAATTGGCATCAAAACCGGAAAACCAAGCCAACGGCATGACAGCCATGTATCTACCCGAAGGCGTCAAAGCCCCAGAGATTCTGCCAAATCTGATGAAGAAAGGCGTCATCTTTGCTGGTGGCCTTCACAAGGAGATCGCTGCCAAGTATATCAGATTTGGACATATGGGTGTGAGTGTGACGGACCCGAAAAGAGGGGATATTGAGAAGGCGCTGGAGGCGCTCAAGACAAGTCTAGCGGACGCTGGTTACAAGCCGTAGAGGCGTCAGATGATATATATTTGCCTTATGGCATCATTGTATAGAGATGAAGTTGTGGGCAACGTTTGGTATTCTTGGTACATTATAGGGCTATATGTGTAAATGATTTGGATCACTCCACAACATCTTTTGAGGATTCCAAAAGAAAAAAGCATCAAAGGGTTTTCCAATTGGAGGAACGTCCACTTGAGCCTTCAATGTTCTCATCATATTTATTCCAGTGAAAACTTTTCTACCCAGTCTGTTCTCAAGTTGACGGTTGAGAATGTGATACCAGTAACTTGGGAATTTTCTATTCAAAGGGTTCAAGAGTGTTCTATATGTGAGAGGCTTTCTACAGTGCGATATAGAAGAACAACTCAGCACTAAAGACTCGATTCTAGAAGGTAGCAAAGAAGTGATATTGTCTAAGCTGAAGAGCTTCGAAACTAAATAGTAACTGGTGAAGAGGAGAAGCTGACTAATTGAGTCTCTTCTTCACTCGGAAGAAACATTCGAGCTAAATCAGCTATCGAGAAAACAGCGATTCACATCTTTCTCATCATACAAAAGAGTCTCAGCGATCAGAAGAAACAAAAGAAACAGAATGAACAGAAACAAAACACAAAGAAATCAGTCTAATTCTTCTTCTTCATTAACAACTTCTTCAATTTTGCTCTTAAAGCAGCTTGCTTCTTCACTAAGATATTGCTTCTGATTCGAAGCTGATCATATGCAGATCATAATAAAGAGTTAGCCTTCAATAATGATCTGAGTTGAGCGAGAATTTCTGTAGTAATGACTCTATAGAACTCTGAATGTATCATGAAATTCTTCAGTAACTCAAGATGTTTTAGAATCTTGTCATCGTCTGAGTCGCTTGACACAAGAAATAAGTTGTGATCAGTCGCTGAAGACAGAATCACTTTATGCTTCTTATTAAGCATATCAATTTCAGACTCATTTTTTAAAGTGATCTGTGAATTCTTGATCTTGTTGATTTGAATTTGCTTAGTTTCTTTATCTCTTTTGAGCTCAAGAAACTTAAAGAGTGAAGAAAACTTCATAAATTCTAAAGATTTTATGAATAAAGATTTTGTAGAATTGACTATTTGAGCGAGCTTAAACAATTGTCTTGACGTGAAGAACTTGATGAAATCTATGAGATCAAAGATGAATTTGATAGATCTTTTTGATTTTGTTAAATTCATCACGTCAAATCTAGTTTTAAATTCAACTGATATAAAAGATAATGAACTTCTCTTTCTGATCTTTCGTTTCATAGTTCTTATAAGTTCTGTCTTGATTTCTTTCATATTTTTTTAAATTATCTCATTAAACTTAAGAAAACTATTTTCTTGAACTAAAGTTTCATCATTTAGAACTAGTTTTTTATTCGCGATTCAACTCTCATTCTTAATGATTTTCAAGCTCAATTTCTCAGTTTCATGCAGTTGATATCATTTGACAATGATGACATATCATCATACTTCATTCTTATTCTCTATCTTATATGAAGTTTCTTTATTTTTTCAAAAGATCAAAACATATTTCTTAAAGTTAAAATTTTCAGATCAATATTTGCGTCTTTGTTTTGTCATTAAAGAACTTTAAATGATTTTTTCAACTCATCAATTTAAAAGATATATGTTTCTGAAGAAAAATGTTGATTCAATTAAACTTGAGTTTAATATATAGCTTTCATCTGCATTAAATAATCTTCATTTAAGAACTGTTTGAATGAAGAGATCAGATTCATCATTGAACTTTCATGATTTTAAATCTTTGTTTTCATTCTTTTTGTTTTTGTTCTTTAAGATCAGCGATGAAACTCATCTGTACGCGATGCTGACTACGAATCTACTGTCTAGCTACAGTAGAGTCGAGAGATTATCAAAAGTTTGAACGACATCGAGATGCTGCATGATGATGAAGCGCTGTGCGTTGATCGCGTGCAGAGTTTTCGCGATCGCGCAGACTTTGATAATCTCAATGCGCATGCTACAAAAGCAATCTGCACGCAGATGAGAAAGTCAAATAGAACGCAGAACTACGAGGAAAATCACTTATGAAAATCATTCGATTCAGCATCTCGTCGTCGCGATGACGAGAACTGAGACAGAACACTCTCGCGTTTGATCTGTTGAGAATGATTAGCAGAAAGAACTCGAATCACGAACATTCTTTAGATCTACGTGCTAACTACGTATAGATCTTGTTAAGACTGCGTGCCTGTTACTACGACATGAACAACTCACGAGCCTCGTTAAGTTCGACACGAGCAAACTCGAAAGTCTCGTTAATATCGTTTAACAGACGTTCAGACACAGACATTCTATACGTAGATGATACGCTGATGAGAAGACTTCGTTAAGAGAAGAGAGACACAAGCGAGTTAGTAAAGAATGATCAAACTACGCTGTCTGATTAGAAGTGTAGCATATGAACATCTTTGCAAGACACGATCGATCTGCACGAGAAAGATCTCTACAGATAACGCGAAACAGATGAGTCGCACGCTTTACAAGCGAAGCGAGCGTCTGCGAGGCGTGATATACAATGACGACGACTGTTGACCTCGAGAATCTCATTTCTTCATTGAGCTTTGACTCTCGAATGTCTTGATGATAGAATCAATCTCTAGTCGAAGACATCGTCTGTATAGTTCGAGAGAACAGTAGCGCGTGTCGATGTGATTAAAGAAGAAATCGACTGCGATACGCATGTGTATCGCAGACGAAACGTCTGCGACTCATGCTTAAGAAGTAAACTGTCGAAATCTGAGCAGTGAGAGATCTCGTTCGTCTTGAACTGTGAATCTGTCGCGAGAAAACTCTCTGAGTAATCTCTCGAGCCTAAGAGAAAAACCAGCATAGAGATCGTGCTCTATGTATGTTGCATGCAACGTATACAACATATTTTTGATAGACTCACGCATTTCACTAGAAAATCGAAGAGATTCGACATGACGACTAGCATACAAATAGAAAACTCAGTTATCAAATCGAAATCAGACGTACGAGTTCTAGAGATGCAACTGAACACGAAACTGCGATGAGACGCGCATCTTCGACAAATAGAGATGAATCACGTCACAAGAATGCTGACACTTAGTTGTCTTGAAGTCTTCACATGAGAAGCTATCTTCACAAAAGCGAGACAAGTATACTTAGCGATAGTGAGATCAGAAATCACATTCGAAGTGTCAGTCTGACATCAGCGTAACAAGAAAGATGAACTGTCGAGCAAAGAACGCAGACTAGAAACACTTCAGAATCAGACTCTGCGTCACGTAGCAGAAGTGTTCAAAAGAGTAAGCATTGAAACTCTAGAGACAGAAACATACACAAGCTCGCTACATGTTCATCTAAACATGCTACAGAACAAGATCATGCTACACAGTCGAGTCGACGATCGAATGCAAGAGATCAGACAAGCATGCGAGCTAATACGCGCTCGTTTGACGAAAGTTAATTGCGTCATTTCTCGCTCACTCATCATCAAGAAAATAGTACTTCTGAATGTCTTCATTCAACAAGATGCGAAGATACAGTCAAGATGCACACGACGCTTTCTCTTCTTCACGATTTCAACAAGCGATAGCATCGCAATAGCGCAGTATCACAAAGATCAATGAAATCAACGATGAGAAAAGTACAGAGAACGCGTCGCAGATGTCAATGCAATCTCAGCACAAAGATTGCATCTGAGCAATAAGATGATAAAGATGCGTGATGATCTTCAGAAAGCAGAAAGCATTCTCACAATGCACATCAGAATTGAACGCATAGATCTGAACACTTATCTGCACTCTAGAAATGTTTCAGGCATGAATAGCTCGCGATGCAACTGCGAATGAAGTCATCAGACGACGAAGTATGTACTCATGCACTGCTCGAACTGATCGCATCTGCGATCAAGAATGTTACAAGATGCTGACTTCTCAAACTATTGAATAATCGTCGTCATCACGAAGAGTCTCAGAGCAATAGCGAAAATGATGATGAAAATGAAGCTCTTGAAGCAATTTAGAGTGACTAGAACACTCATTCTCTAACGTGTGATCAACGCGAACAAATTTGATACATAGTCTTAAAACTCACTGTTTCGACTGCGTGAAGCAGTCGTATAGACTGTGAGTGATTTTCTACTTCAGAGAGTTTTGTTCACTCAATACAAGTAGCATAGAGTCTCTCATGAGTCGATCTAATCGATGTCACAAGAATGTATGAATTTATTATTATTTTTGTTCTTTAAATCTTCTTTCAATTTTTTTTCTGATTCTTCTTTCAGTTTCTTTTCATTCTCACTTTTTAATTTCTTTGAATCATCATCTTCAACAATTTTTGAAAAGAAGTCATATAAGATAAACACTTTCACAAGCTTGTTGTTCTTTATATTAACATTAAAGAATTCTTGTAATTGAATAATGATTAAACTTGCAGCAAAATTGCTTGCATTCATGTAAAAATGAATTGATAGTGATAAGTTAATGTTGCACATACTTGTTTTAATAACACATTTGATCTGCAATATTTCAAATGATAGTTGCTTCAACTGTTTTCACTTTCAAAGTACTTTTTTTATAAGTTGAGCGAGAAAACAAGATAGTTTTACGAAGTTCTTGACTCAGCAACGAGTTATGTCTACTACTTCAAGAAAAAATCTTACTTTGATTTGATGTTTAGAAACTTTTCACTCTAAGATCTTCTTGATATGAAACTTCAGAATGTTGACAAAGTCTTTTATTCTATGAATCACATTTAAAGTTTTGATTTCGCTGACAAATAGCTTGAACTTCTTGAATAATAGCTGTAATAAAGTTTATTCAACTTGAGAAAAGAAATGCTGACTTAGAAAGTTGTATTGCTTCTTGAAACTTCTAAAATCATCAAAGAAATCGTTCATGTAGAAGATCATGACAGATAGTTTCTCAAGACTATTAAAGTGTAGTAGTGATGATTCTCTATGTGATGAAAACAAAGCTTCAAACGCTCGATACATGAATTCAATCAATGTAAATTTTGCTGATTGTAAGCTCTGCTGCATACGTGTTGACTGTAGTTGATTGATGTCAAATATCATAAAAGCAAAATAATGTTTATCATTTGAATATAAAGATATTCTCAGATAAATGTGCTTTAAATTCGCAGAAAATAGACAACGATGTTGAGAATCAGCTAGATTGTCATGCATCTTGAAACTTAACTTCATATAGATATCAGAAAGTTTCTTCGTAACTTTACTATAGTCAAAAATGACTCTAGATTCATTTTGAGAAGTGAAATTCTTCACTTTATTCACTATGACAGCTTAAGCATTTCATCGAGATAATTTATCATTGACAGTCTCTGTAAATTCATACATACGTTCTTTTATATCTTCTTGAATAATCTTACAAAGTCATTATTTAAAGTGTGTTAATCAGCATTTTTGAATTGAGTTGTTAACGAGTTTAGTTTCTGATGCTATTTGAACTCAATGTACAATTAGATTGATGCAAAATAGATTAATAAGATTTGTGTCATTTAAATAATGATAGTGATACAATAAACATAGCACTTTATATATATCTTCTTTTATAGAAATTAAAGAACTCAACTCAAGTTTAACTTCTATAGTTCAAACCTTCAATTTAGTTATAGAAATATTCATATTTATTTTCGAATGTTGAATTCATTTATCAAAATATAAGTTTATTCTTTTATGTAAGTTCACTTGTATTCTTGATGTCATGATGTCTGATCATCAATTCGATTTAAAACATAAATCATTGATATCTTAAATAATCTCGATTCATTGAATCTGTTTCGCAGTTCAATGAATCAAGTCATCAATTTAATCATCATCATTTTAATCTAGTTTCAGCAATTCTGTTTTGATCATCTCAATCATGTGCGCAAATCTTTGCAATCTTAAGTCATAAAACTACTGTTTAGTCTTAATTCTGCTCGATTCATGTATATAAAAGTTGAGCTTTTGTTCTTTTCTTTCACTCTTTGTCTTTCATCTTATACATTATCTGATGTATTGTCTTGTATCTAGATTCTATCAAAGTAATAATAATAATATCAGTCTTTTATATTGATAGTATCTTTAATTTAACTCAGTCTTTGACATTACAAAAGATCTACACTTTCTGCAACGTTTTCATACACTGAAATCTTGTTTAGTTATTCTTTCGCTCAAATGAAGTCATCTCACAATTTCTCAATTAACGATGAGCATGCTGTTAAACAGTTTACTCAAAGTATGATTGAAAATTCAGTTGAGATCTTTCGTGTAATGCAAGAGCTTCAAAGTCAAGTTTGACAACATGATGTTATCATTTCATTTTCATTCATCATTCTCAATTTTTCAGTTTATATAAAATTGAATTCTCATTTTCTTGCAATAATAACTCAGATCGTTGCACAAATCTTGAACAATCAATCTTTTTTCATTGCTCGTCTTTCTGCAAACTCTGTCGCTGTCTTCATCGCTTTTAGATTCAAGAAGCTTTTCAACATATTTGAATATGAGAAGAACAAAGATCAATTGAATGCATGAAAGCAGAGTCTGATACAGCGCATAAACATGAACGACGATCATTATCTCTTTTATCGAGTCAAGATCATTTATGTCAAGTCATGATTCATCATAAATAAGAAGATTCACAATCTAATGAGTCAATATCAAGTCAATGATCTTTGTATCATTTTCATCTTTGCAGATTAATAACATAAATTGCATCATTGCTGCAACAATTCTTTCAAGACAGAAGATGCTCATTTATATCTTTGCAAAACTTTGAAGTAAAACATGAATAATTTTGTTAACTATTACAATCTCTTTTATTAAAAAAAAGAATGTTCTTTGATGAAAGATTTCTTGTTGATTGACTGTCTGAAGTGTAATGTCAATTATTTCACTCAAGTCATCATCTTTTTCTAATGAAATTTCAATAAACTCAATTATTCATCTTTCATTAATGAATTCAAACATTCTTTAACATTGATGAAGAGCTTTAACAGCTTAAGCATCATCAATCTTGCTTCATCTTCATTATCATTTCATTCATCAAAATCAAGAGCATCTTTGCATCAACTAGTAACTTTTTGAGTTCAAAAATCATCATTTTTGTGACTGTTGTTTTAACAGTATCTTCATCTTTTTCTCTCTCATTTCTTGATGAGTCAATGAATCTAAGCTTTGTCATTGTCATCATTTAAGATATGACTTTGATCATTTCTGAAATTAAGAAAATCTGCAATAAGTAAAAGCTGTGCTACTATTGCAAATTGCAACATTCGAGCAAAATCACTAAAGAATGCTCAAATAAGAAACTCTTCACTTTATGTATCATGAACATTTATAACAATGACGTCATCAGTATAAATGAAGAAGTCTCACTGTTCGCGAAAAAAGTTTAGTTTCTAAGTTAAGTCATGCTCAGAGATCTGTATATATATCATCTTGTCTACTAGTCTCAATCTTTTCATTCTCACTTCAATCATATAAAAAGTTTTCTGCTAAATTTGTCTTGAAACTCTTTGAATTCAATTCGACATTCAAAGATAATCACATGATAATATTCTGTATTTTACGTCAAGCTCAATCTAAAGTTCTCATTCTCACTTTGATTAATAATGAAGTCTTTGCTTATGTCTTTATAAATAAATTCTTCACGCAACAACATCATCTTTTCTTGCATCAATTAACTCACTCTCACAAACTTTAAGAATTTGATGATCAAGTCACTTTAATCAATGACATTATTCATGTCATCAAAATCACAATGATTCTCGATGAACACATCAAAAAACCATTCTTCTATGTCATTGAATTAAGTCAATATTTCATCATCATGAGTCTGTCATGACTTCATCATCACGTCATTGATGTCAATTTTGAGCACAATATTCTCATCTTGTTTTTCTTCTTCTGTCTTAATCATTGTTGCTCATCTTTCGTCAAGATCTATGATCTTAATCAACAAGAAGAAAATTTCTCATTTAAAGTTAACAAAGTAACTTTCTCTCAGTCTCGCTCTCAATTCACTTACAAGAAACAATTCAGTTCATGAATCATTCACAAGAAGTAATTCAGTCTACAGATTGCTCACAAGAAGTAATTCAGCACTCAGTTCGCTTGCAAGAAGTAATTTAGTTTCTCATTCACTTGAAAGAAGTAACTCAGTTTTCAGTTCGCTTGCAAGAAGCAATTTAGTTTCTCATTTGCTCAAAAGAAGCAACTCAGTTTTCAGTTCGCTTACAAGAAGTAATTCAGTTCTCAATTTACTTGTAAAAAGTAACTCAGTTTTTCATCTACTCACAAGAAGCAATATAACTCTTCATTTGCTTACGAGAAGTCAATTAATATTCAGCTCGTTCATAAGAAATAAATCTCGTTCAGTCTTGTCTTTTATTTGAAACAAGAAGCTTTTAATTGTATTTTTCAAGTTATTTAAAAAGAATATTCATCAAAAATCAAGTCTCAAAATTCTTTCTTCTTTAGAACTTCTGTTATCTTTCAAGCAGATCAATTCAATCAATCTTTTATACAACTTGACATAATTGAGTTAAAAACTTGAAGCTTTAATCATGCTGCTCATGTCAAAGACATTGAAGTGTTTAACATCATTTTAAAGAAAATTGATATTTTCTTGAATCTTGAGTTAATCTCATCTTTTAGTTTAGACTCTGACGAGTCAAAATTGCATCATGCGACTTTGATTGTTTGTTCAAAGAACAGTTCAACTCTTGCTCAGTTTTCATCTCATTCTCAAGACAGTATGTATGATAAAAATCTTTATCTGAATCTTCATTAAATGAAAAAGAAATTTCATTTGACTGCATTTACAACACAAGAAGATCTTGAAGTCTATTGACAAAGTAAAAATGTCGATTCAATCACAATTCTATCATTCAAATATTTTAAGTTTCTAGATGTTTTCTTCAAGAAGAATGTTGATATCTTGTCTTTGCATCAAGCTCATGATCATGTCATACATCTTAAAGAAGATGCTCAATTCTCAGTCTTCGCTTTGTACAACATAAGTCATGATGAAATTCTAGAACTTCATCATTATTTGAATGAAAATCTGAGCAAAGATTTCACTCAAGTCAATTACTTTCAGATGATCATTTCTGTTCTCTTCATCAAGAAACTTAAAGAAAAACTTTACTTCTGCATGAACTATCGAGATCTGAACACTATCACAGTCAAGAATTGATATTCTTTGTCTCTGATCTCAAAAACACTGAATCATCTAAATTGAGCTAAAATCTTTATCAAGCTGAATATCATCTTTGCGTTCAATCAACTTCAAATTAAAGAAAAAGATGAAGCTTTCATCATCTTTCATACTTGATTTGAATTATTCAAGTATCTAGTCATGCTTTTCAATCTATGTAATGAGTCTGTCTCATTTCAGAAGTACATTAACAATACTCTTTGTGAACATTTAAATAAGTTCTGTACAGCTTATCTGAATAACATCTTGATCTATTTCAACAATGAACTCAAGCATGAGATTCATGTCAAGCTCATTCTGCGAAAGCTGCAAGAAGCAAATCTTCAGATGAATATAATCAAATGCAAGTTTCACATCATTCAAGTCTTGTATTTAGAATTGATAATCATCATTGAAGAGATCAAGATGAATTCTTTCAAGATAAACATTATTGTTAATTGATTCATCTTAATTAACATTAAAGACATTTAAAGTTTTCTAGATTTCGCGAACTTTTATAAAAGATTGATCTATGACTATAGTAGAATAACTATCTCGCTCACTCATCTCATCAGAAAAAATGTACTCTTTGTCTGATTTCAGAAATGTCAGATTGCATTCAACACTTTTAAGAAAGTCTTCACTTTCAAGATTATTCTTCATCACTATAATTCAGATCACAAGATTGTGATAGAAATCAATGCTTCAAACTATGTGTTCAAAAACAATCTTTCTCAGTACAATGAAAATGAGATTTTTCATTCAGTCGCTTACTTTTCAAAGAAGCATAATTCAGTTGAGTGTAACTACGAAATCTACGATAAAGAACTCATGATTATTGTTTGCACTTTCGAAAAATGATGATCAGAGCTTAAAGACTTTATCTATTCTGTCGAGATGATCATGAATCATAAAAATCTTGAATATTTCATGTCAACTAAGCAGTTGAGTCATCATCAAGCTCGTTAAAGTGAATTTCTGTCTAGATTCAACTATCACATTGCTTATTATCTCGACAAGATCAATGATAAGTTGAATGCTCTGACACGTTGCTCAAAAGATCTTTTTAAAAAGAAAAATACATTTGATTCTTGACATTAATATCAACATCAGATAATTCTGAAAACTCATGTTTTAGATCTCAATATTATTAAAAATCTCACTTTTGACATCTTTGATATCAAAGTCATGAAGTTTCAGTCACAAATCATTGCTTTAGATTCAGTTCAGTTACATTTGTTCTCAGTTATCTCAGCATCTTTACAAATTCTAACTTTCATGAATCTAGAAATCGAAGAATTCAACGTTAAAGATGTCAAGTCTCAGCTAAATCAAAACACTTTGAATCTTGATGAAAATTCTGCTGATATTCTCACTTAAACATTGTAAAAGTAAGTCGAAATCAATAACAAATTTGCAACTCAGATAATTAAAGTGCTTTGCAATGAAGCATGATATCACAACAAGATCTTTCTAATTGAGTGTGAAGAACATGAGAATCATCTGTACTTTCAAGAAAGAAAGTATGTGTTTAACTTAAACAAACTATGTCTTCGTATCATTCAGCTCGCTCATGATAGTGTCATCAATGATCATTCAGAAAGAGCAAAAAGCTATGAACTGATCAGTTGAGTCTACTGATGATCAAACATTTATAAGTATGTTCAATGCTTCATATGAAACTGTTATGTATGCACACGTTTCAAGCTCTTTAAACAACAAACTTAAGAATGATTATGTTTTCTTTCAATCTTCAAACATCATTGACGTGATATTTTCATAAACTATGTAAATTCTTTATCACTCAGTATCTTCATGAGTATCATATATAAATATGTTCTAATCTTCATTGATCATCTTATCAAAATGAGACATTTAATTCTCATCACTTCTATGAAAGTTGAAGAAGTTATCAACTGCTTCTATGCTCATGTTTGAAAACATCATGATTTACTTAAGTTCTTCATGTTTGATCAAGATATACAATTCATCTTTGATGTCTGAAAGCATATGTGTAAAATATTGAAGATAGACATTAAGTTATCAAAAACATATCACTTTGAGATCAATGATCAAATTGAAAAAGTTAATGCTGTCATGAAGCATTATCTTCAAGTTTTCATCAACTACATGCAGAATGACTGAGTTAAATGACTTTCTGAAGTTGAATTCATCATCAATAACGCATCATTATCAATCACTTTAACATCATTCTTCTTGATCAATTCAAATCAGAACTCATGTTTAAACTTTAAGTCTTTTGAGTCTCTGTTTAAGAATTTTACGTTTCAAGCTTGAAACAAGTTAATTAATGTTAAAAAGTTCATCAAGAAGATGAAGAAATTAACTGAGCATTTATGTGATGAGATGCTTATAGCTCAAATCATCTACAAATTCAATGTCAATCTCTTTCATCATTCTTGTTTTAAATACTTCATCAAAGATGAAGTCTGACTGAATGCTTGTAATCTCAGCATTGCTCATCTTGCTGTCAAGTTAAATGATCATAATGTTGATTTCTTCAAGATCAAGCGTGTCTTTAAAAACAATTCTCTGATCATTGAGTTAAATCTTTCAACATTCATAAAGATTCATTTAATCTTTCATGTCACTCTTTTGAATCATATCACAAGTGATTTTCTTTCAAATCAACATCAGAAATCTTAAGAACTCATTGTTATCAAGAATGATAAAAGATTCTGATATGTAAACAGCATATTAAACTTCAAGCATGATAGATGTTATAATTCACTTCTGCTCAAATATTACATTGATTGAAAAGATTACTTCTTTACTTGAGAGTCTTTTCATCTTCTGAATAATTGTGAGCAAATGCTCAATGAATATCATCTCATTAACTCTGTCATTGAAAAATCACATGTACTGTCATGTGTGATATTTCAATGTCAATGTTAAGAACTTTAAATTCAATCTTCATCATCTCAATTCAGCTCAAATCTGACTCAGATCTTGTCTAGATCTGTCTTAGACATCTTGTTTAAATTTGACTCAAATGTAATTCAAATGTATTCTAGTTTCATCTGTGCATCATCACATTAAACTGCATTTTATCTCTTTCTTGCTCAGATCTGACTCAGATCTTGTTTAAATCTGACTCAAACATCTCGTTTAAATCTGATTCAAATGTGATTCAGATGTGTTTCAATTTCTGTGCATCATCATGTTAAAATGCGTTTTATCTCGTCTCATTCTTCAGACATCTTGCTCAAATTTGACTCAGATGTGACTCAGATTTATTCTAGTTTCATCTGTGCTTCATCACATTAAAATGCATTCACATCAATTCTCATCTTATTTCAATTTTTATCTTCAATTCTTTCTCATTTCATCTTGTTTCTTCTCATCAATTTGCAGAAGCTCAGTCTTGAAGAGAGAAGTTACTATCATGATGTCAAATCATCAACTCAATTTAGAACATGAATCATTGATATTTTAAATAATCTCGATTCATTGAATTTGTTTTGCAGTTCAATGAATCAAGTTATTAATTTAATCATCATCATTTTAATTTAGTTTCAGCAATTCTGTTTTAATCATCTCAGTTGTGTGCATGAATTTTTGCAATCTTAAGTCATAAAACTATTGTTTAGTCTTGATTCTGCTCAATTCATATATATAAAATTCGAGTTTTCATTCTTTTCTTTCATTCTTTGTCTTTCATCTTATACATTATCTGATGTATTGTCTTGTATCTAAATTTTATCAAAGTAATAATAATAATATCAATCTTTTATATTGATAATATCTTTAATCTAGCTCAGTTTCTGACACTTAAAAATGTATCAATGAAACTGAGAGTATCTGATACACTGAACATATTGACGAAATATTCAGACTGATTCACGATAGAAGATATAGTATCAGATGTAAAGCTAGAAATAATCAAGTAATCAATAGTAATTATTTTGCAAATCTGAGCAAACATCACTTTAACATTTGCTGAATCAAGTTTTACATCAAGTGTACATTGTTCTGATCTTTTAAAGTTCTGCTTAGAACTTATTGAAAAAATGACTTAAGATTTTCAACTTTGAATAAGTCATTCTTACTATCAAAACTAAAAGAACTTTCTGAATTCAATTTCACATAGACTGCGTTTGCTTTTGCTTTATTTGCAGCGAAAGCTGACTTAAAATACATGAGTAGATTATGTTTCTTACAAAAGACAAGTTTCAAATTTATAACTTCGCGAATTCTCTCTTCTTGCAATGAGTTCTCTATCAGAATCTTAGAGTTTCTCATAGCAATAATAGCATTCACAGATCAGAATCAAGAAATATTTAAAATCAAACTTAAATAGTCTGATTCTTTCAAAAGAGTGACTAGTTCTGATGTCATAAAGCATCAAATGCTTCTTCAGACGTCTTTTATGTCTACGTTCAATCAGATTCAATGTTTCAGAAGCATCTTTCTATGATCAGCAGTATGCATAGTTAGATCTTGAAATTCTATTTTCGAAAGAAAGTGCATATTCAGATCTAGTTGATGTATCAAATCAGTAAAAATGACATTCATATTAAATTCTTGATTCGCTTATATATATGATTTCTTAAGACAAATTTCTGTTTCATCTGTCTTCTTAATGAAACAAGAAATTTGAAAGATCTTGTTCTTGTCTATAATTGTATTGAGAAATTGTATGTGCTTCTCAGCTTCAGTAGAAGCTGTCATAATAAAAACGTTGACAAATATGATTCTCTGTATGACTTGAGAATTTTGCTGAACATTCAACTGAAATTTCAAGATAGTTTTAGTAAATGAAAGAGTGATAGATTGAATTGATTCTTCAGATCTGAAGATAAATATATCAGAGAATGATTGAATAGATTGCATAAACATAACAGACAATTGTTGAGTTTGTTGCTCATATATAGAATTGAACATGTTTATGCTATTCTCAGAAATAAAGACTTGTTTCATACATTTAGTCTTTGAAACTCATTTCTTTGTCACACATGTACAAAGATGTTTAAGTTTCTTGCATACTGCAGAGAATTAAACGATTAAGTTCATAAAGAAGATATTCACTTTGTTATGCTGTAGTATTTCTTGAATAGATATTGAGAAATTGTATCTTTTCAAGATATCATTGAACATATCTATCAGAGATTGAGATTTCATCTTCTTATTTACACGCTTTTGTTTTTTATGACATGTACAATTCTTTGCAGTCTGAAACTGAAAAAATAGCTGCTGTACTTTCGTTTGAGAATTAAGAGTAGAAGATAAAGAAAGATCAACATGAGATTTTTTGTTAAATTTGAATTCTTCTTCATAGTTGATCTCAATCAGCTTAACTTCAGATGTATTATTCATATGTAAATCTTCAACGTCTAGTTTTATAAAGTAACTGCTAGCAGAATGTGAAGATGTATAGATGCTCATTGCTGCACTAAAGCTTGCTGCTTTGCTAGAGTTTGCTATTGCGAAAGCAGTGTCAAAAGACTGCACAGCATCATCATAGATCTCAAATTCATAAATAGCAAATGATATTAAAGAAACGTCTTCAAACATAATGCTTCATAGATATGATTGTTTTCAGATTGATAAAACATTTTCTGTGCATTTCTTACTAGTGTGATTCTTATATTCATACTTGACACATAACAATTCATCTTTTGAACAAATGTAATTCTTGATGTCGTTGATATAAAGATTTTTGAAAAAGATATGATTCAACAAGTTTTTAAATTCAAATCATGATTGATTTGCTTTATTAGAATTTGATGACAATGATTTAGTTAAATATGCTTTGCTAGTAGAATAAATAAAACTAGATTCTTTAGTACGAGACTCTGATGAAGAATCTTCATGAAATGATCAATTGATAGAAGAATTCTTCTTAAAGAAGTGATATGATGTCAACAAAACATTTATCTGAGCTTTGAACATGTTTTTTTGAGTCAGTTTCTTATAAAAGATCAGCTTTTTTAACTTTATTTTCTCATTGAATAACTTCTGAATCTTTAGATTTATTCATCTCACTTTTTCAGCTAAATTGTAAATAGATTTCAATGATTTATCTGTTGCAATCATTATCATGATGTCAGATCATCAATTCAATTTAAAACATAAATCATTGATGTTTTAAATAATTTCAATTCATTGAATCTGTTTTGCAGTTCAATGAATCAAGTCATCAATTTAATCATCATCATCTTAATCTAGTTTCAGCAATTCTGTTTCAATCATTTCAGTTATGTGCATGAATCTTTGCAATCTTAAGTCATAAAACTACTGTCTAGTCTTGATTTTGTTCAATTCATGTATATAAAAGTCGAGCTTTCGTTCTTTTCTTTCACTCTTTGTTTTTCATCTTGTACATTATTTAATGTATTGTCTTGTATCTAAATTTTATCAAAGTAATAATAATATCAGTCTTTTATATTGATAGTATTTCTAGTTTAGCTCAGTTTTTAACATTATGAAAGATCTACACTTTTTACAACATTTTCATACATTGAAATCTCATCTAGTTATTCTTTCGCTCAAATGAAGTCATTTTACAATTTCTCGATCAACGATGAGCATGCTATCAAACAGTTCACTCAAAGTGTGATCGAAAATTCAGTTGAGATCTTTCGTGCAATGCAAAAGCTTCAAAATCAAGTTTGACAACATGATGTCATCATTTTGTCTTTGTTTATCATTTTCAGTTCTTCAATTTATATAAAATTGAATTCTCAGTTTCTTGTGACAATAGCTCAGATCATTGCACAAATCTTAAACAATCAATCTTTTCTTGTTGTTCACTCTTCTGCAAATTCTGTCGCTGTCTTTATTACTTTTAGATTTGAGAAGCTTCTTGACATATTTAAATATGAGAGAGACAAAGATTGATTGAATGCATGAAAGTAGAGTCTGATACAACGCATGAACATGAACAATGATTATTATTTCTCTCATTGAGTCAAGATCATTTATGTCGAGTCACGACTCATTATAGATAAGAAGATTCACAATCTAATGAATCAATATCGAGTCAATGATTTCTGTATCATTTTCATCTTTGCAGATTAATGACATAAATTACATCATTGCTGCAACAATTTTTTCAAGACAGAAGATGCTTGTTTATATTTTTGCAAAATTCTGAAGTAAGACACAAATAACTTTGTGTCACGGACTGAGGGCTGGATGGAACCAGGATGGAATTCTAATAACTAGATTTTAGATACAAGACGTTGCACGAAGAAGAAAGGAAAGAAAGAGATCATTCAGAGGTTCTTATACCCCATGA